>JAABUQ010005679.1_pt1 | contig 19604 bp, 16 predicted proteins | sample 5560001 | NCBI WGS metagenome assembly JAABUQ01 (sample SAMN10711888, study PRJNA513371) | rock metagenome | isolation source: Antarctica rocks | place: Antarctica: Victoria Land, Finger Mt nord | collected 2015-12-18
AACTGCTCTTCAACGTTGTTGCCAAAAATCCAAAGAAACAGCATGTTGAATCCAACGTGTAAAAAACCGGCATGCAGGAATTGGGACGTAAACAGCTTGATCCACTCGCCAGAGAAGTTGAGAGTTAACGTTTTAGGAACCAATGCCCAAGTGTAAAGGAACTGTTCAAGCTGTGGTCGTGATAAACTGATCTCATGTATAAAAACAACAACATTTGCAGCAATTATGCCGTAGTTTATAATAGGCGTGATCTGCGTAGGATTGTCATCACGGAGAGGAACCACAGGCGGATTTCCTAAGTATTAATTGACACTCTCAGGGTTAAAACCGCTGAGATTCTTGAATCTATGAGGCGACTTGCTGAGGTAGGATGACTCCAACTTCAGTAGCGGTCACTTCTCCCCAAGCGTTGCTTGCATCTAGTGCAAAAGTTCCTGTATGCCCTACAGTACTCAATCCCCGACTAAGGATATTTCTAGCTGCGTTCTCATCTCTATCCAGAACACATCCACAAGCACAAACATGAGTGCGAGTAGACAGTGTTTTTTTCACGACTTGACCACAGCTAGAGCATTCCTGACTTGTTCCATTCGGAGTTACGGCAACAGTGACTTTTCCAAACACTTTACCGAAGTACTCCATCCAAACTCGGAACATATACCAGGATGCATCGTTAATCGACTTTGCCAGATTATGATTCTTCACCATATTCTTCATTCTCAAGTCTTCATAGGCTACTAGGTCGTTTGACCTGATTACGCACCGCGCTAACTTCACAGCGTGGTCTTTGCGTTGCCTACTTATCTTGAGATGGCGTTTGCTTAGAATCAATCTCGCTTTACGACGATTACTTGACTTCTTAACGCGCTTTGACACACGCTTCTGAGCCTTCTTTAACCTCTGCTCTCCCTTACGCAGAAATCGTGGATTATCAACTGTCTTGCCGTTCGAGTCAGTGTAAAAGTCATTTAAACCGACATCTAACCCAATGGCAATACCAGATGGCTCGACAATCTCAACACGGTCAACCTGTATGCAGAACTGAACGTAGTACCCATCTGCACGTTTTACCAACCTAACTCGCTTAATTTGTTCTGGTTGATAGAAGTGCAAGTCACGAGTTCCCTTCAGCTTCAGCTTGCCAATCCCCTTTTTATCAATGAAGGTAATTGACTTTCTAGAAGACGCTAACTTCCATCCAGACGTTTTGTACTCGACTGAACGGCAATCATGCTGAAACTGTGGATAACCTTTTAATCCTGGAGTCTGCTTTTTACAGTTGTCAAGGCACTGCGTTGGGCGGGTTCCCCGACTTGAAGCAACTGCCGCGTAAAATTTGGCAATTGCACTCCAAGCACGTTCAGCACTAGCCTGCCTAGCCATGCTGTTGAGTTCATCAGCAAACGAATAATCGCGGGCAAGAATGGCACAGTACTTGTTGAGGTCATACTGAGTTTTAGCTTCTCCATCCATCCACAAGCGCAAGCACTTGTTGCGAATGAATTGTACCGTTCTCATTGCCTCGTCTACTGCGTCAAACTGCTGCTGTTTTCCGTATGCTTTGTACTCAAAAACCAGCATGATGCCACTGAAAACTAGATACTCTTATGTTGATACAACCCATATAAAATGTCAAGCGATACTGAAAAGTCCAAGGTGGTTAAAACCACGCGAGTCGCTTATATCTCGGGGCTAAAGCCGCTGAGTTTTACGCTTACCGTCCAACTCTATAACTGAAATTTAGCATCAATCGCAAGTTTTTTGGCAACCGGACGACATTGTTTAGGCTCAAGAGTTTGCTCTCCGGTTTGGAGCCAGGATTAAATCAAGGCTCAGAGCCTTGATTTAAGCCCCGGCATTAGGCCGAAGCTTGACCTTGCTCAAGGAAGTTGCCGGAGCTGCCTCCGGCAAACCCTTGAGTTCAGGCTTCATTGACGTTCTCTTTTGGTTTAATTCCTGCTTCCTCAGAAATCCCCAAAGCAAGTCCGGTCCAATCTATGTCCCCTTTTCCCTTAGCTACAGCCGCCATTAGGCGATCGTGTAACAAGCTGGCGAGTGGCATGGGCATTTGGCTTGCTCTTGCCGTCTGTAAAGCGAGGGTAACGTCCTTAAGTCCAAGAGATAGTTTGAAGCCAGCTGGCTCGTACTGCTGCTGGGCAATCATGCGACCATAGTTTTGGTAAATGGTGCAGCCAAAGAGCGTTTGACTGAACAGCTCGGCAACTTTGGTGCGATCAATCCCATTCTTCTCGGCTAGGGTAAAGGCTTCTGCCATGGCCTCAATCGCTGAGATGATCAGGAAGTTACCTGCCAGCTTGACGACATTTGCCGCTCCTACATCTTCACCAAAGTCAAAGACACCCTGCCCTAGCACATTTAGCACTGGTAGCACGCGTTCTTTAGCTTCCCCATTCCCCGACAGGCAAATCCACAATTTTCTCGTTGCTGCGGCATCAGGACGCCCGAATACTGGTGCTGCCAGATAATGAGACCCTTGTCGCTCGTGGTGCTCGGCTAAATTATGGGCTGTAGCGGTAACACCGTACTCATCGACAAATGGAGCCCACCAGGTCCCAGCCTTTCCAGAATGCCGTTTTCGCCAAATACAACCTCTTCCAGCGCCTAGTCGTTTGCCAACATCGTGATGACAATACCGCCAGGTTCTACCACATCACCAGGGCGATCGCAGAACTTAGCCCCTTTGGCAATCAATGGCTGCACCTTCTCGGCAGTCCGGTTATAAACTTGGAGCGAAAAGCCAGCCTCGACGAGATTGGTCGCCATTGCCAAGCCCATATTCCCAAGACCGATAAAGCTGATAATTTGGTTCATCTGCTGTTCTCTCAATGACTATCCCCTAAGGTAAGTGTCAGAACCGAATTCTGCTGTTGGTAGCTTACGTGACATACTCCCAGCACCAAGCTGCGCTTGGTGTGGGCTTCTCAACCAATCCGGCTATCGCTTAGGAGGCGTTGAGCTTTACTGACGGAATGCCCTGCCGCCAGGTTCTTAATATTTATCGCAGCATTCAGCGCAAAGTCCACTGAGCGGGTTTCCCGCGAATGGAACTTTGTAAGAAAGTCCCGACACATCTCCAACCCACAACTACAGTGATGTACTCTGTCTTTTAGAGTTTTCGGGACTTTGGTGCCACAATTTGAACAATTCTGAGTTGTGCCTTTTGGGTTTACAGAGACCGTCGTCTTGCCAGCACTTTCAGCCTTGCGAGAGACTATCTCAATAAAATTACCCCATCCGGCATCCAATATTGATTTGCTCAAATGAGTCTTAGCGAGTCCTTTGATATTCAAATCCTCGTGAGCAATTATGTCATATCGATCTAGTAGTTTCTTCGATAGGTTGTAGTGGAAGTCTTTGCGTTGTCTAGCAACATGAAGATAGTGCTTTGACAAACGAATACCCGCTTTCTGCCTACGTTTTGTACCTTTACGTTTTTTACGGGTTAAAGATTTATTGAGTAACCTCCGTCGCTTTTCACTTTTCCGAGCAAATTGAGGAATTGATACAACCTCCTCATCACTCGTTACCAAAAAGTCTTTCAACCCAACATCAATACCTACGACTTTAGTGAAGTCGATATTGAGTGAAAGAACAGGCACTGTATCGTCTTGCAGCGACAACGTTACGTACCAACCATCAGCTTTATAAATGACGGTAGGAGTCTTAATTTTAAAACCATTCGGCAACGGTCGATGTAAGACTATCTTCACATCACCGATCTTAGATAGGCTTATTCGATTGCCTTCGACGCAATTTTGCTTAACTTGTGGGTAGGTAAAAGACTGATAGCGGTTACGTGACTTAAACCGAGGTCTGCCAGAACGTTTACCATTCTTGTCCCCAAAAATAAATCTCTCAAACGTCTTATCTACTCGCAAAACGCAATCTTGGAGGACTTGCGAGTAGATATCTTTGTACCAAGGACGTTCTACCTTTGTCTGTGGTAAGTCCCCTTTTTGCAAAGCTTTCCAGTCAACGTAACCTTGCTTGCCAACCAACTCGACTGGAATATCCTTAAAAATCTCCTCCACTGGGACAATCGAACAAAGCAAAGGACACGCATCTATTCGACACCGCGTCTCGTCATACCAGTTAAACCTTTGTGCCAATCGATAATTGTATTGAGAGCATAACATCTCAAGCCAATTCTCCATCTGGGCAGATTGGCTAGTTGTGGGTTTAAGTCGGTACTGATATGCTATTCTCATGTCTTGATTATAACATTGATGCCGTTGTGTGTTTACGTCCCGGTCGGCAATTCATGAGCCAGTCCTGAAGGAGGGTTTCCCTCCGTAGGGAACTGGCGTCCCCAACACCAAAACCTCGCTTTGCTCGTCTTGGTGCGGGGCTTCTTGCCGTTGAAGGCTAAAAAAGGAAGCTGAATAGATATGGTGAAGCGAATGCTCTTTCTCATGGCTGCGGTGGTGTTGCTGGTCAGTCTGGCGGTCCAACCAATTTTGTCTCAGAACACGACAAGTAGTCAGACGATAAGCGCAATCGCCGGTTTCGATGCCACAAGTTCTGCCAAAAAGTTCGGAGTAAGCGTTGTGCCAATCCTTCAGAGAGCAGCGGTGCCACAGAGTAGCGGGCAACAAATGACATCTCTTTTTTCAGTCAGAAGCTCCGGGATCCCTACAGCTCGAAATGTTGACCATGTGGGACTGACCGTCCCGGATCTCAATCAGGCGCTCACCTTCTTCGTTGACGTGCTAGGAGCAGATGTACTCTGGGTTGAACCCGAAGGATACGGCACTCAGCGACCACTGAATATGCAGGGGATATTCAACGTGGACCCGCACAGTTCGGTCACGATATCGCTACTGCGTTTTGGTCCGAACATTAACCTTGAACTGATGGAGTATCATGCTTCTGACCAAAATCGGCAGATACCCAAGAATAGTGATATTAACGTGCCCCATATTGCGTTCTTTGTAGATGACATCAATGCGGCCACTGCTTATCTCCAGTCTAAGGGTGTGCGCCTGTTGAGTGGCCCAAACAAGACCGATCGCGGGCCAAAAGCGGGACAATTCATGCGCTACTTCCTAACCCCTTGGGGTTCTTCAATGGAGCTAGTGTACCGGCCTGAGCCTTTGCCTTATGAAAAAGACACATCTGCTCGGCTCTACGGCCCAGCAGCGTCTTGGAGGTAAAAGACGCAGGTAGTGGCTGAAAACGCTCAATTGATTATAGAACTTACCAACTAGAAGGAGTATACAGACTGACAGTTGCGCTGTTTTTCCGGCATAGCGGCGGCTCGGCAGTAGTCAAGCTAGAAACATTGTAAGCAGTTCCATTAATTTTGATTTGAGCTGTTAGGGGACGATTAGCTGTACTCTTCATGACAGCGAAAGCACAGCCATTGACAGTAGTATTGAAATGATTGGCTACATCATTGAAAAGAACACTGTAGGATTGCCCGGCTGTGTATCCAATTAAAGTAACCCTGCCCTTTGATGTCTCGAAGTTACTAGTAGTAGCAGGAGAAAATGTTCCATTAGTGCATTTAGGCACAGGACTAGCAGCGGCAATATTAGTCAGGTCAATAGTCGCCCCATTAATCGTGACACTATTACCTATACTTGTCATCGTAGCGCTAGGACCAAAAGTGATTTGCCCACAGGCACCAGCCCGCAATCTCTTTTTGAATGGCTGTCCTATGAACTCAACTGCTAGGCGATCGCCAGCTTTAACTCCAGAGTGAACATAAACATTCCCCACACTATCTTTGAAAACTGCTGGGGGTGGATCGGCATCGGCTGGAAGATTATAAGACACGATAGGGATCAAGACTAGGACTCGGGCTAATGCACCGAGCAGCGACAGCACTCTGTTCACTCTCGTCATTGCTTACCTTGGTTAATAATTAGCTAAAATGTTACTAATCTGGATAGTAATTTAACCTAGTAAATATGAAGAGGGTTCTTAGATTTTCCCAATTAGTATGAAGAGAGTTTTTAGATTTGATGGATTTTTAGACTTGATTGTGTCCCAATGAAAACTTCAACGGACATCAGTCAGCTTGATTAAGTCGCAGCACTTAGTAGCAGGCATCAGCAGCTACTTAATTTAGGGGAGGCAAGTCCTTATTCTCTCCCTTGCGGAAGAACTGTTGCAAAATCTCGCTTGGCTTACGATCCCATGTATCGATGTGGTTGTATATCAGCCCTTCTGGGTTGAGTTTGTACGTAGAGCAACCATTGAAGAACACGCGAGCTTTCCAGGGAACGCGCAAAATGCCCCGAACCGTCCACTTTGCTACAATGGTATCCTTAGCTTCCTGATGGACTTCATGCAGATCGAAGTAGAGTTGTGTGAAGAAAAGGTGGCCGTGAAACCGCAGCGTCCAAAAAATGATGCGATAGTTTGTTTTTCCTTTGAATTTGTTGACTGGGTCTTGAAAATAGATGTCTTGCGTATAAATGTCGTACGTGATGTCTGTCTCAAACAGCGTTGGTAGGTCTGCTGTAAGCGTCTTTATCGCCCGTCCCACCTGTGATTGATATTCACTTTCACTCAAGCCCCTACCCTCACATCCCGTCATTTTGTTCCTCTGTGTCCAATTTGACGCTTTTCAACCTAAATGTGGCAGAGGAATGCTGCATCCGGCTACAGAGACAAGTTTACATCTATTTTTTGTTTCAATAGATTGAGAAACCTTTCTTTCTATGGACTATTGCCCAAGCCCTCACTACTCAGCCTATCCTGCAGAGGTAGATTGGCCTAGCTCTGGCTTGTTCTGTTCCCTGACCGGCGCATCCTTTGCTGCTACACAGTGAAGTGGCTCCATCTGCCCCTCCGCTCAATTCTAGGATTGGATTTTGCCTCAGTGAAAAGCTCATCTCCAGAAATTTTAGAACCGATGGCGGAATCGGCATCTATATTGCCGTCTAACCAACTAAACAAAATTTCCAGGCAAGCAATTCGGACTAGCCTTAAGGCTTCTACAGCTGATGGGGTTTTTGCCGCCGTCTTTTCCAGTATTACCGGCGGCGTATTACTCACTAAATTTTTGCTTGAGATGGGTGCTGGCTCTGTAGAAGTTGGGTTACTCTCATCAATTCCGATGTTGCTGAATTTACTGCAACCCTTAGGAGCGTATTTTGCCGATCGAACTACCAGCATTCATTTTTATTGTTTGTGGATCTTCGGTGTGTCACGACTGCTGTGGCTGCTCTTAGTGCTGGGAATTGGGTGGGTCAGCTGGTCTAACACCGATCCGCACCAATTGATTAGCTGGACACTGGGAATAGTCTTGGTTGCCAATGTCCTCTCAGCCTTGGGCGGTGCGTCCTGGGTCAGCTGGATGGCGGCGCTAGTTCCCCATCGATTGCGGGGGCGGTATTTTGGCCTTCGCAATAGTGCTGCTAGCTTGACGACTCTGCTCAGTGTGCTGCTCCTCGGATTTGCCTTGTCGGTTTGGCCCCAGGGTACAGTTCAAGGTTATGGAGTCATGTTGTTTCTGGGAGTCGTGGCTGGGATAGCAAGTTTGGGATGTCAGTTTTTTATGGCGGATGTGAATCCGCAACTGCCGCAGCCCGTCTCAAGGCAAACAGCAGGCGTCCCCAGTCTCGACCCAAAGGAAAATTCGCAGGACCAACCGGCAAAGGTTAGCATCCTTAAGGACCTCAATTTTTTAACGTTTTTGTTCTACTTCGGTCTGTGGACGTTTGCCGTTAACCTGAGTTCGCCGTTTTTTAATCTTTACTTGCTAGATAATTTGACTTTAGACATCAGCTTGGTAACTGTTTACACGAGCCTGATATCTGGAGCCAACCTGGTCATGCTGCTGGTCTGGGGCAGGTTAGCTGACCGATTAGGAAATCGTCCGCTGCTGTTGTTGGTAGGGATTCTGATAGCGGTGTCGCCCTTATTTTGGCTGGGAGTGGGGACGGACCAACTTTCCCTATGGGTCTGGTTACCGCTGATAAAGCTCCTGAATGGAGGGGCAGGGGCAGCAATTGACTTGTGCAACAACAATATTCAGATGGAACTGGCACCAGTGGAGCGTCCTTCTAAATATTTTGCGATCGCAGCTGCTGTCGCGGGTGTCAGTGGTGGTTTAGGTACAACAGCTGGGGGCTTCTTAGCCCAGCTAGATTATACAGGTGGCCTACCTGGACTGTTTGCTCTCTCAGCTATTGTCCGATTGGTGGCTCTACTACCTCTAGTCTTTGTCCAAGAGCCACGCAGTCAACCCGTGGTACAGGTGATCAAAAATCTCTTACCCTTCAAATCTCGCTCGGCGATAGACCAAGCAGTGAAAATCGCCGATCAGGCACAATAGAAGTACGAAACAGCAGAAATTGCACATGAATCAGGTAGATTACCTCCGCATTAGTTTAATAGACCGCTGCAATTTCCGGTGTCAGTACTGTATGCCAGAAGGGGCAGAGCTTGACTATATCCTGCGGCAACAGCTCTTGACCCATGAGGAATTACTGACCCTCCTACAAGAGGTTTTCATCCCAGTCGGATTTACCCGGTTTCGTTTAACTGGGGGTGAACCACTGTTGCGTTCGGGTGTGGTGGAATTGGTCCGAGCGATCGCCTCTCTCCCCCAAACCCAAGACCTTGCCATGACCACTAATGGTTTTTTGCTAGCTAGGATGGCACAAGACCTCTATAACGCTGGTTTAAGACGCATCAATATCAGCCTCGACTCCCTGAATCCAGACACCTTTCACCAGATTATTGGCGATCGCGGCCGTTCCCGCTGGCAGCAAGTTTGGGAAGGTATTCAGGCGGCACATCGGGTGGGATTCGATCCCCTGAAGTTAAATGTAGTCGTGATCCCAGGGGTAAATGACCACGAAGTTCTGGATCTAGCTGCTCTCACGATCGATCGGCAATGGCATGTCCGGTTTATTGAATTTATGCCAATCGGCAATGATAAGTTGTTTAGCGACCAGGGTTGGGTCGCTTCAGCCCAGTTGCGGCAGCAGATTCACGATGTTTTTGGCTTGACAGAATCTCAAGTCCGTGGTAACGGACCCGCAGATGTGTTTCAGATTCCTGGAGCTATGGGAACACTGGGATTTATTAGTCAGATGTCGGAATGCTTTTGTGATCGCTGTAATCGGATGCGCCTTTCAGCTGATGGCTGGTTGCGGCCTTGTCTGTTAAATGAAACAGGTCAAATTGACCTCAAGACCGCCCTCCGTACCGGAGTTAGCTCAGCCCAATTGCGAGAGCGGGTGGGTCAACTGCTGGCGCTCAAACCAGAGATTAACTTCAAACAACGGGAATCTGGGACAACAGGTGCCTATGCCCGCACGATGTCCCAAATTGGCGGCTGAGCGTGCTAGGCTTGCCTTGAGTAGTACTCAACCACCAGCAGTTCGTTGATTTGCAGCGCCACCCATTCGCGCTCGACAACACCGTTAACCTTACCAACCATCTTATTTTTGTCAAACTCCAGGTGGCTGGGCAGGTTTGCCAAGCCAGGGTATTGTAGGTTAGTTTCCACCAGCTTGCGCGATGGTTCCCGGTCTCTGATGGCGATCGTTTCGCCTGGGCGGCACTGATAGCTGGGAATATTGACTACGCGCTCATTGACCGTCACATGACCGTGATTCACCAGCTGCCGGGCAGATGGGATCGTGGGAGCCATTCCTAGGCGGAAGACAGTATTATCTAGACGCATTTCTAGCAGTTGTAGCAGCACTTGCCCGGTCGAGCCGGTGACGCGTCTAGCTCTACGCACGTAGCGCAGCAGCTGCTTTTCAGTCAAACCATAGTTGAAGCGGAGTTTTTGCTTTTCTTCTAGACGAATAGCGTACTCAGAGCGCTTCTTGCGAGCTTGACCATGCTGACCTGGCGGATAGGCGCGCCTGGCGCTTTTACGAGTTAATCCTGGCAATTCACCCAGGCGACGAACAATTCTGAGGCGTGGCCCTCGATATCGGGACATGGAGTTTCCTGCTTCTAATCCTTATTTACACTTCACTTGAACATACAATTATAAATCTGGAATGCCAAGACTTTCCATCTTCCCCTACTCCCTCCCCTTGGCTAGACCCAAGAAAGCAGGTAGCATAGCCTTGAATAAAGTGGTGTGAAATAAAATGCTAACGCAAAGAAGGGGAAATATGCCTACAGTAAGAGAAAAGGGCGCTGGCTCACGCCAGTTCCACGCCAGTCCCCTCAACGGGGGGAACCCGACGCCAGTCGCCTGCGGAGGGAAACCCTCCTGCAGCGCTGGCTCCCGCACGGGGCTGGCTCCTCAAGCGGGACGCCAGTCGCCTGACGCCACTTTCCTCAACGGGGGGAACCCCCGCACGGAAGTGGCTCCGGAGGGAAACCCTCCCTCACGAAGGGCCCGGGAACCCCGCCACGGGACTGGCTCCACTACTGCCCAGAGGGCAGAACTTATTATTTCTGGTTCAATGCGCTTTGCAACTATCCAGTTGGCTATTGCTAGCTGGTTGGCAATGACCCTTCCTAGTGCAGCTCAAAACGCGTTCATTACATCAGGTCAATCCAAAAACTACTACGCCTACCCCTACTCCTACCTCAGTGCACGTGATTATCGCGATTGTGCTGCCCGGCTGCTGAGGGTTAAAGTCCCAGCCCCTGCAGCAGCAACGGCTTGTTCTCAGGCACTCAGTCCCCAGAATTTATCCCGTTGCGTCATTGATATCAAAGACAAAACAAATAATACTGCGGTGGATGCTCTTAACACCTGTAGACAAGCGCGCCGACCTACCGAAGTCTCTAACTGTGTAGTTGGTGTCAGCCGCAGCAGCAGCAGGAGAGCCGATCCAGCTGATTTGATTTACTGCGGTAGTACGTTGTTACCAGGGCGGTTTGCTGATTGCGTAGTGGGCTTGCGTCGTTCACTCAACTTTTCTGTCCCCACCCTAGCGCTAGATACTTGTATCAGTGCGACCGACCAGCTTTTGGATTTGTCTCCCAATTTTGTGCCTCAGAATGGGACGCCACCAATTCCATATCCAACACCCACGAGCCTACCTCAATATCCGACGCAGCCAGTTCAGCCAGCTCCAACACCTGCTGTACCGACCAACCCTAACAATCCAGGTAGTCAACTGACTCCAACCCCCTCTTTGACACTCCCAGGTGGTCAATCGACTCCAGCACCCTCTTTGACACCCCCAGGTGGTCCATGAGAAGAGAGCAGGGAAAGCGTTCAATTCCCGACAACCTCGGTCGTCAAAGGAACCGCAGCATTCACCAAAGACAACAAAGGACCAGTTTGCTCCTGTCCATTCACGGCTAGATCGCTGTGGCACAGGTAAACTCGCTCCCCAGCACGACCTAACAGATCTGGCAAAATCCGCCGCAGTCGTTGTTCATCTGCTAAACTTGCGGCTTCTGCCGTCTGGGGGCGTCCGAATCGGTGCTGGAGAAATAACGGGGCACCGAAGAGGGTAGCTGCACCACCACTGAGCCACAGGGGTGAACCGGCATCTAGCCAAAATTGCCATCGATGAAACTGGCGACTAGAGCGGTATTGGAAGATATTCGCTAGCGTCACAGCGCGTTGTCCCTCCAGATTAATGGAGCGGACGGGGTAGGGGTTGGCGGTAATGGTGCCGCGCCGCAGCAGTTGAATGAATTGGGCAATGGTGGAGTCAGCTGGGGCCTCAATGACTTCACTCTGCCGCAAACGCCGATCAACTTCCCAGTAATGTTGGGCGGTTTCTAGTAATTCCCGCAGAGCTGCTAGCTGCTCGTAGGGGAGATTGCTGCCATTCCACAAAAACCGCTGAATTGCCCGGTCTAAAACCGAGATGGGACTGGGAATGAGACCCTGTTCTTGCTGATGACGCTGCACCTCTAGCCACTGCAAAATCTCTCCATAAGCCGCGGTCGCTTCATAGCCTAGCCGATCCCAGCGATCGTAAACCTTCACTGGCAGTAAGTTGGGGCAGTCAGGATGGGGTTCAAAGCAGTAATCAGCCAATAAACCGGCGCGTACAGGGTCAATAATTTTACTAAGTACGACGAGCATTTCAGCTACTGCGTCCCGCTCCACCAGCCGCCCTAACCCCGGATAGACTAGAGCAAGCAGGGTGAGTAAAGCTCGGATTATGGGTGAACCGCTCAGGGGTCGTTGGTCGCTGAGAGTGTGGACTGGGATTTCCTGCTTGGTGAGAATTTCTACCAATGTATAGCGAGCGATCGCATCTAAACCCGGTGCAATCACCGCCACATCAGTCGGCTGTACCTGCCCTGAATGCACTGCTGCGACGATCAACCGAGCTGTTTGCCGCAACAGAGCCGCGCGGGAAGTTGTTTGAATTGACTGTACCGGACTCGGCATCAACATCCCCATCGGGTGATCGAGGAATTCTACTAGCGGCTGCGAAAGAGTTTCTGCCAAACAGCTCAGTGGCGCTCTCGTCAAGGTTTCTACCCGACAGCGCGATCGCAGACCTTCTAGGTAATTGGGATCGGCTCCTAGTCCCAGTCGCACCGCACCATCAGGATTATAGGTAAAAGCCCCCACTGCTCCTCGATCCAGCAGAAACTCGAACAGGTGACGAGCGATGCCAGGGTAATCATCTACATCATCTGCTAGCACCAACCGATAACGGCGAGTCAAGTACTGTTGATAATCTGGAGCGGGTAGTAGGTACCGCCAGTAGAGCTCAGTAATAATGCCATAAGTCAGCAATCCCCGCTCCAGGCACCAGCTACGCCAACCTTCCAGCAACTTTCCGATCCCAGCCCAGACTTCAGGGGAATGACTGGGCTCGACCATGCCTTGTTCCAGAAGGCTGGGAATATCTTCCGGTGGCGTGCCACTATAGGCTGCTAATTGCAGCAAATCCAGGAGGCGACGAACCAATCGGTACTCACTCACCCCAGCCTTGGGCAAAATTTCTGCCTCCAATTCCGGACGCCACAGCCGGGTTGCTAATTCCTGCTCAGTTTCAGGGCGTAAGCGGACGGGGAATTGCGCCTTTAGACTCAAAAGCTGGATGAGCAACGGCCAAAACAGGATCACCTCATCCTGAAAAAAGCCCAACGGTGTCTTTGATAGCACGGGGGACTTCCCTTGAGTTGCCGCCACAATCCGGTCTGCTAGCTCGTGCCGCCGATCATTATTTGCAGCAAAGACTAGAACCCCTGGTCCTGTCTGTTCAAGATTCAGACGTTGAGGCAGGGAACTTTGAAGTTCATTACCTAGCATCTGACCGAGCTGCTTGGGTTTACCCCGCCTGCCCCGATCTCTTTGCACCCAATTACAGAACTGCTCGACCAAGCGAGTCGTTTTACCGCTGCGGCTGGGTCCATCAATCCAAACAGAATCAGACACCAACTTTCTCCTTGTGGATTTGTTAAGATATTTCATGCGCTAAGCTAAGTTTAAGACTCACCCTACAAGCCTGGATCGATGCCTGAGATGAAAAGCTCTGGTCTTCCACAAAAGATTTACTCTTACTTACAAAGATCCTATCAGTGGTATTTACGGACACCAGAGCGATCGCTGGATGAAGCATATCAGGCTGCCTTACTGATTAAGGCAATGGAAGACGAAAATTTCAATGGCAAGAAAATTGCACCTGAATCTGCCGATTATGGACCTAGCGCTATGGCTTATTTCCAGGCAGAACTTAAAAAATATCTAAAAATTGTCCGGATGAGACTTGTAGAGTTTAGAGCGAGTCAGTCATGGGTGGGAGGGGCTAATCAAACTATTACAAAAATATCTAGACCTGATGCTAGAAATTCTAACAAAGTTTCCTTTGCTATTGAAGCCAGAAATGGTCCTTCTTTTATTTTAGAAAAACTTAGATTTATTGACGAGGTAATCTCTAAGTATACATCTGATGCTACGACCTTATTATCTATAGTTAAACCACCAACTAAATCATCTCAACAACAACTAGTAGACGTTGATTCGACCAATCTCGTCAGCTCACCCAAAAAAGGTGGTGATGAACTAGATGAAGATAACTCTTTAACAGAAGAGACAAATATCTTACCTAGGTCACTTTTAAATACAATAAATCGCATTAGAGTTGAATTAGATCCAAATTCAGAACAAAAGGTTATTCAAAACTTTCGCGGTTCACAGAAGAAAACGGTCGTCGCTATTAGGGTACTTTTGTTGCTGATCATCATACCTCTTTTGACCTATCAGTTATCAAAAAACTTCATAGTAGGGCCGATTATTACCAACTTTGGAGGTTCCATTAATGAGACAGCGACCTTCCTAAACTTTGATATGGAAAAAGAAGCTCTTGAGGAACTGCAACTGTTTAAAGAAAGACTAGAATTTCAAAATTTAATTGGTGAAGTGCCAAAATTCTCTGAGGCAGAGATAGAAAAGCAGACGAAAGAAAGGGCACGGGAGATTGCAGAGGAATACCGTGGGTCAAGTGATAATGCAATTGAAAATATTCTTGCAGATCTACTATCCCTCGCTGCGTTTGGCTGGATCGTGTATGTGAGCAAGCGAGAAATTGTCATATTAAAGTCTTTCATAGATGATATTGTCTACGGCCTCAGCGACAGCGCGAAAGCGTTCATTATTATACTGTTTACAGATATGTTTGTGGGATTCCACTCTCCTGAGGGCTGGGAAGTCCTACTATCAAGCACATCGCGGCATTTCGGACTGCCAGAAAATCACAACTTTATCAATTTATTTATTGCCACATTTCCAGTCATTTTGGATACTGTATTTAAATACTGGATCTTCCGTTACTTGAACCGGATATCGCCTTCAGCAGTTGCTACTTACCGGGGGATGAATGAGTAAGGGAGTTAGCTGAGGAGAGTTTCGATGTGCTGCTTGCGCTCCAACAGCTGCTTCAGCTGTTGGTAACGGGCGATCGCAATACTGACACTGGGCAACTGCTCTGGTGGGCAGGGATGGGACCACATCTTACCAGTTGCATCCAAACCACAAAGGCGGTAGCCGGCCTGGGGTGATTCGCAAGTGACTTCCCCAGGAGGGAACTCCAACCAGCCATCTACAATCGGACCTGCCTGATAAAGGTCTTGAATCTGCCGCACAATTTGCTGTAGTTCGGCCTTGCAAGCGGCGATATCTGTCGGCATTTTTGACAACAGATTCGTCCCCAAGGCTAGCTTAGTGCTGTTTTCGTGGCTACTAAATCTGGGAGATTTGAACTTGGGCAAGGTGGGTGCTTTGCCTGAGCAGTCTTGTGCTAGATTTGGCTCAGGTTCGAGATTTTTCGGGGGTAATAACGTGCCTTCATCTGAGGCCTGTCCAGGCGCATTAAGCTTTTGTGCCGCGCCGCGAATCTCAAACGAGTAGGTGCGATTATTCGCAGCAGATGGTTCAGTGGCGGAGACAATGTTGACAGTCCTCAAACTCGATACACTTGCCTCAATCCGTTTTAGGTTTGGTTTCATAATCTAGAATTCAGCAATTCTCCTAATTCCTGAATTCTACAGTTAACACATAGGACTGGGTTTACACAACTCTCCCTCTCCCCTTCAAATGCACCCCGAAACGAATTCTTTGGGTCAAGTCATCTTGGTAACAGGACCAACCCGGTCTGGTAAAAGTGAGTGGGCAGAAAACCTAGCCATACAGTCTGGCAAAGCGGTCATTTACGTCGCCACGGCTGAGGTTGACTCAACCGACAAAGAGTGGCTCCTTCGTATTGAACAACACCGCTGCCGCCGTCCAAGGGACTGGATGACTCTGGAAGTGCCACATCAACTGGTGGGAACTATTACAACAGCTCCCCCAACGAGTTGCCTTGTGATTGATTCGTTGGGGACTTGGGTGGCTAATTTGCTAGAGCAGGATGACAACAACTGGGAGGGGACGGTGCAAAATTTACTCTTGAGTTTGCAGCAGGTCGCTGGTGATGTCATTTTGGTTGCAGAGGAAACGGGTTGGGGTATTGTCCCGGCTTACTCAAGTGGTCGAACGTTCCGCGATCGGCTGGGGACTTTAGTTCGTCGCTTGGGAGCGATCGCCGATCCAGTTTACCTAGTCACTGGCGGTCATGTTCTCAACCTCAGCGCCCTCGGTTCTCCCTTGCCGACTTAACCGATATCTAACTCCCCTAATTTGGAAGTTCCGGCGCCGCGATCGCCGCCAGTCAACACTCAGTTGCGGCTCACAAAGATTCAAAATTTGCTTCTCGGTATCACGAGTTCCTGAGTCTTGGGGAACCGCTAATTCCACAGCTCCGAGCGCTTTCAGCGTGGCTTTTTGCGTCTCACTTAAGCCAGTCACGCTCGTCTCAGCATCCCACAGCGTATGGCTATTGAAAAGGGCAATTTTCTGAGTAGCAATCTCTGCGCCAACCCGTTTAATCGGATGTTCTACAACGTACTCTATGACGACCGGCTGTTGCGCAAAACCATCTACGGTTTTTTCGATGAGTGAACGCCGCTGCAAAGAGGCTAGCGCTGCTAGGATTTCGCTCTTGCGTACTTTGGGGACAAGATCTGCTAGCAATTCTATTAATGAGACTGGCTCTCGATTAATTGCTAGCCAGTACATCACTTCTTTTTCTAAAGCTGACAGGCGATTGAATTGCCCTTGTAACAAATTGCGAATATCATCAAAAACTAACGTGCCTTGTTTTAACAATTCCAAAAACTTACAGACATTACCATCAAAGAAGTCTCGAATTGCTACAGCCACTATCTTTAAGGCCAAGGGATTCCCGGCGTAGTGTTCAATCAGCATTCTCCACTCGGATTCTGACGCCCAGAAGTCACCTCTGGCTTTAAAAATTTCCCGTCCGGCTGCTATCTGCAAACCAGTCAGTTGTAATGAGCGAACAGGAAGTGTTTCGACCTCCTTTGCTGCCAAGGCTATGGGTTTCTCCCGACTAGTCAGCACCAAGCAGCTGTGATGAGAGGTTTCGGCCACACATCTGAGGAGTTGACCATAACCCTCATATCCTTGTCGGTAGCAACCTATGTGGTCGCCAGCCCGCAAAATTGACTCAGCATTATCCAGAACCAGCAGGCACCGTGAGGAACGCAAACACTCCATCAGCCGTAAGATTCTGCCATCTAAAGTTTCTGGTAAAGCGGTTGGCTGGTCAAAGGATAGGAATTGGATGAACTCCCTTAGGAGTTCTTTGAGCGGTGGGGCATTACGTAGCGATCGCCAGATCAGGTAATCAAATTCACCCTGCACCTGTTGTGCCAGTTTCACCGCCAGAGCCGTTTTTCCAATCCCACCCATGCCTAATAGCGCTACCAAGCGGCAACGGTCTTGCACAATCCATTGCTTTAGGGTAGCGAGTTCTTCTACGCGTCCATGGAAAATAGAGACATCAACAGCGTCTGCCCAATCTTGGCGCTGAGTGGCTGTAACTCCTTCGGCAGTTAACTCTTGAGCTTGCGGGAGCGCGCCGCCGGAGCTACCTCCGGCGGACCGTTGAGGAACACTTTGGTACTCCTGTCGCCATTCTTTTGCCAAGATACTACCTGTTTGCATAGCAGCATGGGTGGCAATATATTGCTGCTTCAGCACTGCATGGAGGTTATTTTTAGTAACCTTTTTACCAGATGTCCGACTCAGTGCCTGCCAGAGCTTGGAACCAGTGTCTCTGACATAACCAACTTCGTAGTCAGAGCTACTAGCAATCTCCGCATAGGACTTTCCTTCCCAAAATTGCCGAAACACTATTTCTTGAACTTTATTCAAGTACCCTCGGTCTAGAAGATTCTCGACAATTTCTATCGCTTCTTCAATAGTCATAACCAAAACCATTCAAGAGTCGTTCTTTGCTAGTGGCGATTTAATAAATTTAAGAAATCCCCCTTTCTTTACTTGACTCACAGTGACAGCCCCTGTAAAGTAAGTAGTCTTTCTAACATAATCATTTTCACTTAAGTAGCTTCATCCGCTTGTAAAGTGTTCATAAAATTTTGACAAATTATAAAGTTTTGATGAAGAATAACTGTATAAATACTGAAATAAGGCTTCTGTAGCAAAAACCTGTACTGTCCTGGACAGGTGTAGGTTTACTGATCAGCGTGCTGCCGATACCAGTGGATTGTATGGTGTGACCCTTGCTTCAAATCCATCTGCACCCTGAAGCCAAAAGTTTGCTTTGCCCGCTCCGTATCCAAACAACGGCGCGATTGACATAGAACGGGGTATGGGGTGTAGGGGTACAAGCCTCGCCCCTTGTGGGCGAAGGAAAAGAAAGAATTGAACCGAGATGCACGAGGTTCAAGGCGTCCAAAATCAAGCCCCATCCCCTTGTGGGTGGGGTCTCCCTACATCCTGCTCTTGACGGGTTCGGAGCAGGCTCCCGATTCAGACCAATCCCACCGACATGGGCGGCTAGGTGAATAGCGAGTCAGAAATGGAGACTGCCCAGCTCTTGACGAACCGTAGCCATGTCTTGAATCACCTGCAATCCATTACCGTTCGGTGAAGTGTGACCCAATGCCCTGAGGTCAGCTTCCACCATTAACGCTACCAGTTCGGTAAACGTCACTGTTGGTGCCCAGCCCAATTTCTGCTTAGCCTTGGTCGAGTCACCCAGCAACAATTCCACCTCCGTCGGTCTCAGATACCGCTCGTCGAACTCCACATAGTCTTGCCACTTCAGATTCACATAACCAAACGCCAGGTCGAGAAACTCCCGCACCGAGTGCGCTTCCCCGGTGGCAATCACGTAATCATCTGGTTGGTCTTGCTGCAGCATCAGCCACATCGCCTTGACGTAGTCTTTGGCATACCCCCAGTCTCGCTTGGCCTCCAGATTGCCCATGTACAGCTTTTGCTGTTTCCCCGCCACTATCCGAGCCACGGCACGAGTAATCTTCCGCGTGACAAATGTCTCCCCCCGCCGTGGACTTTCGTGGTTGAACAGAATGCCATTGCAAGCAAACAAATTATATGATTCCCGATAATTCACTGTCTGCCAATGGGCGTAAACCTTGGCACAAGCGTAGGGACTACGGGGATAAAACCGGGTTGTTTCCGTTTGTGGCACCTCCTGCACTAAGCCAAACATTTCGGAAGAGCCTGCTTGGTAGAACCGGACCTCGATCCCCGTGCGCTGCTGATAATCTCGAATCGCCTCTAATAGCCGCAGGGTTCCCATCCCCACCGAATCCACTGTGTATTCTGGTGAGTCAAAGCTCACCCGCACATGGGATTGCGCCCCCAAGTTATAAATTTCTCCGGGTTTAATCCCTTCCAGAATCCGCCGCAGCGTCGTCCCGTCGGTCAAGTCTCCATAGTGGAGCAACAACCGCACCCCCTGCTTGTGCGGGTCTTCGTACAAATGGTCAATCCGGTCGGTGTTGAACGTCGATGTCCGCCGGATCATGCCATGCACCTCGTAGCCTTGTGCTAGCAAAAACTCACTTAGATAAGAACCGTCTTGACCTGTAATGCCGGTAATTAGCGCTCGCTTCTGTTGCGTCATGCTTAATTTATCTATGAGCTGCCAAGTGATAATGGGCGGAAGAGAATTGTTACAGCCTAACAGATGACTGCTAATTCGCCAAAGTCGGCAATTCAGTAAGCACCATTATTTTTAGGTACAACGACAACGCCAAGCGTTTTCACAATTACCCACAGATCTAACCACAAATTATGAAATTTGACGTAGTAGAGGTCGATTTGGATTCTGCGGCTGTAA
>JAABUQ010005680.1_pt1 | contig 19603 bp, 16 predicted proteins | sample 5560001 | NCBI WGS metagenome assembly JAABUQ01 (sample SAMN10711888, study PRJNA513371) | rock metagenome | isolation source: Antarctica rocks | place: Antarctica: Victoria Land, Finger Mt nord | collected 2015-12-18
ACCGGGCGCTGACGCCCTGCGGGGGAAGGCGTGATTTTGTCCCCTTTCATGAGGCTTTCCATCGCCAGAATGTTACCCAACATGTGCGGTCTGTCATCGCCACCAAGATAGTCATCGTCGCCTCCTTAGATAGGCAAATCATCGGCGCGCTCCAGACGGCGCTGACCGATCGGCGCTCCCGCGAATCCGTCACCATACCGCGGGCGCAACTCAGCCCGTGGGATGGCTACCGTGAACTCTAACGCCTTTTTTGCACTATTGTAGGAGGGGTGGTTGCTCCGTCGTGCGCAGTCCCTGCACCGGCTGGCCCAGCACGTCGGCCACGACCCGTTGCACCAGGGGCGCGCGGGCCATCCCGCCCGCCAGGAGGATATGGGTCGGCCGCGCCGCGGTCGCGCGCAAGGGTTCCAGGGCCTGGCGCAGGCCGAAGACCACGCCCTCCAGCACCGCCCGCGCCAGGTGCGCCCGCCCGTGGTCGAGGCGCAGGCCCAGCCAGGCCCCGCTGGCCTCGGGATCGAGCAGCGGCATGCGCTCCCCGGCCAGGTAGGGGAAGAATAGCAGCCCCCCCGCTCCCGGCGGCGCCGTCGCGGCCAGGGCCAGGACGTCCGCGCTGGCGTCGGCCGAGGCGTCGGCGAAGACCCGCTCGCGCAGCCAGGTGAGGGAGAGGCCCGCCCCGAGCGTCGCGGCCAGGGCGAGGTAGCGGCCGGGCAGCGCGTGGCAGAGCGTGCGCAGGCCGCGCGCGGGCGCGTCCGGCGGCGCGGTCAGCATCGTGACCAGCGGGCTTGGCTGCCCGTGGAGCGGTCGTCGTTACGCTGGCGCATATAGACGCTCCGCGACCCTACTGCGTTCGCATGCTCTAGCATGACGAACCGTCACTACTGACATCAAAATAGCACAGGGATACAGCTCCCTTACTGTATAGTTGCCGTGACCGCTGTTATGGAACTGTTACAGCCATGTGCCGTAGGATGAGTGAAAGCATGGTCACCCTGTGCAGCAAGAGTCGCGACGACGGCCGGTGGTCTACGCGGCAGGTGTCCATGCATCGCGTGCGGTTGGCCCACGGGTGAACGATGGGACGAAAGGAAAGGCGGCATCCGCTATGTTGAGAAGACTATACCCAGTTCTCCTGGCGCTCGCGCTCACGACCGTCATTGCTCTGCCTCCACGGCACGCCCACGCCTCCGGGTCCCTCGGTGGCATCCCCTTCCCGCCGCCCTCCAACGGCTGCACCGGCCCGCTCGTCGGCGTCTACGGCGCCTCGGCCCTCCAAGCGTACATCCTGAGCGAGGCGCGCGACTATTGCAACGCGTACCCTCCCTCGCAACGAGCGAGCGCCCCCGATGTCGAGTACGCCGCTGGCGGCGGGAGTTGCCCCGGCGACACCTACGCCGCGAACAACGCCGATGGCAACGAGATTGGCGTGTCCACCGTCTTCGCCGATTCTTGCAGCGCCGACGGCCAGCCGGCCGTCGACCCGAACACGCTGGGAGACACCGTGCTGGGTGTCAACGTGGTGGAGGAGGTCGCCACCTGCCCCGGCGCGAATGCGCCCAATGGCGGCGCCGTTTACCCCTTGGGGACGACCCCGTGCGGCGGGTTCAGCGCCGATCCAGGCACGTCCGGCGCCGTCTCCTGTTCGCCCGCTGACATCTCGGTGCAGCAGGGCCAAGAGCTTTATCTCCAGCAGATCGGCAACGAGCAGCAGGTGGGCGGCTGCGGCCACGCTTCCACGGTGCAGAACCGCGTGCAGGGCGCGGGCGACCGCATCACCTGGTGCTTCAACGTCTATGGCGCCGCCATCGATAACTGCCAGAACACGGGCTCGGCTAACGGCTTGGCCGGCACGACCACGGCTGAGGTCAGTGACGTGTGCGGGCCGAGTCCACAGGCCGGCTATTATGCGCAGGGCTACGTCTCGCGGGCCGATGTGGTGGCCGACCCGCGCAGCACGGCCCGTCCCCCAACGGCGTTGCAGGGCTGCGGGGTGGTGCAGGTGGGCGGCCAGAGCGGCTACAACGGCACGTGCGACCCGACCAACCCCACGGCCGACCCCAACCATGGCTACGGGACCAACCCGGGGAGCGGGGTGGCGACCTGCAACGGGGACCTGGCAGTGGCCAAGGGACAGTACCCGGTGTGGGGCTACCTGCACCTGGACCTGAACGCGGCGGCGACGCAGGCCAACACCAACGCGGCGGCGCAGGGCTTCCTCACCTTCCTTCAAAGCGACCTTGACGACGTGCAGGACTTCGGCTTCCTAGAAACGTGTCAGATGGGGAATAAGCGCACCGACGATGGCGGCCCCTACGTCACGACGACGGCCACCTGCTAGCCCTCCGATTGCCTTTGGCGCGACCCATACGTTCATTCGAGCCCGGCAGGAACCATCGTCCAACTCAACATTCTTGAAAGGAGACACGCCCATGACCAAGCGCATTACCCCGCTATCTCTCGCGTTGGCAGCTACACTTCTTGTCGCCCTTGTAGTTCGAGATCCATTGGCCGTGATCGTGCCTTCGCCGAGCACACCACGACCGTGCCATCTCACCTGCACCTCGCCCCGCGCCTTGTCGACCGTCACGGCCGATGCGACAAGCACACCTGATTCGATTCCCGCAGTACCTACCCCACCGTTTGTGTTACCGCCCGCTGCGCTGACTCCAGGAGCACTTCCCAATATCCAGGCAGCCATCAACTTGAAACGAGAGCTCAATCACGAACCGGATGCCTTCGGGCCGCATGCCGGACAGCCTGTCGTTCTTCCTACAACGGTCGCCCTTCAGGCGGTCGTTCCAATGGTGCCTCCCACCCCGTCTCCAAATGAATGCGGCGCTTGGGCAGTATCGAATGGAGCGGTCGGATCCATTATCACTGCCCGCTTCGGGGAAATCCGCGACTGTGGACTGTACGGAACGCAATGGGTAATCTCGACGCTGGGCAGCCTTCAACAGCCTAGCGTCATCGCGGTATACCAGTGTTCGACTAACGACACTGGTTGTCTCAATGGACAAACCCCACATTCCCCCGACGGATGGCAGTCTTTTACGCCCCCCTACCAAGGGAGCGTCAAAGTGCTAGGCGCATTATTGCCCAACTCCGATGTCCTCCCCATCGAGAATGGAGGCTATCAAATCTGCTTCCATCTTCGCGCGCACACGTTCGGTACGACCAGTGCCACCTGCTAGTGGGTCAACCTACAAATAAAGCGGGAATACGCTACCGGCCAAACAGCTGTGATCGGGGCGCTGGAAAGGCCGCATCAAATGCAACATGACCCACTAGGAGCTAGGAACACGAAATGAAAACTTGCATCTTTCGAACATCCGTTGGAGAGAAAGTCGCCACATGTTTGGTCCTATTCGCCATCGTCATTGGGTCGGTACTCGGCAGCACCAATGTCGGCTACGCGCAAAATGGGCCGCCATCGAACATAGCAATTGACGTTCCTCCTGGGACTACCATCACCACGCTGCCATCGGGTGCAACAGTGGCGGTCGTTGAGGGAAGGGCAGCCGGCCTAGGCACTAACGTTTGTCCGATATTCGCAACAACAGATGCACAAGTCGAACAAACCACGGTAAACTTGCTAAACCAGGGCATTCCAACTATCACCGAGATCAGCCCACAACAAGGCTGCGATGGTAAAGTCAGCGACTGGGAAGACCGTATTGCGTTGATTACGGATAAGATTTACTATCAGTCCCACGTTGCCGCCTCTATTATCCCATACTACTGGTATGGTATCATGCTTGACGAGGAGTACGACTACTGGCCAACAGGCGGTGTCCAGGCCTACGATACCATCAACGAAGCGACAAACCACTTAATGGCTCACCTTCCTGGGGTCGCATACTTCTACACGGAGGACTTCGCGATCGGCCAACAAGGAGCATGGACACAAGACCAGTATAATAAAATAGTACGGGGCGAAAGTTTTTCCATCCCATCCCCACAAGTCTACAATAGCAACATGGTTGGATATGCCAATAGCGAACAGGCAAAATATAATGACTCTCAGTTCGTAACTTGGGACTGTCACGCTAGTGACAGTGACTATCCGACAGCGGCTCTAGCGACAAGCAAAATTAATGGTCCACCATACGTTGATCCGGCCGACGTAAGCTTATCGAATGAATACACCGGTGGGCAAAGTTGTTGACGCGAACCTGTGCGATGATGTACCCTCCGGTCCATTGGCGATGTAAGGCAATTCATGGCTAGAACGGTTGTGCTGCACAGGTGGGCAATAGGGTTGTCGGCGCTCACGTTGGGTTTGACGGGTGAGCAGACTGCTTCTATGGGCACCGTTCCGATCATTCGAACGGTGCTGTTGCATCACGTGGCAAGCGCGATCGCGATCGATGGGCGTCTTGGTCGAGCCTTCATCGCCACCGCTACTACCTTGCCCTCGGGGTCGCCGGGTCCGGGTGCCGTGGTGATCCTCGATCCGCAGACAGGCCTGCTCCTCAGTACAATCCCCGTCGGTGGGACGCCGCGTTCGCTCGTGGTGGACACAGCAGCCGACACCGTGTTCGTGGCGACGGACGAGAGCGTTAGCGTCTTCGACGAGCGGACAGGGGCTTTGGTGCATACGACATCGCTGCCTCGACAACGGGACCCGGTCCTGGCGGTGGACGAGCGGGTCGGCCATGTGGTCATGGCCAGTTCGGCCCCTGCTACGGGCCCCTACACCCCCTTGCAAGGCACGGTCGACGTGTTTGATGGGCGGGGCGGAGCGCGTCTACGCACGACCACGCTACGTGACGGACCGGCCGCGTTGGCTATAGATGCGCGGAGTGATCACGCCTTTGTCTCCGTCCAGGCGTTGAAAGGCAATGGCGACATCGCTGTGTTTGACACGGTGAGCGGACGGCTCGTGCGCACCGTTCCGGTGGGCGTCGACCCGCGCTGTGTGGCCGTCGATACGCGCACCGGTCGTGTGTTCGTCATCAATAGCGGCAGCGCGAGTGTGGGCGTGCTCGACGCCGGTAGCGGCACCCCGCTGGCAGCCGCACCGGTCGGCGCGCTGCCATGGGCACTGGCGGTGGACGAGCAGACAGGGCGCGTCTTTGTGGCCAATCAAAGCGGCCCGAGTACAGTCAGCGTCCTCGACGCAACCAGCGGGCACCTCCTGCGTACGGTGCGGGCCGGCGCTAACTCGACGGCGGTGGCCGTGGATGCGCGCACGAGCCGCGTGTTTGTGGCCAATGGGGGAGTGCTCCATACGAGCGCCAACATCAATCCCTCCGCTGGCGTGAGCGAGTTGAACGCGGCGAGCGGCACGCCCCTGCGTACCATCCCTTTGAGCACCGCGTTCATCCCGCGGATGGTCGCGGTGGACGAACAGGCCGGGCGCGCGCTCGTCGTATCGGATGTCCTCGGTGTGAGCGGGTCGAGCGCCGTCAGCCTGCTCGACGCGACCCAGTAAATGTACGCCAACTCCGGTGCCAACATCCGATAGAGGACAACAAGGGGATGGCGCAGGCCCAGCGTTGGGTGTCGGACAGCTGGGCTGTGGGCGTCGCCTCCACCGGTCCCGATTCGCCAGTCGTCTGAGGTTGTCCCTGTGCGCCCTCCTTCTTGTCGGCGCTGGGCTCGCTCTGGTGCGCTTGTGGCCCGCGCCTGAATCCCCTGTGTTAGCGACGACAAGGGTCGGCACATCCCCCGCGGCAATGGCGGTCGATGCGCGATCCAACCGGGTGTTCATCGCGAACAGGGGCGACAACAGCATCAGCGTCCTCGCGGCTGACAATGGGCGCTTGTTGGCGACCGTCGCAGTCGGCCTCGGCCCCCATGCGCTGGCCGTCGATGCCGCATCCGGGCGGGTGTTCGTCAGCGGTGATGATAGCTCCATCAGCATCCTGGGTACGCCCGATTGGACGGACCTACGCACGATCCCGATACTCTCCCAACCGGGCGCGCTGGCGGTGGACGCAGCGGCGCATCGTCTGGTGATCGCCGATAACGCGGAAGGCGATGCAACGGTGACGGTCCTGGATACGCGGAGCGACGCCATCGTGGCCACCCCAGACACGGAGAACAATCCGCGCCTGCTCGCGCTCGATGCCCGGACGGACCGTGCTTTCATCGCGAGCCCGACCACGGACATCGTCGATATGCTGGATCTGCGCAGCGGTGTCCTGCGGCGCATCGTCATGCACAGCGCCCCGCCCACTACTTTGTTGGTCGATTCACAGAGCGGCCAGGCCTTTGTCGTGGATACAGCCGAGGGCAGGGTGATCATCCTGGACACAAGGCGAGGAGTCGTTGTCGCAAGCGTTCCCGTGGGACGTAGCCCTGTGGCCGTGGCCCTGGACTCGCCTTCTCGTCGCGTCTTTGTCGTTGATCAGGGGAGTGCTAGCGTCACCATTCTTGACGCGGTGACCAGGCGTCTTGTACGCACCGTCTCGGTCTGTCCGCATCCGAGCGGCGTCGCCGTTGACGCTCGGTCCGCACGCGTGTTTGTCATAGGCCAGGCGTCAGTGGCAGGGCCGGGTTGTCTTTCCATTCTTGATGCGCGCAACGGGAGCATGCTGCGCACGCTGGCGGTCGGCGCGAACCCGATTGCCGTGGCTATCGACGAGCGAACGGAGCGCGCTTTCGTCCTCAGTCGTGGAGGCGTCATACCAGACGGCAGTGCATTCAGCCGCATAGGTCGAGTGCTCCATCACTTTCTCCCATCCCTCTTCCCGTCAGTCGTGAGTCAGCGGATAGACCCTGCCAGTGTCACCGTCGTCGACGCAGCATGAGCATTGGGGGCCAGGTCGATAAGGCTTCACCATAATCCAAGTATAGGAGGACTGTCGTCCTTGAAGGCGGCAGTCGGTGCCCACAGGCCGCGTGTTCGTCGTCCACCACCTGGACACCCTGCTGAGCATGCTCGACGCGCGCACCGGCCGGGTCCTGCGCACCACGCCTCTCTAACCAACGACATCGATCCTGTTTATGGGCGCGCGTCCGGCGCGAGCACCGCGCCCTCGTGGCCGATGCGGCGCAGGGCGTGCATGTCGTCGCGCACCTTGGGGTAGAAGCCCTGGTAGTGCGCGTAGAGCTGGTCGTAGAGGCCCGCGCGCGCGGGGTCGGGGAGCAAGGGCGCCTCGTAGGCGACGGCGGCGGCTCGGGCCGCCGCCAGGTCCGGGAACAGCCTGACGCCGACCGCCGCGAGCAGCGCCGCGCCCAGGGCCGCTTGCTCCGTCGTGCGCAGTCCCTGCACCGGCTGGCCCAGCACGTCGGCCACGACCCGTTGCACCAGAGGCGCGCGGGCCATCCCGCCCGCCAGGAGGATATGGGTCGGCCGCGCCGCGGTCTCGCGCAACGGCTCCAGGGCCTGGCGCAAGCCGAAGACCACGCCTTCCAGCACCGCCCGCGCCAGGTGCGCCCGCCCGTGGTCGAGGCGCAGGCCCAGCCAGGCCCCGCTGGCCTCGGGATCGAGCAGCGGCATGCGCTCCCCGGCCAGGTAGGGGAAGAATAGCAGCCCGCCCGCTCCCGGCGGCGCCGTCGCAGCCAGGGAGAGCAGATCCGCATTGGCGTCGGGCGAGGCGTCGGCGAAGACCCGCTCGCGCAGCCAGGTGAGGGAGAGGCCCGCCCCCAGCGTCGCGGCCAGGGCGAGGTAGCGGCCGGGCAGCGCGTGGCAGAGCGTGCGCAGGCCCCGCGCGGGCGCCTCTGGCGGGGCGTCCAGCACGGTGACCATCTGGCCTCCCGTGGAGATGCTCAGCAGCAACGGGCCTGGCTCCAGCAGCCCCGCGCCGATAGCGCCCATGGCCTGGTCGCTGCCTCCGCAGAAGACGGGCAGGCCGGCGGGCAGCCCGGTCGCCTCCGCGGCGCCTGGCGTGACCGTTCCGGCCGGGGCGGTGGAGGGCAGCAGCGGTGGCAGCAGGTGGGCCGGCAGGTCGAGTTGTTCCAGGGCCTCGGCGCTCCACGCCCAGGAGGACAGATCGACCAGGGGGATGCCGCAGCCGTCGCTCGGATCGCTGGCCAGCACGCCGGTGACGCGGTAGCGCAGGTAGTCCTTGGGCAGCAGGGCGGTGGCGGCGCGCGCCCAGGTCTCCGGCTCGTGCACGCGGCGCCAGGCGAGCGACGCCAGCATGAAGCCGGGCGACACGCCGCCGCCCAGGGTTCGCACCAGATCGTGGTTGGCCAACTGATGCTCGATGGCCGCCGCCTCGGCCGCCGACCGCTGGTCGGGCCAGATGATGGCGGGACACAGCGAGTCCCCGCGCGCGTCGAGCAGCGCCAGGCCGTGCATCTGGCCGCCCACGGCCATGGCCTGAATGCTGTCCGCCGGCAGGGCCACGCGGGCCAGCAGGTCGCGCAGGGCCGAGCGGAAGGCCGCCCACCAGGCGTGCGGGTCCTGCTCGGCCCAGCCTGGATGGGGCGTGCTGAGGGCATAGGACTCCGTGGCCGACCCGATGACCACGCCATCTTCCCGCAGGACGACCACCTTGACGCTCGAGGTTCCCAGGTCCGCGCCCACGACGTGGCGCATCATCGCGGCGTCATGCCGGCTCGGAGTGGGCGGAGCGCAGGCCGGCCGCCTCCGCCCTGGCGCGCAGGAACCGCGCCCCGTCGCGCACGAGGTCGTCGCCGCTCGGGGCGAGGTCGCGCCAGACGGGCGTGGCCGGGCGCATGTCGTCGGAGACGTCGGTGAAGCTCTCCATGGCGGCGTAGCCGTCGTAGTGGAGCGCGGCCAGGGCGCCGAACAGGCTGTCCCAGTCGACCAGGCCCGTGCCAGGGATGCCGCGGTCGTTCTCGCACAGGTGGATATGGCGCAGGCGAGCGCCCGCCTGGCGCACCGGTTCGTCCCAGCGCGTCTCCTCGATGTTCATGTGGTAGGTATCCAGGTGGATCGCTATATTGGGCCGGTCGATGGTCTCGCACAATTGCACGGCCTGCGCGGCCGTATTGACCAGGAAGGTCTCGTAGCGGTTGACAGGCTCCACCGCCACCGTCACGTCCAGGGCGGCGGCGCGCTCGGCGACCGCGCGCAGCCCCTCGGCCGCCCAGCGCCAGTGCCGCTCGGTGGGACGGAAGGGCGGGCGGCGGCCGATCTCCGAGTAGATCACGCCGGAGAACTGGCGCGCGCCCATGGCCGCCGTGGCCTCGACGCAGCGCACGAGGTAGGCGACGCCGGCGGCGCGCGTGGCCTCGTCGTCGGCGGTGAGGTCGGTCGCCGCGCTCAGGACGGTGCTGGTGACGACATCGAAGGCGGCGGCGCGCAGGCGCTCCCGGATGGCGGGCGGGTCGATATCGGCGAGGTCGAGCAGGGGGATCTCGATGAAATCCAGGCCCAGGCTCCGGGCGCGGTCGATCAGGTCGAGCGACGCGTTGCTCCAGTGGTTGGTCCAGGCCATGGCGTGGATGCCCAGCTTCATGCGTTGCTCTCTTTCTCTTATATATCTTTGTCGTTAGCGCGCGGGCGTTCTGGGACGACGGGGAGCGCGGGCGCCTTCTATGTGTTTGTTGTTAGCGCGCGGCCAGGCGGCGGGAGAGGAACGCGTTGAACAGGACGCTGCCGATCAGCAAGATGCCAAGGGCGAACGGTTGCCAGATGGCCCCGCTGCTGCCGAGCTCCAGGCCCAGACCGTTGTACAGAAAGATGACCAGCAGCAGCGCCAGGAGCACGCCGACCATGCCGCCTTCGCCTCCCAGCACGCTGACCCCGCCCAGCACCACGATGGTGATGGCCTGCAGGTTCAGCTGCGCCCCGGCGTCGGGCGTGGTGCTCGCGCTGAGCGCGGCCTGCACCACGCCCGCGATCCCGGCCAGCAGCCCCGACACGACGTAGGCCCAGAAGCGGACGTTCCACACGTTGATCGCGGCGAAGCGCGCGGCCAGCGCGTTGGTCCCGACGCCGTAGAGGTAGCGCCCGGCCACGGTGCGCCGCAGGGCGAAGGCAACGATCAGTAGCACGGGCAGGAAGATCAACAGCAGCTGGAACGGGATGCCCTGCCCGCTGATCTTGGGTATCCAGGCGAACAGGCCGGTGTCCTGCGCGTTGCCGTTGCCGATCGTGATGAACGATTGGGGGAACGATTGGGGCAAGTTCGGCTGCGTGGCGTCGGGCAGCGGCTTGGTGTTGGTCGGTTGCAGCGCGATGGAGGCGTAGCCGTAGAACGTGGCCAGGGTCACGATCAGCGGAGGGATGCGCGCCACGCTGACCAGGAAGCCGTTGACCGCGCCCAGTACCAGCCCCGTGAGGATGGCGGCGGCCACGGCAACCCAGATGTTCACGCCGTACTCGATGTTGAGCACACCCATCACCATGCCGGACAGACTGAGCATGGAGCCGACCGAGAGGTCGATGCCGCCGCCGCCCGAGAGGATCACAATGGTCTCGCCGATGGCGAGCAGGCCGATGGTCACGCCCAGTTGCACCGTGCTGTAGATGTTGTAGGCGTCGAAGAAGCTGGGCACGGCGACCGAGAAGTAGACGAACATGAGCAGGAAGAGGGCCAGCAGCAGCGCATTGCGCGCCGACGCGATGGCGCGTATCAGATTCCTGTTCCTGTCCGGCTCGGGCGCGCCCAACGGGGCCGGAGCGTTTGTCGCCACCGTACTCATACGATCGTCGCCTTCCTGTTTTGCACGACATCGAGGCCCACGGCCAGGACGATCAATACCCCGACGATGAGGCCGTCGAGCAGGCTGATGGTGCCGATCGCGATTGTCGCGTTGTGGACTGTCTCCACCAGCAACGCGCCAAGGATGCTGCCGAGGATCGTGCCCCGGCCGCCCAGGACGCTGGTTCCTCCGATGACCGTGGCCGCGATGACCTGCAGCTCGAGTCCGTTGCCCGCGCTGGCCGCCACCGTCCCGCCGAGGCCGAGCTGGATCACCGCAGCCAGGCCCACCAGCAGGCCCGTGACGGCATAGACGAAGATGGTGACGAGGCGCACGTTGACGCCGGCCAGACGGGCCGCCTCGGGGTTCCCGCCCAGGGCGTAGATGCGCCGGCCCAGCGGGCGGCGCAGCAGGAACAGGCTGCCGATCAGGCCGACCACCATGGCGATCCACCAGGGAGTGGGTAGGCCGAGAATCGCGCTCAGCGCGAGGGCGCGGCCCTGGGTCGTTGGCGGGGCGGTGATGTAGAGCGGACCCAGGAACTGGATCTGGAGGGCGCGCACGATATTGAGCATCCCCAGGGTGACGATGATAGGGTGGATGCCCCCGAACGCGACGATGGAGCCGTTGACGAGGCCGATCAACAGGCCGACGCCCATGCAGGCTAGCAGAACCAGCACCAGGTTCTGCCCCCCCAACTCGAGGTTCACCGCGACGAGCATGCCCATGCCCAGGGTCGAGCCGACCGAGACGTCGATGCCGCCAGTGACAATGATCATGGTCATGCCGACCGAGACCAAAGCGACCACCGCCGAGTTGACCAGGATCGACGACAGGTTGGTGAAGGTGAGGAACGCCGGGTGCGTCAGGCCGAACAGCAGGCTGCCCACGACGAGGATGATCGCGACGACGGCCTCGCGGCGTCGCAGGACCGTTCGCCAGCCCATGCCGGTTAGTCCGGGCAGTCCGGTCGGCCCCATTCGCGCCCTCGTCGCGGTGGTCGTGGCCACGGTCGCCGCCGGTGTACCGGTTGCGTCGTCGAAGGGGGCGGCGGGCCCATCAAGCGGTGGCGTGCCGCGCATCTGGCGCCTCCGTTTCCATCGCCGCCGCCAGCACCGCGTTGGCCGGCGCGTCGCGCGCAAACTCGCCGGTCACCCGCCCCTCGTGCATCGCGATCACGCGGTCGCTCAGCTTGAGCACTTCGAGCAGTTCGGACGAGATCAGCATAATGGCGACGCCCTGCCGGGCGAGGTCGACGATCAGATTGTGGATGTCTTGCTTGGCCGAGACGTCGATGCCGGCGGTCGGCTCGTCGAGGATCAGGATGCGCGGCTTCGTGGCCAGCCACTTGGCCAGCACAACCTTTTGCTGGTTGCCGCCGGACAGGTTGGCGACTTTCACGCGCGTGTTGGGCGTCTTGATCGAGAGGTCGCGCACATAGCGCCGGGCAACGTCGTCCTCGCCGCGCGGCCGGACCACCAGCCCCAGCGCGCTCAGACGCTGCACGATGGTGATCGCCGCGTTGTAGCGGACGGACAGATTGCCGAAGAGGCCCTGCCCCTTGCGGTCCTCGGGTAGATAGGCGATGCCCAGGCGCAGCGCCTGGCGCGGGGAGCGGATGCGCGTGGGCCGGCCCTCGATGCGAATCTCGCCGGATTCCGCCGGTTGCTCGCCGAAAATGGCGCGCGCCACCTCGCTACGCCCGGCGCCGACCAGTCCGAAGAACCCCAGGATCTCACCGGGGCGGAGGTCGAAGCTCACGCCGTGGTACATCCCGTGGCCGGTGAGCCCGTGCACCGAGAGGATCGGGGCCTCGTCGCGCGGCCCCACGTTGGTCACGCTCTCCAGGAGCGCGCGGCCGGCCATCAGCTCGATCAGCTGGGAGGTCGTGAGCGCCGTGCCAGCCGTGGCGACCGTGCCGTCCGCCACGACCGTGCCGGCGGTGATGGGCCGGGTGCCCTTGCTCTCGCCGTCCTTGAGCACGGTGACGCGGCCGGCCAGCGAAAAGATCTCTTCGAGGCGGTGGCTGATATAGATGATGCCGACGTCGCGGTCGCGCAGCTTACGGATGATGCCGAAGAGCGTGTCGGCCTCGCGCTGGGTCAGGATGGCGGTGGGCTCGTCGAACACAATCACCTTGGGTTGCCACGACAGGGCCTTGGCGATGAGGGCCAACTGCCGCAGGGCGATGCTGAGGCCGCCGATGGGCCGCGTGGCGAGGCGGGGGTCGACCTCCAGGTCTCGTAGCAGGTCATGCACCCGCCGCACCTGCGCCCGCTTGTCGATGTTGCCGACGCGATCGCGGAGGTCGCGCCCCATGAAGATATTCTCGGTGACCGTCAGCTCCGGGTAGACCAGGGGGTCCTGGTAGACGGTCCCGATGCCCAGGCGCAGCCCGTCGGCCGGCGACGAAAAGGTCACGGCCTCGCCGTCGATCCGGATCGTCCCGCTGTCGGGCGGCTGCGCCCCGGCGAGGATCTTGATCAGCGTCGACTTGCCGGCTCCATTCTGCCCAACCAGGGCGTGGACCTCGCCCCGCTGCAGGTCGAAGTCCACACCACGGAGGGCATGGACGCCGCCGTAGGACTTGCTAATGTTCTCCATCACCAGTACAGAGGTCATGTGTGGCGTCCCCCGGTGTTGGGTATCCTGCTGGAGCGGCGTCGGGGAGGCGGCATGGCATCGGCGCCATCTCCCTGCCTCCCCGCGCCGTCGTGAGAGCGCATCGTCCCGCCCGCGCGTCGCGCTAGGGGAGGATCAGCCCTTGTGACCCATGGGGCTGGCCTGGTTGATGTTGCTCTTGTCCCACTTGATCAGGTGGCCGAGCACCAATTGCTTGGTCGCCGGGTTGTACGGGATGGCGCCCACCTTGGGGACCATGTTCATGGCCTTGAACGGATGCCCCTGGATTTCCTGCAGCGCGGCCCAGGCCGACAGGTAGCCCAGGTTGTAGACGTCCCACCAGGCGAAGCCGGGGCAGGAGCCGTTGAGCACGTAGGGCTTCATCAGCTTGGGCCAGGAGACGCCGGTCGCCGCGATCTGGCCGATCTTGTGCAGGTCGGTCACGGCCTGCGCCACGGCGGGGGCCGCGAGGCCGCACTGGCCGATGATGCCGCGCAACGTGGGGTGCGTGGTGATCAGGTCCTTGGTGTCGGAGACGGACTGGGCGGTGTTCTCGCCCGAGTAGATCTTGGCGATCTCGTGCATCTGGGGATACATTTTCTTGGCGCGCGCTTCTTCCACGGCGATCCAGCTGTTGAGGTTCTGCGCCGCCGGTCCGCACGAGTCGATGGCCCAGTCGCCCTTGTCGCCCATGGCCTTGGCCAGGATGTCGATGGTATCGCCGCCGATCTCGGTATCCAGGCCCTGGTTGACGAACACGCGGCGCACGGTGTTGGGCGCGTCGGTATCCGCGGTCAAGACTTTGATGCCCTGGTTCTCGGCTTGCTGCAGGGCGGGAGCGACGACAGCGGGGTCGTCGGGCGCGATGATGATGGCGTCGACGTGCTGCGCGATGAGTTGCTTGATGAAGCGCACCTGCGCCGCGGCGTCGGCCGAGGTCGGTCCTTCGTAGACGAAATTGAAGCCCAGGTCCTTGCCGGCCTGGACACCCGCGTCGCGCATAGAGTTGAAGTAGTCGATGTTGATGAGCTTGGGCACGAAGGCGATGGTGAGCTGCTTGGCCGCGACATGCGATGGCGCGGCTGGTCCCGTCGTGATGGTGGTGGCCAGGGCGGCGATGCCGCAAAGTGTCGCCAGCTTGCGTGGGAAGTGCAACATTGCTCTTAATTCCTCCTGTGATCATTCTCGTTGATCATTGTGCGGGGAATAGCATGATCGCGCCGGCGGTCTCTATCGTCGGTGTCGTCACCCCCTTCCGTCAGGAGGATAGGCAGTTATTTCGGATTGTTTCCGAAGTTACGCTTACAGTAGCACAAGCGCGAACCGCCTGTCAATGCCGCGCCACAAAATGCCGCGCTACAACGGGCTGTACCAGCCCAGGCCGTTCCAGAGGAAGAGCACCATCAGCGTGCCCAGGATGACCCCTCCGACGCTCCCCCTGCCGCCGCGCGGGCTCACCCCGCCGACCACCACCATCAGGATCACCTCCAGATTGATCGCGGTCCCCAGGTCGGGCCGCGAACTGGCGCTGGCGGCGGTCTCCACCACCGCCGCCAGCCCGGCGAACAGTCCGGCCGCCACGTAGCACCAGAACCGCACCCGCCACACGCGGATCGCCACGAGCGTTGCGGCGCGCGCGTTCGAGCCCACCGCGTACAGGTAGCGCCCGGCGACCGTGCGGCTCAGGGTCAGACCCACGACCAGCGCCGCCGGAGCATAAACGAACAGCAACTGGAAGGGGATTGGCTGGCCGGCGACGGCGGGCAGCCCATGCAGCCATGGCACATCCTGCGCGTTGCCGTTGCCGATGGTGAGGAACGCGCTCGGATAGGCGTGGGGCCACGCGGGCTGGGTCCCGTCGGGAAACGGCCGCGCGTCGTTGAGCTGCAACGCGACCGAACTGTACGCGAGGGCCGTCGCCGAGGTGCCGATGAACGGCGGAATGCGGACCGCGCACGTCAGGAAGCCGTTGACCGCGCCCAGCGCCACGCCGGTCAGCAGCGCCCCCGCGACAGCCAGCCAGACGTTCAGCCCCAGCGCGATGTTGAGGACGCCCAGCGCCATCCCGGAGAGCGCCAGCGTTCCGTTCGCCGAGAGATCGATTCCGCCGCCGCCGGACAGCATCACCACGGTCTGGCCCAGCGCCAGCAGCCCGACCACGACCCCGCCCTCCAGCGTCTGGTACACGGTGAACGGGTCGGCGAAGTGGGGTACGGTCAGGGAGAAGTAGGCGAGCTCCGCGAGTAATAAGAGCAGCCGTGGCGCGTTCGGCGCCCGGTCGGCCAGCGCCGCCAGCAGCGAGGCGGCCTGCCGCGCCGGCATCCGTACGTGGGCGAGGTATCCGCCGACCGCGCGCATCGTACGACACTCCTCGCCTACCGCCCGGACCCAGTGCGCCTATTACTACCACTATTTCGAGGTGTATCCTTTTTATAGTAGATTGCCTTGACAGATGCAATCTTCTCGACTAGATTTAGAAAGATCGCGAAGAAAGTTGCGGCGACAAAAATGAGGAGTGGCCATGCCTCGCGGGGGAACGCATGGGAGCACCGGTGCGGGGCTGGCCGAGGTCCGCCGCCATAACCGCGCGCTCGTCCTGCGCACGATCCGCGAGCGCCCCGGCAGTTCGCGCGTCGAGTTGGCGCGCCTGACCACCCTCTCCGGCCCGACCATTTCGGCGGTGGTCAGCGAACTGCGCGACGCGCGACTGGTGCGCGAGGATGGTCTGGGCCGCTCCACCGGCGGCCGGCGCGCCACCTCTTTGCGCATCGTGGAGGACGCGGGCTATATCCTCGCCGTGGACCTGGCCCGCCATCGCACCCGCGTCGCCATCACCGACCTCAACGCTGCCATCCTGTACCAGGTCAGCGTCCCCACGCATGACGCGGCCGACGCCCAGGCCAACCTGCGTTGGTTGGAGGACCTCATCGACGCCGTGCTGGTGAGGCAGTTGGGGCAGGCCGCGTCATGTGCCAATGTGTTCGGCATCGGCGTCGGCGCTCCCGGCCCCCTACGCACCACGACCGGCACGATTCTGGCGCCCACCAACTTCGGCCACTGGCATAACCTTCCCTTACGTTCGGCCCTCGAAAAACGCTTTGGCGTCGCGGTGCGGGTCGACAACGACGCCAACGCGTGCGCGCTGGCTCAGCGCTGGCTTGGCGCCGGACGCGGACTGCGCGATTTCGTCTACGTCGCGGCCGGTTCAGGCATCGGCGCCGGGATCGTGATCGATGGCGAGCTCTATCGGGGCGCGCACGACCTTGCCGGCGAAATCGGGCACGCCACGGTCGAGGCGACGGGGCCGCTCTGTCCCTGCGGCAACCTCGGGTGCCTCGAGCTCTACACGACGCTGCGCGCCACGCTGGCGCGCTGGCCTGCGGCGCCGCGACTGGTAACGCCCGCCGATGAGATCAGGGGGATCGCAATGTTGATTGCCGCCGCCCGCGGCGGTGACGACGTGGCGCGGCAGGCCCTCACCACGAGCGCCTACTATCTTGCTTTGGGCGTCGTCAACGCTATCAACAGCTACGACCCCCAGGTTGTGTTCATCGGGCGCGAGCTGGCGGCAGCTGGCGATTTGGTGATTGGCCCGATCCTCGAGGCCGTGGCGCGCCGCGCGTTCGTGGCCACCGGACGCACGACCGCGGTCGTGCATGATGCGCTGGGCGAAGGCGCGCCGCTGCTGGGCGCGGCCTGCCTCGTGCTCCGCGAGTTGTTTATCGACAGCGAGTTGCTCGACGACGTCATCCTCTCGGCGCGCAATGGCCACGGCAACACGAGCGCGGCGACGCTTCAGATCGCCTGAGCAAGCAAAGAGGCGACTGTGGGACTATTGTTCATGGATCGGTCGATCGAGCGCGAGTGGGAGGTCGTGCAGCGCGTCGTCGCGGAGAGCATCGCCGCGGCGCCCGAGGCGTGGGCTGCCTTTGCACAATGCCGGGCCGTCGCGGTTTACACCGATGGCTCCGCGCCGGTGCGCAATCCGGGCGGACAGGCCGGGTTTGCCGCCGTCGTGGTCGGCTTCGCCGAGCCCGTCGATGCCCTGTCGGCGCGGCGCCCCGCGCCCCACGCCCACCTCAGCCTCGGCGGCTACGTCCCGGCCCGCGCCGACGATCCCCAGACGAGCAACAATCGCGCCGAACTCGCCGGCGTGCTGGCCGCCTGGCTGGCGTTGAAACACCTCGCCGAGCGGGGCGCCGCGACGGACGCGGGGCAGGTGACGATCTGGAGCGACAGCCAGTACGTGGTGCAGTGCGGCAACGGCGCGTGGGCGCGCAAGAAAAACGCCGACCTCTGGCTCGCCTACGACCGCCTGGTGGACGACCTCAAGCGGTCATGGGGCCGCGTGCCACCCCTGCAGTGGACGAAGGGACACGCTGGCAACCGCTACAACGAGGCGGCCGATGAGCTGGCCTCGCGCGCGGCCTTCAACTTCGACGAGGCGGTGCTGGCCCGCTACCGCGCCGCGCAGGCCGCCGCCGGCCGCGAAATGCTCTCGCCCGCCGCCCTCCAGCGATACGGCGTCACCGCCCCATCCGCGGCGGGCGCCGTGGCGGCAGCGGCGGCCTCAACGGTCGCGTCGAGCGCGGTCCCGGCGGATGTCCCAAACGTTACAGCGGCGCCGCCGGTGGACGTGGCAGCGGCGGTCTCCGCGGCCACAAAACAGGCGCAGGATCAGGCGCTGGGCGACGTTTCTCCCTGGCTCGCCAGGGCCGATTGCGCCGTGATGTTGGCCTCGCGCATGGAGGGGAGCACGCAGGCCGCTGCCGGGTCAGGACCAAGCAGCGGCCGCTACCTCGTGCTGTGGGAGGGCGGCGCCGCGAGGCGCTATGCCGCCGTCACGCACGTCGGGCAGCGGCTACCCGACGAAGCCGAGTATCTGACGCTGATCGCCGCTCTGAGCGACCTCCTTGGCCTGCTTTCCCGCTCGGGCCACGAGCCGGGCGACTGCACCGTCGCGGCGCACAGCCGGCGTGAGTTGGTCGTCAAGCAGCTCAACGGCGAGTATAAGGTCCGCTCCGTGGGCCTGCGGCCCCTCTTTGTACAGGTACAGGAGCTGGTCGGACACTTCAAGGGCATGACGCTCCTTTGGGAGCGGGGGACGGCGCTGGAACAATTGCTTGACCGCGCGGCGAGAGCGGCGAGAGTGTAGAGCGTAGGCGGTGGATATGGGGCAAGAGACGCGGTCGGCGCAACCGCCGCCATTACAGCAAGGACAACGGCGCGTGGGCATCAGCATCGTCCGGACCGTGGAGGAGTTGCGCCGCGCGCTCGATCCGTCGCGGCGCGCCGGCGCGGCGATCGGCCTTGTCCCCACTATGGGCGCGCTGCACGAGGGGCACCTCAGCCTGGTGCGCCTGGCCCGCGCCCGCGACGACGTGGTCGTGGCCAGCATCTTCGTCAACCCGGCGCAGTTCGGACCCAGCGAAGACCTGTCGCGCTATCCGCGCACCCCCGAGCGGGACGCGGCATTGCTGGCCGCGGCCGGCGTCGACGTCCTGTTCATGCCGGCGGTCGAGGAGGTCTATCCGCCCGGTTTCAGCACCACGGTTGCGGTGGGCCGCCTGGGCGACATCATGGAGGGGGCCAGCCGGCCCGGACACTTCTCGGGCGTGGCCACGGTGGTGGCCAAGCTCTTCAACATGGCGGAGCCGCGCCATGCGTACGTCGGGCAGAAAGACGTCCAGCAGGTCGCCGTGATCCGGCGTATGGCCCGCGACCTCGACCTGCCCGTGGAGATCGTGGTGGGGCCGACGGTGCGTGAGCCGGATGGACTGGCCATGAGCTCGCGCAACGCCTATCTCTCGCCCGAGGGGCGCGCGGCGGCGGCGGTCCTATACCGCGCGCTCTCGACGGCCAGGGCGCGCTGCGACGCCGGTGAGCGCGACGCCAGGGCACTCCGCCGCGCCATGCATGACACCGTCGCCGAGGAGCCTCTGGCTGAACTCGACTACGCCGACGCCGTCGATGGCGCGACGATGGACAGACTGGAGATAGTCCGTGACGGGGCCATCCTTGTCATCGCCGCGCGCATCGGGACGACGCGCCTGATCGACAACATGCCGCTGTCGTCAGTCTCGTCGCCCCTGGACGCGGCGCCATAGGCGGCTGGCTTGCGTGGGGTACCGCAGGACCCACAGCGTGAGCAGGATATACAGCGCGCTCAGGACGCCATTGGGACTCATGATGCGGCCGCGCAGGAACTGCGCGAAACTGGGCCGCTCGTGGCGCGCGGGCAGATCGAGCGGCGCGATAGGGTCGGTCTCTTTGGTCATAACCGCAGTATATAGCCAGGGTCATTTCATTCTCGGGCAATGCCGACAAGGGCGAGGGCATGCCCGGGTTGGGCGGCGTTGCGACGACAGGCGGCGGCAATGTTGGTCGCGCCGTGTGCGCGCAGGAGGCCGATGGCGGC
>JAABUQ010005681.1_pt1 | contig 19602 bp, 19 predicted proteins | sample 5560001 | NCBI WGS metagenome assembly JAABUQ01 (sample SAMN10711888, study PRJNA513371) | rock metagenome | isolation source: Antarctica rocks | place: Antarctica: Victoria Land, Finger Mt nord | collected 2015-12-18
GAGGTCATCATGCAGGAAACCTTCGCCGCGGTCGGCTTGGCGACGCTGCGCATCCTGCGCGCCGCCGAACGCTCCGGGATCGGCGCGGACGCGGCGCTGGGCCGTCTTTCTGCCCTGGCGGTCAGGACCGCCGCCCTCCTGGTGGGCACCGCCGACAGCTATCCGGGAGAGGTCACGCTGTTCGGCATCGTGGCAGACTTGCCGGACCTCGATGCTTGATCACACGTTGAAGCGGAACAGCAGCACATCGCCGTCGCGCACCACGTAGTCTCGGCCCTCGACCCGCATCTTGCCCGCCTCCTTCGCGCCCCCCTCGCCCTTGAGCGCGACGTAGTCCTCGTAGGCGATGGTCTCGCAGGCGATAAATCCGCGCTCGAAGTCGTTGTGGATCACCGCTGCCGCCTGCGGCGCCTTGGTGCCGCGCACGATGGTCCAGGCCCGCGTCTCCTTCGGCCCCACCGTGAAGTAGGTGATCAGCCCCAGCAACGCGTAGCCGGCGCGGATCACCCGGTCCAGCCCGCTGTCCTGCAAGCCAAGCCCGTCCAGGAACTCCCGCCGGTCTTCCTCCGCCAGCAGGCTCACCTCCGCCTCGATGGCGGCGGACACGGTGACGACGCCGGCGCCCTCGGCGGCGGCACGCTCCGCCACCCGGGCCGCATGCGCGTTGCCGGACGCGGCGGCGCCTTCCTCGACGTTGCAGACATACAGCACGGGCTTGCTGGTCATCAGTTGCAGGCGCTTGGCGGCGTCAACCTGATCCGGCGGGATGGCGATGCGGGCAGGCTTCCCGGCTTGCAGCGCGGTGACGATCGGCTCCATCAGCGCCACGGCAGCCTGCTGCTCCCGGTCCCCGCCGCGCGCCTTCTTTTGGGCTGCCGGCAGGCGGCGCTCCAGGCTGTCGAGGTCGGCCAGCATCAGCTCGGTTTCCACCGTTTCCGCATCGCGGATCGGATCGACGCTGCCCTCCACATGGGTCACGTCGCCGTCCTCGAAGCAGCGCAAGACGTGGATGATCGCGTCCACCTCGCGGATATTGGCCAAGAATTGGTTGCCCAAGCCCTCCCCACGCGACGCGCCGCGCACCAGCCCGGCGATGTCCACGAACTCCAGGCTGGTCGGCACCGTCGCCTTCGACTTGCCGATGGCCGACAGCAGGGCCAGCCGCGGGTCCGGCACCGCGACGCGGCCGACGTTCGGCTCGATGGTGCAGAACGGGTAGTTCGCCGCCTGCGCCGCCGCGGTCGCGGTCAGCGCGTTGAACAGCGTGCTCTTGCCGACGTTGGGCAGCCCGACGATGCCGCAGTTGAAGCCCATTACCTTGTCCCTTCCGCCTGCGTCAGCAGGGCCACGCGCGTCATGAAGTCCTCCGGCTTTCCAGCGGCCAGCATGGGCGCCGCGTCCGCCACCGCGTCCAGCAAGGCGGCGAGCCAGGCCTGGTCGGTCTTGTGGAAATCGCCGAGTACATGCCCATGCACCCGCGCCTTGTCGCCGGGGTGTCCGATGCCGAGTCGGACCCGCCAGTACTCCGGCGTGCCCAGGATGCGCTCCATGCTGCGCAGCCCGTTGTGCCCGGCCGCACCCCCTCCGCGCTTCACCCGGACCTTGCCGGGCCCCAGGTCAAGCTCGTCATGGAACGCCGTGACCGCGTCCGGGGCCAATTTATAGAAGGCGGTCGCCGCCTGCACGCTCTCCCCGCTGGCGTTCATGTAGGTGGCGGGCTTGAGGGCGGTCACGCGCTCGCCGCTCACGCTGCCCTCGGCTGTCCAGCCCTTGAAGCGCTGCCGCCACGGGCCGAACCCGTGGCGGCGCGCGATGGCGTCGATGGCCATGAAGCCGATGTTGTGGCGCTGCCGGGCCATCGCAGGCTCCGGGTTGCCCAGGCCAACCCAAAGCAGCACGGCCGGCGCGGTGTCCTTACTTCTTGGCGGCCGGCTTGGCGGCGGCCTTGGCCGGCGCTGCGCCCTTCGCGCCCTTGGCCGGCGCCGCCGCGGCCGGCGCGTTCGGGTCGGCCGCGACCTCGGGCAGCTTGCTGGGCGCGGCGACCGTCGCGATCACGAAGTCGCGACCCGCGATCACCGGCTTTACGTCGCCGGTGCCCATCAGGTCGGACCAGCGCACGTTGTCGTTGATGTCGAGCGCCGCGAGGTCGGCCTGGAACGTTTCCGGCACGCTGTCGGGGTCGGCCAGCACCTCGACGGTGTGGCGCACCACGTTCAGCACGCCGCCGCGCTTCAGGCCGGGCGAGGTCGCCTCGTTCTGGAAGTGCACCGCCACGGACACGCGGATGCGCTCGCCCGCGGCCAGGCGCTGGAAATCGACGTGGATCGGCTTATCCGACACCGGGTGGAACTGCACTTCGCGGATCAGGGCGCGCGAGAACTCGCCGGCGACCCTCACTTCGTAAAGGCGCGACCGCCATCCGCCGCGCTGCAGCTCGCGCACCACGAGGCGCGGGTCGAGCTGCATCAGGGTCGGCGCCTGCTTGGCGCCGTAGATGACGGCGGGCACCATCCCCGCCCGGCGAGATGCGCGTGCCGCCCCCTTACCTGCCCGCTCGCGCGCCTCGGCCTCAATTGTGACGTAATTGGCCATGGGTTGCTCCTAATGGATATCGCGTCGGCCTCCAGGGGTGCCAACGTGCGGCGGGCGGTGTAGCGGATCGGCGCCGGTTGGGCAACCCGCGCCGGGCAGTTCCGGCCGGGCAGCGGCAGGGTTCCGGGGGCCTAAAGAAAATTTGCCGCCGGGTCCGCCAACCGGCGTGGGACCGGCTGACTTTTCCCAGGCACCACCCCACATGGCCTCCATGAACATCGAACAGACCGTCCTCCCGAACGGCCTCCGGGTCGTGTCCGTCAATTTGCCCGGCTTCGACAGCGCCGCCGTCGCTGCCTTCGTCAAGGCGGGCGCCCGGAACGAGACGGAGGCGAACAACGGCATCGCCCACTTTCTGGAGCACATGGCGTTCAAGGGCACTAAGACGCGTAGCGCTTTGCAGATCGGCGCCGAGATCGAGGTGCTGGGCAGCAACATCAACGCCTTCACCTCGCACGACATGACCTGCTATTTCGTGACGGGCTTGAAGACCACCATTGCGCAGTCGGTCGCGATCCTGGGCGACGTCTTGACGGCGTCCACCTACAACGAGACCGACATCGCGACCGAGAAGGGCGTGATCCTGCAGGAGATCCGCCGCAGCGCCGACAACCCGTCGCACGTCGCCTATGACGGCTACGGCCTGACCGCCTATCCAGGGCAGAGCATCGGCCGCCCGATTCTGGGCCGCGCCGCGCTGATCGAGCAGGTGACGCGGGACTTCTTCACGGACTTCGTCGGGCAGAACTACTTTGCCGAGAACATGGTCGTCGTCGGCACCGGCGACTTCAGCCATGCCGCGTTCGCCGAGCACGTGGCGGAGCACTTCAGCGCCCTGCCCAGCCGCGCCGAGCCAGTCACGGTCGCCCCGGCCCGGTATGCCGGCGGGCACGTCCGCAACACCGACAAGGATTTCGAGCAGGTGACGATCCTGCTCGGCCTGCAGTCGGTGCCGGAAACCGATCCCTCGGTTTGGGCGCATAAAGTGATGGCCCGGGCGCTCGGCGGCGGCATGTCCTCGCCACTGTTCCAGGAGGTGCGGGAAAAGCGCGGCCTGGTGTACTCGGTCAGCGCCTACTCCGACCACGGCGTGGACCACGGGGAGATGGTGATGTTCGCCGGCACCACGGCGAAGCACGTGGACGAGCTGCTGACCGTCGCCTGCGGCGAGATCGCCAAGGCCACGGCCCATGTCGCCGAGGCGGACATGGCGCGGGCGAAGAACTCGCTGCTGGTCGGCCTGGCCACGGCGAAGGAACGCCCGTTCAGCCTGGCCCGCGGCATCGCCGGCAGCCTGTTCGAGCATGGCATGATCATGACGCCGGAGGACGCGATGCGGAAGGTCGAGGCCGTGACGCTCGACGATGTCAAGGCCGCCGCGCGCATGATGGTCGCGAGCAATCCGACGGTCTCCCTGGTGGGTCCGGTGCCCGATCAGGACTATCATGGGCAGGTTCGCGCGGCGCTTGCTTAAAGGGTGCGCATAGCCCGGCGAGATCGGTTACACTCCCGGGCTGATCTCGCCCGCCACCAAGGATTCCCTGTCCCGATGCCCACGCGGTTCTCATCCGACGACCTCGGCCGCATGTTCGACGCGCGCACGCTGACCCGGGGCCGCAGCCTCCTGCTGATCGGCGCCGTCGAGGCCGCGTTGGACGGCGACGGCATCACCGGCCTCGTCGGTGACCGGGGCGAGCAGCAAACTGCGACGCTGGAGCCGTATGAGGACGGGAGACAGGTCGCGTTCAATGCCCGTTGCACCTGCGGGGTCCCGGCCTGCGCGCATTTGGCCGGCACGGCATTTGCGGCGCTGGAGCGCTACCCGGCGCTGCGCCGGGCCGCGCCCGCCAGCATGTTGGACCGCCTGGCTGCGCCGGAGAAGCGCCGCGTGGTGTTCGACCTGTCGCCGGGCCATGCCCCGCACGCCGCGGTGGTGGCCAGCTTGTTCGTCGGTGAGGTCACGCACAAGGTCGAGGGGGCGACGCCGCGGCAGCTCATGGCCGATCCGTCTGTCGGCGCCGCGGTCCGCTCCCTGGCCCGCCTGCTCGGCGGCGGCCATTCGACCCGGACCGGCATCGAGGCCGGGCAGCTTCCGGACGTGCTGCAGCAACTGGTCAGTTCAGGCCAGGGCCGCTGGGCCGCGACCGGCAAGCGCCTGGTCAGCGGCGAGGTTCGCACCTTCGATGCCCACCTGCGCCCCAAGCTGCCGCCGAAGTCTGCGGTGCTGCAAAGCGAATTCGGTCCCTGGTATGTTGATGGCGGCACCGGCGCCGTGGGCCGGGTGCGCCTGCGGCGCAAGGCCGCGACGGTCGCCCCGATCCGCCCGCGCGCCGCGGCGCCGGCGTTCGTCGCCCCGCGCAGCAGCGAGCAGGCCGTCGTCGAGGCGGAGATCACCCCTGTGATCCGGCTCCGCCGCCTGCATTGCCCGGATGCCTTCGGCCGCCCGCAACTGCTTGACGCCCTCACGCTCGACTTCGACTACGGCGGCGTCCTGACGGAGGGTGACGACGAGCGGCAGTTCGTCCGTGTCGCCACGGCCGCCGGCCCTTCCTTCGTCCGCCGCGACCCGGCGGCCGAGACCGCGGCCTTCGACCTGCTGGGCCAGGACGGCTTCACCCAGATGCGCGTCGCCGAGGGGCGGTCCGCCAAGGGCCGCCGGGCGCTGGTGTTCGTCGGACCGGACGCCGCCGAGCGTTGGCACCGCTTCACCGCCCTGCGGCTGCCCGCGCTGGAGGCGCTCGGCTGGCGCAACATGATCGATGGCAACTTCGGCCCGCGCTTGGTGGAGGCCGTGGGCACCTATGACGTGCAGGTGGCGGACGCCGGGCCGGGCCGCTTCTCGCTGGACTTCGGCATCGAGATCGACGGCGTCCGCCTGCCGTTGCTGCCGATCCTGAGCCGCCTGATCGAGCGGGGCGGTCTGGACGCGGCGCAGATCGTCGGCGACGAGCTGATCACGACCCTCGACGACGGCCGCGTGGTGAAGCTGCCGGCCGACCGGATGCGCCGCCTGCTGGCCGTCATGGGCGACCTGATCGAGTCCGCCGGGCGCGTCGCGGACGGGCCGCTGCTGCTGCCGGCGACCGAGGCCGCGACGGTGCTGGAACTGGAAGACGTCGTCTCCACACGGTTCGAGAACGCCGCCACCATCAAGTCCTATGTCGGCCAGTTCCGCGACCAGGCGGACATTCCCCCGGTCGTGCTGCCCGCCTCCTTCAAGGGCGATCTGCGCCCCTACCAGAAGCAGGGTCTGGACTGGCTGCAGCACCTGCGCGCCCATGGGCTGGGCGGTTTTCTTGCGGACGACATGGGCCTGGGCAAGACCGCGCAGACCATCGCGCATCTGGTATTCGAGCACGCCGCCGGTCGCCTCGACCGCCCGGCGCTGATCGTCGTGCCCACCAGCCTGATCAGCAACTGGACGGCGGAACTCGGCAAGTTCGCGCCGCACTTGTCCACCATGGTCCTGCACGGCCTCGACCGGCATCAGCGCCGTCAGACCCTTGAGGGCGTCCATGTCGTCATCACCACCTACACGCTGCTGGCCCGCGACGTGATGGAGATGAAGGCGCTGCCCTGGCACGTCGTGGTGCTGGACGAGGCGCAGGCGATCAAAAGCCCGGCCGCCAAGGCCACCCGCGCCGTCTGCATGCTGGACAGCCGCCATCGCCTGTGCCTGTCCGGCACGCCGATCGAGAACAACCTTGAGGAGCTGTGGTCGCAGTTCGCCTTCCTGATGCCGGGGCTGCTGGGCGACCGCCAGGGCTTCACCAAGCGGTTCCGCACGCCCATCGAGAAGCGGCGCGACGACACTCGGCGCATGCAGCTCGTCCGCCGCATCAAGCCGTTCATCCTGCGCCGCACCAAGTCCGAGGTGGCGACGGAGCTGCCGCCCAAGCACACCATCCTGCGCCGCATCACCCTGGCGCCCGACCAGCGCGAGCTGTACGAGGCCATCCGCGCCACGCTGCACGAACGGGTGCGCGAGCAGGTGGCCGAGCGCAGCCTGGCGCAAAGCCGCATCGTGGTGCTGGACGCGCTGTTGAAGCTGCGCCAGGTCTGCTGCGACCCCCGCTTGGTCAAACTGCCCTCCGCGCGGCTGGTCGAGAACAGCAGCAAGCTCGACGACCTGCTGGAGATGGTCTCCGAGATGATCCCCGAAGGCCGCCGCATCCTGCTGTTCTCGCAGTTCACCTCCATGCTCGACCTGATCAAGCCGCGCCTGGCCGAGGCGGGCATTCCCTTCGTCGAGCTGCGCGGCGACACCCGTGACCGCGCCGAGCCGGTGCGCGCGTTCCAGGCCGGGGAGGTGCCGCTGTTCCTCATCAGCCTCAAGGCCGGCGGGCGCGGCCTGAACCTCACCGCCGCCGACACCGTGATCCACTACGACCCCTGGTGGAACCCCGCGGTCGAGAACCAGGCGTCCGACCGCGCCCACCGTATCGGCCAAACCAAGTCGGTGTTCGTCTACAAGCTCATCGGCGCCGACACGGTCGAGGAGCGCATCCTGGAGCTGCAGGAGCGCAAGGCGGAGCTTGCCAGCATCGCCTTCACGGAGGGCGCCGACCTGTCCGCGCTGGAGCAGGACGACGTGGACTACCTGTTCGGCGCCGACGCCGACCGCAAGGCGGCGGCCTGACGCAACCAGTTTGAGTCCGACGGTGCGGTATGCCAAAACCGTATCGGAGGCAGATGGAACCATGCACGGCACGATTCGCGGCGAGGCGACGAGCGCACCTGGCCCCCTAGTGGGGGACGGCATTCGTTCGACGCGGCCGGGGTTTGCCACACTCATGCAGGGCCGCGCGGCGGGCAACCCGCTGCGGCCCGCGTCGGCCATCACCGATTTCACGCCGCGGACGCTGATCGCCCCCGAGTTCGACGCCGCCTATTACCTGGACGCCAACGAGGACGTGCGGGAGTCCGGCATGGACCCGTTCGAGCATTTCCTGCTGCACGGCGCGGACGAGCTGCGGAACCCCAATGCCTGGTTCGACACCGGGTTCTACGTGCGGAACAACGCCGACGTGGTGGACGCCGAGCTCAACCCGTTCTGGCATTACCTGGCGCACGGCAAGGCGGAAGGCCGCCAGCCGGCGCCCCGGCGGCAAGCCGAACGCGCGGTGCTGGCCCAGGCGGTGCCCGCCACGGCCCGATGGGTCGGCACGCCGCCCGACGCTCCCCCGCAGGCGCCAGATGCCATCCGCGCCGCCATGGCCGACCGGCTGGCCAGCACCTCCGGCCTCACCGTGTCGGTCAGTCACGACCGCTACACCCACTCCACGGGCGGCGTGCAGATCCTGGTTGCGGACGAGCAGGCGGCGTTCAACGCCCGGAACGAAACTTACCTGCACATCGCCCCAGCGGCGGCACGGCTGATGCTGGCGCCTCCTGGGGGCGATCCCCTGATCCACCTCACGATGGACGGCGCGTATTGCGGACTGACCACCTACGCCGACCTGGCGCGGGCGCTCGCCGAGCTGGCGCCCGTCATGCCCGCGGCGCGGCGCTTCGTGGTGCATTGCCTGCTCGGCCATCAGATCGACCCCTTGATCGCCCTGAATGCCGCGCTCGGCCCGGCCGTCGCGGTGTTCTGGGTCAACGACTACGAGGCCGTGTGCGTCGGCTATAACCTATTGCGCAACGACGTGACGTTCTGCGGCGGGCCGCCGCCGGGCAGCATGGCCTGCCGGGTCTGCGTGTATGGCGAGGACCGGGACGAGCACCTGGCGCAGGTCGCCCGCCTGTTCGCCGCCATCCCGTTTCACGTTGTGGCGCCCTCGGAGGCGGCGCTTGCCGTGTGGCACGCCGCCGCGCGCCTGCCGCATGCGTCGGCCCAGGTGCATGAGTACGCCCGGGTCCGTCCAGGCCCCGTCCGCTATGGCCTGCTGGGCGCCAGTCCGCGCGGCACGCCCGACAACCCGGCCCGCATCGGCTTCGTCGGCTATGCCACGCCGAACAAGGGCTGGCCCGCCTTCGCGCAGGTCGCCGGTGCGCTCGCCGGGCATGGGGGCTACCGGTTGTTCCATTTCACGGCCTTGGCGGCCGACCCGCCGCTGCCCGGCGTTGAGACCATTTTAACCAAGGTGAGCGCCGACGCCCGCGGCGCCATGACGGACGCCCTGGCCGCGGCGTCAATCGACCTCGTGCTGGTCCTGTCGCCCTGGCCCGAGACGTTCTGCCTCGTCGCCTACGAGGCCATCGCCGCCGGCGCGGATGTCGTCACCCTGCCCGGCAGCGGCAACGTCGCCGACATGGTGCTGGCCCGGGGCAGGGGGCTGGTGATGCCCGATACTGCCGCCATCGTGGAATCCTTCACCTCCGGCGCTGCCATCGCCTATGTCCGCCTGTGCGGGGAGCAGGGGTCGGAAATGGGCCGCCTGGAATCCCGCGGCATGACGGCCACGCTGTCCCTCCTGGGCGTGCCCTCGGACGCGCTCCCGGGGGTGGAAGCATCCCCGGCGGCATGAGCCGGATCTGCTGCTTCACCAGCTTCACCTACGCTTATCTCGGCCGGGCGCGCATCCTGCTGTCCACTTTGCGCGCCGCGCATCCGGATTGGGCCGTTTGCGCCGTGGTGGTGGACGAGCCTCCGCCTGGGATGCAGGCGGCGGACCTGCTGGCGGGCTTCGACGCCGTGCTGGGCCTCGTTGACCTCGGCATCCCGCGGACGCGGGCCTGGCTGTTCAAGCATGACGTCGTCGAGGCCTGCACCGCCGTGAAGGGCAGCGCCATGCTGCGCCTGATGGACGTGGGCTACGAGGCGGTCGTTTACCTCGACCCCGACGTCGCCGTGTTCCACCCGCTCGACACCGTAACGGCCGCATTGGACAGCGCCGCGGTCGTGCTCACCCCGCATCAGACCAGCCCGAACCGCAACGCCCGCGTCATGCTGGACAACGAGCTGGCCTCATTGCGGTTCGGCGCCTTCAATCTGGGCTTCATCGCCGTGCGCAGCCACGGGGCGGGGCGGGGCTTCGCCGAATGGTGGGCGGCGCAGCTCCTGCGCGCCTGCTACGACGACCCCGTTGCCGGGCTGTTCACCGACCAGAAATACATTGACCTGGTGCCCGGCCTGTTCGACGGCGTGGCGATCCTGCGCGACCCCGGCTGCAACGTCGCGAGCTGGAACCTCAGCACCCGGCGGCTGGCCATCGGCGCCGATGGCGGCATCCGGGTCAACGACGCCCCGCTGCGCTTCATGCACTTCACCAAGATCAACGCCATCGGCGACGTCATGCTCGACCGCTATGCAGGCGACAGCATCGAGGCGCTGGAAATTTGGCATTGGTATCGCCGCCAGGTCGCGCGGCGGCAGCCCGCGGCGGTGCCGGACGGCTACTGGCATTACGCCGCGTTCAGCAACGGCGACGCGATCCCGCGGGAGGCCCGCCTGCTGTATCGGGACAGCCCCGGCCTCCGCGCCGGGTACGACGACCCGTTCGATGCGGACGGGCCATTCTACGCCTGGCTGTCCCAGGCCCATGCGGAGATGCTCACTCCTCCCGCCACCGACGCTCCTTGAACACGCCCGTGCGGGGCCGCGCCCGGCGCTGCGCCTCCGGCAGCGCCAGCCAGGCTTGCAGCCGTTCCAGCACCTGCCGTGTCACCAGGGCCAGGTCGAGCGCCAGCGCCTCGGCCAACGGGTAAAACCGCACGGCTTCCAGCTCGCCCGACCCGCCAAGCGTACCCTGCGTCGCCGCCGCGTCCACCACCAGGAAGCGCGCGTTGAACCGCATCGCGCTTGCCGGCGGCGTCACCGCCCGGCACAGGTAATCGACCGCGTCCAGCCGCGGCGGCGTGCCGAGCGTCAGGCCCGTTTCCTCCTCCAGCTCCCGCGCCGCCGCGGCCACCAAGGCGCGGGCCAGGCGCGGGCGGGCAGCCCGGCCCACCGCGGCGAGCACGTCGTCCCGCGGCTCCGTGGCGGCCTGCCTCGTGGCGTCGCCGGGATCGACGGAGCCGCCGGGGAACACCAGCCGGTTTGGCATGAAGCGGTGCCCGGCGCCGCGCAGGCCCATCAGCACCGCAAGCCCCGACGATCCCGCCCGCAGCACGATCAGGCTGGCGGCGTGGCGGGCGAAGGCGGGGCGCACAGAGGAGGGGCGGGCGAATGCGGGGCGTTTCGCTGGCGGCTCGAAGCTCACGGTGGTTCCGTCCAATCAAGGGTCTGCTCAGGGGTCTGCCGACAGCACGGCGTGGCAGCGCCGTATAGCAAAGCTGCTGCCCGCCCAAAACATCAGCCCGGGTCTTCTCGCAAGGCCGCGTCCCCAGTTTGCAAGTTGGCACAAAAGCTATTTTAACACGCCCCTGCATCCATCTGATGCTGCCGACGGTAATGAAGGTGTTGGAACAGACACGGTGCTGGTGATCGCTCCAAGCCAGAAGCATCATTAAGGAGAACAAGATATGGACGTAAATATCAGGCTTACAGGCCTGGCGTTTTCACTCGTATCGGCCCTCGCCGCGCCTGTTTCTGCACAGGTTATGGTTGGCGGTGCGCCGATGTATGCCAACAAGGACATTATAGACAACGCTGTTAATTCCAAGGAGCACACAACGCTCGTTGCCGCCGTGAAGGCGGCCGGTTTGGTGGATAACCTGAAGGGTCCTGGCCCGTTCACCGTGTTTGCCCCGGTGAACGCCGCCTTTGCCGCCCTGCCGCCCGGGACTGTCGACATGCTGCTGAAGCCGGAAAACAAGCCCGCATTGGCCAAGGTGCTGACCGTCCATGTCGTGCCGGGCCGGATCGATGCGGCGGCACTGAAGATGATGGTTGCCGACCACAATGGCGTGGCCATGCTCAAGACCGTCGAGGGCGAAGCGCTGACGGTGACCACCATTGCTGGCGTGCTCACAGTCACCGATGCGAAGGGCGACATGGCCCACGTGACAACGCCTGACGTGATCCAGAGCAACGGCGTGATCCATGTGGTTGACCGCGTCCTGCTTCCGGGATGATTGAATAAAGGCCGGCTGGCGATGCTGCGCTAGCCGGCCCGGCTTGCCGTCCCCCGACTTGCCGTCCATCGCCCCGGCGGCGATGATGCCGGCATGATGGACGCCGCTCCAGACGAGGCTCATTCTGACGAGATTGCCATGCTGCTGGCGCGGTGCGCGCAGGCGGACGGCGTCGCTTTCCGCCGGCTTTACGACCTGCAATCGGCGACCCTGTACAGCGTGGCGCTGCGGATCACCCGTCAGCCGTCGCTCGCAGCGGACGCGGTGCACGACGCGATGCTGCAGGTCTGGCGCAACGCCGCGCGGTTCGACCCGGCGCGCGGCAATGGCAAGGCCTGGCTGCTCAGCCTTGTCCGCTACCGCGCGCTCGACTCCGTCGCCCGCATCGGCCGGGAAGGGATTGGCGGCGAAATGCCGGAGGTTGCCGACACCGAGCCTGATCCGCTCGACCGCCTGCTGGCGACCCAGGAGGGCATGCTGCTGCATCACTGCCTGGAGGAGATCGACACCGGCCGCCGCAGTCTGGTCCTGCTCGCCTTCTTCGAGGGGCTGACCCATTCGGAAATCGCCGAGCGCGTCGGCCAGCCGCTCGGCAGCATCAAGTCGGGCATCCGGCGCGCGCTGCTGACGCTCCGCGCCTGCCTGGGCGGGACGGCATGATGCCGTCCGACCCCGGGGGTCCCGGCGATCCTGTCTCTGGCGACCCCTCCGACGATCCGGCGCCGGGCGACCGCGACCTGGACGCGGCCGAGTATGTGCTGGGCCTGTACGCCCCAGACGAGGCGCGCGCCATGGAGGCGCTGGCGATGCAGGACCCGGCCGTCGCCGCCAGCATCATCGCCTGGCAGAACCGCTTCAGCCCGCTCGCGACGGCCGTGGTCCCGCAGTTCCCGCCGCCGGAACTGTGGCAGCGCCTGGCGCTGGCGACCGGGCTGCAGAAGGTCGTGCTCCGCCGCACCGTGCCTCGGCGCAGCGCCTTCGAAAAGGCGTGGCGCAGCCCGGCGCTCTGGCGCAGCACGACGTTTGCGTCGCTGGCCGCGGCCGCGGTGCTCGCCTTTTTCGTGCTGACCCCCAAGCCGCTGGCGCCGGAGCCGCTGCTGGCCGCGCTCTCGGCCCAGGGCAGCCCGGGCGCCGTGTTCCTCGTGCGGGTGGGGGAGGGGGGCCGGGCCACCATCACCGCCGTGGGGCGGCTCAACATCCCGCTCGACCGCACCTTGGAATTGTGGGCGCTGCGCGAAGGGGCGCCGGCGCCGGTCAGCCTCGGCCTGCTGCCGGGCGGCGGGCGCACCCTCCTGCGGGCGAGCCTTGCCACCGGCACCCGGCTGCTGGTCAGCCAGGAGCCGACCGGCGGCTCGCCCTCGGGCGCGCCGACCGGCCCGGTGGTGTATTCGGGCCTGCTGATCAACGGCTAATACGGTTTCGAGACAAGCCGGCGCGCGGGCGCCGCGGCTCTTGACGGAGCGGTCCCGGCCGCTCATCTGGAGGTAATCAGGACTTCCCAGGTCCGATTACAGGTTGCATCATGCTCAGGTTGTCGAAACTCACGGATTACGCCGTTGTCGTGCTGATTCGCCTGTCGCATGGCGAGGCGGTGCAGACGTCGCCCGGCATCGCCGCCGGCATCGGACTGCCTGAGCCGACGGTGGCCAAGGTGCTCAAGGCCTTGGCCTGTTCGGGGCTGGTGAGCAGCCAGCGCGGCGCCCGCGGCGGCTACCGCCTGGCCCGTCCGCTCTCGGCCATTCCGGTCACGGACGTGGTGGCGGCCATCGACGGCCCGATTGCGCTCACCGCCTGCGTGGAAGGGTCGGGAACCGGCTGCGAGGCGGAGTGCCTGTGCCCCGTCCGTGGACGTTGGGACCCTGTGAACGACGCGGTGCGGCAGGCGCTCGGCCGCATCACCCTCGCCGACATGGACCGCAACGTCCCCCGTGCCTTCCAGGCCAGGGCTGCGGCTTCCCAGCCCGAAGATTTGGCTTTCACCCTCATTTCTGCCGAGTAGGTCCGCATGCCCGCAGCCACCGAGACGATCGACACCGTCCAGTCCCTCACCCAGTCCGGCTACAAGTGGGGCTTCGAGACCGATATTGAGATGGACATCGCCCCCAAGGGCCTGACCGCCGACACGGTCCGCATGATCTCCGCCAAGAAGGAGGAGCCTGAGTGGCTGCTGGAGTGGCGCCTGGCCGCCTTTGCCGCTTGGGAGGCCATGGTCGAGCCGAACTGGGCCAAGGTCGGCTATCCCAAGATCGACTACCAGGATATCCACTACTACGCGGCCCCGAAGCGCCCGGCGCCCAAGAGCTTGGACGATGTCGATCCCGAACTGCTGGCGATGTATGAGAAGCTCGGCATCCCCCTCAAGGAGCGCGCGGCCCTGGCCGGGGTCGAGGGCGCAGGCATGGAGGGCGTGATCGGCTCGGGAAACCCGAACATCGCTATCGACGCGGTGTTCGACAGCGTGTCCGTCGCCACCACTTTCCGGGAAACGCTGGCGAAGTCCGGCGTGATCTTCTGCCCGATCAGCGAGGCGGTGCGGGAGCATCCGGAGCTGGTGCGCAAGTACCTCGGCACCGTCGTGCCGGTGTCCGACAACTACTTCGCGGCGCTCAACAGCGCTGTGTTTACCGATGGCAGCTTCGTCTACATCCCCAAGGGCGTGCGCTGCCCGATGGAGCTGAGCACCTACTTCCGCATCAACGCGAAGAACAGCGGCCAGTTCGAGCGGACGCTGATCATCGCCGATGACGGCGCGCATGTCAGCTACCTCGAAGGCTGCACCGCGCCGATGCGGGACGAGAACCAGCTTCATGCCGCGGTGGTCGAGCTGGTCGCGTTCGACGACGCGCAGATCAAGTACAGCACGGTGCAGAACTGGTATCCCGGCGACGCCAACGGCCGCGGCGGCATCTACAACTTCGTCACCAAGCGCGCCGCCTGCCGCGGCGCCCGCAGCAAGGTGAGCTGGACGCAGGTGGAGACCGGGTCGGCGATCACCTGGAAGTACCCGAGCTGCGTGCTGCAGGGCGAGGGCAGCGTCGGGGAGTTCTACTCCGTCGCCGTGACCAACAACCGGCAGCAGGCCGACACCGGCACCAAGATGATCCACATCGGCAAGAACACCCGGAGCACCATCGTCTCCAAGGGCATCAGCGCCGGGCGGTCCGACAACACCTACCGCGGCCTGGTGCGCATCCTGCCGCGGGCCAGCGGGGCGCGGAACCACACGCAGTGCGACAGCCTGCTGATCGGCGACCAGTGCGGCGCGCATACCGTGCCCTACATCGAAAGCCGCAACCCGACGGCCAAGGTGGAGCACGAGGCGACCACGTCGAAGATCGCCGAGGACCAGCTGTTCTACTGCCGCAGCCGCGGCCTGTCGGAGGAGGACGCCGTGGGCCTGATCGTCAACGGCTTCTGCAAGGAAGTGCTGAAAGAACTGCCGATGGAGTTCGCCGTCGAGGCGCAGAAGCTGCTCGCTGTTTCGCTTGAGGGATCGGTCGGATAATGCTGTCAGTCAACAACCTCCAGGCGCGGATCGAAGAGAAGGAGATCCTGCGCGGCATCAGCCTCGACCTGCCGGCCGGGCAGGTGCATGCCATCATGGGGCCGAACGGGTCCGGCAAGAGCACGCTCGGCTACGTGCTGGCCGGGCATGAGGGCTACGAGGTCACGGGCGGCTCCGTGACCTTCGGCGGCGCGGACCTCTTGGCGATGGAGCCGGAGGCGCGTGCGGCGGCCGGGCTGTTCCTGGCCTTCCAGGCGCCGCTCGAGCTGCCCGGCGTCAACAACGCCAATTTCCTCCGCACCGCGCTGAACGCGGTCCGCCGGGCGCGCGGGGAGGCGGAGCTTGACGCGGTGGGCTTCCTTCGCCTGGCGCGCGCCGAGGCGAAGCGGCTCGCCATGCCGGACGACATGCTGAAGCGCAACGTCAACGTGGGCTTCAGCGGCGGCGAGAAGAAGCGCAACGAGGTGCTGCAGATGGCGATCCTGCACCCGAAGCTCGCCGTGCTCGACGAGACCGACAGCGGCCTCGACATCGACGCGCTCCGTATCGTTGCGGACGGGGTGAATGCGTTGCGCGGGCCGGAGTTCTCGGCACTCGTCATCACGCACCATCAGCGCCTGCTTGACCACTTGGTGCCGGACCGCGTGCACGTTCTGTCCCAGGGCCGCATCATCCGCTCCGGCGGGCCGGAGCTGGCGCGGGAGCTGGAGGCGAACGGCTATGCCGGCGTGGTGGCGGACGCGGCATGAACCAGTCGATTCTCAACGGCGCCGACGCCTACCTTTCGCGCTACCAGGGCCTGCGCGGCCGCCTGCCCGGCGACGCCGCGATCCGCGCCGCCGCGGCCGCCGCGTTCAAGGCGGGCGGGCTGCCCAGCATGCGCGACGAGGACTGGCGCTACACCAGCCTGCGCGCCCTGGCCGAGACCGACTTCCAGGAGCCGCTGTCGGAGGTGTCCACGGCGCCCATCCTGGGCGAGACCATCGACGCGCCGCGCCTCGTGCTGACCGATGGCCGTTACCAGCCGGGCCTGTCCACGCCGCCCGGGGGGGTGACGGTCACGCCGTTCTCCGAGAACCCGTATTTCGGCCGCCTGCCGGACATCAAGCGCCCGATGGCGGCGCTGAACACCATGCTGGCGGAGGACGGCGTGCAGCTTCACGTCGCCGCCGGGGTGGATGCGGGCGCGCTGGTGCTGCTGTCGGTGGCGCCTGACGGGCATCGCCCGATTGCCTTCCACCCGCGCCACAGCATCCATTTGGAGGCAGGCGCCAAGCTGACGGTGTTGGAGATTGCGCGAGGGGAGGGGGCATACCTGCATAACGCCGTCACCGAGACGGTGGTCGCCGCGGGCGCAGTGCTGACCCACATCCGTTTGCAGGATGAGAGCCAGAATGCCTTCCACGTCAGCACCACCTTTGCCGAGGTGGCTGAGCACGGCACGTACGACGCCTTTGTACTGACGCTCGGCGCCCAGGTTGCCCGCACGGAGATCCATGCCCGGCTGATCGGGCCTCATGGCATGGTGCACCTGAACGGCGCGCAGCTCTTGGGCGGCCAGCAGCACGGCGACATCACCACCGTGGTGGCGCACGACGCGCCGAACTGCGGCTCGCGCCAGACCATCAAGAACGTGCTGTCCGACCGCTCGCGCGGCGTGTTCCAAGGGCGCATCGAGGTTGCCCGGGCCGCGCAGAAGACCGACGGCTACCAGATGAACCAGGCGCTGCTGCTGTCGCCGCAGGCCGAGATCGACTGCAAGCCGCAGCTTGAGATCTACGCCGACGACGTGAAGTGCAGCCATGGCGCCACGGTGGGCGAGCTGGACGCCGACCAGCTCTTCTACCTGCGCAGCCGCGGCGTGCCCGATGCGGAGGCCCGCTCCATCCTGGTCCGCGCCTTCCTGGCGGAAGCCATGGACCCCATCGCGCACCAGGACGCCCGCGCCCTGCTGGAGCGCGCCATCGAACAGTGGTGGGAGCACCGCCCATGAACATGATGACAAAGCCCACATTTGACGTGGAGCGTATCCGCGCCGATTTCCCGATCCTGTCGCAGACCGTGCGCGGCAAGCCGTTCGTGTTCCTGGACAGCGCCGCCTCCGCCCAGAAGCCGCGCCCGGTGATCGACGCCATGATGCAGGCCATGGAGACCCAGTACGCCAACGTCCACCGCGGCCTGCACTGGATGAGCGAGCGCACGACGGACGCCTATGAGAGCACCCGCGACGCCGTGGCCCGGCTGCTCAACGCGCCGTCCCGCGAGGAGATCGTGTTCGTCAAGAACACGACGGAGGGCATCAACCTTGTCGCCCACAGCTACGGCCGCGGCGTCATGAAGCCCGGCCAGGCTGTGGTCATCTCCGAGATGGAGCACCACGCCAACCTGGTGCCCTGGCAGATGCTGCGCGACGCCCACGGCATCGAGCTGCGGGTCGCACCGATCACCGATGCGGGCGAGCTGGACATGGCCGGGCTGGAGGCGTTGCTGCAGGACCGCAAGGTCGGGCTGGTGGCGGTCACGCACATGAGCAACGTGCTCGGCACCGTCGTGCCGGCGGCGCGCGTCGCGGCCTTGGCGCACGAGTACGGCGCGAAGGTGCTGTTCGACGGCAGCCAGGCCGCCGTGCACCGTCCGGTCGACGTGCAGGCCATCGATGCGGACTTCTATTTGTTCACCGGGCACAAGCTGTATGGCCCCACCGGCATCGGCGTGCTGTGGGCGCGGCGCGAGCTTTTGGAAGCCATGCCTCCCTTCATGGGCGGCGGCGACATGATCGGCACCGTCAGCTTCGAGCGCAGCACCTGGGCCGAGATCCCGCACAAGTTCGAGGCCGGCACCCCCGCGATCATCGAGGCCATCGGCCTCAAGGCGGCCGTCGAGTATGTTGAGGCCATCGGCTTCGACGCGATCACCGCGCATGAGGCCCGGCTGACCGACCACGCGCTGGCCCGGCTGTCCGACATCCCCGGCCTCCGCGTGCTCGGCGCGGCGCAGGACCGGGGCGGGGTGCTCAGCTTCACCATGCAGGGCGCCCACGCCCACGACATCGCGACGCTGCTGGACCGCCAGGGCATCGCGGTGCGCGCCGGCAATCACTGCGCGGAGCCGCTGATGCGCCGCCTGGGCGTGGACAGCAGCGCCCGGGCCAGCACCGGACTCTACACGACGGAGGCCGAGATCGACGCCCTGGCCGACACCCTGCTGCGCGTGCGGGAGTTCTTCACCTAGATGTTCGACGACGTCCGCGACCTCTACAGCGCCGAGATCCGCACGCATGGCCGGTCGCCCACCCACGCGCAGCGCCCGGCCGCGTTCGACGCCAGCGCGAAGGGTGACAACCCGATGTGCGGCGACCGCGTCCAGGTCTTCGTCCGCCGTGACGGCGACAAGGTGGCCGAGGCCGGGTTCGAGGCGCGCGGCTGCGAGATCAGCATCGCCAGCGCCGACCTGATGTGCGAAATGGTCAGCAACCAGCCCATCGAGCGCATCCGGGCGTTGTCCGATCAGGTGGCCGCCATGGTCCGCACCGGGCATTGCGAGGTTTGCGATGAAGCGCTGCGCAATGTGCATCCGCTCTCGGCCGTGCATGAATACCCGTCGCGCGTCAAATGCGTGACCCTGCCATGGCACGCCCTGCTGGCGGCCCTGGATGGCGAGAAGGAATCGACCAGTGAGTGAATCTGCCGGCCACACGACCGTCTCCACCTGGACGCCCGATGGCGAGGTCAATCCGAAGCCGACCGAGGACGCCGTGCTGTCCGCCATCGCGACGGTGTACGACCCGGAAATCCCGGTAAACATCTACGAACTCGGCCTGATCTACGCCGTCGAGATCGACGACGCGGACAACGTGAAGGTGGAGATGACCCTGACGGCGCCGGGCTGCCCGAGCGCGCAGGAGCTGCCGGTGCAGGTGCAGGACGCCATCATGGCGGTGCCCGGCGTCGCGTCCTGCCACGTCGATACCGTGTGGGACCCGCCGTGGGACCCCAGCCGCATGACCGAAGACGCGCGCCTCGCGCTGAACATGTTCTGACGGAGCTTTCCGATGAGCGCCACCCAAACCGCCGCCCGCCCGCACCGCGCCCTGCCGCCGCTGATGAGCCTGACCGACGCCGCCGCCGACCGGCTGCGCAGCCTGTATGCCAAGGGGCAGGCGGGCATGCTGCTGCGCATCAGCGTCGGCACCAAAGGTTGTTCCGGCCTCAGCTACGACATGAGCTGGGTCCCCGCCGCCGGACCCGGCGACGAGACCGTGACCGACAAGGGGTTGGCGGTGCTGGTGGACCGCAAGGCGAGCTTGTTCCTGATTGGGAGCGTGATGGATTACGAGGTGAAAGACCTTGTGTCTGGCTTTACGTTCAGCAATCCGAATGAGAAGGGGCGGTGCGGGTGTGGGGAGAGTTTTCACGTTTAGCGATTATCATGGCCTAAACCACTTAAACCAAGTATCTAATCCACGAACAGTTACAAAGATAGATGAACCTAGACCAACGTATTGTGAATATATTGTACTAGATGGAGCGAGCGCCTGAAGCCCAGTT
>JAABUQ010005682.1_pt1 | contig 19598 bp, 21 predicted proteins | sample 5560001 | NCBI WGS metagenome assembly JAABUQ01 (sample SAMN10711888, study PRJNA513371) | rock metagenome | isolation source: Antarctica rocks | place: Antarctica: Victoria Land, Finger Mt nord | collected 2015-12-18
TCGCCGTCAATGAGCGCCGCGATCTCCGCATCAATCTCTGCGATCTGGCGGCTTAAAAACGCGATCGTCGCTTCGATCGATGAACGAACGTCTTCGATACCCGGGCCTTGAAGTCGGTTATTCTCTTTGCACCCGCATGTCGTCGAGGGCTACCCTGCGACGGCTTAAGCGTTGCAAACGCTGCTGCGACGGGCTTGGCGGCGTCCAGAGGCGGGGAGCCATAGCGTGGCAATAACGAGCGATTAGCGCTGCGTCTGCTTTATCGGTTTTCGTTCGCGACAACTCGCTTTGGCCGAATGCCTTGACGGCCGCCGGATTTACGACACTTACGTCGTGACCATGCTCGTGCAGGAACTTAGCGAGCTCTTCGCTCCATCCGCCCGTCGACTCAAGGCACGCATGCACATGCGCAACGTCACGATTACGCAGCCACCCGAGTAGCTTCCCAAAACCCGTCAGCGAGTTCGAGAAACTATTCGACCTGGATTGACCATCGATAAGTAGAGCGCAATGGAAGTTTGCCTTTCCAACATCGATTCCAAGAACAGCTCCCACAAAGCACCTCCAGCTATATAGCGGTAGCGATTCACCTTCCTGACACATGCGGGCTCATGCAGGATTGCAACGCCCTCGATTCCGTCCGGCCGGCTACCGCAAACGCATTCGGGCACCTATCTAGCCGACGAGCTCGTAGCTCGGATCCCATCGGTGTCACCGACGCGCACACCGGGTCTTCGACCAAGGTGGTCGGGAAAACCCGGCGTCCTCAACATATCAGGAATCCCAGCGGAGGGCCGCGGCATAAAGGCTTTGATCGAGAACCCGTTCGTCGAGCGAGCCAACCGTCGCGAAGGCATCGAGGGCTCTCGTATTCCCGTCGTGTTGCGGGATTCGTACGCGCAGTGCGGCGAGGACCTCATCGTCGAAGCGCTCTTGCGAGTGCGCCTGCACAAGCAGCGCCGCCAACCGGATTCGCTCACCTATATCGAACTCGGGGCGAATCATCCCATCGCTACGAGTAACTCGTTCATGTTCTACGATCGATACGGCGCACGCGGCGTGCTCGTTGAAGCAGACCCATCCCTGATTGCCTGCTTACAGCGTGTTCGGCCGCGCGATACGATCGTCAATGTTGCGATCTCCGCGACGCACGCGAAGTCGATCACGCTACACGTTGCGGCGCTGTCCGAACTCTCTTCGGTCAAGGCTGGACACACCGATCACTTCGCCTTTATCGAGGGCAACTCGGGCGTCACGGAGACGATCGACGTCCCGAATATGCACGTCAACGATTTTCTTCGGCGTTATACACCGCGTAATCTCGACTTTCTTTCGATCGACTGCGAAGGCATCGACGTTGAGATCATCGCGGCGCTGGACTTCCGCCGATTTCGACCGTACATCGTCCAATGCGAGCCTAGTGACCATATCATTCCGGGTGCGAGTCGCCGGATCACGAGCCTGATGGAAAGACGCGGTTATCGATTGATCGCCGTCACCGATGTGAACTTGATCTTCGTTCGCACGAAGCAAGCCTCGGCGTGGGATCTCTCGCCCGGAACCAGATTGCGGGGGTTAGCTCGACGCGTTGTTCGCCGACTAACGCGCATCGTCGCGTCGACGCGCTAGAATCGCCGGAAGAGCTTCGCTAGTCGCTTCATGAACCAATCGCGGCGTCGGCCGCTCAATCGGGAACTGGCAAGGGCGTCGACGCCGCGCTCGATCGTCCAAAAGAAATTTGCCCAGCAGCGCTGACCGATCTTTTCCGTTGCCATCGATGTAGCAGAGTCGCATCACGGGCCGGTTCCCAAGGCTGCGATATCGCTCCCCTTGCAACGGTGATTCCGTTCCCAAGCCACCGAACGTCGGAGTAGCCTCTCCTGCCTTCCGACCGAGTTCCGCGATCAAGATCATCTTAGCGCGGATCTCGCCGTAATAGGACCTTACTTGGCCGTTGCCTTGGGCGGGATCAAACTCGCTCCGATGACGCTATAGCAATCGGGATGTGAGCAGACGATCAAAAGCCACTTCATCGTGCCTATGGCGGGTTCTTGGACCGAATGGAACTTCGTGCGTCGGCAGTGCGGGCACTTACGCTTCCGTATTTCTGTGGTCTTTATAGCCAAAATATTCCCTCTGTGAGAGAGTGTCGACTGGGTCCGCTGTGCGCTGAATGCTGTTTTACCCGTCCGCGACGGCCTTCACGATCGCGCGGCAATAACGGTCATAATTTTCGGGCGTCACACCGCTTCCCGCCACGATGGGAATGACGGTCCCTTCGTTGACGATGTAGGTATAAAAAACGCGAGGAAGTGTTTCGCCTTCTTTAGGCGCGCCTGATTCCGGGTCGATAGCAAAGAGTGCAAGCCAAATGCGCCAAGCGATCCGGTCTTCGGCTCTATGGAAATCCACGCGGCGTTCACTTCGTAACTGCAGGCGCCCCGGCGTCCACCTTATTGGTCGCCGGGTTCCAGATCGCGGTGCGAAGATAGCCCTGCGGGCACGAGATGAAGATGCGATACCCGGGAGCGCCGTGATCGTCGGGGCCACGCAGGCTCGGAGGAATAACGGCGATCCCGGGCGCGGCATCTCCGGCGAAATGGCCATTTACGCACATCGTTTCGGTAAGAAGTTGGAACTCGAGGATCTGGCCGTCCTTCGGGCTCGCCGGATCCGGGAAGTTCGTCGGTCCCGAGTTCTTGCCGGCGGCCAAGGCAGCCCCAGTCGCGGAAAGCATACTGAGAGCGAGCGCGATCGTAAATCTTACGCGTGTAGGGGCTTTATCGAAAGTCATGCGGCTCCAAAGAGAGATGCGACCAAACACAGGGCGTCGGTCGCCGAGCTATGAGCAAAAGGATTAGGGGGGAAGAAGGCCTTCGATTAGGCGGGGACCGCGACACTTTTACGTGCCGCGTTTTCGCGGCTCAGCCGATCGCGCAAATTCTTCACTCGCTCGGCGTAGACGACGAGATCGCCCGATAGAGTACGCCGACCGAACAGAAGGCTCTCCCAGATCTGCGCCACCGCGAACTCGTCGAGGTCCGCGATGATGGCCTGATATTCGGCGGTAACTACAGCGTGCAAAGCAATCCTCCTGACCCGTTGTATTATAGCACGCGACGGGTAAGAGCAATCGGCACAAAACAAAGTAACGCAACGGGTCAGGTAACCTATTGCATGCGAGACGACAAGAGCGTATGATTCGTACACAACCGCCCGGTACTGCACAGAATTCACAGTACTGTACGCCTAGAATCGAGACGTCCCGAAGTGAAGGCTCGCCAGTCGAAAGCCGCTCTTGCCAATCGTCGAACGGTAGCGTACATCCGCGTATCAACTGAGGAGCAGGCGACAACCGGTGTGTCGCTCGATGCGCAAGAGGCGCGAATCGCGGCCTACGCGGTCGCGATGGGCCTCGAGGTGTCTGAGGTCATCCGTGACGCTGGAATGAGCGCCAAGACGCTCCAGCGGCCCGGAATCGGCACTGTACTCGATGGCGTCCGGTCCGGCGACATTGAGCGCGTCGTGATTCTCAAGCTCGATCGCATCACGCGCTCGACGCGCGACCTTGCCGAGTTGCTCGATATCTTTGCAAAGGCCGATTCGGCGCTCGTATCGGTTTCGGAATCGCTCGATACGAAAAGTGCCGCCGGCCGGCTCGTGGTGAACATGCTGGGCGTGGTGGCGCAGTGGGAGCGCGAGGCGATCGGCGAACGAACCGCCGTTGCGCTGAGCCATAAGCGCGGGACATCGCAGTCCTACGGTCCGACGCCCTTTGGCTACCGGCGCGACGGTAACGCCCTCGTACCGGTTCCTGAAGAGCAGGCCGCGCTTAGCGAGGCGATTCGCCTCGATCGCGCGGGCATCTCGTTTCGGGCGATCGGGCGCGCGTTGACGGATCGAGGGGCGGTGCCTCACCGCGGCAGCGCCTGGCATGCGTCTAGCGTGCGCGCCATGTTGCGCTCCAAAATGGTCGGCGAGCGCGTAGCGTAAGCTATCCCAAGCCGGGCGCACACAACGTGCTAAGGGGGTTGTGTTCGATACGCCAATGGCGTACAGTTACGGGGAGTTGACGTGAATGATGGTCCGGACGACTTTGACGGTTTTGAGTGGAATGAGGAGAAAAACAAAGTTAACCGAGCTCAGCGTCACCTCGACTTTGCGGACGCTGCTCTTATCTTCGATGACATCCACATCTACTTCGAGGACGACCGCCAGGACTATGGTGAGGTACGGAACATCGCGATCGGCGTTGTTGACGGAAATGTGCTGGTCGTAGCGTGGACCCCGCGTGGACGCAACCGCCGAATTATTTCCGCACGGCTTGGCAACAAAGCAGAAAGGCTCGCTTACCGTGATTTCCGACAAAGTTACTAGCGTCTCCAAGACTGATGTCCGTAAACGAAGCGGCCGTACGGATTGGGCGAAGTTGCGCGCGACAACGGATGCCGAAATCGAGCAACACGTCCATGAGGACGATCGCGATCGCGAGGCCGAGTTTGGTCCAGCGCGGGACCCGGGAGCCTTCGGCATCACGCGCGTGGTTATCCCAGGACCAGACGTGAGGGCGCTGCGGGAGAAAACAGGCCTCTCACAAGACGAGTTCGCCGATCGTTATGGGCTCTCACTACGCACCTTACAGCAGTGGGAGCAGCGTCGGCGCGTGCCGGATGGGCCCGCTCGCCTGCTCTTGCGTTTGATCGAAGTCGCGCCGCAACTGGTCGCGAGAGTCGTCGCGACCGCAGACGTGCGCGGGTAGGCGCGGCCTCCGCTCCCAAGTGCGTATGGCACGTCATCGACTGCGTTAGCGGTTTAACGTCCCATTTCATACGGGAAGCAACGGGTCAAAGGAACCAACCGATACCGCGTGCCGCCGCGGAACGTGGCATTTCAGCGCTAGCGTCCGCGGCGGCGTGTGATGTCAGGCGCCGGAACGCGCTCGGGAGACTTCGCTCGCGCGGGTTCGCGTTGCCGGTCGATCTCCGCCGATCGCAGCACGTCGGCTTTCTGCACGTCGCGCGCGGCGCGGTGTCGAGACAGGTCGTAAAGGCGCTCGCCCGCGGTCTCTTCGCGTTCCTCATGCCGGTAAAGCCACGCCCCGAAGTCTTGCGGCTGGTACGCTTTTGCGACGGCCGCTTCGGCCCGCCGTTGCTCCCCGCGCAGCGCCTTCAATGCCACCGGGTCGTTGACGCCGGCGCGGCGCTGGCGGAACTCGCCGGCGATCTGTTGCAAGTCGCGATCGCGCGCGGCGCGCATCGCCGTCCATTCGGCCTCGTATTCTTGGCGAGCGGGGTTCGCGGCGATGAGGAATTGCAAGAGCTACGCCAGCTGCAAACGGCGCGGGCGTTGCAGAAGCAGATCGATGACCAAGCGATCGATGGAGCGACGCACGGCGCGTCGCCGGTTAACCCCTGGAAATGATGCGCATGCAACTTCTCGGCGTTGCTTCATTCGGCGGTGCCGCGCTCGCACTCACACTCACAAACGCGCCGGCGTCCGCGGGGCTGCTCGACGTTATCAGCACGTCGTTCACGGGTGCGATAAACCCGATGGCCGTGACGGCGGCGCATTGGTCGAGTGTCATCTTCTACACGATCGTCTTTTACGAGTTCGCATGGTCGCTCGTGGAGGGCGTGCGTACGCAAGACTTCTCGATGCTACTCGATCACTGGGTCACGCGAATCGTCACGTTCATGGTCGGCGTGTGGTTGCTGGAAAATCAAGTGGCGTTGTCGCAAGGCGTGAACACGCAGATCGCGACGATCGCCGCGGATTTCACCGGCCGCAACGGTGGGACACCGCTCTCACCGGACGGCATCGCGATGCTCGGCTGGACTGCGGCAAACGCCCTGTTCTTAGCGAAGTCTGGAAACTTCGCGATCGACGCTTTAGCGACGTTGCCGCTGACACTCTCCGCGCTGTTCGTCCAGCTTTCGTTCATCGTCGTTGCCGTCGAAGATCTCGCCATGACCCTCGGCGTGCAGTTCTGCGTTGCCGTCGGCGGCATCGCGGTTGGCCTTATGGCGACGCGGTGGTCGCGGCCTCTCGCCGCGGTGTGGCCGCGGATGATGTTCGCGACGCTGCTCATCCTCGTCGCCGTCAACGCCGTGGCCGGCATCGGCGCACTCGTGTCGGACTACTTTCTCGCTCTCATCGCTCACGCGAGCCGGCAGTCTTTGACCGGCATCCTCGGCACGTACGTGACGATCGGTGCGTCGAGTCTCGCGTATCTTTTCTTTGGGCTCGCGATTCCAAGCCTCGTCGCGTTCCTCGGAGCGACTGCTCCAGTCAGCGGCGGGTCGTCGGTCATGTCCGCTATGACGTCCGTCGGTGCGTTCATGGCCGGTAAAGCCGCCGGCAAGGGTGCTGCCGCGGGAGCCGTCGCTGGTAAGGCGGCGATCGCGCAATTAGAAGCCGCGACGCGGACTTCGTAAAGGACGACCTAATGGCATTACTTCTTGGCGGTCAGCGCAATCAGGATTGGATCAATCGCGGCGCGCGCGAGCGAGCATTCACGCGCTTCGCGGCGGCTGGCTTCTTCGCGCTGCTCGGCGTCGTCGTCTTCGAGACGGCAGCGCTTGTATACGTCGGTTCGTTGCCACGCGAGAAGGCCGTCGTCGTTGCGCAACAGCGGGACGGCAGTTATCAACCATACGCGGAGAACGTAACGCCCAACCAAGCCGGGATTACGATGCTCCTGGGCAATTGGGTCGCCGCGTGGCGGCTCGGTTCGAATGACGCACGCTCTCTGCCCGCGCGCCAAGTGGCCGCTCTCATTCCTGGCCCGGGCGACGTTCTCGATCAGGTGAAGGCGTGGAATCAAAGCGTCGCGGACGGCGGGTTGCGCGTTGCGCCGATCGTCCGGATATACATCAACGGTCGTTCAAGTAAACGTTACGGCCATTTCATCGCCTGCCGCAACCTGGAAACATAGAGCCGCGACACCGGCGGCACGAGAAAGCGCGAAGGCACGACTCTCGTCGAGATCGTGAAGCGCGGCGTTACGCCGCCTCGCGGCGCCTCAAGCGTGCGTACGTGCGATGCCCCGCTCAAAAATGGTCGGCGAGCGCGTCTCTGTGTAAGCGGCGATTACTCTTCGTTGGTCGCTGCCGCTTGGACGATCTGAAGCGCGCGTGATTCGTTTTTATCGAATTCGGCCGCGAGTAGCTTCAGCCCGGCGCGAACCATTAGCGAAAGGCCGATGCGTCCCGGGATCACGCGCGCCTTCTTCACACGATACTCAAGTTCGTTTGCGCGCTCGATATCATTCGCTCGCAGATAAATCGTTTGCATTTTACCGTCGCCTCCCGTGTCCCGTTGCTTTACTTTAGGTTTAGCACTTACCGATGGTCTGCGGCCCACCTTTGGCGTTCCCGTGGCCGATCGGGGCGGGTTCACGGGGCCGGCGAGGATGTCCAGTGCCGCTGGCACGGTGCCGAGGGCGGTGGCTTTAGGCTTCTTGGGCGATGCGGGCACGGCGGAGAACCTCCTCGGCGAGAAGTGCGTAATCGACGGCTCCGGTTGAACCGGGCCGATAGGTGCGGATCGGGACGCGATGGCCGAAAAAGCTCACGCAACGCGACGGACTCCCGGATCGAGAAATCTGTCAGCGCTTCGGGCTCGAGTGCGCGTACAGCGTCGACGACCTCTCGGGCGATGCGAAGGCGGATGTCGAATCGTGTCGGCACGATCGCGAGCACGGGCAACTCAAGATCGAGCGCAACGCGTAGTCGGCAAAGGTTGCTTAAAAGCTGCACGAGTCCGTCGAGCGCCTCAGGCGCCGCGGCGACGGGAACGAGGATGCCGGTCGCCGCCACAAAGGCGGCCGCCGTCAAGACGCCCATGCTCGGCGGGCAATCAAAAATGACGGTATCCGCCGAGAGATCGCGGATCGCGCGCGAGAGCGCCCGTTCAGAGCCGACGTTAGCCGCAATCGTCCGCTCCGCGATGCGCATCGCTTCGGGCACCGAGCCTAGCATCCGGATACGGAATGCCGGCACGTCGACGAGCACTTCTTCCGCCGTTGCATCGCCGAGCAAGACGTCGGCTGTGCCGCGACCGCTGTATCTGCCGAGCGCCCACGTCGTCGCCGTAGCCTGCGGGTCAAGATCGATGAGGACAACGTTCCGCCCAGCCGCCGCGAGTTCGGCGGCGAGGTTGCCGGCCACATTCGTCTTCCCGACGCCGCCCTTCTGGTTTGCGACGGCGATCGTGAGTCGCGCATCTCGTTTCATCTTCAGCCATCGTATCACATAGCACAACGGGTGACATGGACATGGTATAATGTCTTTAGATTTGCGCGAGTCGTGGAGACAGCTTTGGAAAAAGAGAACGACGAGACCGAGCGAGATCTAAAGTCGCCCCTACTCACCGCTGCTCAGGTGTCGCTGATGCTCGCCGTCAGCCAGCCGACGGTATATCGGTTCGCCGATCGCGGCGTGCTCAAAGCCTGCAGAATTGGATCCCTGGTCCGCTTTTCTCTGTGTGATGTAAACGCATATCTAGCGTCCACCTATACGGGCCAAGCATCAGATGCGCCGCGCGCAAACGAGCCTCCACATCCCTTACTCACTTCAAAAAAGCCGAGGCAATGATGCAACCTACGACCTTCACGATGCAGCTCTCGAAGACCACGAAGGGCACTGCGGTTTATGATAGCGCCGAACCATCGGCTCCCGTTCGGACACTCTACGTTTCGAAGACCGCGCTCGACGGCGCGTCGGCACCACCGAGCGTTACGGTGAGCATTTCCCCAGAAGCCAAGTGAGATCATGATAACGTAATTTTCAGACCGGTGTTAACGTCGAAACAACGCCGGTCGATAGCCTCCAGCCATCGCGACTCCTGAGGGCGCGGTAGGTTTGAGTTGCTGCATTGAACCGCTACGCTCTCACGGTTATCGACTTTTGTGCGTCGGCGTACCAATTGAAAGCGACCGGAAGGAGCGGGCGAGAACTCACGGTCGTGAGCATTTCAGTTATCGCACATGCTAGAACCGTGTTCCTCGAAGCACGCTCCTCTCCGGATAACCCAGTTTCGCGCGGCGCCTCTAGGCCGGAAGGCGGTGCATGATGGCTCGTTCGGAAATGCGCGACGCCGCCCGTGGTAAGGCGGAGCCCGTAGCGCCGCCCGTGGAAGCCCACAAACTCGACACCGCCGAGCGGCAGTTCGAAATCCTCAACCCCAAGTCGCTGCGCTACGAACTCGTGCTCGAGCGCGAGTACATGGACGAGCGGGTCGTCAAGGGCGTCAAGGTTCGCGAAGCGGTGAAGGATCACGTCAAGCGTGCGATCGTCGTCCCAACCGAGTTCGCGCTCGGCGACATTCTGACGCGGCGCGTGCGCGACGACGTGGAGTCGTTCGGGCGGCTCGCCATGCTTGAGATCGGCAAGTCGCTTCCGAACGGGATGACGCTCGGTGACGTCTTCGAAAAAGACAACGGCTACATGGAAGTCGCCTTTTCGAAGTCCAACGTGCGCGACACGCTGCATCGCCTCGTTGCGACCGTTGCCGTCTTCGAAGATGACGCAAACGCGCGCCCAACGGCAGCGGAAGTCGCCGAAGGCATGGACTCCGCCGACCTTTCGGTGATCGGTATGCTCTATCTCACGAACGCGCTCGTGGAAATTAGCCGGCAAAAAGAAGCTCGAGCGGCGGTGGTTCAGTGAGTGCCTATGTATCTCTCGCACTTAGCTACGGCTGGACGCGCGCGCACGACGACGTGGGCGCCAAGAATCAAGCGATGCACATTGCGGTCGAAGTCGGCCGCTCGTTCTCAGGGAGAGACTAAGTGGATAGCGGCTCGGGTCGTCAAGACGAAGGACTCCATCTCGAAATTACCGCCGGGGCGACGCAGGCGTCCCCTGCGTTCCAGGCCGTCATCGAGAAGGTTCGCGCGCTTGAGGCCGGCCTCGCTTCCGCCGCTACCGCGTCGTCCGAGACAAGCGATAGAATGGTCGCGGGTCAGGCGGCCGTCGCCGAATCGACCGACCAGATGCGCGCCCGCTTCGCCGATAATCAGCGCCTCATGGCGTCGATCGCCGAGGAAACGTCGAACAAAACCCTGGCGCTTCGTATCGCGCAGCTCAATCACGAAACCGAACTCGGGCGGCAATCTTACGAGCAGCAAGCCGAACTGCTCGAAAAACTGCTTATCGATACGAAGTCGAGCGTTGCGCAACGCATTGCGATCGAGCGGCAACTCGGCGCCGTGCAGCGCGAGATCGTGCGACAGTCGATCGCCGACTCCAGGGCCGAGGTCGAGGCTGGGCAGATTTCCGCCGATACGCAGAAAGCGTCGCTGCGCTCGATTGCGGCTGAGTCGACGTACACGCGCACCGTGCGCGAAGAAGCGGCCGTCGAGATCGCGCGCATCGAGAAGACGGAATCAGCCGAAGCCGCGCGCGCGTTCATCGTGGCCGAAGAAGCGAAGCAGGCCGCGGTCAAGGAGCGGTTTGCAGCCGAACGTGTGCAACTCGCCGAGATGGCGCGCGAGCGCAAGGCGGTAAGCAAAGAACTCGCTGGGGCGGCGCTCAATGCGGGGTACCTGTTACCGGGGCCTGCGGGTATGGCCGCGCAGACGCTCGGCTATTCTGGCGGCTCGGGCCTCGGACTTGGGCTCGGCGTCGGCGTGCTTGCGGCGGCCGGCGGTGCTGCTGTTATCGCCGAGACGATCAAGGCGGCAAGCGAAGAAGAATCGGTAATTCGGCGGCTCAAGGTTGCCGTCGACGATGCCGGTGGGTCGTTCGCAGACTCCAAAACGAAGATCGTGGCGTGGGCTGAACTACAAGAACGCACGACGACGTTCGGGCGCGATCAGACACTTCCGCAACTGCAAGCTCTCATCGACGGTGGCCTCAAGGTCGGCGACTCGATGAGCGTGATTCGCATCGCCGAAGACCTTGCGGCGGGTTCTGGGAAGTCGCTCGAGCAGGTGACGCAGGCTCTGCGCGCAGCGTACGAAGGCAACGCACGCGGGCTCGTCACGATGGGCCTTGCGACGAAGGACCAGATCAAAGACGGAATGTCTTTCGAGCAGGTGCTCGCCGTCGTCGAACAACGCTACCACGGTCAGGCCGAAGCGACTGACACCGTTGCGGGCAAGACGGCGCAGTTCCAAAACGCGCTGAAGCACCTCGAATCAGAATTTGGTGGCGAGTTTCTCGACTCCGTAACCAAGGGTACGGAATCGATTACGCTGTTCGTGCAGTCGATCGACGGGAAGGCGATCGGGTCGGGTCTCGCAGACTTCCTCAAGTCGACGATCGGCTTGATGCGCGATCTCGGTGGGGTCATCGGGTCGGTCAATAAGGGCCTGAACGACCTCGCTGAAGACTCGAACAAATTCGGGAGCATGTCGCGTGCCGCCTTAAAGCTTGGTACGACGGGTGACCGCGGCGATACCGGAGGCGTGGACCCATCGGGCGGGGACGGCGTCGGGCCGACGACGTCGCGCGGCGCGGCGGGCAACGCACCCGGCACGAACCAGTACACCGCACTCATCGACCGCTACGCGCGCGCGAACCGCATCGACCCGCGCCTTCTCGCCGCCGTACTCTCGAACGAGTCGAGCGGCGTGAACGGGCAGACGTCGTCGACCGGCGCGCAGGGTCTCGGCCAACTCATGCCCGGCACCGCTCGTGACATGGGCGTCACGAACCCGTTCGACCCCGAGCAGAACATCCGCGGCTCGGCGAAGTACCTGGCGGAGCAGCTGCAGCGGTTCGGCGGCGACGTCGCGACCGCCATCGCCGCGTACCACGACGGCCCGGGCAACGTGCAATCCTACGGCGGCGACCTCCGCAAGGTCAGCGCCGAGGGCAAGGGCGAGATGGCGGATGTCCTGCGCCGCTACCGCCAGTCGGGCGGCGGCGCCGGACCGATCGACCCGAACCCCGTCAACACGCACGTCAGCGGCGCGACGCAGGGCACGGGTACACACCTCGATGAGTTCCAGCAGAAGCTCAACGACGCGCAGCGCCTCGAACTCGCGCAACGGCTTGCGGGAGTTCAAGAGTATCGGCAAGCGTACGAAGCGACGCTAAAGGACCTCGCGACGCAAGAGACCGTGCTCGCAGCCGACCGGACGAAAACGCAGCATCAACGCGATACGGCGGCCAAAGAGGCGCGTCAGGCGATGCAACTGCTCGTCGGGGCGCAGAACCAAGACGCCGCCGAATATAAGCGGACGCACAAGGGTGGAAGTGGCCCGATCGACCAACTCGCGCCGGATTCAAGCGCGAAAGTCGATGGCTTCGTCGCGTCGCAAGGCCGCCTCGAAGCCGTTATTAAGTCAGCGAAAGACGAGCTCCTACACTACTCTGAGGCTGTGCGTCTTTCGACGACCGCCGAAGGTGAGAAGCAAGCGAAGATGGAGCTCGCGGTTCAGACGCATAACCGCGCGGCCGTCGCGATTCGCGAACTAACTACGCAAGACCGCGCCGAGAACGCGGAGCGTGCGAAACTCAACGCGCTTCTGCCCGAAGAGATCACGCGCCGAGATACGCTATGGCGTTCGGTCAACGCCTACGGGGCATCGCTCGGCGAAGCCGGGGCGCAGACGCAATCCGAACGCCAAGAACTGAGGCGCCTCAACAAAGAGCACGAGGAAGCCGTGCGCGCGTTCGATCATACCTACGCGTCGGTACAGACGCTCACGTCGTACCTCGATCGTAACTCTCACGCCATCCAAGAGAACCGGGCGCACCTTCAGGACCTCAACGCGGTACTCGCGACGAACGCCCGCGCGGAAGAGACTGCTGCGGCTGCGGCGGCAAAGCGCCAACTCGATGCAACGGTCAAAGACCTCGCGGCGGAGTTTGGTAAGACCGGCATCGGCGGCACGAATGCAAACCGTCAAAAAGCCAGCGACGATCGGCTCGCACTTGAGCACGCCACGTACGGCGTTTCAATCGAAGAACAGCGCCGGTACTTTGAGTCGCTCTACAACGACGAGGTCTCGGCCAACGGTCGGTACAGCGAAGAAGCAACGCGCCTTTACGGCGAACTGTCGAAGATTCAAGGCGAAACAAACAAGAAGCGCGTCGACGACGCGAAGGCCGCATCCGACCGTATAATCGGCTACGAGTCGACGTTCCTCGACAGCTTCATCTCCAAGCACAAGAGCATGCGCGACTCGCTTCGCGACGTGTGGTCGTCCATCGTCAAAGACTTCGAAGCATCGCTCATTAAGATGATCGAGTCGAAGTACCTCAATCAGTTCGTCTCAAAGATCACGGGCTTTCTCGGCGTCGGTGGGTTCGCAGGCGCGGGCGGCGGAGCTATCGCTGGCGGCGGGGCGGCGACGGGCACGCTCGGTGGACTCGGCGGTCTCTTCGGCGGTGGCGTGAGTAGCGGCGGCGCGGTATTCTCCCTCTCGCCGACGAGTATCGAAAAGCTGACGGGCTCGACGCAAGGCGTTTCCCCATTCTCGGGACAGGCACCGAGTGGCACGACAAATAGCGCAGGCAATATCGTTCCCGCGACGTCATTCCTTGGCCGCGCGGCTGGCGGCGCGGCGCAGGGTCTCGCTCTAAGCGCGATTACGTCTGGTATGTTCGGCGGCAACTCGCAGGGCTCGGCCTTCGGCGGCGCTCTCGGCGGTATCGCCGGGATCGCGCTTCACGCGAACCCGCTCATGGGCGCCGGCATCGACGTCGCGGCGTCACTGATCGGCAGCCTTTTCGGCAATCACGATAACCCTGCGAAGATGCCGGATAAATACGACACGCAAAACTTCGGGCAAATCGTTGCCGATCTTCAGGGATCGAACGGTGCGAACGGCAAGAGCTTCCTTGAGTCGGGGCAGATGCTTCAAGCCTTGGGTAACAAAACGCAGATCTCGTTCATCGAAGAGGCGCTCGCGAAAGCCACGAAGGGCGCGAATGGCGCTTACACGCTCGCAAACGGCGCGGAATTGTCGGCGCTGCAATTCCAAAAGTATCTCGAGGCTTTCGGCGCGAGTGCGACGGGCTCTGGGAAGTTGAACTTCGGCAAGGACATCGGTCAAGAGTTCATCAGCGGCGCGGCTGGCGCGACGAATAGCTTCAAGTCATACACCGAGCTCGGCGCGCTCGCACAACAGTTCATCTCACTATCGGGTGGTGCTACATCGACGGCACCGTCGACGACGGCCGCGGCATTCTCACTCTCTCGCGCGTACCCTGACGCGAATATCGCTTCACTTATTGCCAACGGTTCGTACACGCCCACGGCGACGAATGGCGCGATGCCGAGCGTTACGGGCGTCGGCGGCTGGCGAGACGTCTTTAGTGGAGGTGGAACAGCGCCAGGCAATGGCAGCGGGATTGCGCCGATTCACATCGTGGTCAACGGCAACATTGTCGGCACGGGCGGCATGCACGAGCTCGCGCAGATCGTCAGCAAGGCGACCTTCGACAATGACACGGGCCTCGGGCGCAGCGGCTACGTGGCGAGCGGACCGAAGCGCTTCAACGGGGACGGTTCGTAGTGGCGCGACCGAGCATCAAGAGCGACGCGATGAAGAAGATCGTTGTCGATGCTTTCGCCATCGGCGGAACCTTCAAGATCGCGGCCGATGTCGCCGGCATCTCCGTCGATACTCTCGCGCGTTGGCGCAACGAAGATCCGACGTTTGCCGCAGCGTTGGACGAAGCGCGCTCAGGTAAGGCGCTCCAGTATCTCAAAATGCTCGATTCAGCCGAGCACTGCGATGCGAAGCAAATGCGGTGGTTTCTCGGCACGCACTTTCCGGCCGATTACAGTCAGTCTCGCCGCATCGAAGTGACGGGTGCGAACGGCGGCCCGGTCGTCGTCGACAACGTAGCCGAACTCGCGTTGCACGATCCAAAGATAGGGGACGCGCTCAATGGACTTCTCATCGCTCTCGGCGCTGCCGCCGGAGCGCCTCGCAAAAATGTCTCCAGCGTGCCTCATGTGGGCGCAGTCGCGCGACTCGATGACGCCGTGGATTCCGTACCGCCATCACGTCCTCATCGATCACGAGCTGCGAAAGGTCGCGGCGGGGAAAACTAAGTTCCTCATCGTCCAGGCACCCGTTCAGCACGGTAAGAGCGCCCTTGGCTCCATCGGCTTCGCGACGTGGTACCTCGGCACGTTTCCCGATCGCCACGTCGCTGTTTTATCGCATACTCAGGGCTTTGCGACCGATAACATCGGCCGCCCGACGCGCGCTCTCTTTGAGCGCATCGGGCAGCCGTACTTCGGCCAGAGCATCGATCCGCGCAGCGATGCATCGAACCGCTGGAACATCCTCGGCCGCGCCGGCGGCTTCTTTTGCGATGGAGTCGATGGTCGCATCGAGGGTCGCCGGATCGATCTCGCGATTCTCGACGACCTCATCGGTAGCGCAGCCGACGCTGAGAGCGCGCGCTCTCGCGACGCTCTGTGGCAGTGGTGGCTCTCAATCTATCCGCGCTTCTCGCCAGAGACGGGCATTGTCGTGCTCATCTCGAGATGGCATCAGGACGACTTCGTTGGACGGCTAATCGCGGCGGGTGAACGCGGCGAGATCCCGAAGCCGCGGGTGCTCGATCTACCGGCCGTCGCGCTTGAGCCTGAGGAGTATGCCGACGGCGAAGATGCCCTTGGTCGTGCTCCTGGGGAGGCGCTATGGCCCGAAGTGCGCGGCCGCGACTTCTTAGAGGCGACGCGTAAAGCAATTGGCTCTCGCGTTTTCGCCGCACGATTCCAAGGACGACCGCAAGCCGCTTCGGGCACCGTCTTTCAACGATCGCTCTTTCGGTATTTCGATTCGCAGCCGACCCGGCTTCGACTTTTCGGCAGCAGCGGCGACGTCGTGCAGCAGTACCCGCATTCGGAGATGCGCACGTTCCAAATGGTCGACCTCGCATCGACGATCGGCGGCGGCGACTACTTCGTCATCGGGACGTTCTCCGTTACGCCGAAGTTCGAGTTGCTCGTACGTGACATCTACCGGGCTCAAATTGGCGGCGCGGACCAGCTCGCGGTTCTCTCGCAACAACGCGCGCGCTGGAATGCGAAGCGTATCGGGATCGAGAGCGTCGGCTACCAGAGCGCGTTCGTCGCGCAAGCCGTGGCCGCCGGTTTGCCGGCGGTTCCGATCAAGCGCGGCCGTGAAAGCAAGGAGATGCGTGCGTATGTCGCGCAGGCGCGCATGGAGTCGGGCTCCGTGTACTTTGATCGCAATGCCGCGTGGCTTTGCGACTTGGAAGCGGAGCTTCTCGATTTTCCGCGCGGGAAGCATGATGACCAAGTCGACGTCCTCAGTGACGCCGCCGCGGCACTTCTCGAACTTGCAGCTCAGCAGTCCGTGCAATACATTCGCGTCGTCGCTTAGGAGTGGACATATGATCAAGGAGCCGGAATCGACGGAGACTCTGCTCGAATTCATCACACGAAACCCGCGAGGTCGACGCGGCCATCGTGAGGGCGCCGCACACACGCTGGGTGCGACTCTAAGCTCAATTGCCGCGGTCGGCTAACGATGCTCCTCCGGTATTCCAGACAAAGCACGATTGGGTGCGCGATCTTGTACAGGGCTCGATCGGTGTCGGTCTTTAGCCGACGTGACCTGCAACGCCGCCCGCCAGGAAACGGGCGGCATGGGCACAGAACGCTGCCTCGTGCGATGCAGTCGATGACCGGTGCGATGAAAGAAGCTGTCGACTTCACGAATCCACCGGTAACGGAGACAATGTTGGGGGCCTGGTTTTCCCCCTTACCTTGGGATGCCAGCCTCTTTGGGCTTTATCGCACCGCGATGCGAGATCGGTATCCGCACTTCGAAGATGCACCGCCTGTGACGTCGCCCGGCTTATCTTCGCCGTTTTCGCAAAGCCGCGGCATATATCTATCAGCCTCGAAAGACGTCCTCGTTCAAGTCCAGCCGACTATGCACTACGTGAATTGGCGGCGTCTCATCGAAGCTAGCCAAGCCTACCCGCGTTATCGCGAACAGCAAGCTCGGTTCATGGAAGAATGGGCGCATTTCAACGCCTTTCTGGCCAGCGAAGTACGACCATTGCCGGCAGTATCGTTCGTCCAGGTTTGCTATGTGAACCACATCGACGTTCCAGAGGGGAGCACGCAGGGTCAGCGACTCTGCGAAATCCTTGCAAACGGCGAGGATTTTCAAATGCTCACTCGTTCGACTGCGGTTAATTTTTCGTGCAACTTCTCGACCAAAAATGGGACCGACGTCGTCGTTCAAGTGGGCTCGGCGATCCGCGCTGCTGATAATCGAAGTGTGCTGCAGCTGCAATTGACTTCCAATCGCGCACCTTCGTCGAGTTCCGCCGATGATCTTGCAGTATCTTTTGATTGCGCGCACGACGACCTAATAAGCACATTCCTCGAGATCACTTCGGAAGCCGCAAGAAAGAAATGGGGCCAACAGTGACCGCAATTGCAGCACACTACTTCACGGATCGTGAATTTACGCCAAGTCATGCCCCTTCGGCATCGCCGCAATCGCCGCGAATCGACGACCGGTTCTACGACCTTGCGAATGACCCCACTAATCCCGTTCGAAAAAAGCTAGCGACGTTGATCTCGTTCACTGAATTTCCTGTCGGTTGGAATAATGGCGAGGGTCGTATCATATCGCCTCTTGCGATCAACGAAGCCACCAAATTCGTGCAGTTGTTCAGTCAAGAGCTCAATATTCTCGTTGACGTGTACCCGCTTAATTCAGGCGGCGTTCTTATCGAGGGGCAGCTCGGAAAACTCGATTTTAACATTGACTTCGCCACTGATGGAAGCGCCGAGATCAGCATTTCGCGTGGTGACGTCGTTCTCGAAGAAGGACCCATCAGATCGGCGAGCTCGGACGGTCAACGTCTAGTGGAGCAGCTCTTCTTCGCTGTTCGTTAGCGGAAAGAGGCGTGTCGCACGACGAACTGATCGGCGACGACGAACCGATTTGGCGCTGCATCCACGTCTCGCACTTGTTCTTTGGGGACGGCAAGCTGCGAGCGGCATCTGCAGCGTTCATCGACTCTGATCGATTCTCGGTTTACCTCGCTCGGTACGCGGATCTTGAGCGGATAATTGAGCACTTTAGTACTTCTTGCGTCGCCCAACTTTTGGTCGGTGACCTGACTTCCGTTGGATTTCGCGTCGTTCTCACGCCATCGGAACAAATCGACGAACCTCATGCCGACGTGATTGCGCCAGTCGGAGCCACCGGAAAAAGACTGACCAAGATTTCGAAAAATAGCATCGTCCCGAAAGCAGAGCTTATCTACGTTCATATCGCGTCAGCAAAGTCTAAAATATTATGAGCGCTCCGGGACCGTTCCAATGCCAGCCCCTCTTGCCCGCGGGCTTCGCCCGTTTGCGCCGACGTCGCCTGCTCGCGCCGGACATGGTTCGGCGCGAGCCCTAACGCGGCCCGGCGCGGTGACGAAAGCGGTCGCCTAACGCGGATCGATCTCGGCGTCCGTTGCCAGGAGGCCTTACTGCAGACGGGCCGCTTCGCGCGCGGATGATCCGAGAACGGATTCGGGCGGTACGCGGCGAGACTACATAAATTGCTGGCGGTTGCCAAACGGTTGCCGTCCGTGGCAACCGTCGGCAACTCTCGGCAACCGTGCCCGCGAAGTTTCCCTCGTAAGTCTCGCCCTCAGCACCCGTTCACGGCCGTTGACAGTCCTCATGAGATGGGTTCGAATCCCACTCTCTCCTCGTCATAGAGTGTTACCAATTTGTGAAACCCCGTCTAAATGACGGGTTTTTGCATGTCTCGCGAGTCGGTAGCACTCCATGTCACTCAGTGCATGGCAACCGAATGGCAACCGTCACCTGCACCGTGCATGCCTTACAATGAGAAGTGAAGAGGATGCACCTTCGATCTCAGTCTCGTCGGCGTGAGACCGGCTGAGACGACCGGAGTCGCGGCTACCCGGGGGCCTGTGCCGCGCGGCTTTGTTGAGACGATGTCGGGCCGCAAAGCATTTGCACCTATTTTTGGAATTGCGAAGCTAGTTGCTCAACTATAACGCGCGCACGAGAACAGTGACAATTTAACTTTTGCATAGCTGCGTAATGCGAACGCTGCGGAAAACAAAAGCCAGTAGCATTCACGTCAATCGGTAGCGTTCACGTCATTGTTAAGTTGCAAAACCCTTTGCGCATCTTCGCTTGAAGTTTACTTTTCCGACGCCTAGAATTCGTGTTGTATGGAATCACACGATACCACCGAGTCGCAATCTTCCGACCTCGGACCCTACAACGACGTGGCCGACGTCGCTCGATATTTCCGTGTCTCGGCCCCGTCGATCAGAAATGATATTCGCGCCGGGCGCATCGCCATAGTGCGTTACGGTCGTCGCGTTCTGATGACGCGGGCGGCAGTACTCGCCTTCGAACGCACGCTACGCGGAGAGCCGGAATAAAAAAACGCCCTCCCACCTGCTTCGCATGGGAGAGCGTTTTGCCCCTAAGCATTTCTCGTCTTCCGCACCTATTACTTCACGGTCGACGTGCGCGTCGAACGAATTCCCATCCATAGGCTTAACATGAATAGCAACCCCAGCGACACTGTAATTTTACCAGACGTCAATTCAATCGGTCAATCTAAACGATATGACGCGCAAGAAGTGCGACGTGCTGTT
>JAABUQ010005683.1_pt1 | contig 19598 bp, 21 predicted proteins | sample 5560001 | NCBI WGS metagenome assembly JAABUQ01 (sample SAMN10711888, study PRJNA513371) | rock metagenome | isolation source: Antarctica rocks | place: Antarctica: Victoria Land, Finger Mt nord | collected 2015-12-18
AAATTGAGGAAAGTCGAGCTAAGGTCCTGCTCATCGAGTCCGACGTCACGACCGTCCGAGCCGTCGTCGGCGGCTTGGAGCAGGCGAGCATGCAGGTCGTTTGGGCCCGCGATGGAGAGACTGGCCGTACGCTCAGGGCGCGCTTGTTGCCGGACATCCTGCTGGTCGGCCTCCGCCTCGCGGACGTGAACAGCGTGACTTTCGTCGGGCAACTCATAGAGCCGCGGAACAGCGGCGTCATCGTGTTGGCGTCCCGCGAGGACGAGGCGGCACGGATTGCCTGCCTTGAGCTTGGGGCCGATGACTACCTGGCCAAGCCGGCGTCGTCGCGGGACATGGTCGCACGGGTGCGGTCCGTGCACCGCCGGGTGAACGTGCGGAACGCTTCTCCCGCCCGGAGCCATGTCGAGCCGCCCTTGGCTGTCGGGCCGATCCGGATCAACCTGCAGCACCGCAGCGTTCATACGCCCGAGGGCCGGCGGCTCAACCTGACCTCGGCGGAATACACCGCGCTTGAAACACTTGCCCGCGCCGACGGCAGCCCAGTGTCGCGCGACCGGCTGTCGGAGGCGGCGCTGCGCCGTCCGTGGCGGGCGGAGGACCGCAGCGTGGACCAGCTCGTGTTCAACCTGCGGCAAAAGCTCCCGCTCGATGAGGACGGCGGCGTGCTGATCCAGAGCATCCGTGGTTCCGGCTACTGGATGCGTGCGCCGGAGCGCGCAGCGCCGCGGCGGCCGGAGTTCAAGTGGCCGGCCGACGAGGCGAGCCTGCGGCCCGCCGCAGAATTTGCCCCGGAGTTCCAGCAGGCCGCGTTGGCCTGAGTGCTCTGGCCTTGTCCTACAGCATGCGTTGCAAGATGATCTTCTGCACGTCGGAGGTGCCCTCGTAGATTTGGCAGACGCGCACGTCGCGGTAGATGCGCTCAACCGGATAGTCCGCCAGGTAGCCGTAACCGCCCAAAGTTTGGATTGCGGCGGAGCAGATGCTCTCCGCAGCTTCGGACGCGAACAGCTTCGCCATCGCCGCCGCCTCCAGCGCCGGCTGCCCGGCGTCCTTCAGCCGGGCGGCGCGCAGGGTCAGCTCCCGCGCTGCCGCAAGCTTGGTCTTGGCTTCCACGAGGCGGAACCCCACCGCCTGGTGCTCGATGATCGGACGGCCGAACTGCTTGCGCTCCTTCGCATAGCCGATCGCGTAGTCGAGCGCCGACCGCGCCATGCCGACGCTCTGCGCCGCGATGCCGATGCGCCCGCTCTCCAGCGTGCTCAGGGCAATTTTGAGGCCCTCGCCCTCCTCGCCGATACGCTGGTCATCGTTCACCTGCATGTCGTCGAACGACAGCGCGCAGCTATCGGACGCCTTCTGCCCCAGCTTGTGCTCCACCCGCGACACCGAGAAGCCCGGTGCGTCGTTCGCCACCACGAAGGCGGAAATGCCCTTCTTCCCGGCCGTCGGGTCCGTGACGGCGAACAGGATGGTGGTCTTGCCATATGAGGCGTTCGAGATGAACTGCTTCGACCCGTTGATGACGTAGCCGCTGTTGGTGCGCACCGCCCGCGTGCGGATTCCGGCCGCGTCGGAACCGGCCGCCGGCTCCGTCAACGCGAAGCTGCCCACCGCCTCGCCGCTCGCCATCGGCCGCAGCCAGCGCTCCTTCTGCTCGGGGTTGCCGAACCGCTCCAGGATTTCGCAGGTCGGCGCATTGTGTACGCTCACGAGCGTGGAAACCGAGCCGTCGCCGGCCGCGATCTCCTCGACAACCTGGGCGTACGCCTCGTAGCCGATCTCGCTGCCGCCCCAGTCGGCACTGTTGGTGGCACCGAGGAAGCCCATCTCGCCCAGCTCGCGGATGATCTCTGGCTCGATCCGGCACGCCTGCTCGCGTGCGGCGGCGTGCGGCGCCAGGCGTTCCTGGGCGAAGCGGCGGGCGGCTTCGACGATGAGGGCGCTGGGATCGGTGTGGTCGAGCATCGGGCGTTCCTTTTCCTTCGTTCCCACGAGCCTAGTGCAAGGGCTATTCGGCGGCTACGCCAACCTGGGCTGAGCTTGGTGTGGGGGCACCCAGGCGATCCAGCAACGCCTGTCGCCGTGGCCGGGCAGTGTCTAAACTCGCGGACTTCACCGGGCCGAAACCGCGGATATCCTGCGGCAGCGCCGCCAGTTCGGTCGCTGCGGCCAGCGTATCGGGGCGAAGGCGGTCGAGCGCGTGGCGCATGTCGCGCTCATAGTCGGTGGCCAACCTGCGCTCCATCCGGCGCTCTCCCTGCCAGCCGAACGGGTCGAACACGGTCCCGCGCAGGGCCTTGCCGTGCCGCAGGACGCGGAACAGCGGCAGCGCGACGCGGCCGGGGACTTTCATCTTGCGACGCCGGCCGGTCGCCGGGTCAGGGCGGCTGATGAGCGGCGGCGCCATGTGGAACACCGGCGCGTCGCCATACGTGGCGGCGGCGTGGAGCCGGGCGACCTCGTACTCGTCCTTGTAGGCCAACACGCGGAAGAACCCTTCGGCCACGGCACGGGTCAGCGCGCCGGCCGTGCCCGTCAGCGTCGTTTCGTGCGCCTGCGCCGCGTCCACCAGGGAACGGAAACGGGCTGCCAGCGCTGGGCCTTGATAGTCGACCAACTCGGCTTCCCGCCGCGCAACGACGGCATCCAGCGCGTCGGGCGCTGGAGCCGTGTCCGCCATGATGGCGTCGGCCAACTCCGGCCGAACCGCCAAAACACGGCCCCACAGGAACGCCCGCCGGTTGAGCGCGACCGCCGTCCCGTTCAGCTCCATCGCCCGCATCAGCGCGCCGCTGCCCACCGGCAGCAAGCCCTGCTGCCACGCGATGCCCAGCAGCAGCGTGTTCATCGCCTGCGCAGTGCCGAACAGCCGCTCCGACAGCGCGCTGCCGTGCAGGAAGCGCGACCGCTCGACCGATGTCGCCCGGCCGATCGCCCGGTGGTGCAGCCCGGCGTCCACCCGCAGGTCGCGGTCCCGTATGAAGGCCGCTCCCGCCTGCAAGTCCAGGTTGCCGATCACCGCCGCCTGTGCCGAGCACCGCCCCAGCACGTCCGGCCCGGCGCCTACCGCCAGGTCCGCAGCCAGCAGCAGGTCCGCCGCCCCCCGCGGAATCCGCACGACGTCGAGCCCAGCATCCGCGATCTGCACATGCGACACGACCGCGCCGTTCTTTTGCGCCAACCCGGTGAAGTCGAGCGTGCTCACCTGCCGCCCTTCAAGGTGCGCCGCCATCGCCACCACGGCTCCGCAGGTCACGATCCCGCCGCCGCCGATGCCGGCGAACAGCCCGCGCCAGGGCAAATTGACATCCGCCAGGACCGGTTCCGGCAGGCTGGCGGCCAGTTCGGCCTCCTGCACGGCCCACTGGGCGGCCGGGTCGCCACCCTTCTCAGCCGCCGGCGCGTCGGATTTCGCCGTGACGAAGCTTGGGCAGAATCCCTTGAGGCACGACAGGTCGGTGTTGCAGCTTGTGGGGCTGATGCGGCGCTTGCGGCCGTGGTCGGTCTCGACCGGCTCGATGGCGATGCAGCCCGACTGCACCGTGCAGTCGCCGCAGTTCTCGCACACGCGCTCGTTGATCACCACGCGGGTTTCCGCGGCGGCGAGCTTGCCACGCTTGCGGCGCCGCCGCTTCTCGGTGGCGCAAACCTGGTCGTAGATGATCGCGGTGACGCCGGGGTGCCCGCGCATCCGGCGCTGCACCGCATCCAGGTCGTCGCGCCCATGGCGCAGCGTGCCCGGCGGCAGTTCGGCGGCGGCGGGCAGCCGGGCCGGGTCGTCGGTCACCACGGCGATCAGGCCAACGCCCTCCGCCGCCAACTGCCGGGCGATGCCGCGGACCGTCGGCCCGCCCTCCGGCGGCTGGCCGCCAGTCATGGCGACCGCGTCGTTGAACAAAATCTTGTAGGTCATCGGCGTCCCGGCGGCGACCGCCTGGCGGATCGCCAGCAGGCCGGAGTGCTGGTAGGTGCCGTCGCCCATGTTGGCGAACATGTGCGGCGTGTCGGTGAAGGACGACAGCCCGACCCAGGGCACGCCCTCGCCACCCATCTGGCTGAATGTCTTGGTGCCCTCGGAGGTGTTCAGCGCCATCGTGTGGCAGCCGATGCCGGCCATGGCGAAGCTGCCATTGGGCAGGCGCGTGCTGGTGCCGTGCGGGCAGCCGGCGCAGAAGGTCGGCGCGCGGGTGAGCAGGCCGGGGCTGCGGACGGTGGCAACGGCCGCAGCCGGCTCGGCGACGTCCATGCCGCAGCCCCGGAGGAAGCGGCCGAGTGCCGCCATCGCCAGCTCCGGCGAAAGCTCCAGGGTGGCCGGCAGCAGCGGCGCGCCTGCCTGGTCCATCTTGCCCTCGACCGTGGGGCGGTCCGCGAGGCTGTAGAGCGCCGAGCGAAGTTGCGCCTCGACGTTGGCCCGCTTCTCCTCGACCACGAGGATGGCGCGCTTGCCCTGGGCGAACTCGCGCACGCCCTCGGTCTCCAGCGGCCAGGACAGCGCCACCTTGTAGACGGCGATGTCCGGATGCCCATCCAAGCCCAAGCGCCGCAGCGCATGCATGGCGTCATGGTGCGCCTTGCCGACCGTCACGATGCCGACCGGAGCGCCAACGGCGCCGTGCATCAGCCGGTCCAGCCGGTTGGCCCGCACCCAGGCCCGCGCCGCCGGCAGCCGCTCGTCCGTCATGCGCCGCTCAAGCTCGGCGCGCTCGGAAGGCCAAGGAAGCTGCGGGTCAAGGTTGAGGCCGTGCGCCGGGAGCGCGCGGTCGGGGGTCACGAACGTCCGTATGCTCGGAACCGTCACCACCGCGGACTGCTCCGCCGTCTCGGCGATGGTCTTCAGCGCCACCCAAAGCCCGGCGTAGCGCGACATGGCGATGCCCGCGAGGCCGAACTCCAAGATCTCCCCGACATCTGCTGGCTGCAGCACGGGAATCTGCACACTTTCAAAGATGCCGTCCGTCTGGTGCGGGAACACCGAGGAGTGCGCCGCGTGGTCGTCTCCCGACACCGCCAGCACGCCGCCCAGCCGCGAGGTGCCGATCATGTTGGCGCACCGGAGGGCGTCGGCGCTGCGGTCGACGCCGGGACCCTTGCCGTACCACATGGCGAACACCCCATCGACGCGCTTGCCGGGGAAGGTGTCGATCTGCTGGGTGCCCCACAGCATCGTCGCGGCCAGGTCCTCGTTCAGCCCCGGCTGGAACCGCACGCCCTGGGCAACCAGCAGCTTTTCCCGCCGCCACAGCTCCCGGTCCAGCCCCCCCAGCGGCGACCCGCGGTAGCCCGAAACCAAGCCACCCGTCTTCAGCCCCGCCGCACGGTCCAGCCGCGCCTGCTCCAGCAGCACGCGCACCAGCGCCTGCGTGCCGGTCATCAGCACCGGCTGGTCCAACTCGACATAGCGGCTGTCCAGCGTCGTCGTGGCCGCGAAACCAACATCCATGGGAGCGCCCCTGTTTGACCGAGAACCCTAGCGCGCGAGCATACTACCGGGATGGGTAGCGGGTGCTGCCATAGTTGCGGTAGCCTAGCGGGACATTTGGCAAATTCTGCTAATGCTGCGCTGCGACACAGCAGGATTGTTCACCGACATGCGCCTCGACCGGATCGACCTCGCCATCCTGGACCACCTGCAGCGGGACGGCCGCGCGACCAGCAACGAGATCGCCGGCACCGCCGGGCTGTCGCCAAGCCCCGCGCACCGCCGGCAAAAACTGCTGGAGGAGGGCGGCATCATCCGCCGCTACGTGGCAATTTTGGACCAGGACCGCGTGGGGCTGCCCGTCAACGTGTTCGTGTCGGTCAAGCTCTCTGCCCAGACCGACGACCACCTTGCGGCGTTCGAGAAGGCCATCGCCGACCTGCCGGAGATCATGGAGTGCTACGTCATGTCCGGCGCCAGCGACTACCTGCTGCGGGTCGTGGCGCCCGACCTCGGCGCGTACGAAGAGTTCCTGCGCACCCGCTTGACCCGCATTCCCGGCATACGCGGAGTCGAGAGCGCCTTCGCGTTGAAGCGCGTCGTTTACCGCACCAACCTGCCGCTCCGCCGCAAGCCGCGGGCGTAGCGGCGTGCTGGCGGAGTTCCTGCTGGCGTTCCCCGCGCTGTTCAGCATCGTCAACCCGGTCGCCGGCGCGTTCATCTTCCGCGAGGCCACCGCCGACCGCACGCATGCGGAGCGCCTGACCTTGGCCCGCCGGGTCGGCACCTACTCTCTGCTGGTGATGCTGGTGGCGCTCTGGGCCGGGTCGTACATGCTGGCGGTGTTCGGCATCAGCCTCGCGGCGCTGCGGATCGCCGGCGGCATCGTGCTGTCGCTGTTCGCGTGGGAGCTGCTGGGCGCCCCGGAACGGCGGGAGGGCCGCAAGCAGGAACAGGCGGCCAATGCCGGCGAGGGGGTTGTCGACGACGTGGCGTTCTTTCCGTTGACGCTGCCCTTCACCACGGGGCCGGGCACGCTCGCGGTGGCTGTGGCGCTCGGCGCTGGGCACCCAGCGTTGGGACAGGTGTCGGCCGGGTTCTACGCCGGCATCAGCCTTGCGGCGGTCGGGATGGCCGGGGCAATCTGGCTGACCTACGCCTATGCCGACCGGCTGTCCGACCTGCTGGGCCGCACCGGCAGCAACACCGTGACCCGGCTTTCGGCATTCATGCTGTTCTGCATCGGCGTGCAAATCCTGATCAACGGGGTCGTGGACGTGCTGGGGCCGTTGCTCGCGCCGCGCTAGCCGGGCAACTTTGCCGGCCAGCCGGCGTTGCCCGGCCAATGAACAAGCAAAACTCCACCGGGACGGGAACCGCGCTGCTTCAGATGGCCCGGGCCGTGCAGGCTGCCGGCTACGCCTTCACAACCCCCACTCCGGCCACCCATGCGCGGGTGAACGCCAGGCCGGGAGCCGAGCGGGCGCAAACGTTGCGGGACGTGTTCGGATGGAGCCGCCCGTTCCACGACGGCGTTGTCGGCCCGGATATCCTGGCGTTGATGCAGGCCGCCGGAGTTTTGACCGGGGCCGGGGACAGCAGGCGCAGCGCAGTCCGGCTTTCAAGCCTGGACGGGATGCTGTTCCTGCACTCCGCCTATCCCACCACCGCGGCCGACGCCGTTTTCTTCGGCCCCGACACCTACCGGTTCGCCCGTGCGATCTTGGCGCACCTCAAGGATGGCCGGCCAGTTCGCCGGGCCGTCGACATCGGCTGCGGCGCAGGGCCTGGCGCAATCCTTGTGGCCCGCGCCTGCCCCGGTGCCGAGGTCGTGGCGGTCGACATCAACCAAGTCGCGTTGCGGTTGACAGAGGTGAACGCGGCGCTCGCGGGGGTGCGCGTGTCCGCCGTGGAGAGCAACCTGCTGGCGTCGGTCCCAGGGTTGTTCGACCTGATCGTCTCCAACCCGCCCTACCTGGTCGACCCCGGCGAGCGCGCCTACCGCCATGGCGGCGGACCGTTGGGCGCGGGACTTTCGCTCGCCATCCTGGACACGGCGCTGGAGCGGTTGGCGCCCGGCGGGACGCTGCTGCTCTACACTGGTGCCGCCATCGTGAACGGGACGGACTCCTTCAAGCAGGCCGCCCAGGCACGACTTAACGGGACCGGATCGAGTTGGACGTATGAGGAGCTCGATCCGGACGTGTTCGGCGAGGAATTGGAGCGCGGCGTCTACACGGACGCTGACCGCATTGCCGCCGTGGCGCTAACAGTCACAAAACGGGAATAAGACGACATGCCGGATGGCAGCCTACACCCTACGCTTTCTTCGAATGAACAATGGCACCGCCGCCTTGCGGTGTTCAACGGCAAACGTTTCTCGCCAGCCCTGCCCAGCCCCGACTGGCGAACCGGGCTTGCGGAGGACGCGGCACTGCTGGTCGAAGAGGGCGTTTGGTTGGAGGCCAGCCGCGCCGCTGTCGCCGAGCGCGCCGCGCAGGCGCCGCGCGACCCTGACGGCTTCGTAGCTTGGTTCGAGGAGCTGGACCGGAGCGGACCCGGTCAGAACGACCCGCTGTTCCCCTGGCTTGCCGAGACGGCGACACGGGAGGAAATGTGCTGGTTCTTGACCCAAGAAGTGGCGGGGGAGGCCGGGTTCGAGGACTTGGCGGCACTCACCCAGGTTCGCATGCCTCAAGGCCCAAAGCTGGAGGTCGCCCGCAACTACTGGGACGAGATGGGCCGCGGCAACCCGAAGGGCATGCACGGGCCGATGCTCGAAATGCTGTCGCACCGTTTGGGCCTCAATCCCGATATCGAGACGACGGTTTGGGAGAGCCTGGCGCTCGCCAACACCATGGCGGGCCTCGCTGCAAGCCGCCGCTATGCCTACCAGTCGATGGGTGCGCTGGGCGTGATCGAGCAGACGGCGCCGGGCCGTGCGGCTTTGACCGCCCAGGGCTTGAAGCGCCTGGGCGTGCCGGCAAGCGACCGCCACTATTTCGACCTGCATTCGGTGCTGGACGTGAAGCATTCGGCCGCCTGGAACAGCGAGGCGCTGCACCCGCTCGTGGCGCAGAACCCGGATTTCGCCCCGGCGATCGCGGAGGGCGCGCTGATGCGGCTGGAGTGCGGCGCGGCCTGCTTCCGGCGCTACCGGCAGGAGCTTGGCCTTGGCTAGCCCACCCGCAGCCGCCGCTCCAGCATCGACCCGGCGAGCGACAGCAACAGGCAGCAGCCGAAAAACAGCAAGGCGGCGAAGGCGTAGCCTTCGTTCGCCAGGCCGAGCCAAGACTGGTCCTTGAGCGACTGGTTGACCACGCCCATCAGGTCGAACAAGCCGACGACCGAAACGAGCGTAGTGTCCTTGAACAGGTCCACGACGACGTTGACGATCCCAGGCAGTGCCACCCGCATTGCCTGGGGGAGCACCACGGCCAGGTTGGCCTGCAAGGGATGCAGGCCCAGTGCCGCCGCAGCCTCGCGCTGCCCGTGCGGCACGCCCTGCAGGCCTCCGCGCACGACCTCGGCCATGTAGGCGGAGGTGAACAAGGTCAATACGACCAACGCACGCACCAGGTTGTCGACTGTGACGCCATTCGGCAGCACCATGGGAAGCAGCACCAGCCCCATGAACAAAACGCCCAACAGCGGCACGCCGCGCCAGAACTCGATCATCGCCATGGACAGCCCGCGCACGAACGGCAGGGTGGACCGGCGTCCGAAGGCAAGCGCCGTGCCGAGCGGAATGGCACCGGCAATGGCGACGAAGGACAGCACGGCGTTCAGCGTCAGCCCGCCCCAGTCGGCGGTCGGCACCGGCGGGAGTCCGGCCACCCCGCCCGTCAGCAGCACGCCCGCAGCCAACGGCATGACGCCGAGCAGCAGCACGAACCACAGCGTCCGGCGCCGGCGCGCGAACAGGCACCCCAGCAGGGCCGCCAGCATCAGGGCCGCGGCGAGGTTCACCCGCCATTGCTCCCCGATGGGGTAGCCGCCGTAGAAGAACAGGCCAAGCCGGGCCTTGATGAACGCCCAGCACGCGCCGCCCGGCGCGCAGCCGCGCCGGTTGTCGGCCACCCAGGTCGCGCCCGCCACGCCCCAGCGCCACAGCGGCGGCAGCGCCCAGCCCAGCAACGCGGCAATCCCCAGGGTGAGCGCCGCCGTCCCCGGCGATCCGAACAAGGCGCGGAGCTTCAACGGCTCTGCAACGCCAGCCGCCGGTCCCAGCGGCTCATCAGCGCCGACACGGCCAGGTTCACGGCGAGGAACACCCCCAGCACGAGGCTCATCACCTCGACCGCGCGGCCCGACTGGTTCAGCACCGTGCGGGCAAAGATTTGCAGGATCTCGGGATAGGCGATGGCCGCGCCCAGGGTCGTCGACTTGATGATGTTCAGGTAGTGGCTGGTCATCGGCGGGATCAGGGTGCGGAGCGCCTGGGGCAGCACCACGAGGCGCATCGTCCGGGCCGCCGACAGGCCGAGGCTCCGCGCCGCCTCCCGCTGGCCGTGCCCCACAGCGCCGATCGAGGCGCGGATGTTCTCCGAGATGAAGGCGGCGGTGTAGATGCCGATGCCGGCGCAGAGCGCCAGCAGCTCGGGCGGCAGCCGCCAGCCGCCGGTGAAGTTGAAGCCGCGCAGCGCCGGCCACTCCCAACCGCTGGTGGCGACGGCGGCGGCGGCGGCCAGCGCGAGCGGCCCCAGCGCCGTCAGCAGCAGCGGCAGCCGGGGCAGGGCGCGCGGCAGCAGCGCCGCCGCTGCCAGCCCCGCCGCGAGCAGCCAGCCGAAACCGGGCGACAGCGGAGCCGGCATGAACAGCCCGCGCACGTTCAGGAACACCGCCCCGCCCAGCGATGCGCTGTCCCGCGGGGTCGGCAGCACTTGCAGCACCGCTATGTACCAGAACACGATCTGCAGCAGTTGCGGCGTGTTGCGCACCAGCTCGACCAGCGCCCGCGCCGTCCAGGACGCGAGCGGGTTTGCGGCCAGGCGCATGAGCGCCAGGACCAGGCCAAGCGCGGTCGCCAGCATGATGGCGAGCGCGCTGGCCAGCACGGTGTTGAGCCCGGACACCAGCAGCGCGCGGCCGTAGGAGTCGGCGGTGGACCAGGCGGCCAAGTGGAACGGGATGTCGAACCCGGCCGGGTTCAGCAGGAAACTGAAGTCAACATCGATGTTGCGCCGCGCCAGGTTCCCCGCCGCGTTGTGCCCGGCCCACGCGCAGGCGGCGACCACGGCCAGGAGCGCCAACCCCTGCAGCAAGATGGCCTTTGCCGAGGGGCCGCGTGCAGGCGGGGGCGGCCGGGCGCTCCCGTTGGCCACGGACTCCGGGTGCCCTAACGGATCGGCAGCGCGTATTGGAGGCCGCCTTGGCTCCACAGCTTGTTCTGCCCGCGGGCCAGGTCGAGCGCTTTCGGGCCGAAGTACTCGTCGTACAGCTCCCCATAGTTGCCGGCCGCCTTGATCGCCCGCAATGTCCAGTCGTTGTCGAGGCCGAGCAGCGCGCCGAAGCCGCCCTCGGCGCCCAGCAGGCGCTTCACCGCCGGGTCGCCGGAGCTGGCGCGCATCTGGTCGGCGTTGGCCTTGGTGACGCCCAGCTCCTCCGCGGTCTTCAGCGAGGCGTCGATCCAGAACAGGATGTTGCGCCAGGTCACGTCGCCGGACCGGATGTGGATGCCGAGCGGCTCCTTGCTGATCACACCCTCCAGCACCAGCCAGTCATCCGGCGCCTTCAGGGTGGAGCGCACGGCGGCCAGGCTGCCGGTGTCGTCGGTGTAGCCGTCGCAGCGCCCGGCCTCCATCGCGGCCGTCGCCTCGTCGGACTTCTCGAACAGCAGGGTGCCGATCTTGGTGCCGTTGGCGCGGGCGAAATCGGCGATGTTGAGCTCCAGCGTCGCGCCGGTCAGCGTGCAGATCGTGGCGCCGTTCAGCTCGGCGATTTTCGACACGCCGAGCTTCTTCGACACCAGAAAGCCCTGGCCGGCGTAGAAATTGATCGCGACCTCGTCCAGGTGCAGTTGCGCGCTGCGGGTGAAGGTCAACGTGCTGTCGCGGACCAGCAGGTCGATCTCGCCGGCCTGCAAAATTGTGAAGCGCGCGGGCGTGGTGGTCGGCACGTAGCGCACCTTGGCCGCGTCGCCCAGCACGGCGGCGGCGATGGCGCGGCAATATCCGACGTCGAACCCCTTCCACGCGCCGGAACTGTCCTGGAACGCAAAGCCGGGAATGCCGGTGTCGACGCCGCACGCCAGCGTTCCGCGCTTCTTGATGGCATCGACCGTCGGCCCCGGCACGGGAATCGCGGTCTGCGCCTGCACCGGGGCCGCGAGCGCCGCGCCGGCCAGCAGCGCCGCCGCCAAGCCGCCGCGCATCCACTCGAACCTCGTCATGCGCCGCTCCCAGTTGTGTGAAAAGATCATTCGAGGTCCGGCCTGCCCCGGTCAAGCATTGCTTTCGGCAGCCCTCAGTGCGGCCGGCCTTGGCGCGGCCGGCTCAAGTCGCGAAACTCTGGACCAAACTGCCGGAGACGAGCCGCCAGCCGTCCACCAAGACGAAAAAGATCAGCTTGAACGGCAACGACACCGCATTCGGCGGCAGCATCATCATGCCAAGGCTCATCAGCACGCTGCCCACCACGAGGTCGATGACCAGGAACGGCAAATAGAGCAGGAAGCCCATCTCGAAGGCCCGCCGCATCTCCCCGATTATGAACGCCGGCACCAGAGCGCGCCACTGTGCCTGGGCCGGGGTGGGCGGGGCCGCGATCTGCCCCAAGTCGAGGAACAGTTGCAGGTCGGCGCCGCGGACGTTGGCCGCCATGAAGGCGTGGAACGGCTCGGCGGTCAGGCGCAGCCCCTCCATCTCCCCGACCTGCCCCTGCGTCATCGGCAGCAGGCCACCCGTCCAAGCCTGGTCCATCGCCGGCTGCATAACGAAATAGGTGAGGAACAACGCCAGGCCGATCAGCACGGAGTTGGGCGGCGTGCCCTGCGCGCCGATCGCGCTGCGCAGCAGGGACAGCACGATCACGATCCGGGTGAATGCGGTGCCCATCACCAACAGGCTGGGCGCGAGCGACAGCACGGTGACGAGCGCCGTGATCTGCACGAGCCGCCCTGTCGCGCCCGCCTGGCCGGATGCCCCCAGGTCGATGTTCACGGACTGCGCGTGCGCCAGGCCCGGCGTCAGCAGCACGAGTGCCAGCAATGCGGCACAGGCGACGAACGGCCGCAGACGCCTCATGCGGCTGGCCCCGTGGGCGGCTGCGTGCCCGGCTGCGCGGCCGGCAGCCAGCCCACGACCTGATCGGTCCCACCGCCGATCAGCAGCAGCAGTTCGCGTCCGTCGCAAGCGACCAAATGCAGCCGCCGGGTCCGGTCCAGCGCCAGGGCCTCAAGCAGCACCAGCCGCCGGCCCACCGTCGGCCGGGCCAACCGCAGCAGGCGCGCGCCCCGTCCAGCCAGCACAATGGTTCCAAGTACTGCGACGAGTGCGGCCCCGGCCGTCAGGACGGCTTGGAGGAATGCTGGCATGCTGTGGCCTTTTGCCGTTAGGGAAGCATCATGAGCCTCCGGCCCGGAGTGCCAGGCTCAAGGCGTCGATCTCAGTCAGCAACACGATCAGCCCGGCGCGGGCTGCACGGCCCTCTGCGGCCGATAGATCGAGCGCTTTTGCACATAGCAAGCTCACCATGCGGTCCAGGCCGGTCAAATCCACCTGGCGCCCGCCCCGGATCAGGCCCGCCGCTATCTCCACCGTATGCCGTGCCCCCTCGGACAGCGCGGTGACTGCGGCGGCGTCGTCATAGGCATGAGGCGGCCAGAGTTTCAGGTCGTACGCGGCGATCAAATTCGTCATGCCACAACCATAACGCGAAAAAATTAGCAATTCATTGCCGGGTCAGCTAAACTTCGTGTTAATCAGTTAGCACTATTCTACCGATAAGCGAACAAGGAAATGTGATGGACCCGACTGAGGCTGGCTCTTCCGACATTGGCTTGTTCCGTCTTGCGGAACAACGAATGGCGTGGGTGGGGCGGCGGCAGGAGCTGCTGGCGCAGAACGTGGCCAACGCCAGCACGCCAGGATACCAGCCGCGCGACCTGCCGCCATTTGCACAGGCCATGGCCCATGCCGGCTCTGCGTCGTCGCTGGCGCAAACGAATCCCATGCACATGGCGGGGAACAGCAGCGCGCAATCCGCCCATTCGGTCCGCCCGCGGGAGCGTTCGCCGGACGGCAACGGCGTCTCCATGGAGGACCAACTGACCAAGGTCGCCGACACGGCCGGCACGCAGGAGCTGGTGGCGAACCTCTACCGCAAGTACCACGGCATGTTCCGCACCGCGCTGGGCCGGGCGGGGTAGGGCGCATGGACATCACCAAGGCGCTTTCCATCTCGGCCCGCGGCATGGACGCGCAGACCGCCCGCCTGCGCACCATCGCCGAGAACCTGGCTAACCAGGACACGACCGGCTCCACCCCCGGCGCGGAGCCGTACCGGCGCAAGGTCATCACCTTCGAGAACCGCATGGACAGCGCCCTGGGCGTCAGCACTGTCCGCGTGAAGGAGATCGCGCCGGACAAAGGCGACCTGCCGCTGCGCTACGACCCGTCCCACCCCGCCGCCGACGCGAAGGGCTACGTGCGGACGCCCAACGTCAACAGCTTCATCGAGGTCATGGACATGCGCGAGGCGCAGCGCGGCTACAGTGCGAACCTGAACGTGATGGAGGTCACGCGCTCGATGCTGACCCGCACGATCGACCTGCTGAAATGACCGTCCCGATCCTCACCGTCACCCCGGCCGGCGCCGCCAACGCCTATGCGCGCGTACAGGGCGGCGGGCAGGGGGAGGGCGGGCCGTCCGCGGCAGGGTTCGGCGACGCGCTGACCAAGGCGCTCGGCTCGGTGGTCGACGCGGGGCACCAGGCGGACGCGCAGTCGATGCAGGCGATCTCCGGCGGCGGCAACCTCACCGACGTGGTGACGGCCGTGTCCCGCGCGGAGCTTGCGCTGCAATCCGCGGTCGCCATCCGCGACCGGGTGGTCCAGGCCTACCAAGAAATCATGCGCATGCCGATCTAGCATGGGACCGTTCTAGCATGGGACCACTCTAGCGTGGGTAACGCCGAGGTCGCGGCTTCGCTGCGCGAGACGCTGTGGATCGTGCTGAAGCTCGGCGGGCCGTTGCTGCTGGTGGCGCTGGTGGTCGGGCTGGTGGTGTCGCTGATCCAGGCGGTGACGCAGATCAACGAGGCGACCCTGGTTTTCGTGCCCAAGCTCCTCGCCTTGTTCGGCGCGATGGCGCTGCTGGGCCCGTTCATGGCCGCCGCCCTCACCGACTACACCCATGTGCTGATGGACCGCTTGATCCTCGTGGGCGGCCAATGACCGGGCGCCGGTAGTGGACGATGCGGCGCTGCTGGCGGCGCTGCCCGGCTGGGCCTTCGCGTTCGCGCTCGTGCTGTCGCGCACGGGCATGGCCATCATGCTGATGCCGGGCCTGGGCGAGGCCGAGCCGCCGCCCATGGTTCGTGCCGGGCTGGCGCTGGCGATCACCGCGCTGCTGGTGCCCGCCGTGGCGCCCTTGGTGCCCGCAGTGCCTGAGATCGGCTTCCGCGGCGCTGGGATGATCGCGGCGGAGCTGCTGGTCGGCGGCATGTTGGGCTGGCTGGCGCGGCTTCCGGCGATGGCGCTGGGCATGGCGGGCGCGGTCGTGTCGTATATGCTCGGCCTGTCCAGCGTTGTGCAGCCCGATCCTGCCCTGGGCGGGCAATCCGCCGCCATCTCCCGGTTGCTGGGGCTGGCTGCGCCGGTCCTGATCCTGTCGGCCGGCCTTTACGCGCTGCCGCTGACGGCACTGGCCGGGAGCTACCAGCTTGTGCCGCCGGGGTCGGTGCTGCCGGCCGGACCGCTGGCGGAGAGCGTGACGGGCGCGGTGGTCGCCTGTTTCGGCTTGGCGGTCCGGCTGTCGGCGCCGTTCCTGTTGGCGGGCCTCGTGTTCCAGGCGGCGCTGGGCCTGCTGGCGCGCCTGGTGCCGCAGTTGCAGGTCTACACCGCGGCCATGCCGGGCCAAATCTTGGGCGGGCTGGTGCTGCTGGGCTTGTTGGCGCCGCACATCCTGGGTGCTTGGACCGAGGCCATGACCACCGGCTGGTCCAGCCTGCCTGGCCTGTAGCGTAGGCCCAGAGCCATGGCAGACGGAGCCGACGACGGCGACCGCACGAAACCAGCGACCGAACAGCGGCTGCGGCGTGCCCGCGAGGACGGCGAGGCGCCGATGTCGCGCGAGCTTTGCGTGCTGGCGGGGCTTGGAGCGGCAACGCTCGTGCTCGCCATGGCCGGCCCTGGGCTCGCGCGCAGCTTGACGGTGCGGCTCACCCACATGCTGGGCGCGATGGACAGCACGCCGGATGCGGCTTTGCGCGCGGCTGGATGGGCCTTGGTGCTGGCGACCGGGCCGCTGCTCGGCGCCGTGCTGTTTGCGGGCGGGGCAGCCGTGCTGTTGCAGACCGGCGGCCTGCTGCACGGCAAAAAGTTGGTCCCGGACCTGTCCCGGCTCAGTCCGAAGCGCGGGCTCACGCGCCTGATCGGGCCGGACAACCTGATCGAGGCGCTGAAATCGCTGGCCAAGGTGGGCGTGCTGGCCTGGGCCGTTTGGCGCGCCCTGATGGATGCGCTGCCCGGCGCGACCGCGTCGGTGTGGTGGCAGGCGGACACGCTGCTGGACCGGCTGACCCGGGACCTGCTCCACCTGTGCGTGCTGGTCCTGGCTTGCCAGGCCGCGATCGCGACGCTTGACTTGGCCTGGGTCCGTTTCCGCTTCGCCAAGCGGATGCGCATGTCCGAGCAGGAAATCAAACGGGAACACCGGGACAGCGAGGGCGACCCGCGCCTGAAGGCAAAGCTGCGCCAACTCCGCACCGCCCGCGCCCGGCGGCGCATGATGGCCGCGGTGCCCACGGCAACCGTCGTCATCACCAACCCGACGCACTACGCCGTGGCGCTGGCCTATGACCGCAACACCCAGTCCGCGCCGCGCATCGTGGCAAAGGGCGTGGACGAGGTTGCCGCGCGCATTCGCGCCATGGCGACGGAGCATAGGGTGCCCATGGTGGCGAACCCGCCATTGGCGCGGGCGCTGCACACGTTGGAGCTGGAGGCGGAGGTCCCGGCCGAACACTTCAAAGCGGTTGCGGAGATCATCGCCTATATCTGGCGCTTGCAGGGCCGAGTGGCCGCTGAGCGCTAATGTTCGCATTTTGTTCTTGCGTGTCGGGCACGAAACGCCCATCTAGCACTTTCTTGACAACCACTAACCAGCTAGTTTCGCTTGTGGTCACAACTGTGGCACTCAGCCGAGCAAACGCGCGGGACAAGGATCGAACATGGACAAGAACAAGGCGCTTGACGCGGCCCTGACCCAGATCGAGCGGGCGTTCGGCAAGGGCTCCATCATGCGGATGGGCGCAAAGGCCGGCGACCAGCAGATCGAGACCATTCCGTCGGGCTCGCTCGGCCTGGACCTTGCGCTGGGCATCGGCGGGCTGCCGCGCGGGCGTGTCGTCGAGATCTACGGTCCCGAAAGCTCGGGCAAGACGACGTTGGCGCTGCACGCGATCGCGGAGGCGCAGAAGCGGGGCGGCACCTGCGCGTTCATCGACGCGGAGCACGCGCTCGACCCCATCTATGCCCGCAAGCTCGGGGTCGATGTCGACAACCTGCTGCTGAGCCAGCCCGATGGCGGCGAACAGGCCTTGGAGATTTGCGACACGCTGGTGCGGTCCGGTGCGGTCGACATCGTGGTGATCGACAGCGTCGCGGCGCTGGTGCCCCGCGCCGAGCTTGAGGGCGAGATGGGCGACACCCACGTCGGCCTGCACGCGCGCTTGATGAGCCAGGCGTTGCGCAAGCTGACCGGCAGCGTGGCGAAGTCGCATACGATGCTGATTTTCCTGAACCAGATCCGCCTGAAGATCGGCGTCATGTTCGGTAACCCGGAGACGACGACGGGCGGCAATGCCCTGAAATTCTACGCTTCGATCCGCATGGAAATCCGGCGCATCGGCCAGATCAAGGACCGCGAGGAGGTCGTGGGGAACCAGACCCGCGTGAAGGTGGTCAAGAACAAGCTGGCGCCGCCGTTCCGGCAGGTGGAGTTCGATATCATGTACGGCGAGGGCATCAGCAAGGTGGGCGAGCTGATCGACTTGGGCGTGAAGGCCAACGTGGTCGAGAAGTCGGGTGCGTGGTTCAGCTACGACAGCACGCGCATCGGCCAGGGACGCGAGAACGCCAAGCAGTTCCTGCGCGACCACAAGGACATGGCAGAGACGATCGAGAAGAAGGTCCGGGAACAGTCCGGCGTGGTGGCGAACTCGATGCTGGCGCCGCCCGAGGAGGGCGACGAGGCCGAGGCGGCTGACTAGGCCGCAGTTGCCCGACTATTCGACGCCGGGCACCTGGCATGGGGCCTCGCTCCTGACAGATGCCGACCATGCCTTGGTCGAGGCTGCCCGTACGGTGTTGCTGCGCCACTACCGTCCGTTCTGGCACACCGTGGGCGCGGCGCTGCGGAGCCGGGACGGACGGATTTGGACGGGCGTTCACCTGGGCGCCACGGTTGGCCGGCTCTCGATCTGCGCGGAGGCGATTGCGCTTGGCCGCGCGGTCATGGACGGGGATGGCACGATCGAGTGCGCCGTCGCTGTCCGTCATCCAAAGCCAGAGGAGGCGGTGCGGGACATCGCGGTGGTCCCCCCGTGCGGTGCCTGTCGCGAGAACTTGACCGACTACGACGCAGGCGCTCTGGTGATCGTCGGCACGCTGGACGGCCTGCGCAAAGTTCCAGTTAGCATGTTGCTGCCACTTCCTTACCAGCGCTGAAAATTTTGGGAACAAAAAGTGACTTTCGGAGTTAACGGAACATGAGCACAAACCCAAAGACTGAAGCGAACGAGCAGGCGACGCCGTCGAACGTTGAGAAGGACCCGCACGACTGGGCCACCGGCAACGAGACCATGACCGGGGCACAGGCGAGCTATTTGAAGACCCTGTCGGAGGAGGCGGGCGAGGAGTTCGATCCGTCTTTGAACAAAGCCGACGCTTCGTTGAAGATCGACGAGCTGCAAAAGAAGACGGGCCGCGGCAAGAATCACTAGCCGCGATATGGCCGTGCGGATGACAGGAGGTGCGGGCTGGGCTACGCACAGGGTTGCATCCTTTTAGGACGACCTCTTCTCGCCATGGCCAGCAGCAACGACATCCGCGCGACCTTTCTCGATTTTTTCGCCCGCAACGGCCACCAAGTGGTCCCGAGCAGCTCTCTAGTGCCGGTCAACGATCCAACCCTGTTGTTCACCAACAGCGGTATGGTGCAATTCAAGAACGTTTTCACCGGCCAGGAGCGACGGCCCTACTCGCGGGCCACCACGGCGCAGAAATGTGTGCGGGCTGGCGGCAAGCACAACGACCTCGACAATGTAGGCTATACCGCTAGGCATCACACCTTTTTCGAGATGCTGGGCAATTTCAGCTTTGGCGATTATTTCAAGCCGCTCGCGATCGAACTCGCCTGGACCTTGTTGACCCGCGACTTTGGCCTTGATGCAGATAAGCTGCTCGTCACTGTCTATGCCGATGACGACGATGCCGCCGCTTTGTGGCGCAAGGTCGCCGGCCTGCCTGACCGCCGCATCATCCGCATAGCGACTGCCGACAATTTTTGGCGGATGGGCGACACCGGCCCGTGCGGACCCTGTTCTGAAATATTCTTCGACCATGGCGAGGGCATCCCCGGCGGCCCGCCCGGCAGCCCCGACGAGGACGGCGACCGTTTCATCGAGATTTGGAACCTCGTGTTCATGCAGTTCGAGGAGGGGCCGCCCGGCACCCGCACCCCGCTGCCGCGCCCTTCGATCGACACCGGCATGGGGTTCGAGCGCTTCGTCGCCGTCATGCAGGGCAGGCATAACAACTACGACATCGACATGATGCGCGCCTTGGTGCTGGCGAGCGCCGAGGTGACTGGACAGGCCGTGGACGGACCGTTCCAGACCAGCCACCGGGTCGTCGCCGACCACCTGCGCAGCACGTCGTTCATGATCGCCGATGGCGTGCTGCCCTCAAGAGATGGGCGCGGCTATGTCCTGCGCCGGATCATGCGCCGGGCC
>JAABUQ010005684.1_pt1 | contig 19589 bp, 20 predicted proteins | sample 5560001 | NCBI WGS metagenome assembly JAABUQ01 (sample SAMN10711888, study PRJNA513371) | rock metagenome | isolation source: Antarctica rocks | place: Antarctica: Victoria Land, Finger Mt nord | collected 2015-12-18
GCGACAGCCAGATGGCTGCCAGCAGCGTCTTCTCCCAGGGCAGGAAGCCGCGTTCGAGTCCGTACGACGCCATGAAGCCGAGCGCCGGGCCGAGCAGCATCATGTCGTAGTCGAGGCAGTAGGGCGTGGTGAGCAGCGACCCCGACAGCAGCGCCGCTCCCTGCACCCTGAAGTCACCGGGCCGGCGCCACAGGTGGAACAGCGTGCCGAGGACCAGCAGGGTCACCACGGCCTGTATCGCGTAGGCCGTCCGGATGCCGCCGCCCCACATGCGCACCGCCGAGAACACGCTCTGTATCTTCTCCCAGCCGGTATTGCCCTGTTCCAGCACCACGATGCGCGTGAAGGCCCAGCTTTGCCGGAAGGCACTCCAGGAGCCCGCTCCGAATGCCGCGATCGTGCCGGCCGTCATCGCCGCCAGCGCAAGCGTCGCCGCGACCATTGCCCGCCAGCGACCGCCGGCGGCCAGGGCGACCGGGACCACCAGGCCGAACTGCGGCTTGTAGGCGACCAGCGCGAACAGGACGCCGGCGAGCAGTTCGCGGCGTGGTAGGCAGAGCAGGGCCGAACCCATCAGCCCGGCGGTCAGGAAGCCGTTATGGCCATGACCAAGGTTCACGAAGACGGCAGGGAAGGCCAGCGCGCACAGGATCGCCATCCTTCCGGGCAGGATCCTGTGCATGGTGGCGACGTAGAAGGCCAGCGTGGTCGCCTGCCAGACCATCAGCGCCGCGAGGTAGGGCAGCAGCGCGGCGAGGCTGGCCACACCAGGAAGTAGGGCGGGTAGTGCCAGCCATAGAACGGGCTGCCGGGACCGAAGAAGAATTGCTGCGCCGCCTGGTGGCGAGCGGGATCGAACGGCGCCTCGGGATGTCCGGCGAGCGCGCTCTTGCCGGCCACCCACACCTCGCTGAAGTCGGTGCCGAGCGGCCGACCCATGATGTCCATGCCGCCACGCGCGGTTGCCAGCAGGAACACGCACGCCGCCGCGTAGATGCCGACGAAGGTCAGGCCATGAATGCGTATCCGTGCGCGCGTCAGCCACGCGCCGCTACGCAGGCGGTCAACCAGGTCAGACATTGATCATACCGATCCAACTGACGCAGTCCGACGTCGCCTGACGGGGACTGGCGGCGAAATCCGCAGCCTGTCGGCTCAGCTCCTGGAGGACATCTCGGTCAGCAGGAAGTCGCGGAAGACGGCGACGCGCTTGGAGGTGCGCAGCTCTTCGGGATAGACGAAATACGCCTCGATGACCGGCGACTTCACCTGCGACAGAATCTTTTTCAGGCCCGGCCGCTCGTTGACGATGTAGTGCGGCAGCGAGCCGATGCCGAGGCCGGCCTCGATCGCGTCCGCCATCGCGGCGAAGTTGTTCACCTCCAGCGTCGGGTTACGCTTCTGCCCGTTCGGCTTGCCCATGGTGGCGAGCCAGTTGATGTCCGGCGCGGGCGGGTGGTACGAGCCGAACAGCACCAGCTTGTGTTCGTCGAGCTCCTCCAGCGTGCCCGGCGTGCCGTGCGCCTCCAGGTAGCTGGGCGCGGCACAGATGGGCATGTGTATGTCGGCGAGATGCCGCTGCACCAGGTCGGGCTGCCGCGGCGGATGCATCCGTATGGCCACGTCGGCCTCGCGCATGCCCAGGTCGAGGTCGCCATCCTCGAGGATGAGCGTGATGGTGATGTCGGGATGCGACTTGAGGAAGGCGGGCAGCCTGGGCGTCAGCCATTCGCCGCCGAAGCCGGTGGTGGTGGTGACCTTGAGCCGGCCAGCCGCCTTCTCCTTGCTCTCGGTGAGCAGCGCCTCGGTCATGGCCAGCTTGGCGAACACCTCGCGGACGGTGCGGTTCATCGCCTCGCCCTGCTCGGTCAGGATCAGCCCGCGCGCATGGCGATGGAACAGGGGTACCTGCAACGCCTCTTCCAGGGCGGATATCTGCCTGGACACCGCCGACTGGCTGAGGTTGAGCACGTCTCCGGCATGGGTGAAGCTGCCCGCCTCCGCGACGGCGTGGAAGATGCGGAGCTTGTCCCAGTCCATGCTCATGCCGTGATGCTCATCTCGGGATGGTGGCCGTCATCGGCGCCTGAACGCAGCGTTCGCCGGTAACAGGCCGGTCGCATCATTCCGCGGCCAGCGCGTGGGCGGGAAGCGCCTCCGCGAGATATCGTTCCGCTTCGAGCGCCGCCATGCAGCCTGTGCCGGCTGCCGTCACCGCCTGACGGAACACCTTGTCCTGCACGTCGCCGGCCGCGAACACGCCCGGCAACGAGGTCTGGGTCGTGCCCGGCGTGGTGATGATGTAGCCCTCGTCGTCCAGCGCCACCTGACCACGAAATATCGACGTGTTGGGGGTGTGGCCGATCGCCACGAACAGCCCGTCCACGGCGAGGCCGGTCGCCTTGTCCGTGGTGATGTCGCGCAGGGTCAGACCACCCACCACTGGAGGCGTCCCAGTCTCGGTGATCTCCTCGACCACGCTGTTCCAGATCACCGAGATCTTGGGATGGGCGAACAGCCGGTCCTGCTGGATCTTCTCGGCGCGCAGCCGGTCGCGCCGGTGGATCAGGGTGACGTGGTCGGCATGGTGGGTGAGGTAGAGCGCCTCCTCGACCGCGGTGTTGCCGCCGCCTACCACGGCCACCTTGCGGCCGCGGTAGAAGAACCCGTCACAGGTGGCGCAGGCGGACACGCCGGCGCCCTGCAGCTTCTTCTCCGACGGCAGGCCGAGCCAGCGCGCCTGCGCGCCGGTGGCGATGACGACGCTGCGGGCCAAGTAGACGTCGCCCGAGTCGCCGACCAGGCGGAACGGTGCGCCGGTGGCGCGCGGGGTGGTTAGGTCGGCCTGCATGATCAGGTCGTGGATGATGCGGGTGCCTACATGCTCGGCCTGCTGGCTCATCTGCTCCATCAGCCAGGGACCCTGGACCGCCTCGGCGAAGCCAGGGTAGTTCTCGACGTCGTTGGTGATCATGAGCTGGCCGCCGGGCTGCATGCCCGCGACCATGACCGGCCTGAGGTTGGCGCGCGCGGCGTAGATCGCGGCCGTGTAGCCGGCTGGGCCGGCGCCGATCACCAGGACATCGGTCGAGATCGTTTCGGTCATGGTCTCGGTCTGCACTCCCTTGAAGGGCAGGATATCGGTCGGATTCGCAGCGGTGCAAGCAAGATGCCGACGCGGCGGCCCCGGGCGCGCATTTCGCTGCGGCTTTGCGGCTTTCCTGCCGCTGCCCTATATGCTCCGGCCTCAAGGCGGGACGCCCACAGCACGGGGCAAGGCGCGCGCGCAGCACAGGATGGACGGGACCAGGTGACCGAGCTTGACGCCATCGACCGGCGGATCGTGGCCGAGCTCCAGGAAGACGGCCGCATCACCAATGTCGAGCTGGCGCGCCGCGCCGGCATCTCGGCGCCGCCCTGCCTGCGGCGGGTCCGCCGGCTGGAGGAGATGGGGGTGATCCGCGGCTATCACGGCGACACCGACCCGCTGCTGCTGGGCTGGTCGATCGTCTTCTTCGCCCTGATCGGCCTGGACAGCCAGAGGGACGCGGTGCTGAGCGGCTTCGAGTCGATGGTGGCGGACTGGCCCGAGGTGCGCGAGTGCCACATGATCCGCGGCGGCGGCGACTTCCTGCTTCGCCTGGTGGCGCGCGACACCGTGCACGAGAACCAGCTGACCCGGCGCCTGACCGAGGCGGCGCATGTCAGCCGCGTGCAGACCCTGCAGACGATCCGCACCAGCCGTGACCTCGCCGGCGTGCCGACCGATCCGCGCTGACGGCGTGCCGGCGCCTGGCCTGGCCGTGACGGGAGCGCCGCAGCTCAGCGTCGTGGTGCCCTGCTACGAGGAGCGGGAGAACGTCCGCCCGCTGGTCGTCGCCCTTGACATCGCCCTTGCCGGGCGAAGCTGGGAGGTCATTTTCGTCGATGACGACAGCCCGGACGGCACCGCCGACGAGATCCGCGCCCTCGCCGCGACCGATCCGCGCGTGCGCGGATTGCGCCGCATCGGCAGGCGCGGCCTTTCCTCGGCCGTGATCGAGGGCGTGCTGGCCTCGTCCGCCGAGGTGGTCGCGGTGATGGACGGCGACCTCCAGCATGACGAGAGCTGCCTCGCGGGCATGGTCGATGCGGTGCGCGACGGGCGCTGCGACATCGCCGTCGGCAGCCGCTACGTGGGCGGCGGCGACAGCGACGGCCTGTCCGCGCCGTGGCGGCACAGGCTGTCCGAAGGCGGCATACGCATGGCGCAGGCGATGCTGCCGGTGCGGCTCGGCGATCCGATGAGCGGCTTCTTCGCCTGCCGGCGGACCTACTTCGAAGCCCTCTCGCCGCGGCTCAGCGCGACCGGCTTCAAGATCCTGCTCGACCTGATCCTGAGCGCCCCGACGCCGCCGCGCATGCTGGAAGTGCCCTTCCACTTCAAGCAGCGCGCCGCCGGCGAGAGCAAGCTGGACGCCCTGGTGCTGGTGCAGTTCGCCGGCATGCTGCTCGACAAGGCCGCACGCGGCATGCTGCCGGTGCGCTTCCTCGCCTTCGCCCTGGTCGGGATCGTGGGCGTCGCGGTCAATCTCGGCGTGCTGGAGCTGGTCCGGCACGGCGGCGGCGGCTTCGCGACCGCGCAGATCATCGCCACGCTGGTCGCGATGGTCGCCAACTTCGTGCTCAACAACTCACTCACCTACCGCGATCGCCGCCTGCGCGGCGGCAGGCTCTGGGCCGGCCTCGCGGTGTTCATGCTGGTCTGCGGCATGGGCGCGATCGCCAATGTCGGCATCGCCAGGGCGCTCTACGCCGCCAATCGCGGCTGGGACTTCGCGGGCGCTGCCGGCGCCGCGATCGGGGTGGTGTGGAACTACGCGGTCTCCTCGACCCTGATCTGGCGCGCACGCTGATGCCCATCTGGCTCGCGGTGCTGCTCATGCTGACCGTGCTGCGGCTGGTGGTGGCCGGATCCTCGCCGCTCTCCGCCGACGAGGCCTATTACTGGACCTGGTCGCGTGCCCTGGCGCCGGGCTATCTCGACCATCCGCCGATGACCGCGCTGTGGATACGCGCGGGCACCCTGGTCTTCGGCGACACCACCCTGGGCGTCCGCCTGCTTTCCCCCATCGCGGCCGCATCCGGCAGCCTGCTGCTGGCCTCGGCCTGCATGGACCTGCTCGACGGACCGGCCGAGCTGCGACGCAGGCAGGCGCTGGTCGCGGTGGTGCTGCTGAACGCCACCCTGCTGCTCGGCGTCGGTGCCGTGACCATCACGCCGGATACCCCGCTGCTGCTGTTCTGGACCGCCGCCCTGTTCGCCCTCGGCCGGCTGATCGCGACCGGCCGCGGCGCCTGGTGGCTGGCCGTGGGGACTGCGATCGGGCTGGCGCTGGACAGCAAGTACACCGTCGTGCTGCCTGGCGCCGGCCTGGCCCTCTGGCTGGTCGTGACCCGCGCGGGCCGGCGATGGCTACGCACGCCCTGGCCCTGGCTGGCCGGGCTGGTCGCGCTGCTGCTGTTCACCCCGGTGCTGCTCTGGAACGCGTCGCATGGCTGGGCGAGCTTCCTCAAGCAGGGTGGCCGCAACGGCGACTGGCATCCGGCCGACGCCGGTCGCCACATGCTCGAGCTGCTCGGCGGCCAAGCCGGGCTCGCCACGCCCTTCATCTTCATCCTGTTCGCCTGCGGTATCGGCCGCGCCGCACGCCACCCTTTGTCCGGGCCTCCCGGCCTGTCCCTGCTCGCGTTCGTCACCCTGCCCGCGGTGCTGGTGTTCGTCGAGCACGCCCTCGGCGACAGGGTGCAGGCGAACTGGCCCGGCCTGCTCTATCCTGCCTGCGCCATCGCCGCCGCGTCATTGGATTGGCGCTGGAAGGGTGCTGCCATGTTCGGCCTGCTGCTGACCGGGCTGGTCTATGTCCAGGCCACCCTGGCGCCGGTCTCGCTGCCGCGCCGGCTCGACATCACGCTGGTGCGGCTCGCCGGCTGGCAGGTCCTGGCCGCGCAGCTGGCGGCCGACAGCACCGCCGGCGGCTTCATCATGGCCGACGAGTACGGGCTCGCAGGCGAACTGGCCTTCGCGCTGCCAGACCGCGCGGTGCTGGCGGCAGAACCGCGCTGGCGCCTGTTCGCGCTGCCGCACCCGGACATCGGCGGCCATACCGGCCTGCTGCTGCGCAGCGCGCGTCGACGCGATCCTCCTGACAGGCGGCTGTTCTCCGACAGCGTCCCGCTCGGCGAGCTGCGGCGCAGCCGTGCCGGCCGTGTCGCCGAAACGTACTGCCTATACCGGATCACGGTGCGTGCCGACCTGCCGGACGCCCTGCGCGCCGAGATCGTCCGGCTGCCCTCCGCCCGCCGTTAGCGGTCGCTTAACCCGCCTGCTTCAGGATGCCTCCAGGCGAAGCAGGAGACGGGGCATGGCAGGAAAGGGCGGCGCGGCGAAAGGCGCAGCCGGGAAGGCCGGCACCGCGTCGAACTCCCGAGCCCGCGTCATCATCATCCGCCGGGAAGAAATCGTCGAGAGCGGCCACCACGGCGGCGCCTGGAAGGTCGCCTACGCCGATTTCGTGACCGCGATGATGGCGTTCTTTCTCCTGATGTGGCTCATCAACGCTACGACCGAGGATCAGCGCAGGGGCATCGCCGCCTATTTCAGCCCGATGGCAAAGGTCGAGAACGGGTTCTCCGCGACCGGCATGGTGCCTGGCGGCGCGAGCCCGGTAGCCGACGGCGCGCAACTCATCGACCAGGGTCCGGCGAAGCTGGCCACGCTGTCCGCGCATGCCGACAGCAGCAAGACCGAAAACGATGGCGAGCCGGACTCCGGAACCGCCGATACCGCATCGCCAGGCTCGGTCGGCGCTGCCGCGTCGCCGATCCTGGCCGTCAGCCACGGCATGCCTGCCTCGCAGGCGGCACTGGTCGACCATGCCGCCGCGAACGATGCGCAGACCGATGCCGGCAGCCGCCTCGCTCACGCCTCCGCCGAGGAGAAGTCGCTGCACGAGACTGCACAGCGCCTGCGTGATGCCGTGGCGCATGATCCCGCGCTGGCGGATGTCGCGGGACGGATGGCGATCGACGTGACGCCCGAGGGATTGCGTATCCAGATCATGGATGCCGAGCACCAGCCCATGTTCGATAGTGGCTCCACGCTGCCGACGCTGCGGGCGCAGGCGCTGTTGCGCGTCGCGGCCCGCTTCATCGTCGGGCTGCCGGAGTTCGTCTCCATCGGAGGCCATACCGACGCCGCACCCTATCGAAGCGGCCAGATCTCCAACTGGAGCCTGTCCTCGAGGCGCGCGGATGCGGCGCGAGACGTGCTGGTCGCCGCCGGCCTGTCGGATGCCCGGTTGAGCAACGTGACCGGCTATGCCGACCGCAAGCTGCTGCTGCCGGCCGATCCGCTTTCACCCGCCAACCGCCGCATCGTGCTGACCCTGCAGCGCACCTGGCCCCAGCCTCCGATGCCCGGCGCGCGATGAGCGGCGCAACATCATGCTGACCATCGGGGGCCTGGTCTTCCTGCTGGTCTGCGTGTTCGGCAGCTTCGCGGCATCGGGCGGCGCGGTCGGGCCGCTGTTCGGCTCGATGCCGTTCGAGCTGCTGAGCATCCTGGGGGCCGCCGTCGGCAGCTTCATCATGGCCAACTCGATGCACGACGTGAAGCACACGCTGACCGGCATCAAGAAGACGCTCCGAGGCTCGGCCTACAAGAAGGCCGAGTATGTCGAGATGCTGAGCCTGCTGTACTTCTTCGTCCGTCTTGCCAGCACGCGCGGCGTGATGGCGCTGGAGCCCCATATCGAGAATCCGGAGGCCAGCAGCGCCTTCGCCAAGTTCCCGAAGATCCTCGCCAACCACCATGCCTGCAGCATGATCTGCGATTATCTCCGCATGGTGGGCATGAATGTCGACGATCCCCATCAGATCGACGACGTCATGGCGCGCGAGTTGAAGAAGACTCTCGCCGAGGAGATGCACCCCTGCCACGCGCTGCAGACCATGGCGGACGCGCTGCCGGCACTCGGCATCGTCGCCGCCGTGCTCGGCGTCATCAAGACCATGTCGCACATCAACCAGCCGCCTTCGGTGCTCGGCGAGATGATCGGCGGCGCGCTCGTGGGCACCTTCCTGGGCGTGCTGCTCGCCTATGGCGTGGTGGCGCCGGTCGCGGCCCGGCTGCGCGACGTGGTGGTCGAGGAGGCGAAGTATTTCGAGCTGATCCGCGCCGTCCTGGTGGCGCACCTGCACGGCCATCCGCCTCAGGTGAGCGTGGAGAGCGGCCGGAAGATGGTCCCGAACGAATACATGCCGACCTTCCTGGAGCTCGAGGCAGTGATCCAGTCGCTGGAGATCACCTGATCACGTCTGCCTGCCGGCCAGCATTGAAGGCAAGCGCCTCATGGGCAAGCTTTTCGACCTGTTCGGACAATGTCGCCTGTCGTCGCTGGAGGCCGTCGATTCCGAACCAGGCGGCGTCCAGCGCGTCGCTGGCCGCGACGGGGACCCCCGAAACCCATCTGCACAGTACCGGCAGCAGGACGAAGTGGGCGGTCAACCGTCCATCCGCATCGTGTCGAAGCACATCGAACGGGCTCAGCAGGTGCCGCGGACTGCCAACCGTACCAGTCTCCTCGCGCAGTTCCCGCAGGGCCGCCTCGATGATCGTCTCGCCGGGCTCGATCTTGCCGCCCGGATAGCCCCACAAGCCTGCGTCGGGCGGGTTGCGGCGTCGTACCAGCACGAACTCACGTTCCCGCATCACGACCGCGATCACGCCTGCTACCGGGCAGCTCATGGTCGCGATGCGCGCATCAGGAGTACGGCTGCCCGCTCGCACAGGATGCGATCCGCCTCCGAAAAGCGTCCCGGCGTCGGGCTGTCGATATCCAGCACGCCGAGCAGGCGGTCATCCTGCAGCAGGGGTACCACGATCTCCGACCTTGATGCCGGGTCGCACGCGATATGTCCCGGGAACGCGTGCACGTCCGGCACGACGATGGTCTCGCGCCGCGCGGCCGCGGTGCCGCAGACGCCGCTGCCCAGCCTGATACGAACGCAGGCGACGCGGCCCTGGAACGGCCCCAGCACCAGCTCCTGGCCGCGCAGGAAATAGAAGCCCGCCCAGTTGATCCCCGGCAGCCGCTCGAACAGCAGGGCTGCCGTGTTGGCGGCGTTGGCGATCAGGTCGGTCTCGCCGTCGAGGAGGCCGTGCAGCGTCTCGATCAGGTCGTCATGGTCGGCCTGCAAATCCGGCTCCTCGTTCATCTGGCCCAGCCCACTCCCGAAAGGGTTCATAGGGTTGCCGAGCCGGTGCCGTTCGGCAAGGCTGGCAGCCGGTCCAGCTTGGATACCGGCCACGCCACCGATGCCTCGCACGCGACGTCAAGCTTCTCGCCAGGCAGGGTCGCGTCTGCCGCCGCGGGCGCGCCATCATCATGCCAGGACCCATCCCTTGCGGCAGACCGTCGAGACCGGCAATGGTCGCTTCGTGTTCCTCGATTATCTCCGGGCCTTGGCTGCATGGGCAGTGGTGTGGAACCACATGCTTGCGACCTGGCCCGAGCAACGTGGCATCCATCCGCTTGTTGTCACGGCGGTTCGCGCCTGGATCACCCAGCCGCCTGGCGTCATCCAGGATTTCGGCTGGATGGCGGTCGCGGTCTTCTTCCTGATCAGCGGGTTCATCATCACCCATGTCGCCGCTCGGGAGGGCGTCATGGAGTTCCTGATCAAGCGGCTCTTCCGGGTATTCCCGTTGCTGGACGTGTTCTTGATTCGGTGAACCTGCTGGTGCCGCTGGCGGTGATCATGGTTAGCCGGCGTCTAGGCGCGAACTTCTTTCTCTTCGCCGCCAGCATGGCATACGTGCCCTATCTGGTCGCCGGACAGATATTCTATCTCGGCCTCTACCGTCGGACGATCGGTCCAGCGGTCCTGATAGTCGTGTTGCCCGCATATTTCGCGATCATCCTGTACGGGATCGTCTCGATCCACACGTCGTTCCTGCCGATCAAGAATTCCTATCTGATCAGCTTGGTCCATGCTTGCGGCATCTTTTGCATCTTCTTCAAGCTGGACCGGGCGCTGGCGCACGGCCCGGCCATCCGGTTCCTCGCGACCAGCGGCTTCGCGGTCTACCTCGTGCACGGCGTGATCGGCCACCGGTCCTCGAGGCTCTGTGGACCGTCTAGAGCCCAGGACCAGCCATCCTGGCGGCCCCGGGGAGTCATGGCGACCTGCGCCGCCTTCGTCCACCTGATGCTCAAGAAACCCTTGCTGGCCGCAGGCTATCGTCTCGCCGGGCGACTGCGCCCTGAGCCGTCGGGCCGGCGCATCGACCGGGGGGATTTGGCGCACCCGGAAAGACTCGAACTTCCAACCCCCAGATTCGTAGTCTGGTGCTCTATCCAATTGAGCTACGGGTGCCGCCGTGGGCGCGGAATTAGCTCACATGCCTGAGGGGTGCAAGCCCTCCCGCTTCCGTCTCAACGGCCCAGTGCCCGCTGCAGTGGACGGTCCTCGGGACGTTCGAGCCGAATATCCGCCCTGCAGGTGGGGGTACCGTATTGCCCGACCAGAGCGTTGCCCTGCGGATGGGCTTCGAACACCATCGGGACGGGCTTATGGTCCATGCCGGGCAGGTTGAGCCGCGCATGCAGGCGGGCAGGATCGCTGCCTCGCTTGCCGCGCAGCACCAATACGCCGTCCGCCGGTATGAAGCTGACATGGTCCCGGTCGATCACGAGCGTCGAGGGTCGGAAGTCCGGACAGCTGCCCTGCACCGTGTGCAGGCTTCCGGTCCAGCGCCCACGCAGATCGGGTGGCGCAGCCGCCGCATCCGGCGCGGCAAGGCCCGTGCAAGCCAGGATGATCAGGAGGAGCGGCAGACGCATGGCAGGATCCCCATCTACGGGATAATGGACGGGTGCCGTGAATGCTTGCGCGGAGCCGGGCTGCCGTGCTGCAAGCCAGCATCCGGCCCCTACCGCGCATGATCCGTTGAAAGCACCCGCTATGAGCACCTCGCTAGCACAGGTCCCGCCGGAACAGGCTCCCTTGAAGCAGGTGATCCACGAGGACCGCGTGCTCATCCTCGACTTCGGCAGCCAGGTCACCCAGCTGATCGCCCGCCGAGTGCGCGCGAGCGGGGTCTACTGCGAGATCTGGCCCTTCAACGCGACGATCGAGCGCATCCGTGCCTTCGACCCGCGCGGCGTCATCCTCTCCGGCGGCCCGTCCAGCGTTCCGGACGCGGGCTCGCCGCGCGCGCCGGACGAGGTGTTCGCGCTCGGCGTGCCCGTGCTCGGCATCTGCTACGGCCAGATGGTGATGTGCGACCAGCTCGGCGGCGAGGTGCTGTCGTCGGACCATCGCGAGTTCGGCCGCGCCCACGTCGACATCCTGGAGGACTGCGCGCTGCTGCGCGGCACCTGGCAGCGTGGCGGACGCGAGCAGGTATGGATGAGCCACGGCGACCGTGTCAGCCGGCTGCCGCCGGGCTTCCGGGCGGTCGCGGTCAGCGAGGGTGCCCCTTACGCCATCATCGCCGACGAGGGGCGTCGGCTCTATGGCCTGATGTTCCATCCTGAAGTGGTGCACACGCCGCATGGCACGGCGCTGCTGCGCAACTTTACCCACGAGGTGGCCGGATGCCGCGGCAGCTGGACCATGGCCGGCTTCCGCGACATGGAGATCGCCCGCATACGCGCGCAGGTCGGCTCGGCCCGGGTGATCTGCGGGCTCTCCGGCGGGGTGGACTCGTCGGTGGCGGCGGTGCTGATCCACGAGGCGATCGGCGAGCAGCTCACCTGCATCTTCGTCGACCACGGCATGCTGCGCGGCGGCGAGGCGGAGGAGGTGGTCGGCACCTTCCGCGGCCGGTTCAACATCAAGCTGATCCACCGCGACGCAAGCGCGCTGTTCCTGGCGGCATTGGAGGGCGTCACCGATCCGGAGACCAAGCGCAAGACCATCGGCGGGCTGTTCATCGACGTGTTCGACGAGGAGGCCCGCAAGCTCGGCGGCGCCGACTTCCTGGCCCAGGGTACGCTCTACCCCGACGTGATCGAGAGCGTCAGCTTCACCGGCGGCCCGTCGGTGACGATCAAGTCGCACCACAATGTCGGCGGCCTGCCAGCCCGCATGCGCATGAAGCTGGTCGAGCCATTGCGCGAGCTGTTCAAGGACGAGGTGCGCGCCCTCGGACGCGAGCTCGGCATCCCGCAGAGCATCGTCGGGCGGCATCCGTTCCCGGGGCCGGGTCTCGCGATACGCATCCCCGGCGCGCTGTCCCGCGAGAGCCTGGAGCTGCTGCGCCGGGCGGACAGCATCTTCCTGGAGGAGATCCGCGCCGCCGGCCTCTACGATGCGATCTGGCAGGCCTTCGCGGTGCTGCTGCCGGTGCGCACCGTCGGTGTCATGGGTGACGGCCGCACCTACGACCAGGCCTGCGCGCTGCGTGCGGTGACCAGCACCGACGGCATGACGGCGGAGGTCTACCCGTTCGACATGGGCTTTCTCAACCGCGTCGCCGGCCGCATCGTCAACGAGGTGCGCGGCATCAACCGGGTCACCTACGACATCACCTCCAAGCCGCCCGGCACCATCGAGTGGGAATGATTTGGCAGCTGGCGATAACCATCGGCGGCGAAGTTCTGCGTTCTCGGCCGCTCTGCGCATCGGCGATCTCCCGGACAGCGCACTGACCGGAAGCCGCCTCGCCGCCAGCCTGCGCTCGGCCCTGGCCGGTGCACTTGATCGAATACAGTCAATCGCATGCGCGCGAGCGGCTCAGGGATGCCACATCATGACATCCGGAAAGAGGCGCACCGTCACTCGAAACAATCGACTGGGACTGGCTCAGGATCGGGCGCCGATGAGTGCAGAGCGTCCGGCAGGGCGATACCGGCCGCCTGCAACGAAGCGGCGATATCCGAAATGGAGCGGAACAGCAGGAGCCGATCGTCCTTGGCGGCGATGAACCCGCGCCTGCTCCAGAAGGCTGCCGCTTCATCATCGGCCGCACTGACGACCACCGCGGTTGCTCCCGTCACCCGTGCGCCGAGAAGGCAGCGCCGCAACGCGTGGGCGAGCAACGCGCTGGAAATGCCGCGATTGGTCCAGGCCGCATCCGTCGCGAGCTGGCCGATGAACAGGCATGCGACCGCGGCGGGAAGCAATGCGCCTGCAGCCTGATCGATCCTGATCGGCTGCGAAAATGATGCAGGCCCGATCATCATGGGTGCCGAGCCGTAGTAGCCGACGACGCGATCCGCCTCATGCACGACGATGACGGCGGTGAAGCCCTTCTGCTGGTTCGACAGTGCCCGCGTCCTCAACCAGCGCTCCAGGGCCGGACTGCCGCACGAAAAGGACTCGACGTCATGGTCGGAGCTGAGCGGCTCTGGACAGGACAGCGTCATGGCGGAGCCGTCAGCACCGCGCCTGTTCAACCTTCCAGGGCGCCTTGCGGCCGAAGAGCTCGACCATTTCGGATACAGGCAGCGCCGGAATGGTCACCGCAGCCATGAGTGCCGCGAACCCATCCTCGCTCATGCGCACGAGGGTGTTCTCGATGAGCACGTGCTCGGCCGCCTGTACCGTCGCCGCGCGCATGAAATCGCTGCGCGAACGACCGTGCAGGCTGGCGGCGCGGTCGATCAGCGCGATGTCCGTCTCCGGCAGACGCATCGATAACGGGTGCTCCTTGGGTTTCGCGCTGCTGGTCATCTGATGTCTCCAAATCGTTATTATTCCGTTATTAAAATAACGTGACCTAAAATGAGCTGCCAGAATGTTCGGGCCGGGAAACGGATGCTCTCGAAAACGTGAGATCAAGGCGGATCGGTCCCGCACTGGCCTCTGGGCAGCCGCGAAGGACCGCAGCGCTCGATCGGCGACCGGCTCTTGAACCTGCCCGTCGGCGCGTCTATACACCCGCCCCTGTTCGCGCGTCCGGGCCTGTAGGGCATGCCTGGCCGCGACGGCTGCCGTTTCGCCCGTCTCGGGCCTTTGGCAGCAACCCGTAAGGAGATCGAAATGCCCAAGATGAAGACCAAGTCGTCGGTCAAGAAGCGGTTCAAGATTACCGCGACCGGCAAGGTGCTCGCGGGCCCGGGCAACAAGCGCCACGGCCTGATCAACCGCTCGCAGAAGATGAAGCGTAGCAACCGCGGCTCCCAGACGCTGACCGAGATGGATGGCAAGACGGTGAAGCAGTGGGCCCCCTACGGGCTGGCATGAGGAGCATCTGAGCAATGGCACGCGTCAAACGGGGCGTCACCACCCACGCCCGTCACAAGAAGGTCCTCGCCCAGTCGAAGGGCTTCGTCGGCAGGTCCTCGACGAACTACCGCATCGCGATCGAGCGGCTCGAGAAGTCGCTGCAGTATGCCTACCGCGACCGGCGCAACAAGAAGCGCGACTTCCGCGGGCTGTGGATCCAGCGCATCAATGCCGCTGTACGCGAGCATGGCATGACCTACAGCGTCTTCATCAACGGCCTGAACAAGGCCGGCATCGAGATCGATCGCAAGGTCCTGGCCGCCATTGCCTACGACGATGCCGCGAGCTTCGCCGAGATCGTCAGCAAGGTGCAGACGGCGCTGGCCTGAATCATCCTTGCCCCTCGTAGGCGGGCCGTCCTGCGAGGGATGGCCCGTTTGCGTTCTGGCCCATCTTGTTCGGAGTGCAGCTGCGATGCCGGATGATCTTGAGATCCTGCGGCAGGAGACGCTCGGCGCCTTGGAAGCGGCGACCGACCTGCGCGCCTGGGATGCCGTCCGCGTCGGCACGCTGGGCAAGTCCGGCCGGCTGACCGCCCTGCTCAAGGCCCTGGGGCGTGCGGCACCCGAGGAGCGCAAGACGCGGGGCGCCAGCCTGAACCGCCTGCGCGACGAGTTGGGTGCGGCGATCGAGGCACGCGGCCACGTGCTGGAAGCGGCGGCGCTCGATGCGCGCCTGGCCGGCGAGCGGGTCGACGTCACCCTGCCGGTGGCGCTCGATCTGCCCGGCTCGATCCATCCGATCAGCCGGACCATCGAGGAGATGATGGCGATCTTCGGCGCCATGGGCTTCAACTTGGCCGAGGGGCCGGACATTGAGACCGACTGGCACAACTTTTCGGCCCTGAACACGCCGGCGCACCACCCGGCGCGCACCGACCACGACACCTTCTACCTGCCGACGCCGGAGGGCGAGGCGACCCGGCTGCTGCGTACCCAAACCTCGCCGGTGCAGATACGCACCATGCTGGAGCAGGCGCCGCCGATACGCGTGATCGTGCCGGGCCGCACCTACCGCGCCGACCACGACGCCACCCACTCGCCGATGTTCCACCAGTGCGAAGGCCTGGTGGTGGATCGCGGCATCACGCTCGGCCACCTCAAGGGCTGCCTGACCGAGTTCCTGCGCGTCTACTTCGACCTGCCCGCGTTGCCGGTGCGTTTTCGCGCGTCCTACTTCCCGTTCACCGAACCCTCGATGGAGGTCGATATCGGCTGGAGCCGCAGGACCGGGGATATCGGCGCCGGCGGGGACTGGTTGGAGGTGCTGGGCAGCGGCATGGTGCATCCGCGCGTGCTGGCCAATTGCGGCATCGACCCGCGCGCCTTCACCGGCTTCGCGTTCGGCATGGGCATCGAGCGCGTGACCATGCTCAAGAACGGCATCCCCGACCTGCGCTCCTTCTACGAGAGCGACATACGCTGGCTGCGTCACTACGGCTCCTCGCCGCTGCTGTCCGCGCTGCTGCATGAGGGCTTGTAGGCGATGAAGTTCACCCTGTCCTGGCTGCGCGACCATCTCGACACCACGGCCACGCTGGACGCGCTGCTCGCCACCCTGAACCGCATCGGCCTGGAGGTCGAAGCCGTCACCGACCGAGGCGCCGCGCTGGCGCCGTTCCGGACCGCGCGCATCGTCTCCGCCGAGCCGCACCCGAACGCCGACCGGCTGCGCGTCTGCCTGGTCGACGTGGGCCTGGAGGGAGCCGATCCGGTGCAGGTGGTCTGCGGCGCGCCGAACGCGCGCGCCGGCCTCTCGGTCATCTTCGCTCCACCCGGCGCCGTCATTCCGGCCAGCGGCGCGGTGCTCAAGATCGGCGCCATACGCGGCATCGAGAGCCGCGGCATGCTCTGCTCGTTGCGCGAACTCGACCTCGGCGACGAGCATGACGGCATCGCCGAGCTGCCGGAGAACACCACGCCCGGGCAGTCGTACGCGGGCTTCGCCGGCCTCGACGACCCGGTGATCGAGATCGCCATCACCCCCAACCGCGGCGACGCACTGGCGGTGCGCGGCATCGCGCGCGATCTCGCAGCCGCCGGGATCGGCCGGCTGAAGCCCTGGCTGGCCGACACGGTGGAGGGGACCTTCACCTCGTCCGTCACCTGGCGCAACGAGTTTCCAGAAGCCTGTCCCTACGTGCTTGGCCGCATGGTGCGCGGCCTGCGCAACGGTCCGAGCCCGACCTGGCTGCGCGAGCGCCTGCTGGCGATCGGGCTGCGTCCGATCTCGGCCCTGGTGGACATCACCAACTTCTTCACCTTCGACCTCGGGCGGCCGCTGCACGTGTTCGACGCCGACAGGATCGCCGGCGGCGAGCTGGTGCTGTGTCGCGGCGCCGGCGAGGATTTCCGCGGCCTCGACGGTCGCGACTACATCGCCGGCCACGAGGACTGCGTCATCGCCGACAGCATCGGCGTGCAGTCCTTCGCCGGCCTGATGGGCGGTATCGCGACCGGCGCCTCGGAGCATACCAGCAGCGTGTTCATCGAGTGCGCGCTGTTTGACCCGGTGCGGGTCGCGCTGTCCGGGCGCCGTCACGGCATCAACTCGGACGCGCGCCAGCGATTCGAGCGCGGCATCGATCCGGCGCTTCCGGTGGCGGGCCTGGAGGCGGCCACGCGCATGGTGCTGGAGCTGTGCGGCGGCGAGGCGAGCGAGGTGGTGATGGCCGGCGCGCCGCCGGGCTGGCAGCGCGAGGCCCGGCTGCGGTTCGCCCAGGTGGCGGCACTCGGCGGCCTGGACGTGCCGCCGGACGAGGCGGTCGTCTCCCTGGAGGCGCTCGGCTTCGGGGTGCGCGCCCGCGACGCGGACGCCGTGCTGCTCGACGTGCCATCCTGGCGCAACGACATCGCCTGCGCCGCGGTGCTGGACGCGGCCCCGGGCCTGGACTCCGCCCGGCGCCTCGACGCCGACGACGTCTCCGTGGTTGAGGCCGAGTGCGACCTGATCGAGGAGGTTCTGCGCCTGCGCGGCCTGGACAGCGTGCCTTCGATTCCGCTGCCGCCGCTGACCAGGGTGCCGCTGACACCAAGGCAGGCGCGCACCGCCGCCGCGCGACGCACCCTGGCGGCGCGTGGCATGGCGGAATGCATCGGCTTCTCGTTCGTCTCGCACGAGGAGGCCGAGCGGTTCGGCGCCATCCCGGACAGCCTGCGCCTGCTCAACCCGATCGCGACCGACCTCGACCAGCTGCGTCCGACCCCGCTGGCCTCGCTCGCCCTGGCGGCGAAGCGCAATGCCGCGCGCGGCGCCGACGCGCTCGCCCTGTTCGAGGTCGGTCCCGGTTTCGCCGAGGCCGGACAGCTGCTGATCGCGGCGGGCCTGCGCACCGGCCACGCCGCGCGCCGTCCCGGCCACCCGTCCACACCGGCGAGCTTGTGGGATGCGAAGGCCGACGCGCTCGCCGTGCTCGACAGCCTCGGCGTGCCGATGGAGGCGGTGACCGTCACCGCCGATGCGCCCGGCCACTACCATCCCGGCCGCGCCGGCACCCTGCGCCAGGGACCGAGGACGGTGCTGGCCCGGTTCGGCGACCTGCATCCGGCGTTGCTGCGCGCGTTCGGCCTGGCTATACCGGTCGCCGGCTTCGAGCTGTTCCTCGATGCGGTCGCCGATCCGAAGCGGCGCCGCCGCGCGGCACCCGACCTGCCGCCGTTGCAGCCGCTCTACCGCGACTTCGCCTTCCTGGTGGCGGGCGACGTGACCGCCGAGGCCGTGCTGCACGCGGCGAGGGGAGCGGACCGGGCATTGATTACGGGCGTCAGCCTGTTCGACGTCTACGAGGGCGACAAGGTGCCCGCAGGCCGGAAGTCACTCGCCATAGAGGTGGTGCTGCAGCCACGCGAGCGCAGCCTGACCGACGCCGAGATCGAGGCCGCCTGCGCCAGGATCATCGCGGCGGTCGGCAAAGCGACGGGCGGCGCGTTACGGGAGTAAGCGACTTTAATCGTTCGTCAACGAGCTTCGCGGTAATCCTGTCCGGGATGAACTGCATCCAGCCCGCCGATCTGCCTCATTCTGCCGCATGGTGGTCAGGCAGCGTCACGGTCTTTCTCGCCACGGAACCGCACGCGTTGCTCGACCGGCTGGCGCACGCGCAGACCCGCCACTACCGCGTCAACGAGGTGGCGCAGCTATTCGCCTGGGAGCGTCAGGTCGCGATCCTGCGCGATACCCTGACGGCATTGCCGCGAACCCACCATTGGCAGCTGCTGCTGGAGTTCGCGATCCCACGCTTCGGACGGCGGATCGACGTGGTGTTGTTGGCGCCCGACGGTATCTTCGTCCTGGAGTTCAAGGTCGGCGCGACCGTCTTCACGGGTGGCGATCGCGTGCAGGTGGCGGACTATGCGCTCGACCTGCAGGACTTTCATGCCGGCTCCCGTCGCCATCCGATCCTGCCGATCCTGATCGCCACCGGCGCGGTCGCGGCACCGCAGATGCTGCCGCTCGCGATCCAGGGTGCTGCGGATGTCATGGATGCGGACGCCATCAGCCTGACCGGCCTGTTGCGAGACCTTGCCGCCCTGCTGCCGCACCTGCGACGCCCTGTCGACTTGCAGGCATGGGAGGGTGCTGCGTATCGGCCGGTGCCGAACGTGATCGACGCCGCCTGCCTGCTGTTCTCGCGACAGGGCGTGGGCGAGATCCTGAGCGCCCGGGCGGATGCCACCAACCTGACGCTGACAACCGAGCGGATCGCTGCTTTGCTGGCGGAGGCCCGACAGACCGGCGGCAAGAGCATCCTGTTCGTCACCGGCATCCCCGGTGCTGGCAAGACGCTGTGCGGGCTGAATGCCGCCTTCAGCATCGAGGCGGCGATCGGCGCGGCCTTCCTGACAGGTAATCCGACCCTGGTGCATGTGTTGCGCGAGGCATTGGTGCGCGACGCGGTGGCGCAGGGCGAGAAGCGGGCACCGGCAGTGCACCGGATCAAGGGCGTGATCCAGGCGCTTCCGGTGTTCCGCGACCTGCATGTCCGCACCGGCGAGGTGCCGGCGGAGCGGGTGATCGTCGTCGACGAGGCGCAGCGCTGCTGGGATGCCGCGCAGGCTATCGGCAAGACGCGCGACCGGCCGGTGCGGCTGGAACGCTCGGAACCGGCCTATCTGCTGGACATCATGGCCCGCCATGAGGGCTTTGCCGCCATCATCTGCCTGATCGGGAACGGCCAGGAGATCCATGACGGGGAGGGCGGCCTTGCTGAATGGGGTGAGGCGCTGCGCGAGCGTCCGCGATGGCAGGTGGTCGCGGCGCCGGCGACTTTGGATGCTGGCGAGCCTCGCAACCGGCTGCCTGCGCTGCCGAAC
>JAABUQ010005685.1_pt1 | contig 19587 bp, 19 predicted proteins | sample 5560001 | NCBI WGS metagenome assembly JAABUQ01 (sample SAMN10711888, study PRJNA513371) | rock metagenome | isolation source: Antarctica rocks | place: Antarctica: Victoria Land, Finger Mt nord | collected 2015-12-18
GGATACACCTCCAAAGGCTACAAGCCGCCAGGACCCAAGACCATCGCCAGAGGACTCACCAAGCTCGATGCCATCACCGACGGATGGCACCTTAATCATTCCGCACATGTGCGACTACCGTAGCCCGGAGGGAGAGGGCCGGGGTGAGGGGGTCTTGGCTGCGGAGCTGGGCACTTCAGCTTAGGAACTGCTATACCCTCACCGCGCCAGCAGCTCTGTGCCGCCCGTAACTGGGCGTTCTAAATGCCGATCAACCGGCATGGCCCGCTGCTACACGGCAGGTACCCATCCGCGCCGATCAGCCGCGTTTGAGCGCTGCACGATAGATATACCGTGCCCCCCGGTAAACGATAGGGAGACGCCGCAGTTTGCGAACACCCCACATCGCCAACTCGATGCGCAAACCGTAGCTTTTGTTCTGGACGACAACGACGGGCGCTGGCGGAGGTGACGCTTTCGGCAGATAGGTTTCTGGGAAGGCCGCACCGATGTGCGATTGCCCGTCTTTGACACGCTTCGTGGCTTCCAAAAATCCCAGCCCGAAGCGCCGGTCAGGTTCGAGGTGGCAGCCTTCGGCCCACTCGTTCCAGGCATTGACGAATACGAGGCGGTCACCGGGTGCGCGTTCGGAAACGGTCCTTGCCGCGGCGCCCCCAAGCCAGCGCTCGTAATTGTCCGGATTGCCATCCAGGACGACAAGCGAACGGTGGCCGAAGCGCGCCGTGTTGTCCCATGACGGGAACACCGTCCGATAAACCCGGCGCCCAGAGTAGTCACGCTCCAGGCTCTCGATCGCGACATCGCTAAACCTGACCACGTAGCCGGTCATCTTGGTGAACGGCTCCTGGCGGGTCAGGTCCGGCGCCAAAATATTGTTTGGCGGAAACTCGACGCCAGCGTCGAAACCGAATTGCTCATAGTCCGAATTGCCGTGGGTGAGGCAGGCGACGAGGTGGATGTCGCCGACGCCATGCTCCCGGCAGAACGTGCGCCAACGCTCGGTGCTGACGCGAGGCTCGGGCATTTGCTGCGGCCTATATACGAGAAGGACCGGCTTGCCCTCGACCCTCAAATACCGGGGATCGGCAAAGAACGGCAGGACGCTTCTGATGAACCCGATATCGTCTTCAGGCGTGTAGTCCTGCTTCATGAGCACCTCGTTCTCGGAGGCATCCCACTTGCGGGTCCAGTTTTCGTTCGCCCAGCTTAGGCAAAATCCGATGTTGGCGTCCTGATCGGCGAGGAAATCCGACAGCGGCCTTTCCAGCAAACGACGCCCACCAAACCAGTAGTAATGGAAACAGAATGCGGCGATGCCAAAACGCTTGGCGAGGGCAACCTGCTCCCGTTGCGTTTCCCGCACGCGAAGGTCGTAGTAGCCGAGATCGCCGGGTTGGTGTGGCTGGTAATGTCCGGGGAACAGCGGCTCGGCCTTCGAGGTGTTGGTCCATTCGGTGAAACCCTTGCCCCACCAAAGATCGTTTTCGGGGATGGGGTGGAATTGCGGCAAGTAGAACGCTACGAACTTCAAGCCATTTGCACCTGCTGGCGGGTGGTTCGCCAGTTTGTAGCCCGGCAAGGCCGCCTGGCTGCTCGCCATCCTTGCTTTGATCACGACCTGGTAGACATTGGAGAACTCCGGCGCCTCAAGCACTGCCTTCGCCTGCGACGGCAGGGCGCTCCACGCCTCTGCGAACTCAGTCTGCATCGGGGTGCGTAGGACGTAGGCAAAATCGACGATCGCCAGCCCCGCCTCCTCGAACAGGACCTGCATGTTCTTGATTGCGAAGAAGCGGACATGGGTGCGGTCGAGCAGGCCCCAGTCCCCGTAGTGGAAGTCGCCTCCCAGCAGACTGCCCAGGACCGCCGCATGGGCCACATGCGGCAGCGATACGACGATGCAGCCACCATCGCTCAGCAGGCCTGAGGCACATCGAAGAGCTGTCAGGGGATCATGGAGGTGTTCCAGGACGTCGGCGATGACGACGGCGTCGAACCTGGTATCGCCGAGGGCGTCCGGCCAGGTTGGATCGTTGAGATCCTGCTGGATCACCCGTTCGCAAAACCCCTCAAGGATCTTGACGCTCGCGGCATCAATTTCGAGGGCGGTGAGCTTGGCATGATTGATCTCTACGAGCGGCCGGGCGAGAGAGCCAGGCCCTGCACCGATCTCCAATACTTTCTTTTCCAAGCCCACGAAGCGAAGAACGTTGGCAGCCGCAGTGTCCGAGGCGGGATCTACGCTGTACCGGTATGTGTCCGCAGCGGTTTTGGCTGACATATTATTCCATTCTAAGCTGGCAGCCTGCCGATTGGGGACGAGCTATGGACGAGGTTGGATGGCGCTGTGACTAGGCGGCGTTCTATGCTGGTGGGTTGGTAAGCTTGACGCCGTTGAGGAGATGCAGCGTGCTGGACAGCTTTGGAAAATGAGGGAGATGCCATGCGTAGAACATCGTTTGATTCGGCGGCGCGGAACCCCCTCACCCCAACCCTCTCCCGGAGGGAGAGGGAGCAGGCGTCCTTCTCCGCTTCGTCCACCCCACCATCCCCGCCATCCGCCGCAGCCCCGCCATCTGCTGCTGCAAATACGTCCCCGTCGCCATAGCCTCCTCCGCCGAAGGATCCCCCGTCTGAACATAAGCCCGGTCAAAATCCGCCGTCCGGAACAGCATGTCCCACCACGGCAGGATCGCCCCGTAATTCGCGCTCCGCTGCCCCGCCGCCAACACCCCGTGATGCGCCCGGTGGAACCGCGGCGAGATGAGCAACCGCTCCCCTAGCCACCCGAACGACACTCGCGCATTCGCGTGGGACAGCGACTCCAGCAGCCGCAGCAGCAGCACCAGCAGCGGGAACTGCAGCGGCGGGATACCGATCAGCAGCGCAATCGCCGTGAACCACACGAACCCGATCAGGTCGTCCAGCACATGGTTGCGGTCATCCGACCAGAACGTCATCTGCCGCTGCGCATGGTGCAGCGAGTGCAGCGCCCACCACCAGCCGAACCTGTGCGACAGCCGGTGCCGCCAATACTCGGCAAAGTCCAAGATGACGGCATAGGCCAGGAACGTCAGCACGTGATGCCCCAGCAAAGCCGGCACCAGCCGCTCCAAGGTCGGCGGCACCCAGCCGTGGTCGGTCATCCAGCCGTTCAGCGCCACCTGCAGCTGGTAGAACAGCACGAACGTCACCAGCGGCAGCACGCCGACGCGGGAGATCAGGGTGTAAAGCACGTCCACCCAGACCGCCTTCGCATCCGGCCAGTGCTCTACCGGACGCCACCGCTCCAGCGGCAGGCACACGGCAAAGGTGACAACGACCTGCGCCAGCCCGTAGCAGGCGAACAACGCCCAGCCGAACGAGATTTCCTCCCACTGCATCATGTCCAGCGCATACAGCGCCGGCAGCAGCACGGTCTCCTGCAGCCACCCGGCTGCCAGGCTGAACGGGTCCGTCATCGCGCCGCCACCGTCGCCGGCGGCGCCCCGGTGGTCAGGAAGATGCCGTGCGGCGAACGCCCCACGGGGTAGGACTGCAATGCCCCGCTGACCGGGTCCAGCACCCCGACCTTCTGGATGAACCGCTGGGTGATCCACAGCTTGCCGTCGGGCGCGAAGTCAATGCAGTCGGGTCCGCCGGGTACCCGGTAGGTCCGCCGGACGGACAGCGTGGCCGGGTCCACGGCCGTCGTCGTGCCGTCCACCCGGTTGTTGACCCATAGCGTCTTGCCGTCCGGCGACAAGAAGAGCTGATGCGCGCCGCGTCCGGTGTGGACCCGCTGCTCGGTATGGCCATCCACCGGGTCCAGCACGGCAAAGAAGTCGGTGCCCATGTCGGCGACCAGCAGCTTGCCGTTCAGCCACATGATCCCAGCCGGCGTGCTGCCGACCTCCGCCGTCCACGAGACAGCCTGCCGGTGCAGGTCCAACGCGGCGACCTTGTTGGTTCCCTGCAGCGTCACGTAGGCCATGCTGCTGTCCGGCGCGTAGGTGACATGGCTCGGCATCGTGCCTAACGGGAAGCGCTTCACCAGCGCCATCGTCGCCGCGTCATAGACGTCCACCTGGTTCCGGGCCAGGCCAGTCACCACCAGCCACTTGCCGTTCGGGCTGAATGCCAGGTGATAGGGGTCAGCAACGGGCATGCGGTGCAGCACCTCCCCGGTGTGGGGATCCAGGAACAGCATCTCATTGCCCCCGGCATCGCCCACCAGCAGCTCCCGCCCGTTGGGGCTGAGCACGACGTGGTGCGGCTCCCGCAGCACGGGGATGCGGCGCAACTCGGTACCCCGGTCCATGTCCAGGACGCTGAGCGTGGCGTCGCCGGAGTTGATCACGATCGCCATCCCGCCCGCACGGGCCGCGGCAGGCGCAACTAAGAAAAGGAGGATTAGAATCCAGGAGGACGGCAGGAGGCGCATGGTAAACCCGATCCGTGACAGCCAACGCAGGGTGCGGCGCTGATGTGCCACCCACCCTAGCACGTTCAAGCCGGGACTGGACCAACCCTGCCCGCAGTCCAGCCCCGGCCGGGGCCGCGTGGCCGGCATGACACAATTTGACGGAATGGCCCGGGGTGGCCCCGTTGCAATCGCGTTGCGCACATGACATCCATGTGAAGCCGGATGCTATCATATCTGGTTGATCGGCGTGCCGGCCAACCCATTGTAACGCCGCCGCGATCGCCCTCATGGGTCGAGCCTGCATGGGAAACGATATGTCCGAGTTGCTGCCTACTCCAATACGCATCCTGGTCGTGGAAGACGAATTCCTGATCCGCCTGACCCTGACCGAAGCGCTGGGCGACGAAGGCTTCGAGGTCCTGGAAGCCGAAACCGGCGACGAGGCCCTGCCGATGCTGGAACCGGGGTCCGGCATACGCCTGCTCCTGACCGACATACAATTGCCGGGGTCGTTGAACGGCTTCGCCCTGGTGGACCGGGCACGCCAGTCCATGCCCGGCCTGCCGGTGATCTACATGACCGGCAGGCCGGACCCGGACGGCTCGGCATCAGCGTCGCGGCTCGACGTGTTCATCGCCAAGCCATACACCCTGACCGACATCTGCGACGCCGCGAAGCGGCTGACCGGCGCCCACAGCACCAGCGGGGTCTGACCCGGCGCTACGGCGCCGCCTTCGGCAGCCGCGCCAGGGTGTCCGCACGAGCGGCGTCCACCGCGGCGTCCGCATCCTCCCTCAACATCAGCCGCTCCGCCACCAGCCCCTCGGCCGCCCGGCGCACTGCCGTCGGGTAGCTGTCGGGATACGGGTAGCGCAGGCTGAGCGGCAGCCGCGGGTCCCCGGCAGTGGCGATAAGCGGCAGCGGGACGGCGCTGCCGGCGAGGCTGCACAGCTCCCCTTCGGCATAGCCGGCACGGCGCAGGTTCCAGCCGGCATAGGTAGCCATCGGCGCCTCGACCTCCGGCAAGCGTATGCCGGCGATGGCATGGCCATCCCCGTCCGTGCGCGGCACGAACACCGGATACGCGCGGCCCGGCGCCGGCGGCTCCCGGTCCCGGTTCACCTCCGTCACCCTGTTGAGCAGCCCGGCATACGGCACGCCGGGCAGATGCGGGAACACGTCCGGCGCCGGCGGCACCAGCGTGCCGTGCGCCAGCATCGGGTAACGGCTGGTGGGCGGGCGCACCTCCTCCCGCACCCATTCGTCCAGCGCCGTCAGCAGCGCACGCATCGCGGCGCCGGGGTGCAGCGGGTTGGACGGCATGGCGCAGGCGGCCAGCGGCTCGCTGACCAGCCCCGGCGTGCTGGAGTGCGGCAGCCCCGCCAGCATGTAGGCGCGCACGTTGGGCGGCAGGTCCAGGTGGTTGCCGCCTGTGTCCGTCACCAGCAGCGAGGCGCGGGCCTGATAGGCTTCGCTGTCGGTGTCCACCTGCATGACGGCCGGGCAGGTGTGCGTCGCCTCGCACCGGGCCAGCAGCCCGTCGGTCATGCCGGTCAGCGCATCAATCGTGCTGCCATAGGTGAAGGGGAAGCCGTCCCCGGGATACAGGTGATCCTCGTGCTGGCGGGAGAAGCGTCCGGGCTGCGACCAGCGGGCGTTGGTGAAGCTGCGCCGCGCGCCGCTGATGAACGGCATCACCGCGTTGAACACGGGCCGCCCGTCCTCGTCGTCGTTGAAGCCCTGATACAGCATGTCTTTCAGGAACCGCCCGCTTTGCGACACCCCGACGGCGTAGGCATGGCTCGTCTCCGGCGCCCCGGCCCGGGCCAGCGGCCCGCCGTCGTGCCGCAGGAACGACACCAGGTCCCGCACGGCGGCAAAGCCCATGCCGCCCACCACCGGGTCGCGGGCGGTGTAGATGAACTCATAAATTGCCCCGGCGTCGAAGCCGTCCGGCCGCGTCACCTCGATCCGGCGCGGGTCCAGCATGCGCCAGGACAGGCCCGGCGGCGTCTGCCGCGGGTCGTCCTCCCGGTTGCGGACCGTGAGGGTCGCCTGCACCGGCTCGGCCGCGGGGTAGGTCAGGGTCCAGCCAGCGGGGTTCGCCGTATTGTCCCAGATGAACTCTTCGCGCGACGTGCCGGTGACGCCGCTCAGGACCGTCGCCTGCAGCACCATCAGGTCGCTCCCGGCCGGAAAGTCGTGCTGCCAGCCGCTCCAGACCACGGTGTAGCCCTGGCGCATCAGGAAGCCGTTGCCGGCGTCGGCAGCCCCGCGGACCGCGTTGCCCACCGGCGCGTCATTGAGCAGGTTGAGGCCAAGCTTCCGCCCGCGGTTCACCACGTCATACAGCAGCACGCCGTTGCTGCGGGTGGGATCAGTGGGCCGCAGGATCACCACGTCGGACGTCGCCAGCACCAGGCCGTCCGCATTCCGCGGCGCCTGCGCCAGGTCGGCGATCCCCTCGTTGTGCGGATCGGCCGGGTCCAGCGCAACCGTGGCCCGGGCCGCGATCCGGTCGTAGGTACCGGCGGCACCGAACCCGCGTCCGTCAAAGGCCGGGCTGACCACCTCCAGCACCTCCAGCCGCAGCAGCCGCGCCTGGGCAGGAGCGGCCGCGGCCAGCATCAGCAGCATCGTCATGGCACGGATCACGGCGAGTCCTCCGGTTTTTACCGCGAGCCTAACCGATCCAACGCCAAAGCGGAATCTACTCCCTCTCCCTCCGGGAGAGGGCCGGGGTGAGGGGGTCTTGGCTGCGGAGCGGGGCGCAGACGGCGCTGGCGGCACGCTGCCTTGCGTCGGCAGGAATTGTGCCTCAAGACCCCCTCACCCCAACCCTCTCCCGGAGGGAGAGGGAGCCAAAGGCACCGGTATGGCATGTTCCAGCACCCGCGCCGCCCGCAGCACCAGGTCATCCCTGTACAGCCCCGCCGCAAGCTGTACCGACCGCGGCAGCCCCGCCGCCGTCATGCCCAGCGGCACCGTGATGGCCGGCTGCCGCGTCAGGTTGAACAACAGCGTCCAAGGCGCCCAGTCCCGCAGCAGCGCCGACATCGCATCGCCTGTCGGCGCGTCGGCCAGCGGAGGCGGCCCCGGGACGGTCGGGCACAGCACCAGATCGAACCGCCGGTGGAACAGCGCCATCCTATGCGCCGCCTGCACCCGCGCCGCCTCCCCCGCCATCACCGCCAGCCCCCCTGCCCCGGCGTGATGCGCCGCCACGCCGAGGATGCCTATATCCAGCAGCGCCCGCTGCTCCGGCGTCATCGCCCCGGCCAAAGCCGCCAGGGACAGGCCCCAAAGCTGCGCGAACGCCGCGCCGGCATCGGGCAGCCCCGGGTCCTCGTCCACGATCTCCGCCCCGGCGTCAGCCAGGATGGCAGCAGCCTGCTCCACCGCGGCGATCCCACCCGCATCCACCGGCGCCTCGAAGCCCGGCGCGCGCAGGACCGACACCCGCAGGCCCGCCACCCCGTCCTCGATCCCCGTCCGCCAATCCCGGGGATCATCCGGCAGGCAGTACGGGTCGCGCCCATCATGCCGCGCCAGCGCCGACAGCATCAGCGCGGCATCCCGCACCGTGCGCGTCATCGGCCCGGCGCAGCTTACGCTCCCGAAGGCGCTCAACGGCCATTGCGGCACCCGGCCGAAGCTCGGCTTCAGCCCCACCACGCCGCACCAGGCCGCAGGGATGCGCACGCTGCCCCCGGCATCGGTCCCCAGGTGCAGCGGCCCGAACCCCGCCGCCGCCGCCGCGCCCGCGCCGGACGACGATCCACCCGGCGAGTAGGCCGGGTTCCAGGGATTGCGGGTGATCCCGTGCAGCGGGCAGTCCCCGGGTGACTTCCAGCCGAACTCGGTCGTGGTGGTCTTGCCCAGGATGACGGCGCCGGCCGCCTTCAGCCCCAGCACAGCCGGACCGTCCGCGGCGGCCGGATCGGCCGAGGTCGTGCGGCTGCCCCGGCGGGTCGGCAGGCCCGCCAAATCCACCAGGTCCTTCACAGTGCACGGCACGCCGTCCAGCGCGCCCAGCGGACGCCCGGCCCGCCACCGTCCCTCGCTTTCGCGGGCGGCCAGCAACGCGCGGGGGTCCAGGACAGCGAACGCATTCAGCGCGGGATTGTGACGCGCAACCCGCTCGGTCACTGCCTGCAGCGCCTCGACGGGGCTGAGGTCGCCGCGGGCATACTGCGCCAGCAGGTCCTCGGCGGACATGGTGGCGGGATCGTCGCTCATACGGCGCCTCGTTCGGTGCGGTGCGGAACCAGCCAGCCCATCACGGCATCCGGCTCGGCGTCGGTGCTGGGCAAGTAGGGCTTGATGTCCAGCAGCGGCGTGCCGTCCATGCAGTCGAGGTAGCGCACCCGAAGCCGCCCCGGCCCGTCCGTGCCATCAAACGCCACCACGGACAAGCCGACGGGGTTGGGCCGCAGCGGCGCGCGGGTGGCGAACACGCCTCGGGGCTGGCCGTCGAACGGCGGCGCTATCTGCAGCCCATCGTCCTGCGGCCCCAGCCAGTAAAGCAGGATCAGGTGCGAGAACCCGTCCAGCGCGAGCAGCCCCGGCAGGTAGGCCGCGTCCACGGCGGCGATGCAGGGCGGCGCCGGGTCGAGCTGGCGGCCGTTGCGGGGGCAATCGTCTATGGTGCGGAACGGGGTGTGCAGCGTGCCGATCGGACGCAGCAGCACTAAGACTGCGCCACCGCGGCGGACCACGGCGACATCACGTCACTGATCCCGGTCCGCGTCCCGTCCCGCTCCAGGATCAGGTTGGGACAGGCGAAGTTCACCGGCAGCACGCCATGCTCCACAACTTCCATCGGACCCTCTGCCGCCAGGGCGTCGAGCACATCATGCGGCAGGCGGGCGTCGGCATGGACCGTCGTAGGGTCCGACACGTCTATGCGCGGCTGGTGCGCCGCCGCCGCCGGGTCCATGCCCGCGTCCACGAAGGCCAGCATCTGCACCACCGACGCCAGGATCCGCCGCCCGCCGGACGCGCCCGCCGCCAGCACCGGACGGTCCCCGTCCCGCACGATGACCGGGCACATGTTGGTCAGGGGCCGCTTGCCCGGCGCCATCGAGTTCGGCTGCCCCGGCCGCGGGTCGAACCACATCACCCCGTTGTTCATCAGCACCCCGGACGCCGGCAGCACCACCCGGCTGCCCATCGAGGACAGCAGCGTCGTCGTCATCGCCACCATCGTTCCGGCCTCGTCGCACACCGTCAGGTGCGTAGTGCAGCTTTCGGCCGCCTTCGGTTCGGCGTCGCCGAGTCCCGCCAGGCGCTCGGCATAACCAGCCTTCAAGGCGCGGGCCAGCGCCGCGAACCAGCCGGCATCCGGCGTGCCCGGCACAGCCGGCAACCCGTCCAGCACCCGCGCCAGCGTCGGCGCAGCAGTCAGGCCGCCCGCCGCCTGCACCGTGCGTCCGTGCCACGATATGTCCTGCGCCGGGACGACGTGCGCCTCGCACCGCTGCAGGTCGCCCCGGTCCAGCACGCCCCCCATCCCGGCCACATCCGCGGCGATCTCGGCCGCAACGTCACCCTCATAGAAGTCGCGTAGCCCGGCCTGGGCCAGGTGCTCCATCGTGTCCAGCAGGCCGCCCAGTTGGAAAAACCCCGGACTGCCCTGGTAGGGAGCGACCGGCGGCAGCCCGTCCGGCAGATAGATGCGGGCGCTTTCGGGATACAGCCGCAGCACGGCGGCCGCATTGGCCACCTTGAGCGTGGTGAACCAGTCCTGCGGCAGCCCGCGCCGGGCCAATGCCAGCGCCGGCGCCATCACCTGGCCCAACGGCAGCAAGCCCCAGCGTCCGTGCATGTGGGCATAGCCCGCCAGGGCCGACGGTACGGCGAAGGAAAGCGGTCCATGGATGTTGGCGTCCGCCTCCACCTCCGGCCAGGTGAACAGGTCGGCCTTGCTGCGCCCAGTCAGGCGGAACAGCGAAGGGGCCAGCCGCCCCGGCGCGCGGGGGCCGAAGTCCACGATCTCGGCCCGCGCCTGCCCGGCCCGGTGCACCACCGCGAATCCGATGCCGCCCAGCCCGCTGTTCCACGGCTCGACCGCCGCCAGGGCCAGCGCCGTCGCCACCGCGGCGTCCACCGCGTTGCCGCCGGCGTCCAGGACCATGACGCCGGCCAGCGCCGCATCCCGCGACTGCGACACCACCATGCCCCGGCGCCCGGACGCCCCGGGCTTGGTCACCTGCCAATTTTGCGTCAGGTGAGGGTGCTTGGAGTCGTGCAGCGGATGGTTGATCATGTGCGTCCCCGACTGGTCGGTCCCAGCCTAGCCGCAACCAGCGGGCCGGGCCAATTGCCGCGCTGGGGCAATTGATGGCAGGACAGTGACACGAAATTGTGGCTGGACGCTCCGCGCGTGCGGGTGCCAGCGAACCCCAACATCATCCGGAGGCTCAGACGCATGACCCCAGACGCCGGCCCAACTGCAGTTCCGGACGCCATCCGCCAGGAGACCGGGACGCAGGAGATGACGCCGGACAATGGGAGCGGCCCGCGCCCGCAGGTCAGCTTCGTCGTGCCCGCCTACAACGAGGAACGCCTGTTGCCGGCATGCCTCGCGGCCATACGTGCGGAAATCGAGCGCACCGGCTGCACCGCGGAGGTGATTGTGGTCAACAACGCCAGCACGGACGCCACCGCGGACCTGGCCGCAGCGACGCCGGGGGTCGCCGTTGTGGATCAGCCGGTGAAGGGGCTGGTGCAGGCGCGCAGCGCCGGCTTCGGGGCCAGCCGCGGCTTGCTGATCGCCAACATAGATGCCGACACCCTGATCCCCGAGGGCTGGCTGGCGCGCGTGCTGCAAGCCTTCGAGCAAAACCCAAGGTTGGTCTGCCTCAGCGGCCCATACGACTATTACGACGTACCCATCCACATCCGCGCCTTCGCGCGAACCTTTTACTTGGTGGGATATGGGACATACGCGTTCAACAAGCACGTCATGGGCGTCGGCGCGATGGTGCAGGGCGGCAACTTCGTGCTGGTCCGGGACGTGATGGACCGGCTCGGCGGATACAGCAACGCCTTCACCTTCTATGGCGAAGATACAGATGTGGCCCGGCGCATGAGCCGGGTCGGCGACGTCGTGTTCACCTTCAAACTGATGACCAAGTCATCCGGGCGCCGCCTGCGCGGGGACGGCCTGGTGATGACCGGCTTCCGCTACAGCGCCAACTACTTGTGGGCCACGTACTTCCGTAAGCCGTTCACGACGGCCTGGAACGACTACCGCTAAGCGGCAGCCGTACAGGAAAACGGGGAGGGCAACAGCCCTCCCCGTCCCACTGGGGAAGACGCCTGTCTTCCCCGCTTCTGTATGAACGACCGCCTAGATGCGCTTGGTCGTGTCCGTCGTCGTGGTGGTGGTGGTCGTGGCCGGGCGCGTGGCCGACGAAGTATCCTCGACGTCCAGCTTGGTCTCACGAACGGTGTCCCGCACGGTCTCGACGCGGTCGGCAGCTTCCTTCTTGATGCCGATCTCCTCGACCACGCGGGCCTCCTTGCCTACGACGGCCTCTTCAGAGGTCGCACGGGCCTCGATGGTCTTGTCCGTGAATGCATCGCCAACGCCAGCGACCCGCTCGTTCACCGGGCGGCGCTCAAGCGTGACACGCTCTTCATGCAGCGTGACCTGCTCCTGCACCGGAGTCTCGACGACATGGGACGTCACGCGGACGCCGCCCGCTTCCTGCTCGCGCTTTCCGACGACCAAGTCTTCCTTCATCACCTTGATCGTGTCGTCCCCCGTGGCCGTGTTCATGGAAGTCGGCGCTGTCCGGGTCGCCGCGTCGGTCATGCCAACGCCGGTGTCCATTGCGCTGGTGCGGGTTGTGCCCATCCCCGTGCCGGTCTCCATGTCACGGGCCGTGGTCGTCTCGCGCACCGGGGTCGTACCGCCCAACATGCCAGCGCCAGCGCCGGTCATGCCCATTGCGCCTGTATCCATCGCGCCCGTGGGCGCCGTGCCGGCGTAGCCAGTGCTCATGCCCATCACCTGCTCGACGTGAGCGGCCTGGCCATCATCCACACGAACGGTCACCAGGGTGCCGCCGCTGCTGACGCCCTCCTGATAGGTCTGCGCATCGGCCTCACTGATCCCTGCGCCGGTCAGGCTGCCCAGCAGGCCGCCTGCCGCCGCACCGACACCAGCGCCGGTAAGCGCTGCAACCAGCCAGCCAGCCGCCACGAGCGGGCCGATGCCCGGAATTGCCAGCGCGCCGATGCCGGCCAGCAGCCCTGCGCCGCCGCCCAGCACCGTGCCCAGGCTTGCTCCAGTGCCGGCGCCGGTCGCTGCGCCCTGCTCCGGGTCGCCGCTGGTCAGGCCGGTATTGGTGCCCGTCGTCCCGGTCATGGCACCGTGATTGCCAGATGTATGCTCCTTGTCGCCAGACACGATGCTGATGTCGCTGTGCGGGATGCCGGCGCTTTCGAGCGATGAAACGACCCGGGCGGCTTCGGCATAGGTCGGATAGACATGTGCGATGGTGCGCATGATTTGTGGTTCCTTGAAACTAAAGGTGGTTACGAGGCGGCGCCGACGTTGCCCTGATAGTCGCAGTAAACATCTATGGATGCGCCGTTCTTCATGCCCTTGCCGCGCCAGATGCCGTCAGCATCCTTCTTGAGGCCGGTTACCTGCGTGAAGCCACCCTTCTCAATCCGGCGGCGCGCCTCGTTCATCGTAAAGCTGTTGCGGCCCTTTACGGGGGCAGCGCCGGTCTTGTTGTTGGCGTTGCTCGTCGTGACCGCAGGCGGCGTGGCGGAACTGTTGTTGCTGGGGTTGAGCTGCGCCGGCGTGTTGGTGGTGACGCCTGGCAGAGTGCGTCCAGTCGTCCCCGGGACCGTGCCCATGGTCGTCCCCGGTGCCGCCGTGCTCGGCGTCGTGTTCGTGGTGCCGGGTGTGGTCTGGGCGAATGCCACGCTGCTGATCAGTGCGGCAGCAAGTCCAAGCTTCAATGCAGTCATGTCCGGTTCTCCTCCGTTGCCAAGCCTGCCCAACGCCTTCCGGTAGGAAATGGTTGCGGCCCGCAGCTAAAACCCGGCAGGGTCCAGGAGGCTCAGCGCTCCACCAAGTTTCGCACCAGCCGGGCCAGTTCTGCTCCTTCGAACGGCTTCGGCAGCACTGCCTCTCGCGGCCCCAAGGCCCGGCCCGCAAGCGACGCCATGCGCCCCGTGATGAAGACGATGACCATCTCGGGCGCCAGCGTGCGTAGCCGGTCCGCCAGCTCCATGCCGTTCCAGCCGGCACCCAGATCCACGTCTGTCACCATCACCGGCGCCCGCAGCCCGCCGCGCACCAGCGTCAATGCTTCCTCAGCCGTTGCCGCCTCGACTACGCCAAAGCCGTCGTCTTCCAGCATCAGCGCGACCGTCATGCGGACAAGCGCGTCGTCTTCGACAAGAAGGAGGCAATTCTGTTTGTCGGACATGGAAGGGCCGCCGAAGGTTTGCTCGCAACGGGTCCAACGGGACGCATCCACTTTCGTTCGCTGCCGAACCAGTAGCTACAAGACTATTACTGTGCGGTCACGTACATTTAACCGCTGGCATCAGCCCAGAAGGCGACCGATCACACGGGCGGTATAATCTACCACGGGGATGATCCGGCCATAGTTGATCCGCGTCGGCCCGATCACCCCGATGGCGCCGACGATACGGTCGGCTTCGTTGCGCGCCGGCGCCACCACCATCGAAACGCCGCTGGCCCCAAACAGCCCGCTTTCCGCGCCGATGAAGATGCGAACCCCGTCCGACGCCTCCGCCAGGTCCAGCAGCCGCAGCATGGTTTCCTGCTGCTCCAGCCGCTCGAACAGGGTCTGGATCGCGGCGAGGTTCTCGATCTGCGTGACCTCCGACAGCAGCCGGGCCTGGCCACGCACGATCAGGGCGCCGCCCCGGCCCTCCCCGGTCCAGATGGCAAGCCCGGCCTCCACCACCTGGGACGTCAGCGCATCCAACTGGGTGCGGTCCTCCGTCATGTCGGTGCTCACGGCCCGGCGCAGCTCCGCCAGGCTGCGCTCCACCAGGCTGCGGCCCAGCAGGTGGGCGTTCAGGTAATTGGCCGCCGCCGTCAGCGCCGACGGCGGCAGGCCCGGCGGCGTCTCGATGACGCGGTTCTCCACCTGCCCATCCGCCGACACCAGGATCACCAGCGCCCGGCCCGGCCCAAGCGGCACGAACTCGATGTGCCGCACCGCCCCGTCCGACTTCGGCGCCAGCACCAGCCCCGCGGCCCCGGCCAGCCCGCCCAGCATCGAGCTTGCTTCGGCAAGCGTGTCCTCCAGGCTGCGTCCGCGGGCCTCCAGCGCCCGGGTGATCGTCTCCCGCTCTTCCTCCGGCAGGCTGCCGGTCTGCAGCAGCCCGTCCACGAACAAGCGCAGCCCACGGTCGGTCGGCAGGCGGCCGGCGCTGGTATGCGGAGAAAACAGCAGCCCGGCGTCCGTCAGGTCCGCCATCACGTTGCGTATCGTCGCCGGCGACAGCGACATCGGCAGGCGGCGCGACAAGGTGCGGCTGCCCACAGGCTCGCCGGTGGCGACATACTGCTCCACGATCTCCCGCAGCACGGTCGCCGCGCGGGGATCGAGCCCCGGCGGCATCCCCGTGCGCGACGGCCCCCGGTCCCTGCCGTCCACCATGCGGCTATTCCCGCCGGGTCACTTGGGGGGGCGAGGCGCCGGACAGGATGGCCTCGACCACCTCCTGCACCTCATAGGCCTCCGTCACCGTCGCCAGGCGGTGCGACTCGCCGCGGGTCAAGCGGGCGACCTCCTGCAACTGGCGGTGCAGCACCAGGGGGCGCAGGCGTTCGTTGGGCACCGCGTCGGGGTCGGGCACCCAAGAGCCGTCCGGGCGCTGCCGCTCGGCGATGGACCAGTCGCGCAGGCGTATGTCGCCGACACCGCTGATGGTCCAAGTATTGGTATCATCCGCCGCCGTGCCGCCGACCGCGCCCTGCACCCGGCCCGGCAGCCCGCCAGCATCCAGCCGGGCGCGTATGGACCGTTCGCTGCCCACGCCGTCCGCCGGATACTCCGTATAGCTTGACCCCAGGTGCAGCGGCCCCAGCAGGCGGCGCGACAGGAACAGGAAGTGGGACACGACCTCCCGGGTGAAGCCGCCCTCGGCCCGGCGGTCCAGCCAGGGCGCGGCATCCATCTGCCAGGGCCGCGGCCACGTGGCGAAGCCTACGTCCACGCTGAATCCGCGCGGTGCCCCGGTGACGCCAACTTCCAGCCATCCGGCGAGGCTCGCAACCGCCGGGGAGGACGCGAAGGGGAAATTGACCGCCACCCGGGCGTTGTTGGCCTCTCCCAGGAAGCGTCGGCTGTCCGCGAGATCGGCCGACAGCGGCTTTTCCAGGAACACCGCACGCCCGGCGGCCATCGCCATGCGGGCATAGTGCAAGTGGGTGCCGGGCGGGGTCGCGACATAGACGCACTCGGCCCCGGCAATGACAGCCTCGGCTGACCCAGCGCGGGGGAAGCCGGGCACGGCGGCGCCGATCCGGTCCAGCGCGGCGGGCGCCGAGTCCCAGATGCCGGACACATGCACGGCGTCCGTCGGCTGGTCCTGGGCCGCGCGCAGCAGCCGCTCCCCCATGATGCCCGCGCCGATGATCCCCAAGCCGATGGTCATGCCCTGTCCCGCTCCTTCGTGCCGTGCCCTGCAAGAACCAGCCCACTTGCGCTATATGGCCCTTCCCCAGCACAGGACACCACCATGCGCCATGCCGGCCGCACCGCCGATGCGATGCGAGACGTTTCGATCACACCCGGCTTCGCTCACCACGCCGAAGGGTCCTGCCTGATCCGCGCCGGCGGCACCGAGGTGCTGTGCACCGCGAGCGTCAGCAGCCGCACCCCGTCCTTCCTGCGCGGCACCGGCCTGGGCTGGGTGACGGCGGAATACGGCATGCTGCCCCGCGCCACCCACCAGCGCGGCGACCGCGAGGCCGCCCGCGGCAAGCAGTCCGGACGCACCCAGGAAATCCAGCGCCTGATCGGGCGCAGCCTGCGCGCCGTCGTGGACCGCTCCGCCATGGGCGAATGCAGCATCACCCTGGACTGTGACGTGCTGAACGCCGACGGCGGCACGCGCTGCGCCAGCATCACCGGCGCCTGGGTGGCGCTGGAGCTGGCGTTCCGGCACCTGCAGCGGAACCGGGTCATCGCTAGCTCCCCCATGCGCGGCCAGGTCGCCGCCGTCAGTTGCGGGCTCGTCGGCGGCGCGGCGCTGCTGGACCTGGACTATGCCGAGGACAGCGGGGCGGAGGCGGATGCCAACTTCGTCCTGACGGACGCGGGCGCCATCGTGGAAGTGCAGGCCTCGGCCGAGGCCGCGCCGTTCAGCGAGGCGCAGCTCGGGGAACTGCTGGGCCTGGCCCGGCTGGGCACGGGTCGGCTCCATGCGGCCCAGCGCGCCGCCCTGGATGCCGTTGCGGACCCGGACGCCGCCTGATGCCCCGCCGCTTGCCGCCGGGCAGCACATTGGTGATCGCCACCCACAATGCCGGCAAGCTGCGGGAGATCGCCGGCCTGCTGCGCCCGCTGGGCATGAATGCCACCTCCGCAGGTGAGTTGGGCCTGCCGGAACCGGCGGAGGACGCGCCGGACTTCACCGGCAACGCCGCGCTTAAGGCTCTGGCCGCCGCCCGCGCATCCGGCTTGCCGTCGCTGGCGGATGACAGCGGGTTCTGCGTCGCGGCCCTCGGCGGGGCGCCGGGCGTGGTGTCGGCGCGCTGGGCCGGGCCGGGCAAGGACTTCGCGGCAGCGATGCAGCGGGTGTGGCGGGAGATGGCCGGCAGCCCGGACCGCCGCGCCTGGTTCATGTGCGCCCTCTGCATGGCCTGGCCGGACGGGCACACCGCGACCTTTTTGGGCCGGGTCGAGGGCACGGTTGCCTGGCCGCCGCGGGGAACCCTCGGCTTCGGCTACGATCCGATGTTCGCACCGCTCGGCAGCACGCAGACCTATGGTGAAACGGACCCGGCCGCGAAGCATGCGACGAGCCATCGGGCGCGGGCGATGGCGCAACTGATGCTGGCCTGTTTCGGCACTATATAACAACAGCAACCCGGCTGCCGCTCCTGGCGTTCCCGGACATTCCTACAGGCTGATAAACGATGGAACTCACAGCCGCGCTGATCCAGGCGCGCACGCCGGCCCGCGTCCTGCCGGACCGGCCGGCCCCGCCGGTGCCAGATGACGTACTGCGCCGCGGAGCGGACGCGATCCTGGCGGAGCGCCGGGGCAGCGGACTCTGGGTGTTCGTCTATGGCGCCCTGATCTGGGACGACTGCTATGATTGCGACGAACGGCGGCTCGGCACCCTGCACGGCATGGCCCGGCGCTACTGCCTGCGTGACACTGGCAACCGCGGCACGCCGGGCCGCCCCTCCCTGACTCTGGGGCTGGAGCCTGCGGATGGCGCCTGCGCCGGGGTCGTCGTACACCTGGCCGGGCATGGGCTGGAGCGGAACCTATGGGCGATATGGGAGCACGAGATGTCAGGCGGCCTTTATGATGCCCGCTGGGTGCAGGTCGCGACGCCAGGGGGCGTCGTGGACGCCTTGACCTTCGTCGCCGACCCGCTGAACCCCTTGTTTGCCGGCCAGGTGCCGGAGGACGAGGTTGCCGCCATCCTGGCCAGCACCGCCGGGCCGGGCGGCCCCGCTGCGGACTATTTGCGCCGCACGGCAGACGCGATGCGGGCGTGGGGCGCGCCTGATCCTTATTTGGACCGGCTAGCGGCAGCGGTTGCGGGCCGGCTGACCCCGGCCTGGCTGGTTCCGGCGCTATGATGCTGCGCCGCCTTCTGGCCGCTGTGCTCCTGGTGGCAGCCTGTGTTGTGCCAGCAGGGGCGGTGCCAGCAGGGGCGGCCCCGGCCGGGGATGCTTCACCCTACACCGCCGTACTCGTGGCAGGCGACGACAGCCTGCCGGTGTTCGACAATGCCGTGAACGCCGTCGCCGCCCTGCTGCGCCGCTCCGGCACCGCCACGGACGTGCGGCGCCTGTCCGCAGCGGAAGCGCAAGGCGCCGGCGAAGCGTCGCTGGCGGGCGTGCTCCGGGCGGTCCGCGACCTGCGCCCCGCGCCGGGCCAGGCATGCCTGGTGTATGCGACGTCCCACGGCGTATCCGGCCGTGGACTTTACCTTGCGGCCGGAGAAGACGTGCTGACCCCTGCCCTGCTGGACCGCGCACTGGACGCCGGCTGCGGCACGGCGCCAACTGTGGTCGTGGTGTCAAGCTGCTTCAGCGGCCTGTTCGCCGACGGGGCGATGGCCCGGCCGAACCGGATCGTGCTGACCGCAGCCCGTGCCGACCGTACCTCATTCGGGTGCGGCGCCGGGCGGACCTACACCGTGTATGACAAGTGTCTGCTGGACCACCTGGGCGATGGCACCGGCTGGCCGGGGCTGCATGCCGCGTTGCGCCGCTGCGTGGCGGCCGAGGAACGGCGGGAGCGGGTGGAACCGTCGCTGCCGCAAGCCTGGTTCGGCCCCCGCGCCACCGGGCTGCGCGGCCCGGGCGCCAGTCTGGCCGCGCAGTAGCGGCGCAAACGTCTGGCCGCACAGTAGCGGCGCAAACGGAACCAGGAGGCCCCATGCGGATCGGCGACATCATGACGCGTGACGTGGAGTTCGTGGAGGCCGGCATGACCATCGCCGAGGTCGCGGCCACCATGGGCGACCTGAGCGTAGGCGCCCTGCCGGTCGGCAGCGCCGACGACCTGCAGGGGATCATCACCGACCGCGACATCCTGTTCCGCGTCGTCGCCAAGGGTTTGGACAGCAGCACCGTGACGGCTGCCGACGCGATGACGACCACCATCTTCTCCTGCCGGCAGGAGGACAGCGTGACGACGGCACTGGACCTGATGGGCGCCCGCAACCTGCGCCGCCTGCCGGTGCTGGACGCGGACGGGCGGGTGATCGGGCTGGTGACCCTGGCGGACCTGTCACGGGTGATGCTGCTGTCGAGCGGTGTCATTGAGCGGGCGGTGCAGGAAATCGAAGGGTTGCCGGCCTAATACCAACCGTCATTTCCGTTGACTCGAACGTGAGTAGGATCGGCTCGGAGCGGTGTGGTCGCGTGTTCCCGGATGCTGGTGGGGGCGAAGATGACAGTTTCGGTCAGGCGGACGGATCACACG
>JAABUQ010005686.1_pt1 | contig 19587 bp, 17 predicted proteins | sample 5560001 | NCBI WGS metagenome assembly JAABUQ01 (sample SAMN10711888, study PRJNA513371) | rock metagenome | isolation source: Antarctica rocks | place: Antarctica: Victoria Land, Finger Mt nord | collected 2015-12-18
TCCCTCTCCCCGGCCATTGTATGGTATGATGGGGGAGCCTTTGGTTACAAGCGGCTTCGGGACACCCGGTAACGATCGGGTGCATTTCTGGAGCCAATGATAGCAAAGAAAGGAATCTCATGAGCGACGAAAAAACAAACGAACAGCCGATCCTGACAACGCGCCAGGGGCATCCCGTTCGCAACAACCAGGACCTGCGTACAGTTGGCGAGCGTGGACCAACCACGCTTGAGAACTACCATTTCATTGAAAAAATCTCTCACTTTGATCGCGAGCGTGTCCCCGAGCGCGTGGTACATGCACGTGGCACAGGTGCTCACGGCTATTTCGAGGCTTATGGCACAGTAGGCGACCAGCCGATCAGCAAATATACACGAGCCAAACTCTTTCAGGAAAAGGGCAAGCGCACCCCGCTCTTTGTGCGCTTCTCTACAGTTATTCATGGTGGGCACTCGCCAGAGACGCTGCGCGACCCACGTGGTTTCGCCGTCAAATTCTATACGGAAGAGGGCAACTGGGATCTGGTTGGCAACAACTTGAAGGTGTTCTTCATTCGTGACGCCATCAAGTTCCCCGACTTCATCCACTCTTTTAAGCCCGATCCCGTCACGAATAGGCAAGACCCTAACCGGCAGTTCGACTTCGTCAGCCTGACCCCGGAAGCCATGCACATGGTCACGTGGCTGTTCAGCCCCTGGGGTATTCCGGCTGACTACCGCCATATGGAGGGCTCCGGCGTCAACACCTACAAATGGGTGAATGCCAACGGTGAGGGAGTGCTGGTGAAGTATCACTGGGTGCCCAAGCAGGGCGTGAAGAACCTGACCCAGGAGCAGGCAAGCGCCATCCAGGCCACCAACTTCAACCATGCCACACAGGACCTCCATGATGCTATCGAACGCGGCGAGTATCCTGAGTGGGAACTGCGTGTGCAGATCATGTCCGACGACGAGCATCCCGAACTCGACTTCGATCCGCTCGACGATACCAAAGTCTGGCCCGAAGACCAGTTCCCCCAACTACCCGTTGGTCGCATGGTGTTGGACCGTAACCCGCGCAACTTCTTCGCCGAAGTTGAGCAGGCGGCGTTCGGTACCGGTGTACTGGTGGACGGCCTGGATTTCTCGGACGATAAGATGTTACAGGGCCGCACCTTCTCCTACTCCGACACACAGCGCTACCGCGTCGGTACCAACTACTTGCAGGTGCCGATCAATCACCCGAAGACGCATGTCGCGACCAACCAGCGCGATGGCGACCTGACCTACTATGTGGATGATGAGGGGCAGCAGAGCCTGAACCCACATGTCAACTACGAGCCCAGCGCGCAGGGTGGCCCGAGCGAGGCACCAAGAGACATGAAGGAGCACACGCCGCAAGTCTCTGGCAAGCTGATACGCCAGCCGATCAGCCGTACAAATCCGTACAAGCAGGCAGGTGAGCGCTATCGCAGCTTCGAGCAGTGGGAGCGCGATGAGTTGATCAACAATCTGGTGACGGCCCTCAAGCAGTGCCGGGAGGATATTCAGCAGCGCATGGTGAACCACTTCACCCAGTGCGATCCCGAATATGGCCGCCGTGTCGCCGAAGGTATTGGCATCGCCGTGCCGACAGCGAGCACAGCAGACTAAACAGTTTTGTAACGTGGATGTGCCCCTGTATTCGGCCTGTGGCCGAATACAGGGGCACATCCACGTCCAGTAATTCCTTTTCTTAGCGTTTTACCAGCGTCCCTAACGCCAACACGGCGGATAGGCCCAGGCAGAACCAGCCAGCGATCGCTATATGGGCGTTCATCAAATAGACGCCACCTCCCAGCGAAGCAATAAACATCAATGTCTGCGTAATGGTCCCGACTCCCCCTCCAATCAGGCTGGTGGCACTGGCTTTACTACGCCCACGCCCGGCGCCCTTACCTACCGGAAAATTTGCCAGCTTGATCTCGACCTGCCCCGCTTCAATCCTGGTTACCAGCCGTTCTAACGTACGTGGCAGCGTCATCAGCACACGGCCTGTATCAAGTAACTGCTGCGCGATCTCTCCCAACGCTTCGCCCGCGCCGTTGGCATTGAGTCCCAGGAAGTGGCGAGCGTAGGGGGTCGCCACCTCGACGAAGTTGAAATCCGGTGCCAGCCCCGTCGTGACACCTACCAGCGTGCTTACCGCGCGCCCGGTAAAGGCAAACTGCGCCGGGATACGAAATGGCTGCCCATAGAGCAGTTCCCCGACATCCTGCGCGATATCGCCCATATCCATCTCGCGAAACTGTCCCAGCGTCATACCGTGGTACTGCTCCAGCATCATCGCCATAGCTCGCTCGATCGCCACGATATTCGCGCCTTCGCCGATAAAGCCCAGTTTCAACAGCGCATCCGTTACCACGTGAGCATCGCTCGTCACAAAGCCCAGAAAGGAGTCTTTGAACGCGCGCTTCATATGCCTGGTGATAGTGCCAACCATGCCGAAATCAACAAAGGCAATCACCGGCTCCTGCGGGAGCGATCCCCGTTTCACAAAGATATTACCCGGATGTGGGTCCGCGTGAAAGAAACCTGCCTCAAAGAACTGGTGGAAATAGGAGCTGACCGTTCTCCTGGCAACCTCAAGGCGATCTATCCCAGCGCATCCAGCCTGGCATAGTCATTAATCTTGATCCCTTCAATCCATTCGAGCACCATCACTCGTCGCGTAACATATTCTTCGTGAACATAAGGGATGTAAATGGTCGGATCATTGCTGAACATCTCGCGGAAGCGCTGCGCGTTCGTCGCCTCCGTCACATAATCAATCTCCTCGAAGACGGTACGCCGGAATTCACGATACACACCCCACAGGTCGATGAAATTGCCCGGATCAAAGAAACGCGTGATGAGCCAGATGACAAAGCGCAGCGTGCTTAAATCCATGCGTACAAGCTGCTCAATATGCGGACGCTGCACTTTAACGGCGACGACCTCTCCACTCCTGGCCAGCACCGCTTTGTGGACCTGGCCCAGCGAGGCCGCGGCGGTACATTTACGCTCAAAGGTACTGAAAACCTCGTCTAATGGCCTGTCATATTCTCTCTCGATGACCGAGACCACATGCTCGAAAGGCTCAGGTGGCACTTCGTCCTGTAACGAAGCCAGAACCGCCAGGGCACGTTCAGGCAGCAGGTCTGCCCGCGCGCTCAAAAATTGTCCTAATTTGATCATCAAGACGCCAAGTTTAAGGGCCGTCTGGCGAAACGCAACCAGTACGTCAACCAGCACATCTATATTGGGCCGCACCTCATAGTTGCCACGCGCTCGCGCCTGTATCACCCGCTTGCGCTCACGATAAATAACCCAGAGTGTCCACAAGAGTAATCGCGCAACCTTAAAGAAGCGTACAATCTGTGCAAATCTATTGATACCTCGCGTGTTTGTACGCATAAATGTCCTCTTTCAATATATGTTCCATCCTGATAATAGGTACGTTATAGACGAGGTGGGGGTTTGAAAATAACCAGATTGATGTACACAAGGAAGCTGAAGAGGGGCAAAAGAGAGCAGGAAGTATCTAGAACGATGCCTTATATGTTTTACCCCTCCTTTCCTGCCGAAGGCAAGAAAGGAGGGGTAAAACATATAGGGCATCCGCTTTAAATCCTTACTTCACCCTGGCTTCGAGAGCGCCAAGCTGTTCGCGCAGCTTGCGGTTCTCTTCGCGCACCTCGTCGAGGTCCTTGCGCAACTGTTTGTACTGCTCCTCGCTCTTGTCACTACTGCGCAGCGACTGGATGGCGAGGCGCATTACGCGCTGTACGCCGTCGTCGAGTTCGCTCGTGGCCGCTTGCTCTAATACGCCGATCGCGCGCTTCTCGCCCAGTGCCTTTAAAGCCTGCGCCGCTGCCGAGCGCGCGGGTCCCCAGCTATCGTGTTTTACTGTCTCACACAAGGCCGCAACCGCCCGCAGCCGAGCCTCTTCGCTATATAGATGCTGATTGTTACCAACGACCATTAAGCCAAGGGCGGCACCACGGCGCAGCATGATGTGATTACTGGCGTTATTAAGATACCCGGTTAGAATATCTATAACACGCTCCTCACCTGTCAGGGCCAGGCCACGGAAGATACCACGCTGCACAAAATACATCCAGCTCGAACGATCCAGGAAGCGCAGCAAGAAATCGGCAGTGCCCTCACTACGCGTCTGGCCCAGCGCCTCGGCGCTGCTCGCCTCGACGAGATAGCTCACATCGCCTCCCTCCAACACGGGACGTAACGCCTGTGCCGAGCGCTGGGCCAACTCGGCACGCTGCGGTGCCTGGAAGGTGCCCAGCGCGCGGGCAATCGTTTCGCGCACAGACGAGAAATCTGTGGGATCGAGGTTCTGTAGCGCCGCGATCAGTATACCCTGTGCCTGCTCGCTGCCCAATTTCCCCAGCGCATCCGCCGCGCGGGCGCGTACGCCCCAGAAAGAGTCGTTATTCAACGCGCTTGCCAGAGCCTGCACACTGCTCTCTTCGTTACGCTCTCCCAGCGCCTCGGCGGCCTCGACGCGGCCCAGCACATCGGGATCATGGGCAAGTTGGTAGCGCAGCATGGCGGTAGCACGCTCAAACTTGAGCGTTTTGAGCAGCCAGCCATTGGGATCGACGCGCACCAGTTTTGGCTCGCGTTCAAGCGGCAGGTAGAAGCTCTGCTCAACCTGCCCATCCTCACCCAACGTGACACGCATCGTTACCGTGCGCGTCTCCGTCGTCTGCTCGTCCCGCGCGGCTTCGTCTGAGATAGGAAGTGTGAAGACAAGATCGAGCGGGGCGTAGAAGCAGGCTGTAAGTTCATCAACTTTCTGCGTCTGCTTGACCTTGACCTTCGCCAGTTTGTGCTCGCTCTCCCAGGAGTAGCTGACCTCCAGCTCGGGATGACCACCGCTGTGCACCCACTGCTGGAAGAAGCGCTCAAGGCTGCGCCCGCTGACCTCTTCCAGCGTGCGCATCAGGTCAGCGGTTACTACCTCCCTGGTACGATAGCGTTCCAGGTAGGCTTTGATCCCCCGGCGGAAGGTCGCGTCTCCCAACTGGTGGCGCAGCATGTGCAGGACCCAGGCCCCCTTGTTATAGAGGTGACGGTCGAACAGCTCAAAACCCTGGTTGTGATAGACATAATACACAATGGGACGCCGATAGCTGCTATCCTCGGCGAGGTACCCGTCCTTCTCCTGCAACAGCGCGTACTTAAACTCGTCGTTGCCGCGATCGTATTCCTTCCACAACAGCTCAAAATAGGTGGCAAAGCCTTCATTGAGCCAGCCATTGGACCAGTCGCGACAGGTGACAAGATCGCCGAACCACTGGTGCGCCAGTTCGTGCGCCACGACCGGCACCAGATCCATGTCCAGCGCGGCCTTTTTGTCGGTCAGAAGAGCAAACGAGTGTGTTGTGCACGTTGTGTGCTCCATAGCGCCAGTATATATTTCTACTACGGTTTGCGCGTATTTATCGTAGGGATACTCGACGCCAGTAAACTCGGAGAAGAAACGCATCATCTGGGGCGTCTTACCCATGTAGAGCGGAGCGTCCTCTTTGCGGTTTTTGCGCACATAATAAGTGACGGGCTTGCCGTTGTAGCTATCCTCGATGACGGCGAAATCGCCGACGACGAGCGAGACCAGGTATGCCGCGTGCGGGACATCATGGCGCCAGTGATGGGTCTTTGTCGCGCCGTTATCCTTTATTGAAAGCAGGTTGCCGTTAGAGACTGTCAGAAACTCAGCAGGAACGGTGACGATAATCTCGGTAGTGGCACGATCGTTGGGATCGTCGTGGCAGGGGAACCAGTAACGGCAGTAGGCTGGTTGATTGAACGTAAGCGCCTGCACCGGGCGCGTGGGATCTTCGGGGGCGGGCTTGATGAAGCGCAGGCCAATGCGTGGCTGCGCGTGATACTTGACCGCAACTGTGAAGACCTCGCCATACTTGTAGGGACGATCCAGCGTCACTATCAATTTCTTGCCGGTCGAGCTATACGACAGCTTCGTTCCGCTTTCAAGCGTGACGGCCTCGATCTGGAGCTCGATGGCATCGAAGGAGACCGTCGTGATCTCTTCGTAGAGCGCCGAGAAGGTTGTAGAGACGGTTCCGCTGACCGTCTCCTGCGCGAAGTCCAGCGCGATCTCCAGCTTAACGTGTTGAACGTCGGCAGGACGATCGGGGGCGTAGTGCAGTGTGTCGCCTGGCAACTCAAATGAGCGCGCTTTTGGCGCTGGTAGGGCATTCTGGGCGTTGAGCAGGTAGAGGCTATAGCCGTTGCCCAGTTCGATCGACTGTGCGCGTGTACAATGTGTCAAAAAGTTTCTCCCTCCATATCATAAACAGTGGCTGATCTCGCGAGCGTTGTATCTATCTCTATGTTACCAGTTTTCCAGGGGGGATGCATAGCCCATCAATAAAGACTTATGGTTGCTATTGCATAATAAATAAGTTAATCTCTTCGTTTAGCCAAAAACCTGTACATCGGGTTATTTAATCATATGCAATATCATTAAAGGCGTACAGTACTCTTACAAACGCTCTTGTTGCTGTTGTGGATACATCGCCTGTGGCTGCTCATAGTGAGTGTACGGAGACGGCTCCGGGTAATAAGGGGCCTGCTCCTGAGTATAGGGGGGTTGCTCCGGGTAATAGGGCTGTTTACCTTCTTGATAGATAGGCTCGACTTTTTGTGGCACATACCCCTGTTGATAGGGCACGTATGGTTCTTGCCACGGCTGATATGGCTGGTTCAGAGGAGATACACGCGAACTTTTTGGAGCACGTCCAATAACCAGGTAGAGGATAGCAACAGGCATATGAGTCAGGAGCATAAAAAACAGCCAGACAAACTTCTGCTTCTCTGTCAGGTGCTTGTTACGTATACAGTCTATAAAGGCCCACAGCCAGACGCCGAAGAGCAACAGCGCCACGGCTACGAGAATGAGTAACAAGATATACATATTACTAGTATTCCCTGGCCGCCAGAGGCGGCCTCCTCTTTTTTTCAAAGCTGATTATGCACATGTTTTCGGCCTTTGGCCGAAAACATGTGCATAATCAGCTTTACAATTTTCTCCGCGCCGCAGGCGCGGGAAGGAGGCTAAGTAGGTACAGTATTTCCTTATTATCTTAACGCAATTTAGCAACGAATATCAATACAGCGAGAAAATCCGCCTATAACAGGTCCCCCTTTGACCGCATTGACTGCTAGACTCGTAACAGGATACAGTCCATAGTAAGGAGAAACATGATGAGCCTCTTCGTTCCTCGTGAGGGTCTACGCCTGACACGAGCATTGCAATCTCGTGCATTTGCCTGCTTCTGGCTGGGGCAGTCGATTTCGTCGTTGGGGGATGGTGCGTTTCTGACTGCACTGGCGGTCGCCGTGTACCAGTTGACCGGATCAAGCCTGATCATGGGGCTCCTGTTAATGGCACAGATCATTCCAGAACTGCTGTTGACATTGGCAGGCGGCGTCGTTGCTGATCGCCTGCCGCGCCGCCTGATACTGGTATGCGCCGACACAGGGCGCGCGCTTACGGTGCTCCTGATCGCTCTCTTGCTCTGGCTCCACCTCTTACACCTGTGGCATCTCTTCGCGCTGGCGATCCTCTTTGGCCTCTGCCGGTCCTTCTTCTCTCCCGCGTATCGCGCCATCACCCCGCAGATCGTGGTCAAGGAGCATCTATCCTCGGCCAACGCGCTGACCGGGCTGAGTATCTACTTCGGCAATCTCCTCGGCCCCATGTTAGGAGCCGGGTGTATCGCGCTCGCGCGCGGTTCCGCAGGTCTGGCGTTTGCCTTTGATGGCCTCACTTTTATCATCTCGGTCTGCTCGCTGCTGGCTCTCCGTTCCCTGCCACTGATTACCGACCAGGAGGATAGGCGACCGGGCGGCTTAAAAAGCGTCGTGCAGGATATGCGTGAGGGCTTTGGTACTATTCTTGGCTCGACCTGGCTCCTCTGGTCGATGATCGTCGCTACCTTTGGACTTGTGGCCTACACGGGAGCTATGTCGGTCTCGCTGCCAAAGATGGTCTTTGCTGTATACAAAAGTGGCCCCTGGCTGCTGGCGGCTATCGCGACGAGCGCGGGGCTTGGCGCGGTGATAGGAACGGCACTTGTGGGCCAGGTACACCTGCGGCGGCGCGGCGTTATCGCCCTGCTCGGCTATATTCTCTGTGGCCTGGCGCTGATCGTTTTCAGCATCCCCTTCCCACCGAAAACTATCCCTTTTATTGTATTGCCCGCCGCTTTTCTTGTTGGCTCCGGTATGAGCGTTATGAACACGATCTGGCTGACCCTGCTCTACGAGCTGGTCCCCAACGAACAGCTCGGGCGCGTCTCCAGCGTTGACCTGTTGGGATCGCTCGGCCTACTCCCCATTGGCTATGTGCTGGCCGGCTGGCTCAGTGACCATCTCGGCCCCTCCGCGGTCTTCCTGTGCGGCGGCCTGCTGATGGTGGCTTTAGACTGCATCCCCCTGCTCTTCCGCGACATTCGTACCCTGCAATAAGCAATAGAGAGACGAAAATCATGAGTAACAAAAGAGCCTCCCCTGACGTCTTTGTTAATACATGCAAGCAGGCTAGATAACAGAGCAGGTACAGCTTCAGCGTACCTGTCTTTCGTGGAGGTGAACACCGTTTGACGCAAAATAATCATCATAAGGAAGACCTGCCGCCATTTAGAGGCTTAAAGGTCATCGTTATACACAGCCCTGATACGGCTGCGTATAACGGAACGGAGGAGGCTCCGCGTAACGGTCACGCGACATCTCACCCTGAGCAGAGTGAATATTCCGCACACAAGCAGTCCCCTTCCGTGAGGAAAGGTGTGCATCCGGGTCGCCTCGTACGCAAAAACTGGCTGCGCCATAGCCGTGTGCAGAGCACACGTAATCGTCGCTATCTCCTCCTGAGCCTGCTCTGTATCCTCGTTCTACTCCTCAGTATTACACTCCTGCTGCTAACAGACTTTCCCTTCTGAACGTCAATAGCCACTGTACTGGCTCTCTGCCACTATCCGTCTGTGAACATTGCTGATCACGACCAGGCTGCTGCCAGAACCTGGTCGAACCGATCAGCAAAGATGATATACTAAGAAATGCCTGGACAAAAACAAACATTCCAGCTACCGTATTTTATAGCTATCGGCATTCAGAAATGCCATGTGGCGAGCGCTGCTGGCACATCTATGTGGTGCCCCGCACGGATCTGAATGCAAAAAAGTAACCAGTAGGGAGTTTTCATGAGCGACATTGTAGCATTACAACTATACACAGTACGAGACGAGACCGCGAAAGACTTCAAGCTCACGGTCCGCCGCGTGGCAGAGATTGGCTACGCGGGAATCGAGTTCGCGGGCTATGGCGACATCGCTTCCAAAGAGATGGCGGCCCTGCTCGCTGAAACGGGCCTGCGCACTGTCGGTTCCCATGTCAGCCTTCAGGCGCTAGAAGCTGACTTCGATCGCGAGGTGAACTACTGTCTCGATATCGGCAGCCCTTTCCTGATCATTCCCTGGATCGATCAGCAGTGGCGCACCAGCGAAGGCTTCAAGCGCCTGGCTGAGCGTCTGAACGAGTGGGGGCGGCGCACCCAGGAGCGCAGCATCACCCTGGCCTATCACAACCATGATTTCGAGTTCCAGAAAGAAGGGAACGAGACGCTGCTCGATCTCCTCGCCGCCGCTACCGATCCGGCGCTGGTCAAGCTGGAGCTGGATAGCTACTGGGCCGCCTACGCTGGCTTCGATCCGGTCGCGCTCATCAACAAGTATCCTGGCCGCATCCCATTGATCCACCTGAAAGATATGACGCCGGAACGTACATTTACCGAGGTGGGTGATGGCACGCTCGACATCTCTGACTATGTAGAGGCGGGCCAGGCCAATGGCGTGCACGCTTTCATTGTGGAGAACGATCAGCCGAGCATCCCTTCGCTGGAAAGCGCACGGCGATCGTTTGAGAACATGCATCGCAGCCTGACGTAAAGAGCATTCCCGAACACATACCAGGTTATTCTCTGGATTTCTGCGCGCGCTGCCGGGCATGCAGTTTGTCTCGTACCCTGGCATAGCGCACGCAGATCTCAGCGCCCAACAGAGTATTAGCGTGATACAGACTGGTGACGTTGGCTCCGGCCTTCTGATCCAGCAAGCATTGAGATGTAGCATGTATCTGTGAGGATACAAAAGAGGAGACCCAAGCATGACTAATCTCACATCTGTACCAGACTTTGCTGAGGTCACTGCCTTCATCAAAGAACGGGTTGATGCCATGCGCGCCCCCGCCAGACAATGGGCCGATCTCGCACGGCTCTCCATTCAAGGCTTACCTCATGACGCACAACGGCTCGCGGAACTTGAAGCCCACATTAATGCTATTCGTGCCGAACTGAGAAGTATTGTTCTTGCTGCATCTGAACACTTTACCGACGACGAGCTTCATCTGCTGCGCAAACACGCTGTGATAAGCAAGTACGCCTGGCGCTCGCTCAAGAAAAAACAGGTGGTTACCACGAAAAATGGCTTTTCTCTTGTGATCTACTGAGTACGCATAACATACAAGGAGCACGTGGTATGGAAATCGATGTAGAACGACAGCAGAAGGCCCGCGAGTACGCGCGTATCCGCCGCCATATCTCATTTATCAGCATGGGCATCGGCGTCGTCTGCCTCGCGGTGATACTGGGAGCAGGGCTGGATAAATGGCTGCGCAACGTGATTCAGGCCGCGGCCTCTTCGTTCCCCGCGCTGAACTGGCAGCCGCTCCCCGGCTGGTTCCCCCTGCAAATCCTGCTCTACTTCCTGATCGCCATGATCATGTACGAGCTCATTACGCTGCCGCTCCAGTATTACAGCGGCTTCGTGCTGCCACACCGCTATGGTCTCTCGGTCATGAGCTTCCAGGCCTGGCTACAAGATATGGGGAAGGGCTTTATCCTGGGCATTGTGCTGGAAACTGTCTTTATTATGCTGCTCTACAGCCTGTTCGCATTTCAGCCACAGTTGTGGTGGCTGTGGACCGCGCTGATCATCCTTTTCTTTTCGGTGGTGATGGCGAATCTCGCGCCGGTCCTTATCTTCCCTCTCTTCTACAAATTCACACCACTGCCGGAAGGGGAACTGAGCCAGCGCCTGGTGGATCTGGCGGCACGCGCGCATACGAAAGTCCGTGGCGTCTTCTTAATGGGTATGAGCAACAAAACAACCACCGCCAATGCCGCCCTGATGGGGCTGGGCAACACACGCCGTATCGTGCTGGGCGATACGATGGTGGATCGCTACACGCCCGATGAGATCGAGGTGATCCTGGCCCATGAACTCGGGCACCACGTGCACCGCGATATCTGGAAACTGATCTTCAGCCAGGCGATACTCACGCTGGGCGGTCTCTATATCGCCAGCCTGATATTGCACTGGGTCATCGCTACCCAGCACTACTACCGTTCCCTGACCGATCCAGCCACCCTCCCTTTCTTTTTCCTGCTTATCGGCATCTTTAGCCTGGTCGTCATGCCCATTGGCAATGGCTACAGCAGGTCGATCGAGTACCAGGCCGACGAATACGCCTTACAATCTACGGGCAAGATAGCGGCCTTTAAAAGCGCAATGACCCGGCTCGCGAACCAGAACCTGGCCGAGGTCGAGCCCGCGCCGATCGTCGAGTTTCTTTTTTACTCGCATCCTTCGATCAAAAAACGCCTTGACCACGCCGACGAGTTTGTGAGCCGGCGCGTTCACTCGTCCAATGCTGCCCTGAGCGCTGACAATTGAACGGCGGTCTCTTCGACTGACCCTTCAGGCATGGTGAGCAAGGGCTGGTCAACGCCAGCGGCGGCCCATTGATCAAGTCGAGCCACAATCTCGCGTGGCGCGCCAATAAGCGAAGTCGCATCCAGCAGGCGGGGACTGACGGCCTCCATCGCGGTCGTCATCCCCCGCTGCCAGCCATCCACGACCGCCTGCACATCCTCACCAAAACCATGCCGCGTGAGCATCTGTGCGTAATAGACGCCCATTTTGCCAAGATAGTAGGCGAGTGGCGCGGCCGCGCGCAGGCGCGCATACTTGTAATCGTCCTCACTGGCATCTTCGCGCAGGAGCACGCTGGTAATATACGGTGCGATCGCGGCACTGTGCGCCGGGCGAGCGGCAAGCTGCGCCCCCTCGTCAAGCTGTCCCCGCAGCTCACCCCACTTTGTAGCGGGCCAGTAGACGGGTAAAACACCATCGGCGAGCTCGCCCGTTTGCACCACATTCTTTGGCCCCATCGCCGCGACATAGATGGGCAGATCGGCACGCAGGGGAGTGAAGCGCAGTTTGAAACCGCGCTCAAGCTGAAAGAATTCGCCGCGATAGACCAGCTTTTCGCCGCGCAGGATCATACGAATGATCTCGATATATTCACGTGTACGTTTCACAGGCTTCTCGAAGGGGACGCCATGCCAGTGCTCAATCACATTCGCCCCCGATGGACCCAGCCCGAGCATCATGCGCCCGCCCGAACGTTCATCAAGCGTCGCGGCACTGCTGGCGATGAGGGCGGGGGTGCGCGAATAGATATTGGCGATCCCCACGCCGATCTTGATGCGCCTGGTCGCGCGCACCAGGTCGGCCAGTGAGGCAAACAGTTCGTAGCCCCACGACTCGCCGAGCCAGACCGAGTCAAAGCCCAGCTCGTCGGCGATCTTCACTTTCTCAACCACCTGCTCCCAGGCGGCGGGAAAATTCGGTGAGTCGGCGACCAGACCAACACGCGTACGATATGCCTTTGCTGCGTCAGCAGCGCCTGTCTCCATCGTCATATGCAACGTCCATCCTTCCAAACTTGCTGTTCACTAGCTTTCATTATATCTCATCAGGTTGCTCCTCGGCCTCCTCCCGCGCCTGCGGCGCGGAGAAAGTTTTAAAGACGGTTGTACGTATTTTTTCGGCCTTCAGCCGAAAAAATACGTACAACCGTCTTTAAAAAAAGAGGGAGGCCGCCTCTGGCGGCCAGGGGAGGTAAATAGTTACAAAAATTCAACGGGGCGGCGTGAATACCAGCAGGCGCGCGTTTCCTTTAGACGATAAGCGGTACCAGAGCATATAGGTGGACTTGCTCAGCAAAGAAGGTTCCTCATCCCCTCGCTCCAGACTCTGTATGAGTTGATTAAGGGCATAGTGTGAACGCATCAGCAGCATGCGCCGCTTCACATCGCCCATCAGCAAACGAGCCTTTTCATAGCGGACCACATCTGCCACCCAGATAGGTGCTATCCCCTTCTCAACCACCACACGCCGTTCTATATAGGTCGCGAAGGCGATTGCATCCTCGCTGTGCCTCTTCACACCTGATGGCACATAGCTATCGGCATACTGACAAAACAGGGCAGTGAATTGCTTGCCCAGCGCTTTATAGGTCAGTGGCAGCAGCTTATATATTTCACCCAGGCGCTTGCTATGGAGAGAGCTAGCAAAGCGCCTGACTTGCTGCCCTGATATTTGAGCAACCTGCTGGATATCGTCAGCGCTCAGGCCAAGATCCTGCCCAACACGTTGTGGATCGTTAAAGAAACGCTCGCGCAGGGCTGCATCTGTAAAGAGTAATGCCAGCGCACGCTGGATCTCCACTAAGCCCATCGTCCATACCGTCTGCCGATCGCGCGCGCACGCTCCAGTTCCGCCAGTATATCTTTAAAAGGGGGCAGGTCCTCGTCGCGTTCCAGAATGACGCCTTTTACGGGAGCGCGTGCGAGCACTACGTCCATTAAGTCCCAGACATCTGCTGGCGTCGGGTGTGAATGACTGTCGATGAGGATACCATCGTGCCAGAAGCCACCGGCAAAGTGCAGTTGCACAACGCGCTCCAGGGGCAATTGCGCCAGTATAGCAGCAAGATCGTAGCCATGATTGACGGCATTGGTATAGAGATTAGTAATGTCGAGCAGCAGACCGCAATCGGTCTTTGCAAGCAGTTCCGCCAGGAATTGCGCCTCGCTCATCTCCGCGCCCGGCATCTCTACCATATAGGTAATATTCTCCAGGATCAGCGGCACATCAGCTATGTAGCGCCGCATTTCGCTGATATTGCGGCCGATGACCTCGATCGCCTCACGCGTAAAAGGGACGGGCGAGAGGTGCCCGATGTCGCGGCCACCCGCCCTGGTAAAGGCGATATGCTCGCTCCAGTACGGAGGTTTGACGCGCCGCACAATCTCGGCAAACTTGCGCGCGTACAGCGGATCAAGACCCTCGGCGCTGCCCAGCGAGAGGTTAAGACCATGTGGGATGAGTGTGAAGTGAGCCGCGAGCAGATCAAGCTCCTGCTGTTTCGCAACAGGCACATCCATATAGTGATCGGCGGTAATCTCCAGGAAATCCACTTCGTGCTGGTGCAAGAACAGTTCGCCACGAAACGGTTCACGAAAGCCCAGGCCAACGCCCAACGGAGGTAGCGCCATATTATTCACCTCCGCCACAGCCTCCACAGCCTCCGCCACCGCCACAACCTCCACCTCCGCCACAGCCTCCGCCGCCATCCCCACCGCTGCTAGCAGTCGCACTGATGTACATCTGCCCTAGATGACTATAGGGAGTATTGACCAGGACAGCGGTACCAAAGACCGCCATTGCCAGCATATATGTGGCATCACTTACATTTTCAGCGTTCTGGCTCACCTGTTGTTTCGTTGTAGCAAAAGCGAGTTGCAACTGTTTCAGGTACTTTTTACCTCGTGTACTCAAACGACCCATCTGACAAACAAAGATTAAAATGAGCGGTGCCATGATCAACATTATGATAAGAAACCCGACATTACCGTGTTCCTTCACATGCGCTACGTACAATTTGTATGCTCCCAGACCAATAATAATACTCGCCCCCAGTAACCATATCCGCACGGCGGATCTCTTTATACCAGGGGGGATTAGAAAGCGCTCTCGCTCGCTCTGCTGCTGGTAATACACGCAGTAGGTATGTATCTTTGACTGTAATGCTTGCGATTTGAATATGTCCTGGCCGTTGCGTGGACTGGAAAACCAGTTGAAAACCTCTAACTCCAATGGGTATAACGCGTTTGTGTAGGCAGCAGCATTATCCGTCTGCCTCAAAGTTACCTTGTCGGCGGCCGCTTCGTCCATCTGTAAGAAATTGCGCTGGAGAAGCTTGAATATGGCAGCCTCCGCCACGCCAGCAGCCCCATTGCGTAGATACGCAATCTCGTAGGGATCAGGCTGAGATGGAATGAGTGGAGCAGGCAGGAACTGCGAACCGTCAGCGAGACGCATCCCCTGGCGACAGAGGAAGAAAATGACAAGGATCACTCCACCATAGAACCAGAGAAATGTCGGCCCATACATATCTGCGATAAAGTTGTGCAGTAAGCTCATAGTACATTACCTCATATCTCTATATTTGCACTACATGGTAAAGACGCGTATAATAGTCGTATCTTAAATATATCAGATTTTGTAGCTCTCCACCCTCCTCTGCGCCTTCAGCGCGGAAAAGACAAAAACTTATGCGTGTGCCGCACTTTCAGCGGCTTTTAGCCGCTGAAAGTGCGGCACACGCATAAAAATTTTCTCAGCACCTGCCCCTGTTTGCTTGCCAGAGGCAAGCAAACAGGGGTAGGGACTTAGAAAAAACCTTCCTGCGCCGAAGGCGCAGAGGAAGGCTAAGACGTTACGTTAATCGTGACGGGAACAGCCCTGACATACATCGGGCACATCTGCCCCTGTTTGCAGAGCGCGCGCTCGTTAAAGTTTAACGCGGCGGTCCCGGTGCTCCTGGCAACGAAACGCCATACGCAGACATTGCCATTCAGCGAGGCATAGCCAGCTGGTTTCTGCAGCTCAAGACCTCCCTGCGAAGAGGTGGGGCCGCCCCACTTTTGTCCAAACGGGAGATGCACCTCGATGATATCACCCACATGGGCAGTTACCGCTGCTTTTACATCGGGCTGCACCGTTACATTCGCCTTCGGTAGGGGAGGATTGACGACCGTGTCACTGGGACACCCGTGAGAGGTTCCGTAACCACCCGTCGTTGTCACTGTTGGCGTTTGAGCGCCAGCTACCCCCGGACTGGTCGGGGTAATACCAGGGGTAACAGATCCGCTCCCACCGCTTGATCCACTCGACCCACTACTCCCACTGGCTGTCCCACAGGCTGCCAGTACAAGTAAAAGCGCAGTCGCCAGCAGGCTAACCAGAACGTATGTATAGCGCCGTATACTACGCGAAGTACGCATTATACGACCTCCTTTGTGGCTAAATGTACGAACATAATACCTTACCTACTATCAAGACGTGCTCATCTCGCAAAAAGTTCCCCGAGACACTCTCAATAAACGTGTGAGTTGCTACATGTTCGTGTGGCAAACGAGTACAAATGCGCTGCAGGAGCAGATAATGCAATTAATTCTTATTTTGTCAATATTTTACATAAATTTTCACAAAAAGTACTATTATTAACAGTTACTTAAACATACTCTTGCATACTTATAGCTGGAGAGTAATACTATTTTTTCTCCCTCGCTGCTGCTAAAGCGGAAGCGGGAGGGAATAGCAGAGGACAGCATCATGACCAGGACGGTGCCTGAACCCATGTATGGTAGGAAACATATTTATCTGGCTTCATTCAATACATCACACGGACTCCTGCTCCTCATCGGTCTTCTGCTTGCCGCATTGCTAAGTGCATGCGCAGGCACAGGTACAGCGCCGACCGAGATCAGCGGCCACATGAAGATATCCGGTTCAACGGCCCTCAAGCCACTCGCGGAGGAAGGGGCCAGACAATTTAGAAAGCTGCATCCCCAGGCAAATATCGAGGTCGTTGGTAATGGCAGTATTAATGGGCTCAAGGATGTCATGGCCGGCAAATCAAATATTGGCGATTCCGATATCTACGCGGACTTCGCCAGCTACCCCGATCCGAATATGACTGATCATATCGTATGCGTTATTCCTTTCACCATGATTGTCAATCCCGACGTGCCTGTGAACTCGCTGACAAAAGAGCAGATCATCCAGATCTTTTCAACGGGCCAGATTACTAACTGGCGTGAGGTCGGTGGGCCCGACCTTACCATTACGCCGGTTGTTCGCCCTGAAACCTCTGGGACGCGCGATACCTTTCGCAAGTATATTCTTGGTGGCCGCGACGAGAACACTGGCAGCAGAAAGTTGCTCAAGACTGATTCATCAGACACGGTTGTAGCGACCGTGGCTGAGACACCCGGAGCGATTGGCTACCTCGCGGCATCTGTCCTCAAGCCAACCGTCCATCCAATCGCGATCGATAATGTAACGCCAACCAGGGATAACATCGTATCCGGGCACTATACTTTCTGGTCGTATGAACACATGTATACCCTGGGCGATGACAACACGATGGTATCCTCCTATTTAGATTTTATGCTCACACAGCTCATGCAGCAAAAGGCACAGCAACTCGGCTATATCCCCATCGCCGTTATGAAATTGCCCACCGCACACTGGTCAGGAGGGGAACAGAGGGATAGCGCCGCCTCTCTTGCTGTCTTGAAAGAAAGAGAAGACACACGTCATGAATCGTACTACAAATAGACTACCACCAGCACCACAGGCACTACCAACTTCACCCCCTCCATCATCTACGCCGGTGACACTGCGCATCCGTCCTATCGCGCGACGGGGAGGGAACCTGTTGGTTAATATCCCTATAGGATCGCGGCTGACGCTGGGCTTTCTGCTTGCCGCCCTGATCGCGGCCCTCGTTACGGGTACAATCGGTGTGTTGCGCTCACAATCGCTGACAAACCAATCTGACTTTTACCAGAACTTGCTGCAAACAAATACACATCTGACCACAGGAGCACAATTCCTGCAGGAGATGAACGCGGAGACCAAAAATATGCTCTCGCTGGTCAACACGCAGCAGCCTTCGCTGGAGTCGTTGCAAAATGACCAGAAGGCTATGACGAACCTGGTGAATGGGTATGATGCGATCCTGGCGGGCTATATCAATCATGATCTACTTAACAAACACCAGGACCAGCAGGTGCTGCTGGCGGAGGCGGGCCACACGGGACAGATCAAGCAGCAGGAGGCGCTCGCGGCCAGCACGCTGCGTACCTGGCAGGTCTGCCGCAGCGCGCAGGAGCAGATCTTGCAAAACATCAACAATGGTCAGTTCGCCGATGCACAGACACTGGAACAGCTCCAGGTCGAGCCAACCAACGCCGACGCGCTGAGCGCGGTACGCTCTTTAGTGCTCTTCAACAATCGCCTGGCTACTTCGATCAAAGATGCCGCCGCGGTAGAAGAACAGGACCAGATCATTTCAACCATTATTGGCGCAGTCATTGCTTTCCTGCTCATCTCTGGCATCGGCTGGGTCATCTCCACGACCATCGTGCGCAGACTGCACTCGCTGCGCCGGGTTACACGGGCAGTTGAACGGGGGCAATTAGACAGACGTATCAACGTAGTCGGGCGCGATGAGATTGCCGATGTCTCGGCCTCAGTCAACGCGATGCTCGACGCTATTGTGAATTTACTGCAAGAGACACGCAGCCAGCGCGACGCACTTTCTAACGCGGCCGAGCATCTCTTCTCCGACATTCGTGTGGTGAGCGCGGGCGATCTACGTATTAACGCACCGGTCAGCAACGATCCGATCGGTATGCTGGCGAACGCTTTTAACTTTACCGTCGGGCGCTTCCGCCGCTTTGTACTTCGCACCAGGACAGCAATTGAACAGCTCGAAGTCATGGCGCGCCAGGGGATTGAGCGCGCTGATAGCTTTAGCCTGTCACTACAAAACATCAAAACGGAGTCGCTTCATGTCGCACCCGGTGCAGCGCCCGTACAGAGCAGCGACAGGCTGCCGCTCGTCGATCCTCAAAGCGCGGCCTTGCTCGCCCAGGTACGACGAACACGAGAAGACCTGCTGCGCATCTCCAATGAAGGGGTGTTCAAACATACACGTACTATAACGGCCCTGACGGAACGGATCACAACCTCTGTCGATCGCCTCAGCAAAATCACGAAGACAGAAAATATGCCCTACGCCAGAAACGTCACCACGGATCTGATGAAATTGCATGCCCAGGAACTGCACACACTGGAGCCATTGCTCTCAACCATGGTAGGGGAGCTACACAGCGTCCAACAGCACGCGCTGCGTGGGTTCCAGGAAATTGATAAAGACCTGGCACTGCTCACGACGGCACTGCATGCCGAAAAGTCGAAGGTGAACAGCAATGTCGCCACACCAGCAGTATCGCAGGAGCTGGTACAGGATATGCTACGACAGAGCAGCGCGTTCGCCAATGATGTAACAGCGATGGCTCGCCAACTCGCTTCGCTCGCGCAAGAGATGCGCACAGGCGTTGTCTCCTTCCAGTTAGACACGGTAGAGCACACAAGCGGCAGCGCGCCCTCAAGTGGACCTATTGGAGGATATAACCCGTCAACTGCTGTCTATAATCTGGCCGCCGATACACCAGCACAACAGTCGTCATCACCATCACAACGCCTCCCTCCGTACAGGAGAAAGACAGTGATGCAGTAGGAAGACAATCATCAGCAGTGTTTATGGTGTTGGCCAAAAAAAT
>JAABUQ010005687.1_pt1 | contig 19586 bp, 23 predicted proteins | sample 5560001 | NCBI WGS metagenome assembly JAABUQ01 (sample SAMN10711888, study PRJNA513371) | rock metagenome | isolation source: Antarctica rocks | place: Antarctica: Victoria Land, Finger Mt nord | collected 2015-12-18
TCCTTGCCTACGAAGCGAGAGAAGAAGCCTACGGCGCGGGCCTCCTCGGCCTATGGATCGCCGCCCAGCGATTCGACCCGGCGCGAGGCTTCACTTTCGGCACGTTCGCCGGCGACTACATCCGGGGCTATATCCTGCGCCGCTTGAAAGAAGGGCGTCAGCAATCGCGCCTGCCCTGCGTGTCGCTGGAAACACCCATCGGAACGGAAGACGGCGGGGAGCTTCTCGACGTGATCGCAGACACGCAGGCGGAGAGACCGGGGCAGAAGGCGATGGACGCTGCCGGGTTCGAGGCGTGGCTGGCACGGCTGCCGGCGCGTCAGCAGGACGTTCTGCGGGCCGTGTACGCGGAAGAACAGACGCTTTCGGAGATCGGGAAGCGCCTCGGCATGAGCAAACAGGGCGTTCACAGCCTGCACCTGGCCGCCCTGGACAAGCTGCGGGGTCAGCAGCAGAAACGGCCGCTTCATGCCCGCGCGTAGGGATGTTGAATTTTGTCGAAAAATGTAGGGATTTGTAGAGGTTTTACGGTGGCAGGGGATTCCGAGTGCGGTTGGATCGCTTGGTCAGGGCTTGCGCGTTATTCGAGTTTTTCGAGTCTTGTCGCTGGGGATTCCGAGTGCGGTTGGATCGCTTGGTCAGGGCGCTACAGGGTGGGGATTTTTCCGAGAGTGTCACGCGGGAAGGAATGTTGGTAATTGTCGGTAGGTTCGCCCTTCTGTCAGAGCAAAAGGGCGTTGTTGGAAACGCAGGGAAATGAGGGTATTTGACGGTATTTGACGGTAATCTTACCCAAGCGTCAGAGTAATGAGAGACATAGAGGCGGACGTACTTAAAAGCCAGCGCCCTCTTGACAAAACTTAACATTCGCGCGTATGTGGAGGCCGCTTTTGGGTTGAGAGTTTAACCGAGTTTAACGAAATGGCATCCCCGAAACTAAACGCAGAAGCACGTTGGGGGTGCTGTCCGCAAAGAGGGACTTAAAAAAGAGCGAAGTCAACCCAAATCAACCACGCGGTCGCAGAGTAAGTTAAGTGGAATTAAGTTTGCCGGCAGAAGCTGACTTAACTTCCCCTGGTTCCCGCCTGTGCCAGCGACTTGCGCTGCGGTTCTGCAATGCCCGTTTTTGGCACCTGTGCGCCTCTGTGCGCGGTTTTAGCCCCAAGTCGCTAATCACGGACGCCCCCAGGCGGTCGTACAGGGCATTTGTGGCGATTTCTACGGGCTGACTTTCCCGTTGTAAAGCCGCCCGAACTCGAATGGGTCGAAGTTCGCCGTCGGCAGAAGCTGGCACCCGTCCGGCAGAGGGACCGGGTATGGTGCATCCTCCCGCGAAAGCTCGGCCAGGCCCTCCCGCAAGCCCTTGATCTGGTCCCCGTCCGCGAACACATCGGCAGGGTCCGGCCAGCCGTCTTCCGTTCCCCCCAAGTCCACCGACCGCGCGGCCAGCTTCTCAATCTGCTTGGCTTGATAGGCCAGCGCCTGTTCCCGGCTGCCCTTTGGGGGATTTGCACAGCGAAGGCGAATCAGGTACTCATGCAATCGGGTTAGCTCCACACGCAGGGCTTCCAGGGCTTCATCCAGCAAATTCCCCTCTATTCTGTCAATTTTGTCAATACTGTCATTAAGGGGTGAGGGTATAGAGATAGCCCCGGATCGGAGGCCGCGAAGCGTTTCCAGTGCTGTTGGCATAGTAAAATAACCTTAAATTCTTCTTTAAAGGACTATATTGACAAAATTGACAGAATAGAAGGTTTCGGTAAAAAACGGCTTCTATTCTGTCAGTGACAAATTGACAAAATTGACAAATCACTTTTGTGATTGTTTTTTGAGAGCAGGATTGACAGCATAAAGCGGGCTGGGTTTGCGGCCCGGTCCGCTTCGCTCTTGCTCTTCCAGTCGAATACAGCCGTGATCGCTGAGGATTGTCAATGCTGCTGTCATCTCTTCCATCGTCGCTGTGTTCTGGTGAACTCGAAAACAATCTCGCGCAGAGAATGTTGCTGGGCCGCTTCGCTCAATCCACTTCAGGATGCGCCGCGCCAGCGCGTGAGCTGCATCCGCGCCCATTTGTCCAAAAGCCGCAAGACCGTGGGGTATCAGGTACTCGCCAATCGACCAAGCTGCGGCGACTGTTTCCGCCGTGATTGGCCTATTCCACGGCACGGCTTCCCTAAAGTTTTCCATCAGATGCAGGTTGCCAGCGATGCGGGCGACTGCGCCGGCCAGTTTGCTGGCCCAGTCACGGACAGACGACAAGTCCTGCCCGTCGGCTTGTCGGCGCTCCACGTCATCATAGAACTGCTTCCAGAGCGCTAGCGCCGCTCCATTCAAGCGTAGCGTGTGACGCGCCCCCGGATCGTCCCGCGTGGTCGGCGTCGGCAACCGCAGGAGCGTATGAATGGCGTCTGCATAACAGGCTTTTGCTTTGGGATCAACAGGTCGGTTTATGTATTCGCGGGAACCGACTAAGTTCTCTGGCAATGTGTAGAGAAATCGGCCCAGGAGGCCGCGCCCTCGAAACGAAGGATTATCGGCCAGGGAATTGAGAACATCCGGCTGCACAGCCAGCCCCATCGTAATTGTCGGTCTTTTGATGTAGCGCGGCGGCTGATTAACTCGGTCCACGCGGTGCGTTTCGCCGCTATGCCCTTTGAGAACCAGATCAAGATTGAGCGCCCCGCCCGTATAACGCCCGGCCAGAATGCCGAAGACGCCGCCTTCGGCACTCAGGATGGCAATCGAATTGTCTTCCTGCTCCGAGAGCAGGCCCGCCAGTTTTTCCATCGTAATGTCATCTGCCAGCAGCCGGGGCAGCTCCTGCACTTCGGTCAGGTTGGCGGCCAGATACGTTGCCTCATCTTCCATGACTTTTCGCTCGACATCGTTGTTTTCGCGGGCGGCTTTGTCCCGCAGGTAAGCGAGTCGCTTTGTTTCTTGCTCGCGCTTTTCTTTGGCCGTCAAGTAGGAGCCGGCCTTCTCCGCGCTCATCTGTTGTTCGGCTTCTCGCAACGGTTCGGCGAACGCTTCTAGCGTGCTGCTCTTCCGGCTGCCAGGCTCCATGACAGCCGCGATGTATAAAGAAAGCGGCTCCGTGTGCGTGTCTCCAATGCGAACTTGCGCCCGCCTTGCACACGCAGCGGCCACAACGGACAAACCAAGCATGGCGGCCATATCAAGCGGCACTTGCGTTGAGGCGGCGACTTCCGCGACGTATTCCGCCAGCGGCGATGGCAGCGCTTCCAGTGGGAACGCGGGAAGATGTCCACTGCCAAACGGAACCGGCAGATCCCATTCATCGCCCGGCTGTGCGGTAGATTCAGACCCTGACACTGTTTTTGGGTTGCTTTTAGATAAGTTTCCCGACACAGGCACCCCCGGCGGGCTATAAAAATCCGTCATGCCAGACAATGCCGCGCTGATGGTTCGCTCCCGATAATCCGCCCGGTTCCACTTCTCGCGCTGCCCCAGCTCCGACTGCCCGAACAGGCTGGCAATCCGGCTTGGGTCATCCCCCGTGTAGAAGGCGAGCAGCCGCACAAGAGCCAGATCGGCGGCGCTGTCATCTCCGCTATAAGCCGACGTGTCCCCGCGCCAGAGGGCCGCGAACTTTGCGCCGTTGGCCGCCTTGTTTGCGATTGTGAGGATGTCACTGTCAGATGCGCTCAGAGGCACCACTGAACGGCTCTGGCTGGGCTTTGGGGCTTCCGGCTTGGGCGGGAACATCTTCGCGTGAAGCGTGGGCAGGATCGCCGAGCAGTCGGCGACACTCACCGGCGCATCCCCAAACCGCCGCCCGGTGATAGTGAGGAACCGGCCCTTGTCGTACAATTCCAGCGGTCCGGCTTTGCGCCGTCCTTCCGGCAGGGTGCCGAGGCCGAAGAAGCGCAAGCCAGTTCCGCTCGGCGACTGCTCCGTGTAAGTATTGGCCGCGCGGATAATCTCGCTGGCCCAGTCCGCCACTTCGCCGGTGTCCGGGTCAATGCAGGCGTCGAGGTCCCCGCCGAACAGTCCGTCATCCTCGGCTAATTCAAACCCAATTCCCGAATACGGGTTGGCCCACGCTTGCGAGGCTTCGTAGGCGGACACGGCCTCGGCGAAGCTATCCCAAGTGCTGGGCTGTCCAGCTTTGGCTTTATCGCCGGTGCGGGGCGTGTAGGGGATTTTGGTCGGTTTGTCTTCGCCGCTACGGGTTTCAAGCCGCCAGTCCACCCACTGCGGGCGTGACTTCAGTTCGTTCGGAATGCAGTTCAGACGCGGCGGATGGATGTCGGGATAGGTCATGCCTTGCCTCCCACCCCTGCCCGCGACTGAACTTCGCGGCCCAGCGGCGTTGCGGCAGTGACACTCTTGATGCCTGCCGGGTGTTCCTGCATCTCGCTGGCAATGGCCTTCGTGATCGCTTCGCCCCATTCGCGGGGCCATTCCAGCATGGAGCGGTAGCGCTTCTTGCCTTCGCTGTCTGTCCATTCAGACTGCGGCGCGGATGTCCACGCGGCCTGTCCTTGTTGTTGTACCCGCCGGCAGCCGTGGATCACGAGCGGCCCGATCTGAATCGTGGCGATGGCCCGCAGGTTCCCTTCCGTGAGAACCTTGACGGCCAAAACACCGACGCGCGGCGGGATGGAAGAGGCCATGATTAAAGCCCTCCCTTCGCCGTTGTCTTGGCGCGGCTGATCACGGGCAGGGCATCGCGCTTGCGGCGCTCCTGTGCCTGAAGCCGCGCGGCAATCTGGATGAAAAGCTGAGGTGTTAGTTCTTGGTTTTGCTGGGTTTGGCTGCCGTCCACTTGACGTGAGGGCGCATTTTCTGCTATGATGTTCATGATCGTTTCAGAAGGAGACGCGCTTCACGCCCGGCAAGGTTGTAGCGCGTCTTTTCCTTTGTCTCCCCTATACCTGTGCGAGGCTGCGAGACTTCTTGAAAGCTCGCAGGGCCTGTCGGACAACGGCGCTGCGGCTGATCTGTTCATCAGCGGCGACCGTGTCAAGCCAGCGAACGTCATCGGGGGCAATTGTGAAGCTGGTTGTCTTCACAGCATCTCCGGTAACGTCTCGTAAGGAGGTAGGGCTTTCCGAAACTTTTTCGATAGTGGATGGCATGGTCACGGTCCTTCCCCCTTTGCGAGTTGCTGGGAGTCTTGACAAAGACGACGTGACTTGTGGTAAGATGGAGCTGTCACCCAGACAACTCACCGAACCACCACGGTTCATCTTCTGGCCCGCCTGACGGCTCGAATCGTCGAGCGGGCTGGTTTGCTTTCAGTCTTGCAAACTCTATTAGAACTTATTATAGCGCTGAAAGTTACCAATGTCAAGGTAACAAAGAACTTTCTTTTTCCCTTGCTCTGAACCGCCGAGTTTTTGCCCGACTATTGCATCGATTGCTACAAAAAACCTGTCGCGGGTTTAATTCAATGTACACGCTGCGGCACTCTTGACATCGTTTGAACTTGTTTGGACTTACGGCCCAGAAAAAAGATCCCAGTAGTGCTTGGAAGAAGAAGTCAGTTACAAGATTATTAGCTGGCAGTCTCTTGAAGCCGGCAATTACTGGCCTGAAGTTCGTCTTGGAGTCTTCCTGCCATCCTTTTTCAGATCGGCTCCAACTAATGCTTGGTGAGCTGAGGTAGAAGGAAAAGAGATCATTTATCTCTTTCTCATCCGCTTCACTTGCCGCCGTATTATCCGCAACGGCATCCATCACGCAGCGAAGCAATTGCTGGAGATGAGCGATTGACGGAAGAAGCTCATCCCCCTTATAATAGAATTCCGACCATAAGTTAGCTTTTTGTGACGCCTGATTGATGAAGCCACTCATCGAATGCCCGATCTGCTGCGTCCACATCCACTGATCTAGCTCAGAACCTACAAGAGAATTGTCATCAAACTCCAGTTGATAAAAGCTCGTCAAGCTGGGAACATCTTTATCTTTAGGGCCAAATCGGGCCATCTTCTTAATCCTTACTGCCCGAACAGCCGGCTCCACTAGGACGCGGACACACCCTGTGTTTTCATCCGCTTCATAGTTCCTGCCTATTTTTGGGTACGCAAAAACGCAAGTATCTAAAAACCTGAAAGTCCAAATACTCAGGTACGCGCCGCCGTCCACTCCGCCAAAAGTTCTTCGACCAGCTCGCTGAACTCCTGCCCTTCGCCTTCCCGGAGCAGCGCCATCTTGACGGCCCGGTGCGTCTCTTTCTCAATATAGGCTGTCACCTGAACAAAGTCGTCACTGCTACGCTTCCCGCGTGGCCGCCCTCGCCTGGCTTCCGCCGCCGGGGTCTTGCCTATTTCCAGCTTATCCGGTGCCGCCGCCGGCTCTACGCTTTCCGGCTCTATCTCTTCTCGGTCTACGCTTTCCCGGTTATGCGCGGCGGCCAGCAGCCCGCTGAACTTGCTTCCTGCCGCTTTCTGTGTTCCCGCGTTTCTTTGTGTCATAGCAGCTCCCGCCCGACGGCTTCATACTCACCCCAGCCTTCGCGGGCGCGGGGATCGGCCACGGCGGACACCGGGACGCCGGCCAGCGCCGCCTTGCTGAAAGCGACCATCCGGCGAATTCCCCCCGCGAACAGCGGAACGCCGCCGGCTTCCAGCATGGCCCGTGCTTCGTCTCCGTCCCGGCTAGGGCGCGGGGGAAGCATGGTCAGCAGCACCCGGTAACGGTCTGTGCCGAGGGCTTTCAGTGCATCCACCGTCAGGATCAGAGCATCGAGCGCCAGCGCGTCGGCGGTTGTCGGGATAATGAGCAGGTCGCAGCCTTCCGCCAGGGCCGCCAGGTCCTCCTGCGTGGGGCGGGCCTGCGTGTCGATGACGATGTTCTCGAAGTCCCGTGCAAATCGTGCCGCCTGCCGTTCGTCCACGACTTTGACAGGCAAGCTGCCGCGCCTGGCCCAGCCGGTCGCCGAGCGGTTTGGGTCGCCGTCAATCAGTAGGGTCGGCGCTTTCTCTTGCAGAAAAGCCGCCAGATGGACTGCCGTGGTCGTCTTGCCGACGCCGCCCTTAAAGCTCGCGATGGTGAGTATCATAGGTATTCAGCGTTTCAGGTATTTGAGTACGCAAAAACTCAAATATCTGGATATCCACCGTTCATGCCCCGCGCTTATAAGCGTGGCCGATTATCCCCGTTTCCCTAATGGCTGGGGAACCGGCGTTCCCTTCTGCGACACGAGGATATAGCCGCGCACAACCTCTGCGTTGCCAATGGAGGTGCTTCCTGTGGCGAAGACGCCTTTGTCAATGATTGAGACTTCCTCGGTAATTGAGCGGACCGGGAGGCTTTCAGGAGCCAGCGGCACGATGCGAGCGATCTGGATTGCTTCGGCTTTGGGAAGACGGGCAACATAATTAGCGATGATCTGAATGCCCTCACGTCCTTCTGGAAGCCACGGGGCTGATACAACCAAGTCCCACCGGCCTGGGATGCTTTCGCGCTCAAACAGCCCGAACAGGGTGAAAGGCCCATAGGTATGGGTGATGTTGCGTTCTACCTTTCGCATGGCATCAATTAAGGCTTCCGTGCCGGGGCTTGTCACGGGCTTTTCTCGTGTGGCAATCATAGCAGTCTCCTTAGAAGCGTTGTCGTTGCTTCGATCATCTCTTTTGCGTCTGTTCCTGTGCGTGTTCCTACGGGTTGATACCGCTGCTCCGGGTTCCATCCCTGAACAACAGACCATGCGGTCGTCAGCAGGGCATCGGTTTTAATCGCCGACTCTGCCCCTGACAGATGAAGCAATACATCCAAGTCGTGCGTCTTGAAGCTGGCATATCCCTTGAACTCGCTAGGGGTGTCCGGGTAGGCTGCCCAGTCCAGCGCCCGGCAGATGCGAACCTTCAGCGCGATCTCGACGGCATAACCGCAGAGGTAAGCCGCCGCGTCGGCGCTGTTGCTTCCCGCCCGGTTGAGAACCCGTGCCGCCCGCAGGTAAGCGCGGGAAGACGCTCTGAGTTCAGCAGGTGAAATCATTCTGCGTCTGTCGCTTCGGCTTTGTTCTCAGCCTGCTCTTTGCCGCCTTCACCCTTCGCCGCCTTTTCTGCCGCTTGCAGAGCCTTCCGAAGCGGCGTAATCAGCTCGCGCCGAACGGCAAGTCCCTTGCCCGGTTTCCACTCCCCGCCGGCCTGGTAGAAGGCCCGCACGTCTAAAAGGTCCACGCCGTTATATTCCGTCAATGAAACCCGGACAACTTCGCGGCTGTTCTTCTCAAACTCCGAAACGACGGTTCCCTCGTTCATAGCTATCTTCCCTTCACCTGTGCAATTATCGCTTCGATCATTTGTCGATGGCTTGAACTTCTTGGTCATCAATCCACTGCCGCAGCGCCGACGCCTTGAACCGGATGGTCCCGCGCCGGCCTTCTCCCAGCTTGACGTAGGGAATGCGCCGGGCAGCGGTCCAGGCTTCCACGGTCCGAACGCTGACATTCAGCAGCGCCGCCGCGCCCGCCTTATCCAGCAGGCCCTCGTTCTTGTCCAGCAGGCTCTCATCCCCCAGTGTTCCGTTGTCTGTGCTGCTCATATCGTGATGGTTTCCAGATTAAGCGTTTCCAGGTAACGCTCGGCCAGCAGGTTCCGCACCGTGGCCGGTCGCCAGTCGCCGCCGCGCTTGGTCTTGCGCCCGCCGTCTGTCAGCGCCGCCGCGATCTGTCGCAAAGAACGCCCCTCGGCCCGCAGCTCCCGCGCCAGGCGCACCGTGGCCTGCTCCGCCGGGTCCAGGGTCACGATCCGGGTCCCGTCTTCGCCGGTCGTCGTCACATAGCCGAGGGGCGTGGTTCCCAGCCGCTCCCGCCGCGTCTTCTTGCTGCCCAGCGCGTCGGTGGTCCGTTCCCCGATGACTTCGCGCTCCCACTGGCTGATCTGTACGATGAAGGCCAGCATCAGCCGCCCGGTGGCCGTCGTGGTGTCGAACTTCTCCATGACGCTGGCCCATTCCGCGCCGGCCTTCTCAATTTCTGCCGTGAGGTCGTAGAGGTCCCGCACGGAGCGGGTCAGCCGGTCCAGCTTCAGTGCTAGCAGGACGCGCCCCGGCCCCAAGTCTTTGAGCGCCGCTTGCAGGCCAGGCCGGTTCAATGTCTTGGCGCTGAACCCGGCGTCTTCGTGAATGGCAATCAGTTCCCAACCGTTTGCCATCGCCTGCGCTGTGATCCGCGCCCGCTGTGCTTCCAGGCCGAGGCCGCTGTCCGCCTGGTCGTCTGTCGAGACGCGGACATAGCCGACGGCTTTGAGTGCTTCCGGCTCCTGAAAAGCTTGTTCGCTATTTGTTCGCCTCGCTGCCATGCTGCTCTGCTCAATCCTCGTTTTGAGTACGCTCAAAGCGAATACAATACGTTGTAATCCTATTATACACGATAAAGAGGGCGAAGTCAAGTCAAAGTGTTTACAATATGCCCGTTTTATAAACAGGGGCTTCCAAGAGTAAGACACAAGAGAAAGAACAAGAGACAGTCTCTTTATAAAGAGGCAGAGAAGATAACCGTCTCTTTATAAAGAGAGTCGCCCCACTTCTTGCGTCACGCTTTTGTCTCCCAGCATAATCCTCAGATGGCTGTCCGTGACACTTCCCCTGCGTTCGGGCTGACTGAGCATGGCACTCTGCCGAATAAAGATCGCCCAGCCGTCGTACACACTTTGAGCCGCACAGGCTTTGAGCGGCAAGACGCTGTTCATCTTCCGCCAATTGGGGCGGTCGACAGAGGTCATGGAGGATTGCATAATGAAGGGCCGTTGTTTTTATTATTTTCGCGTGATGCTGGAATGGATTGAGATCGTTCCAGAAGGCACTTGGGAAGTTGTTTTAGACATCGCCTTGCACGCTCTGCACGGATGAAACAAGGCCCGGCGGCACTCTGCCGCCGGGCCTTGTCCCTTCACTGCGTGTTGCTTTCGCCCTGCCGGTAAACGCCTTTGACCACGAGCGAGACCAGCCGCCGCCACCCTCGCAGTAGCGTCCGGCCAGCCGGCGTCGGCGGCGCATCGTCTTTCCAGAAATGGACGCCCGCCCCTTCTGTATGAGGCCCATAGGCTTCAAGAAAGCGGCTCGGCTGCTTGTGGCCCAGCGCAAGGATAGCCAGTAACCAGAACAGCACTGTGGCGCTCTGCCCTTCGTTGGCCGGGGCCTGTTTCGGGAAGTGCTTTGTCAGCAGGGACAGTAGCCGCCGCTGAACGAGCGCATCTAGCGCGTTTTCGTCTTCGTGTGTCATCGTGTTGTTTCTCCTTTGGTTCCTGTTAAAGTTACTATGTTTTTCGGGTCTAATATAAGCCCTCCCCAAGCAGGGAAGGGCATCGTGCGGGAAGGGCTTACTTGATGAAAAAGACGTCTTCGGCAGGCTGGAAGCTGGCCCAGGGCAGAGCTTCCCCGGTGTCTAAGAGGGCCGCCGACAGCGCCTTCTTGTCCAGGGTTTCCACGACGGCGGCAGGGAGGCTCTCACGTGCCCAGGAGAGGGCCGCTGCCGTGTCGGTGACGTGAACGGCGGCGGGCTTCTGGCGGTATCCCAAAACCCCATTGAACAGGCGCAGGGACTTCCGCTTGCCCCCGGCCAGCTCCTGCCGCGTGAATGCCTGCAAAGCCGCCCCATAGCGCCATTCCAGGGCCTCTGCCGCCTGCTCTTCGGCACGGGCCATCTTCTCAGCATTTTCCCGGATACGAGCGGCGCGGGCGCGGGCGTCGGCCATCTTCCCCAGCACCCAATCGGCTTTTTCGGCAGTGTCCGGCGTGAACACCTCGGCTTCGGCTTCATCGGGTACGACAGGCGCGTTTTCCAGGGCTTCCATCCCCGCACCGGTGATCAGGATGCAGTCGGTTTCTTGAAAGTCCGATGTCTCGGCGAAGTCCGGCCCATCGAAAAATGTCTTGACATCGGGCGCGGCGGTGATTGAAGCAGTCAGCATGGTCTTGGTCTCCTTGTTTTGTTTGTTGGTGGGGGCGTTCGTCCCGCCCCCGGTCTTTTCAGAACTTCCCGGCCATCATGTCATGCCGGCCCCAGTTCAGCTCGTCTTCCTGCGCGGCCATCTGGTCGGCCCATTCGTTTTCGCACACTTCGCACATGGTTCCGGGCGTCTGCGTGAAGCCGCAGTTATCGCAGATTTCCAGTTCGCCGGAAACAAGCAGGGTGATTGTCTTGGCGCGGAGGTCGCTGTTGGTGATGAAGGCGGTCTTGACAAATGCTTCGGTGATGTTCATGGTTCGGGTTTCCTTTTATATCTCTTAACTGATATGATTATACCAGAGTAATGTTATACTTGTCAAGTGATACGAACATATTTTTTGAAAATAGTTTGTTTTATCTTTTAGGCTTATTTCTATACCACTAGACAGGCGCATTTATGCTGTTTGTGTGCTATAATGGAGGCATTGAAGGAGGGCGGCATGATACGCTCAAAGATTGATGACTTGGTTCGGGAAAAAGAGTATCAGGAGAAGCGGCGGCTGTCACTAGCGACCATCGCCAAAGAGACGGGCCTTGCCATCGGCACCGTGCAGAAGCTGCGAAACGGTGATGTCTCGCGCGTATATCTTTCCACGCTCGACACGCTCTGCAATTACTTCAATGTGAGTCAGATCGGCGACGTGCTGGAATATGACAAGACGGGAGAACCTGCAAAATGAACGAAGATAAGCAGCAGGAACTCGGCCAGGCGCGGCGCGAGCTGGACCAGGCCCGCGAAGCACACGCGGCGGCCACTGTAGCCCACCTGGACGCCCCGCAGGACCCGGAAGCCGTGCGGAAGGTCAAAGAGGCCGTGCAGCAGGGCAAGAGCGCGTGGAAGGGATACCAAAAGGCGGCGACGGCGGGACTGGCTGCGCAGATTGACGCGATCCAGCCGAGCGCCTTCCCGGATGATAATTCCCCGGATGATAATTCCCCGGATGATAATTCCCCGGATGATAATTCCCCGGATGATAATTCCCCGGATGATAATTCCCCGGATGTGCCGGCGGCGTTTCGGGAAGAGTCGGCATCAGCTCATCAGCATCATAAAGAGGAAGAGAACCATGCCGCAGGAAGAAGGCCGTGTGCCAGAGGAGATTTTGCAGCAGGTAGAACAGGAAGTAAGAGAAACGTCGCTGTCGAGCCAGCCGGCACGAAGAATTGCCAAACACGATTTGCAGACAGGCGAGGAGTATCTCTTCATCCTCAGCTCAAACCTTGCCAGCGAGGAGATCGCCTTGCTGCGGGCCGGCGGTCCGGCTGCGCTTCAAGAAAGCAGTGGGTTTCGCTCAGTTCAGGGACAGGAGATCGGTATTATCCATAAAATCAAGCAAGGGGACTGTCTCCTTTAGGTGACAGGTGAATGCCTTCCTGTCTGCCGAAGGCTCTGTATCCCCACCATTCGTTTAGAATAATGCTTGCAATATCTCGCAAACATATGGTATAATAGAGGCATGGACAGAACGTTGCGGTTGCCTCTAAATCCCACAACGGAGCAGGCTGAATACCTGCTGGAAACGATGCGTCAATTTACGCAGTCGTTCAATCTTGTCTGCGGTGAAGGCTGGCGACTTCAAGAAGGAAATGCCTATACGCTGCACCGTCTCACCTACCGCGACAGCAAAGCACTATGCCCGAAGCTCGTTTCCGACCTGCACGTTCAGGCACGGCAGAAAGCCTCGGAAGCCGTCAAGTCTGCTATCTCGCTTGCCAAGAAAGGACGCAAGGTAGGCTTTCCTAATTCCACACTCTGCCCACCTCGCTACAACTGCAATTCGTTCTCCGTGGATTGGCAGAAGGGTTTGGCGAACCTTGCTACTGTCTGCGGACGGCAGAAAGTTCTTTTTACCGTCCCTGCCTATGCACGTGAACTTCTCGGCAATCGCGTTGCCACGGCTGACCTGATGTACCGAAAGGGCAGGTTCACGCTCCACATCGTTCTAAAACTTGACGATGTAGAGTTTGCAGACAACGGGCAAGCCCTCGGTGTTGATCTCGGCGTATGCCGTCCTGCTGTCACCAGTGACGGGCGATTGCACGGCACAAAATGCTGGCGCGAAGTTAGCAAAAGACGTTTCCGCCTCAAAAGGAAACTCCAATCTAACGGCTCTAAGTCTGCCAAACGGCATCTGAAAAGCCTCGCGGGACGCGAACTGCGTTTCCGACGAGATTGCGACCACGTTCTCAGCAAAAGCATTCTGCACGGCATCACGGCAGGAACTACCGTCGTTGTTGAAAACCTAACAAACATTCGGGCGCGGGTAAAAGCACGGCGCGGCGAAGCAAAACGGCGGCTCCACAATTGGTCGTTTGCCCAACTTCGTGGCTTTTTGGAATACAAGGCCGAGTCCCTGGGCTGCCAAGTGCAGGGAATAGACCCGCGCCACACGTCTCAGAGGTGCGCTGTGTGCGGGCATATCTACCGAGGCAACAGGCCCAGTCAGTCTCGTTTCGTATGTCGATTGTGTGGTTATCGCGCCAATGCTGATAAGAACGCGGCGGTTAATATCCGCGATAAACACCTTGTCGGTTGGTCTTCACCTTCCGACGCGGCTCTGTCAAAAGCCGTATTGTCTCAACCCGCCGATGGCCTAGCCGCTCGGCACACGGGTTAGGAACAAGCCGCCCTCTTTAGGGGGCGGTATCTGACTTTGCCAATCTTCCCTACTGCGTCTTCAAGTTCACCGACGCTGCCCCAGACGAAGGGGCTTCTGGCTGGGGCGCCGAGTAAGCTGAACCATTCAGCGCCCAAGCCTCAATCTCTCGAAAGCCAAGCCTAGAAGAAGCCGAGCGGGATGCGTTCGGCGCGGTGGGGACCCTGCGGGAATAGCCCCGCATCAAGCAAGGCGAGAGAACGCGCTGGAAATGCCTCTGCGGCTTCCTATGCGCCTCGCACAGCGGTTTTAGCGCCCCAAAGGTTTACCCGCCCCCGCGTTCACCGTCCTGCTGGATTTCCAGCCAGATTTCTTTGCGGTGAACAGCGACTTCTTTGGGAGCCTTGACGCCGAGGCGCACCTCGCCGCCTCGGATTTCGACGACGACGATCTCGATGGCGGCAGTTTCGCCGGCGGGGTCGCCGAGGGTGATAGACTGATCGGTCTCGCGGGTGAGTACGAGCATGGGAGGCCGTCCTTAGCGGTGGTTTATGCCTCCTTCCCTGCACAAATCATGCCAAGCCCTCTTGAAAGGAAAACCGATGAACACACGAGCTGGCGGCAGCAACCAGAGCGCCAAAACGCGCGGCGCAATCCTCTATACCCGCGTTTCCGGGGAAGTGCCGTGCTTGTCCTGCTCATCGCCGGAAACGCAGCGCGACGCCTGCCGCGCCAAAGCCCTGGAAATGGGCCTCCCCATCATTGCCGAGCATTACGATGGCGGCGTCTCCGGCGGGCTGCTGCTGGCCCGTGCCGGCTTCCAGGCGGCGCTCGCGGACATAAAGGCAGGCCGGGCAGACACGCTGATCTGCCCGAACATCAGCCGGTTCAGCCGGGACGTGGAGCATCAGCACTCCGTCAAGAAGGCAATTAAAGCCGCCGGAGCGCACCTCGTGTTCTGCGACATGGATTTTGCCGACACACCTGAAGGCGATCTGAACTTTACCATTCAAGGCGGCTTCGTGGCCTACGAGAAAATGGTTATTCGAAAGCGGACCATGGCGGGAAAGCGAAAGCGGGCCGAAGAGGGCCGGCAGATCGAACACAACCTCATCAGCGGCTATATCCTCTGCCCGCCTGGCTGAAAACAGCCGTTCGGCGCGTCATCGGCCTTAGTCTCATGTGAGACTAAGGCATGAAACCATTGTGAGACTAAGGCACAAGCAGCACGGCCTCGCTGAACGCCGCGCCGTGTCCCCAAATTGGGGACACGGCGCGTTTCTTGCAACCACGGTACAGCTTGCAATCGGGTACAATAGGCAAACAGTCTTACATTTTTCGGCAGCAAGTTTGAAGCAGCGGATCTGGAAGTAGAGAAATTAGAAGTGGGGATTGCTTACGGCTGCAATCCCCAGCATGATCGCGATAGCAACAGCAACAAAAATCCATCTGTTTTTAGCTTCTTCGCGCCTTGTGGGTTCTTTTTTCATAGTTACTATCATAACACGGCGACTTGGAGTTTAGTTCTATGCCTAGCCCTTCCTCAAAAATCAGCGGCAGCTCTTCCTCTGGAAATGCGCTGGCCGATCTTAGCGATGCCGTGATTGCCGCCATTGAAACCGGGATTGCTTCCGGTTTCGATTCCGTTGCCCAGCAGTCAGCAACCGGAAGTGCGGTGGGCGCGGCTCCGGGTGCTGCTGCCGCGCCGGTCTCGAGTATCGTTGAGCCGCCCGGCGGGATTGCAGGTGCGGGAAACGGCCCGGCTCCGAGTACGCCAGGAGATAACCCGATTATTGAGCCGGGCGGCGGGATTGCGCCGCCACCTGCAAACCCTCATGCGCTGGGGGCTTATGAAGCGGCGCAGGCCCAAAAAGACGAGATCGAAGCGCATCTGAAAAATGAGTATGCCGAGCGCGGAAAGTTCGGCGCTGTCGGCGGAGAAGAATACAAGGATAAACTCAGCGAGCATTTAGAAAACGCGGGCTTCGGAAGCGGCGAAGAAAGCGAAAAAGGGCGAGTTAAGAGCCTCGGTCAATTCGGTCGGCGGCTCAAAAGCGGCCTATGGGAAGAAGAAGCGGGTCTCGGGTTTCCGGCCCTGGAGCTTGCGGAAGGTGTTTCTAAGCGCATCAACAAGCTAGATAGCGGCGAATACGTTGCCCCCGAAGAACGGCAAGCCAGCTTAACAGAAGCGGTTGCGCCAGGTGTGGGCGGCATTTTTGGCGCAGCCGCCGGTACCGCTTTTGGAAACCCGGTGTTAGGCAGTTTTCTCGGAGCGGGGGCCGGAGAAATTGTAGCCGCAACCGTCGGCGCCAAGTCCGAAAAAGACGAAAGCACGCGCGAAGCTGCCGAGAAGCTGGTTGCGGCGATGTCCCTCACGGAAGACGCGTTTCATTCGCTGCGCTCCCAAATCGAGCAGTCCGGCGCACCCGTCAAGCAGATTTCCGAGGGCCTGAACATTCTGGAAAGCACCGGCGCAATCGGCAGTGGGTCCGGCGTCGTCGCCGGTCAGGCCCGGCTTGCGCTGGGTCTCGGCGAGCAGTTCGCCCCGGTGGATACGGTGATAGCGCAGACTCTTTCCGCTGACCCGGCCTTGTATCAGGCCTCTGCCGCGTTTCATACGAAGGGCGACATGAGCAGTGGGGATTACCGGGACGTTGCCAAGCTAGAGCTTTTGCAGGGCAATCCCGGCGCATACACTGCGTTTCAGCAGGCATCCGCTGCCGAGCGGGACGAGAGCGACCCGGAAACCAAGAAGGCGATTAATAACCAAAAAGGCGTTGAGGGAAGCTGGTTTGACGAAACGCTTCATGGGATTTCATCGCTCAAAAAAAGCTTGCGGCCTCACCTCGGACCGTTCGGATTCATTCTCGATCCCCTGGGCCTCCCGCTCCGTGATGTTGACCCGGTGGAAGATGCTCAAAAGCAGACGGAGGACGCGAGAGGAAAGGCAGGAGACAAGGCCAAAGAGCAGGCGGCAGACGACTACAAAGACTCGCTGGAAAGAGGTGCGGCGAACTTGTCTCTCTTGTCTTCCGGCAGCGCGGTCAACCGGCAGGTCGGTGAGTACCGCTACGCGGCGCTTGGCTCAGAAACGCCCCAGCAGCTTGCGAGACGCCTTCCGGCTCTGGAAACAGCGCTGGGCCAGGAGGCGGCGGCGGATCAAACGATGATCGAGCAGGACAACAAAGAGCTGTCAAAACTGCCCGCAAACAGCCCGGCCCGCGCCGCCTACCAGCTCGAAATCTCGAAGCTGGAAGACGACAAGATTGAGAAGCCGAACCTGTTCTACCGGAAGTTTGTCAAAGAAAACTACATTTCGCAGATACAAGAGACGAGCGCTGTTTCTTCACTCATTGAAACGCGGGCAACAATCGAAGGACGTTCCGCCGCTGACATCCAGAAGCAAGTGAACAAGCAGGCAACTTACCTTGAAAATATGGCGACATCGCCAAAAAACCCGCTAGACCCAACTGAAATTACTAGCCTGCAAGAACAGGCAGTTAAAATGCGGTACGCCGCCAAGATCGAAACGCAGGCACAAAATCTAAGCAAGCAAGATGAGCGTATTGAGCAAGCCGATTTAGGCATTGTCAAAGCCCAGATAAACGGGGGGCCGGAAGAAGTCTATAAAGCCAGAGACCAAGAGGTATCCGACTTCCAATCGAAGATTAAGGAATTAGTAGAAACCCTGAGTCAAGGCGGGCTATCGGTCGATGACCGCATCGCAAAAGAGCGGGAACTCACCTCGGCGCGTGAGGCTTCGGTCAAAGCCGTAGATGCTCAGGGTCAAGGCCGGCTCAATGACAACTTTGCGATAGATGCGACGCGGGAAGAAACGGCACAAATTGGACTGGGCCGCCGGATTTCGCGCACAGGCAACGCCGGCGCAGGCGAAAGTGCGCTTTCGCTGAGTTTGACCGAGATCGCGGACGCGCAAAGCCATCTTGATTTTGACCGCGCTCATTCGCCGAAAAACCTGAAGCGGATTGCAGACGATGAAGACCGGGTCAGCCAAACGCGCGAGCAGCGCGAGCAGCTTCTTGATGAGACGAATGATTACAACCCAGGCGGGGCATTCAACCGGAAACTCGCGAATGACCGTGCGAATTTTCAAATTTCTTTGGAAAATCCGTACCAAGACGGCGACCCAAACGCGGACCCGATGACGCGCGGCAGGACCGTCTTGGCGGACCTGAACACAGACGTAGCAGGCCTAAAAAAGAACCGCTCCGCCTTAATGCAGTCCGGCAAGTGGCGCGAGGAAGACGAAACCCGCTATACCGGCCAGTTAAACAGTGACCGCCTGCAAATCTCGCAGATCGAGCAGCAGCAGAGAATTGGTTACGAGTCCCTCATCCCAGAAATGCTCGCCGGCAGCCCCGGTCAAGGGCGCCTCACCGGCATCCTGCCGACGGCAGGGCAAGCGGCGTACTTCAATCCCAACCAGTTCATCACCGGCACGTTCGGGAAGCCAAGCCCGCGCCAGATAGACGACGGCGAAGGACACCCGGCGATGGCCGGCGGGCAGGTGGGCGCGTTCCTGAAAGCAAGCGGAGTTGCGGGGGCAGCGGCGCACGCGGCGACGGCAATGGGCGGCGACTCCGGCCCGGCAATCCTCGCCGAGCTTCAGAGGCTCAATGCCAATATCGAGCGGGCTAACAATAGAGGCACCCGGTCGCCGGTAATGACAAGTGGCAGCACGGGCGGGGTCAGTCCCTACGAATTCGGCGGCGGAGGAAGGTAAAAATCGTGGACACAGAAACAGTCTCAACACAAGAAACGAACGCGGCGGGGCTGGAGGTGACCCTGATCGTCGTGCCGGCAGGCGGCTTTGAGTTTGTGACGCCGGAAGGCCAGACCCTGCTGCGCGTTCAGCACGGGCCGGGCGGCGGCAGCGCCTTGACGCTGTTTGGGCCGAACGGCCTGCCTGCCGTGTTCCTCTACGGCGGGGACTACGGAGGCGACATCGGGGTCTGCCGGCCCGATGGAAGCATCGTCATCCGTGCCAATTCTTATGAGGCGGAGGGCGCCTTCTGCGTGTTTGGCAAGGGGAACGATCTCACCTTCGCCGTGCCAGCGGCAAAAATCGCGGCGGCACGGAGGCAAGCGCAAGACGCAGAGGCGCAAGAGGAGAGTCGGGGAAACTGATGACACGCGCGAGAAAAGCAATCGAAAGAAAAGCAATCGAAAGAAAAGCAATAAGCCGCCGCAGCTCAAAATGCGGCGGCCTGATGTCGCCGAAGGGTCTGGGGTATGCTTGCCATGCGTGTTCTGCCAAGCCATAGCTTTGATGAAGCGCAGAAGACGCGGTCCAAGCCCTAAATAAATCCCCACTCATCCCCCAAAGTAAGCGCTGGCCGTGCGGAACCTGGCACTCGGCGCGGGAATTCGCCGCTGGAAACACTCTGCGAAGACCAAAAACTGCACCAAATTACACCAAAATTGTTACCAGATGTCGCCGTTTTGCCTTGCCGGCATGAGTTTTCTGGGTTTCTTGACCTGACCACACGCGCGAGAAGCGCTCCCGCGCCTACGGCTTTTGTTATGCTATGATTGTGTTATGCTATGATTGTGTTATGCTATGATTGTGTTATGCTATGATTGCTTGTCTCCAATTGGCGACGCCCTTTGTTCTTGTGAGAGCAAACGAATCGTTTGCTCTGCGCTTTCAGAATGTGACACCTCTCAGAGTAATCAGAGGCTTTTGCCATGAGAAAACGAAAACGCCCCATGAAAGATAGGCATGAAAGATAGGCATGAAAGAATGAAGCCATGAACACGCCTATAATGAACACGCTCCTAGTGAAACCTTTCGAGATGGATGTTCCCGGCAGTTCCCCGGCCTCCGTGCCGCGCCGAACGGTTCGCGCAGGGTTGACCCCGGAGCGCCTGTATGCCGCAAATACCGGCCTGGTCGGCCTCAGCTTGAAGCGCTTCCCGTTCCTTGCCTACGAAGCGAGAGAAGAAGCCTACGGCGCGGGCCTCCTCGGCCTATGGATCGCCGCCCAGCGATTCGACCCGGCGCGAGGCTTCACTTTCGGCACGTTCGCCGGCGACTACATCCGGGG
>JAABUQ010005688.1_pt1 | contig 19584 bp, 15 predicted proteins | sample 5560001 | NCBI WGS metagenome assembly JAABUQ01 (sample SAMN10711888, study PRJNA513371) | rock metagenome | isolation source: Antarctica rocks | place: Antarctica: Victoria Land, Finger Mt nord | collected 2015-12-18
AAATTGGGCAAAAGTTCCCAACATACACTGCGGTTGCCAGTCACCCTCTCATCACTCTGGAAGTTGTACCCTGAGTGTAACAGAATCCCCAACCTGAATCTGTGATTAGGTTGGGGAGTGCAATCAATTAATTTTTCCAGATCACCAACACAACGCCGGAGATAATCAGCCCCAAGCCAACCACACGACTAAAAGGAACAGATTCCCGAAACACGAAGTAACCCACTAGGACTGAGAATACGTAGACCAAGGCGACGGCAGGACCAGCAATACTGAGTTTGACGCGCGTCAACAGCAGAATATAGGCAAACGCCCCCAGACCGTAGCACGTCAGACCAGTCAGGAGTTCCGGGGTGGTAAGGATACCTAAAAGATGGCTGCTTACATTACCGGCATTGACTTTGCCCAGCTTCAAGGCTCCGGCTTTCAAAAAGAACTGCCCGGCGACGCTAGCTAGGATTGAGATCAGGAAGAGTCCAAATTCTGGTGGAGTCACAGAAGCATCCCTAAGTAAGCCACTCGGTTTCTTAGTTTACAGCTTGCTGAACTAAAACCAGAGCTACATTTACGTATTATGCAATTTATTGATCAGACCGAAATTGAAGTTGAAGCTGGGAAGGGTGGAGATGGGATTGTCGCCTTTCGGCGCGAGAAGTATGTGCCAGCTGGTGGGCCAGCTGGTGGGAACGGCGGGCGGGGCGGTTCGGTGATTCTGGTTGCCTTGGAAAACCTGCAAACCCTGCTGGACTTCAGGTACAACCATTTTTTCAAAGCAGAAGACGGTGCTCGCGGCGGACCGAGTAATCGCACTGGGGCAGCAGGTGGCGATCGCGAGATTGAACTTCCCTGCGGCACTGTCGTCTATGACGCCGAAACTGGTGAACTCTTGGGCGATTTAGTCGAGCCAAGGCAGACTTTCTGTGTCGCCCAGGGGGGTAAGGGAGGACTGGGAAACAAGTTTTTCTTGAGCAATAGCAACCGCGCTCCAGAGTATGCCCTACCAGGTCTGCCGGGGGAAAAACGACGGTTGCGGCTGGAGTTGAAGCTTTTGGCGGAAGTCGGAATTATTGGGCTGCCAAATGCCGGTAAATCCACCCTGATTTCGGCGTTGTCGGCAGCACGACCAAAGGTGGCAGACTACCCTTTTACCACCCTGATTCCGAATTTGGGGGTGGTGCGTAAACCTAGCGGCGATGGCAGCGTTTTCGCTGATATTCCTGGATTGATTGCTGGTGCCCATCAGGGAGCTGGGCTGGGTCACGAGTTCTTGCGCCACATTGAGCGTACCCGTTTAATGCTGCACCTGATTGATAGTACTTCTGCTGAACCAGTGGCAGATTATAACACAATACAGGGGGAATTGACTGCCTATGGGCGGGGTTTAGCAGAGCGTCCCCAAATCATAGCGCTTAACAAGATTGATGCCGTTGATTTGGAAACGCAGAATATAAATGCGATCGCCGCCGAGTTAAGTCAGCTAAGCCAAGCCCCGGTTTTCCTGATCTCAGGGGTTGCCCACACCGGATTGGAGCCTCTGTTGCAGCAAATCTGGCAAACTCTCGACCAACTCACACCTATGAGCGTTGATTGAATTGTTGGTAAACAGCACGAGAGATTTGGCGAATCAATTCTTGAGCGCGACTATCGTTGTGGGGGCGTTTTACCATTGCCACTGCGATGTAGCGCTTGCCGCTGGGCAGATCAACTAAACCCACATCTCCCACAAGCGTTCCTATATCACCAGTTTTGTGGGCAATTCTAGCCCCTTGTCCCAGACCTCTTGGCAGCAAAGTGTCTATCTCTGTTCGCCGCATGATATCCAGGAAGCGATCGTGCGACGTGAGCGATATCAAATCCCCATGATTTACCAAAGCCATCAAATTCGCTAAATCCCTCGGACTTGTGGTGTTAGTCCCTGACAAATCCGGCAGCGCATTGCGCAGCTGTGTTACATTCAACCCCCAATTCTGGAACCGCTGATTCAGAGCCGCTGCACCACCCATACGTGCAATCAGCATATTGGTTGCCGTATTGTCGCTGATCGTAATCATCTTGGTTGCCGTTTCCAGGGCGCTGAACTTCGTCCCAAGGGGTTGGTACTGCATAGAGCCGGAGCCGCCACCAATCATCTCCGGCTTTAAGGTCAGCATTTCATTCAGGCTAATCTTCCCAGCATCTACATCCTGCAAAAAGGCGACGAAAACTGGAAACTTAATCATGCTGGCAGCGGCAAAAGTCGAGGAGCCATTCACATCAACGTAAGCGCCGGTATCCAGATCAACAAATAAGATTCCAGGCATCAGACCGGCATTTTTAGCCGCCAACTGCTGCAAGCCAGTTTTCAATTGCATAAGTTCATGACTCAGCTTTAAGGCAGACTCATGAACTACCGCAGTATTTGCCGGTTCTTGCTGCGTCTTTTCAACAGTGACAGAATAGGCGGACGTAATCCGACTGGTGGGGTCCAAAACTGAAAACAGCCCTCCAGCGATCGCACCAATGCCAACCCCCAAAATCAGTAGCCGCAGACTATACAAACCCAGCTTCATTGAGCGCGATCGCGTTGGCGTTTGCCTAGCATGCGCTACCCGCAATTGCTGCCGATGCTGGCTTCGGTTTGGCGACTGGGGCGGTGTCACCCCGATTGAGCTTGACTTGGTAGCCTCCTTTGGAGCTGTTACCGGGGGGCTGGGCTGAGTGTGATCCCGTGGAATCCTAACTGTATCCTGACTTCTTCGTTGTTGCTGGCGGTGACCATAGGGAATTTCCCCATTTTGACCCCGTGCTGAACCATTTCTGTGACCATACTCTGGCAGCGGTAGACCTTCTGACACCATCGACTGAGTTACAGACGGCTGTTTTTCCACACTTAACTCCTCAACCACCCTATTACTACAATTAATCCTTACCCACAACTGGCATTTGGGTCGAGTTGATTTATAACAATTCCTCAAGAAAAAATAAGTTTGAGCAGGCTAGGGACTAGCCTCTAGCCTGCTGTAGTGCCCATTCCATCTGAGTCAAAATCCCCCGCAGCATCGCCACTTCGGTATTTGCCAGCTGAGCGCGATTGAACAGCTGCCGGAATTTTTCCATCCTGCTAGCTGCTGTATGGGGGTAAAGATAACCAATCTTGAGCAGCAGGGCTTCTAGTTGCTGGTAATACCCCTCCAAAACGTCCAATGAGGCATACTCCCCCGTTGCCGGTGTGATATCACTCAATTGCCCCGACTGCGCACACACACAGAGTTCGTAACAGCAAATTGCCACTGCCTGGGCTAGATTCAGCGATGGATAGTTTTGACTTGAGGGAATGCTGACAAAGCGCTGGGCATAGTTCAATTCCTCATTACTCAGCCCTCTGTATTCTGGGCCAAAAATCAGGGCCGTTGCTTTCCCCGGCTCCGTTATCAACCAGGGTAGTGCCGTGCGGGGGTGTTCCAGCACAGCAGACAAGGCGCGGACACGAGCAGTTGTGGCGATTGCACGCTCACACCCACGCAACGCGATCGGCAGCGTCGCCACCACTTTAGCCGCTTCCAAAATATCAACTGCATGAACCGCCATCAGCTTCGCTTCAGCCGAGAGCTGGTCACACTGCGGATTCACCAACACCAGTTGTTGCAACCCCAGATTCTTCATCACCCGTGCGATCGCGCCCACATTTAATGGGCCAGCTGGCTCTACCAAAATAATCCGCACCCCAGCTAATGCCCGTTCCCACATAAAGCCTGTTAAAAACCACCCCTTAAGCACGTAGGGGAAATGTATCATAAACTTAACATAGGACATAGTATAGCCAAATGTGACATAGCCACAAAAACTTGCTTAAGTGTCAAAGCCCCTTCACTTGGCGCAAAAAATGGGAAGATTGCTGGGATGAGATCAACAGGAAAAAAGTTTAAGTAATGTCAGCTGGACGAGTGCAACCAAAGCTTATTATCCACGGGGGAGCAGGTAGTTCGCTTAAGGGGAAAGGGGGAGTTGAGATCGTGAGGCGATCGCTCTACAAAGTGGTGGAGGAAGTTTATTCCCTCCTACTATCGGGAGCAAGTGCCACAGATGCCGTGGTGCGGGGTTGCCAGTTGTTGGAAGATGACCCCCGCTTCAATGCTGGGACTGGTTCGGTATTGCAATCAGATGGTCAAATCCGCATGAGTGCTTCGTTGATGGATGGGGAGCTAGAGCGTTTCAGTGGCGTAATCAACGTCTCGCGGGTGCAACATCCGATTGAGCTGGCTCAAACTTTACAAAACTCACCTGACCGAGTGCTATCCGATTACGGCTCAGCTGAACTGTTGCGAGAACTCCAGATTCCCAGCTATGACGCCTTGACTGATCTCCGGTTGCAGGAGTGGATGCAAGAGCGGCAGGAGAATTTTGTCAAAACGATGGCTGGGGTGGTAGCAGAACAGGAACTGGTCGAGCCCAGCAACGCCGGACGCGGCACGATTGGCGTAGTGGTGCTGGATAGTCAGGGACATCTGGCAGCTGGCACATCAACCGGCGGCAAGGGGTTTGAGCGGATTGGGCGCGTCAGTGACTCCGCCATGCCAGCTGGGAATTACGCCAATGCCCATGCAGCTGTCAGCTGTACTGGGATTGGGGAAGACATCATAGACGAGTGTCTAGCACCGCGGATTGTCATCCGCGTGACCGATGGACTGTCCTTAGAGACAGCAATGAAGCGCTCGTTTGCAGAAGCTCACGAGCATCAACGGGATTTCGGAGCAATTGCGATTGATGCTACCGGCGCGATCGCTTGGGGCAAAACCAGCGAAGTCCTCCTTGCCGCCTACCACAACGGCGAACAAATAGGTGATACTCTTGAGATGCCTGAGAGTTTACTGGTGTTTAGCGCCTAAGTCAAAGGTTTATTTTTCCCCCAGCTCTGTTCGCCTCATCTCCCCCTGTTTTCAAGCGCCAACCTGGTTTAACCACCTGACGCGCACGGGCAATCACTAGGCAATCATCCGGTACATTTTCCGTGACGACAGAGCCAGCTGCCACATTGACATCAGCTCCCAGTGTCAGTGGCGCAACCAAAACACTATTTGAACCAGTCTTAGTGCGATCGCCGATCTGGGTGGGATGTTTCTTCACACCGTCATAGTTGGCGGTAATCGTACCGGCGCCGATATTGACGCGATCGCCTAGCGTAGCATCGCCCAAATAAGACAAATGAGCGACATTTGTTCTGGAGCCCAACGTACTATTTTTCAGTTCCACAAAATTCCCCACACGGCAGCCAGATCCCAAATGAACCCAACCGCGCAGATGGGAGTAAGGGCCAATCTGAGTCCCCGCTTCGACGATACTATTTATTACTACCGAATACAGCACCGTCACATTCTCACCAACTTGGCTATTTTCAATCAAACTCCCTGGTCCAATTCGACTCCCCGACTGAATCACCGTATTGCCCCGCAGATGGGTTTGCGGTTCAATAATCACATCCGGTTGCACCTGCACTGTGTCATCAATCGTGATGCTAGCGGGGTCAATCAGCGTTACACCCGCAGCCATGTACTTTTCCTTTACCCGCCTTTGCAAAATCTCATACGCCGTTGCTAGCTGTTGTCGGTCATTAACGCCCAGTATTTCCTGGTAATCCTCTACATCAACAGCCATCACTGGTTCAAGCTGGTTCACCGCATCCGTCAAATAGTATTCCTGCTGGTCATTGTTTGCCGAGAGCTGAGGCAGGATCTGTGCCAAGTCAGCCCAGCGGAAGCAATAGACTCCAGCATTGATGCGGCGATTTTGTTTCTGGGCGGTAGTGCAGTCCCGGTCTTCTATGATTTGTGTAATGATATTTTGACCGTTACAAAACACGCGCCCGTACCCTTGGGGATTGGACAGCTGGGCTGTGAGGAGCGTGGCGGCGTTCTGATGCTCCTGGTGAGTCTGCAACAGCTGTTTGAGTGTTTCAGGTCGCAACAGAGGTACATCCCCGTTCAACACCAGCAGATCCCCCGTGAAGCCCTCAAGGTGGGGGAGCAATTGCTGAATGGCATGACCAGTTCCGAGTTGCTGTGTCTGTTCGACAAATTCCATTGGAGGCGAGAGGGGGAATTCTGCTTCTACAAGGGCTGCTTTCACTTTGTCAGCCTCATATCCAACAATCACCAGACATCGCGTCGGCAAAATCTCCCGACAACTCTGGAGAACTCGTTCGACTAGTGAGCGCCCCCCCAAAGAATGTATTACCTTGGGCAGAGTCGATTTCATTCGGGTTCCGCGTCCCGCCGCTAGAATTGCTACTGCTACCATATTCAGCTTTGCCTTGAAGTATCCTTCGCTTCAGCTAAAAGGATACCTCACTGTAGAAGAGCCTCTTCCTGGGAGCAGATAAACTCAGTAAACAGCTGTATAAGTTCGGGATTGCGCCAACCCTTGTCCATTTCTTGCGCCATCACTAACAGCGCTGCTGCCGGAGTCAACGCTTGTTTGTAGGGACGTTCACTCCTCAGCGCATCGTAGATATCAATAATCTGAAAGATCTGAGCCAGATAGGGAATTTCATCACCTACTAGCCCATCGGGGTAGCCAGAACCATCCCAGCGCTCGTGATGATGGCGGATTATGGGAATGACACCCCGCATCGTGCGCAGAGGCTGGCAGATCTTCTCACCAATCAGAACATGCTGCCTCATAACCTCAAACTCTTGGACAGTCAATTTTCCCGCCTTGAGCAGTATCCCATCGGGAATACCAACCTTGCCAATGTCGTGGAGATAGCCACCCCACTGCAAATTCCGGATTTGGTCGCGTGTTAGAGCGAGAAATTCACCAAAGGCTTTAGAGCTTGCCACCAGTCGTTCACAGTGGTCACCGGTGTTGGGGTCACGACTTTCAATCGCCCTGGCAATTGAGAACAGAACTTGTTCGGCGTGGTCTAAGTCTTCATTCAGGCGCTTCTGGCGCACAAGAGATTTAACCCTGGCGGACAGTTCCAAGCGGTCAAAAGGTTTACTGATAAAGTCATCTCCCCCAGCTTCAATTCCTCGAATCCGCGATTGCCGATCCGAGAGAGCCGTAATGAAAACCACCGGTAGTAGCCTGGTATGTTCATCCTGCTTTAACTCTTGGCAGACTTCAAACCCATCCATCCCCGGCATCATTACATCCAGCAGGATCAGATCCGGGTGGCTATTCTTCACCCGCTCCAGCGCCGCAGATCCACTGTCTGCCTCCAGGACTTCGTATCCCTCCACCGCCAAAAGAGCGACTGCGGTCATGCGACTGGGGGCATGGTCATCAACCACCAGGATTTTGGGTGGATCACAATCAAAGCCGTTGACTAGATAATTCTTTACTTTATCGAGTGTAAAAGTCATTGAATTAGAAACAGAGTCAAGGGGGGTATACAGGATCTTACTCCCGTTATCCACATCACCGACACTTCCAGTATGCTCAATTCGTCTGAATTAGGAAATCAGGCATTTCACGGAGATTTACTATCAGATCAGCGTAGGAGCGTCACGAACGAGCACGCTTTCTCCACTGGGAGGTCGGCTCTAGAGAACTGGCTTGTTGCTCCCCAAGCCGCCGGTGCAAAATTACGGCAGCTGGATCAACTAATTCCGGATCGCGGTAAGGAATGGCAGCACGGGTGAGCAAATGCTCAAGTTCAAGCCGAGATAGCAGCGGCGGCTTGTCAGTGTCAACCCAGCTTGCTACTGTACCGGGCGATCGCCGCCCCACTGGTGGCGTAGAGCCAATCTGTAACCCAGCTGCCATCAGCGCTGTCCGCACAGCAGCTGCACAAGAATAAGTCGCAATTCTACCAAATGACCCTAAACACTTAGCAACCTGGTCTAGAAATTCCACCGTCCACAGTTGAGGGCAGTTGGGGGGTGAAAATGGATCTAAAAAAATTGCATCCGCCCGGAAACCGGACTGGTGTACCAGACCAATCGTAGCCCTGGCATCACCAATAAGCAGAGTCGCCTTAAGGCGGTTCGTCTCAACTTGGTGTTCAGTTCCCAGCTCACGCAGAATTTGGGTATAGTCGGGGTACCAACAGTTGAGTAAGTGATGCGCGATCGCAGCTTGTGGCACAGATGGATTTAACTCCAAGCCGACTACCTCCACACAGCAGTGGGGATTGATTGCCCAGATAGTCGCCAAGGCAGCAGCAGTATTATAACCCAGACCATAACAAATATCCAACAGCCGCAAGTTGGGTTGCCTAGCTTTGTCAGTCAACTGGGTTGGCTCTACAAACTTCAGTTGGGCTTCCTGACGCGCCCCATGGTAACTATGAAACAATTCCCCAAACTCAGCACAAAAGAAGGTGCTGGAGCCATCATCTGTTAGCTTTGGGACAAAGTCCTCAACGTCTGCCATCAATCCCAGCTATAAGTACCAACTTTGATGATATAAAAAAACTCGAACTCTCAAGCAAGCTCCCCCATTTTTAACGATGCACTCAATTACTGATTTTCCCCCGTTTGTCTCTACCGAGTGGCTATACGAACACCTTGATGCTCCGCAAGTTGCGATCGCCGATTGTCGCTTTTCCCTAGCAGATCCACAACTTGGTCAGCAGCAATATTCACTCCACCATATTCCAAAAGCATACTACATGGATTTGAACCGGGATCTTTCCAGTCCTGTGGGACAGCACGGTGGACGACATCCCTTACCTGACTCTTTCGTATTGGCTAATAAGTTATCGGCTATGGGGGTAAATTCTCAGACGTTGGTAGTTGCTTACGATGATTCGCGTTTTGCCTTTGCCGCTCGTCTATGGTGGCTGCTACGCTACTTGGGGCATGATCGGGTTGCCGTACTGAATGGGGGTTTTTCCGCCTGGTGTTCAGCCGGGTATCCCCTCACCGACGCTATTCCGGCACCTCAGCTTGCTACGTTTGTTCCTCAACTGCAACTGTCGCGGGTGGTAGATATTACAGGAGTGAAAACCCGCTCAGATCGCCCAGAAGTCGTGCTAGTTGATTCGCGGGAGAGCGATCGCTATCGAGGAGAGCGAGAACCGATTGATAGAATTGCCGGTCATATTCCTGGCGCGGTTAACTACCCTTGGCAGGAAGTTTCCGATGCCCAAGGCTACCTGCAAACTGCTGCCGAGCAACATCGCCGCTGGGAAAAACTACAGCTTGCAGAGGAAATTATGGTTTATTGTGGTTCTGGCGTCACCGCCTGCGTCAATTTACTGTCTTTAGAAATTGCTGGGATTCACACCGGCAAGCTTTATGCCGGTAGCTGGAGCGACTGGTGTTCCTATGTAATCTAAATCTAGAAACTTCACACTTGTTGACATAAGCGAACACGCTCTGATCTACCCTGAGCTCTCTCGTCCGCAGCACATGCTTATGTTCGTTATACCTCTTTGGGAGGATAATATACAACCGGAGCGATAGCCAGCCTGCAACTCAGTCAATTTTATTGGTAGATTTGACAAACAGGGTTCGTGTTCTGGCACCGACCTGAGTATGATCCAGCACCAGAGGACAAATCTATTGACCATAATATTTTGTAAGCTGATGAGAGTTAAATAAAAATTTACTATGCCACTTTAGTATATTTACCATGCTATTTTAGTATATTTGTTTTAGTAAGCCTGTAATTTCGTAATTGCTATAATCGATCATTCGACTTAAATTCTTTACTCCAACTATTAGGTATAAATTTGTATGCCTTGCTTAATGAACCGTCTGTCTATTTTTGTAGACGGAAACAATATGTTCTACGCTCAACAAAAAAATGGCTGGTTTTTCGACCCTAGACGAGTGTTGGAATACCTTAAAAAGGAGCAGCATAATACAGAGCTGAGCAATGCTTTCTGGTACACCGGCTTAAAAGACCCGCAAGATCAGCGCGGGTTCCGAGATGCTTTAATTAGCCTGGGATATACAGTCCGCACCAAAATTCTTAAAGAATACTACGATGATACATCAGGTCGCTACTCGCAGAAAGCAAATCTAGACATTGAAATTGTGGTAGATATGTTTAATACGGTTGAGCAGTACGACCGAGTAGTTTTATTTAGTGGCGATGGAGATTTTGAACGAGCAATTGAACTATTAAGATCAAAAAATACACATATTACAGTAGTATCTACAGAAGGGATGATTGCAAGAGAATTACGTAATGCTACAGACCGATATATTGACCTCAATGATATTCGTGAACATATTGAAAAAATTGACTACTAGGTTTGAGTTTGTAGTCAATTGTTGGGAGTCGGTTTAAATATAACAACTGACAAGTAAAAACATCCAAAAATGGAGTAAATCTGGTTTAGACTTATGGAAAATCAATCGAAATCAGAGCGGATCATTATTTTTGACACCACGTTGCGTGATGGTGAGCAGTGTCCCGGAGCAACCCTAAATGTAGACGAAAAGCTGCTGATTGCACGGCAACTGGCTCGTCTAGGGGTAGATGTAATTGAGGCGGGTTTCGCTTTTGCCAGTCCTGGGGATTTTGAGGCAGTTGAGAAAATTGCGCAAACAGTAGGTACAGAAGATGGCCCTGTGATCTGTAGTTTGGCAAGAGCGATCCGGGAAGATATTCAGGCAGCAGCAGAAGCGCTAAAACCAGCAGTTCATGCCAGAATCCACACATTTATTTCGACATCAGACATTCACCTGGAGTACCAGCTGAAGAAATCAAAATCTGAGGTGCTGGCGATCGCAGAAGAAATGGTCGCCTACGCCAAATCCTTCATGGAGGATATAGAATTTTCACCCATGGATGCCGGTCGCACCGATCCAGAGTACCTGTACCAAGTGGTAGAGCGGGCGATCGCCGCCGGTGCGACAACGATAAATATTCCCGACACGGTGGGTTACTCTACCCCTAGCGAGTTTGGGGCGATGATTCGGGGAATTAAAGAAAACGTCCCTAACATTGATCAGGCGATTATTTCCGTTCATGGTCACAATGATCTAGGCTTGGCTGTGGCTAACTTCCTGGAAGCAGTCAAAAACGGGGCGCGGCAGCTGGAATGCACCATCAATGGAATTGGAGAACGAGCTGGAAATGCGGCGCTCGAAGAACTGGTGATGGCACTGCATGTGCGACGGCAGTACTTCAATCCCTACTTAGGACGCCCAGCGGATTCAGAGGAGTCTCTTACTAATATTGATACGCGCCTTATTTACAAAACCTCCCGCCTAGTTTCCAACTTGACTGGGATGCTGGTGCAGCCAAATAAGGCAATTGTGGGGGCGAATGCCTTTGCCCATGAGTCTGGCATTCACCAGGATGGCATTCTCAAGAATAAGCTCACCTACGAAATTATGGATGCCCAGTCGATTGGGTTGACAGACAATCAGATTGTGTTGGGCAAACACTCGGGTCGCAATGCCTTTCGGACTCGCTTGAAGGAATTGGGGTTCGACCTGGCGGAGACTGAGTTAAATAAGGCATTTCTCAAGTTTAAAGACCAGGCGGATAAGAAAAAAGAAATTTCCGATTGGGACTTGGAAGCGATCGCTAATGATGAAATCCAACAAGCTCCAGAACTGTTTCGCTTGGAGCTGGTGCAAGTTTCCTGTGGGAGCAACGCCCGTCCCACCGCAACCGTCACACTCCGCACCCCAGGTGGCGAAGAATTGACTGATGCGGCGATCGGCACAGGACCAGTGGATGCGGTGTATAAGGCAATCAACCGAGTGGTGAATGTGCCAAACCAGCTGATTGAGTTTTCCGTCCAGTCTGTAACAGCTGGAATTGACGCCCTTGGGGAAGTGACTATCCGCCTGCGCTACCAAGAACAAGTGTTTTCCGGTCATGCGGCTAACACAGATATCATCGTCGCGTCAGCCCAAGCCTATGTGAACGCCCTCAACCGGCTTTATGGGGCGTTGCAGAGTCAGAGGACGCGAGAGCAAGTAAGTTCACAAAGTTAAACGGAATTGACCGCCTGGCTCGCCAAGCTCTCTGAACGCAGAGTTTCCTCTAACTCTGCGTTCAGAGCGTTTAATCAGCTCTTTTGAGCTTTTATTAAAAATTTGTATTTATATATACGGGTCTCAGAAACATAAGCCATTTCTCTATCTAGAGAAAAAGGCTATACTTCCTACAGATGTGACATCAATCTAAGTCAGGGGGTCGTTCTCACTGTGGGAAATTCACACCCTTTGCTTTTAGCGGTCAATTAGGGAACACCTGTCAATTGACCCAAACATTGGCATAAGTACACCGGATTTAATCCAGTGCGGTTTACTTATGCATGAGCTAATCGCCTTTAGCACCGTATATTCACGCTGATTAATTTAGGAGTTAAGGTAAATTTTAACAGATGTTTCAGGGTTATGAGTAAATGTTTTGAACTGAGTAATTTTGGTATTTTGTAACTTATTATACCTTAAATTTAAATCCACTAATATGGCCTTTCTATATCCGCAAAGAATTTCTCAAAGCGAGCTGAGTCAGGTGGAAGCGGCAGTGCTAGATGACCCTGCGGTTCAAGACTGTGTGGTGCTGGCGCGCAAAGCAGAAACGTCTGGTATTGAGTTGGTAGTCTACGTGGTATCTAGTTTCTTCTCACCAGAACAGCTACAAAGCCGCTTGCAAACCCTTCTGCCAGAAGCATTGGTGCCGAGTACGTATGTGCCAGTGTCTACCCTACCACTCACTCCCTCTGGTCAGGTGGACGAACAGGCTCTAGCCCGTGTTGAAGTCATTGACTCCGACTTGATCCGGCGCTGGGAAGAGCAACTGCGATCGCTGCCGGAAATTGAGCAAGTGGCGGTGGTGGTTCAACACGTTGAGAGCCTGCCGCCGCTGCATCTATCGGATTTACTGCCGATGCCCAGGGAAATCGAACTCTGGCCATCCGTAGCAGAATACTACGTCTATGACGAACTGTTATATCACGCTCTAACCAATGATCTGCGGCGAAATCATAACTATATAGAAGCCTCTGTAAAGCAGGTTGCTGCACAGAAAATGCCAGATCAGAAGGCAATAGCCATCAGCCGGGGCGGATTATTGCCAAGAGAAGACATCCCCACCACGCTGCCAGAAGTTCTACAACGGAGTGCAAGGCAGGCACTAGGAGACCTGATTATCTATCCGCAATCTGACGGTGAAATCATCCAATCCTATGCCGGTTTACTAGAGGAAGCAGAGAGAATTCTGGCGGGTTTACGAAAGCTGGGTCTAAAGCCTCAAGACCAGGTAATTTTTCAGTTGGAGTGCAACCACGACATCATTTCTGCCTTCTGGGGTTGCCTTTTAGGAGGGTTTGTGCCGATAATTCTCGGTGTGCCACCGACCTATAGGGAATCTAATCATGGGGTGGATAAAATTTGTCACGTATGGGAATTGCTAGATCATCCTTTAATATTAACCACTGAAGCCCTGCAAGAATCTGTGAAAACCCTATCTCAGTGGTTGTCAGCAGGGCTCAAGGTTGGCACCATTGAGGCGATAAAAACTAACAATCGGGATCAAAACTATCACCCTAGTAAGCCAGATGACCTAGCGTTTTTTAATCTCACATCTGGCAGTACAGGAGTGCCAAAATGCATCGGTCTGACTCATTGGAATCTAATATCTCGCGCCATAGGCACGAACCTACTCTGTAAACACGAGCGAGAGGATGTGATTCTGAACTGGCTTCCGTTTGACCACATAGGCAGTATCTCAGACTGGCATATTCGTTGCGTTTTACTAGGCTGCAAACTTATATATGTTCCGAAGGAACATATACTGGAACGCCCCCTAAACTGGTTGGAGTTAATTGATAAGTACCGCATCACCCATAGCTGGGCTCCCAACTTTGCCTATGCTTTAATCAATGACGTACTTATTCAAAAACCTGAAAAGAAATGGAACTTGGAGGGCGTGAAATCTTTAGTCACAGCCGGGGAAGCAATTTCCTCCAAAGCAGTGGAGGAGTTTATCGAAAAAATGGCAGCCTATGGGTTCAAAAAAACGGTACTCAGACCTGCTTTTGGTATGGCAGAGATGGGGTCGGGGATTACTTACTATCAGCCCACCGAAGAAAATCCTCTGAAATTCCACGCGGTAGACAAATCCTTTTTAAATGAAGCTATAAAAGGAGTTAGTAGTGAATATCCCAATAGTACGACCTTTACAGATCTAGGTTCGGTTATTCCAGGAGTATCCATACGGATTGTAGACAATGAAAACTCACTCTTGCCCGAGTACGCTATTGGTCGCCTGCAAGTCCAAGGGGATGCAGTTTCCCCAGGGTATTACAGAAATCCAGAAGCCAACAAAGAAGCGTTTTTAGAGGATGGCTGGTTTAATACCGGAGATTTGGGATTTATTGCCAACGGGAACCTAGTTCTCACAGGCAGAGCTAAGGAAACCATCATCGTCAACGGGGCTAATTACTATTACCACGAAATCGAAGCGATTGTAGAAGAAATTGAGGAAGTGGAGGTTTCTTATACCGCTGCCTGTGCTGTCAAGGATGCGCGTGGAGCTACGGAGAAATTGGCCATCTTTTTCAACACATCTTGCTCTAATGACGACTGGCTAATCGAGCTAATCAAGAAAATCCGGCAGACTGTTGTGAATAAGGTGGGGTTGAATCCAGATTACTTAATTCCGGTGGAAAAGGAGGTCATTCCGAAAACGGCTATAGGCAAAATTCAGCGATTGCAACTTGCGAAGCGCTTTGAAGCCGGTGAGTTCAACCATATTATCAAACGTATAGTAGTAACAGAAAATACCTTGACGCTGCCGGACTGGTTCTACCGCAAAATCTGGTGCCAGAAAGAAGCCCTTACTTTGAATCCTGTTCCCCAGACAGCTTCTACCTTAGTATTCCTGGACAAATTGGGATTAGGGACATTTTTATGTGGGGAACTAAATCGGCGGCTCAAACAACCGTGTGTCAGTGTTGAGGCAGGTTCAGAATTCGCCTTTCTTGGTCTGGTTAGCGAAGCTGGAGGCGATCGCGTCCAACGCTTTCGCATTAATCCTAATGAACCCGACCACTATCTGCGCCTGCTAGAGTCCCTGGCAGTTTCGGATCGCATCGCTCAAATTCTGCACCTGTGGACTTATGACGAATATAGCAGGGAAGTCGAAAGCGTTGAGGCACTCCAACAGGCCCAAGAGCAAGGAAGCTACAGTCTGCTGTTTTTGATTCAAGCTCTCGCCAAGGTTCAAGGTTCTGAGCATCCAGTTCGGTTGCAGGTCATTTCCAGCCATACGCAATGTACTTCCCCATCTGACGAGATTGCTTATGAGAAATCGCCAGTTTTGGGCATGCTCAAAACGATTACCCAGGAAATGCCCTGGTTGCTCTGTCGCCATGTAGATTTACCTTTAGACCAGGCTGATATCAATGGGGCATATATTTTACGAGAGCTGCGGGCAGTTAAGGGGGACCCAGAGGTAACCTATCGCAACGGACAGCGTTTGGTTCCCCGCCTGGAGAAAGTCAACCTGCTGAAGTCGTCGGCACAGGCACTTCCCTTCCAGCGAGGTGGGATGTATCTGCTCAGTGGAGGGTTGGGGGGGATTGGCGTAGAGATTGCTAAGTACCTGCTGCAACATTATGATGCCCGGCTACTGCTGGTGGGCAGAACTGCTCTGCCTGAAAGAAGCGAGTGGGAGTTCCATCTAGAGCAGGCGGATGCCGTTTGTGAACGCATCAAGGCATACTTGGCGCTGGAACAGCTGGGAGGAAAAATCAGCTACGAGGCTGTGGATATCTGCGATGGTGCTAAGTTACAACAGGTTGTTGACCAGGCGCAATCTCACTTTTCAAGCAGACTGGACGGGGTGATTCATCTGGCGGGAGTTTTCCAGGAATGTTTGCTGGCTGAGGAAACCCAGGAGAGTTTGCTAGAGACGCTGCGTGCCAAGGTTTTGGGTACTTGGGTGCTGCATCAACTCATTAAAGACCAGCCACAGGCTGTCTTTATCTGTTCTTCTTCGGTAAACGGTTTTTTTGGTGGCGCGATGGTGGGTGCCTATGCTGCCGCCAACAGCTTTCTAGACTGTTTTTCTCAATATCAGAAATCTAAGCACTCATTGCGGAGCTATTGCTTTAGCTGGAGCCAGTGGGATGGAGTGGGCATGAATCGCGGCACCTTGATGAAAGACCTGTCTCGTGCCCGTGGTTACCAGCCAATAACCGCTGAGCAGGGGCTGCATTCCCTGCTCGTGGGTTTGTACCACGAGCAGGCACATCTATTTGTGGGCTTAGATGGTGGGAATCGACACATCCGACAGCACACAAAAACGAAATCGGCTCGCGTACAGAAATTATCCGCTTATTTCACGTCCCGCTCCGACCAAGTGTCTCTCAGCAGGTTGCAAGAATTAGTGGTGCCGGATCGCTTCGGGGTGCCAAGCACCTGCGATTTTGTGCCGATTGCCCAAATGCTGCTAACGGAGATGGGTGAAATTGATCGAGAGCATTTGGCTACCAGGGACTGTGGTGTTCGTCGGGCGACCACTGAACGGGTGTTGCCACAGACCGCACTGGAACGTCGATTGGCTGGCATCTGGAAGCAGGTTTTAGGCGTAAAGCAGCTGGGTGTCTATGACAATTTCTTGGAATTGGGAGGCGACTCCCTGCGGGCAATGCAAATCGTGAGTCAGCTTCGCGTTGCTTTTTCATTAGAGTTGCCCTTGCGCAGCTTCTTGGTTGAGTGTTCCACGATTGCCAAGTTGGCTTTGTTGATTGAAGAAATGCTAATCGAGAAATTAGAAGGATTGGCTGATTAGAAAAGTGTTAGAGGTTTGAGATGTCCAGGCTAGACGATATTTCAAAACGGCGTTCCCAACTTTCTGAAGCCAAGCGGGCGCTTCTTGAAAGCTGGATAACGGGTGAGTCTAAAGCTCCGGCCCAAGCACAGGTTATCACTCGGCCAGGAAAGCATGCAGGAGATGAAGCATCTGCAATTGCCCTGCCGATAATTGTACACTCACCAAACCAGCGCTACCAACCCTTTCCCCTCAATGACATCCAGCAATCCTACTGGGTGGGGCGCACTCAGGCATTCGAGCTGGGCAATGTAGCCGCCCATGTCTACTTCGAAGCTGAATTTATACACCAATTTACGGATAAGTCTAATGACTTAAACCTGGAACGGTTGAGTTTGGCCTGGCAGAAATTAATCGAGCGTCACGAAATGTTGCGGGCTGTGGTATTACCGAGCGGTCAGCAGCAGATTCTCGAACAGGTGCCTCCCTACCAGATTGAAGTTCTGGACCTGCGCGGACAGGACGCTGAAGCTATAACCTCGAAGCTAAATGCCATTCGTCAGCAGATGTCCCATCAGGTGCTGCCAGCTGACCAGTGGCCATTGTTTGAGATTCGAGTGACTCGTTACGATGATCAGCGCGTCCGGCTTCACATCAGCATTGATGCCCTGATTGCCGACATCTGGAGTCTGCAAACTCTTTTCAAAGAGTGGTTTCAACTTTACCACACTCCTGAACTTTCATTAGCTCCGCTGGAACTCTCATTCAGGGACTATGTTCTAACCGAGCAGGCTCTACAGGATACAGAATTGTACCAGCGATCGCGTGACTACTGGTTCAAGCGTCTAGACACCCTGCCCCCGTCCCCAGATTTGCCGCTGGCCCGCAATCCTGGTTCAATAACACAGCCTCGGTTCAAACGTCGCAGTTTTCAACTAGACCGACAGAGCTGGCAGCAATTGAATCAGCGGGCTCGTCAGGCAGGTCTGACCCCCTCTGGGGTAGTGCTTGCGGCTTTTGCCGAAGTCTTAACAGTTTGGAGCAAGAGCCCCAAATTTACTATTAATCTAACCCTGTTTAATCGTCTGCCGCTGCATCCTCAGGTGAATGATATTTTTGGCAACTTCACCTCCCTGACTTTATTGGCAGTAGATAACTTTGCAGCAGATACATTTACCGCCCGTGTTATCCGCCTTCAGCAGCAACTGTGGCAAGATTTAGACCACCGCCATGTCAGTGCAGTCCACGTGCTGCAGCGAGAACTATCCCGCAGGCAAGGTGGGACCCCAAGAGCCGCCATGCCGGTCGTGTTCACCAGCACCTTGGGCCTAGGTTCATTCGGTCAGGAGTCCTCGGTGTTCAATCACTTCCTAGAGGTGATCTACAGCATCAGCCAAACCCCCCAGGTTTGGCTGGAGCATAAAGTCGAGGAGCAAGACGGGGTGTTGGTTTGCAACTGGGATGCTGTAGAAGAACTCTTCCCTGAGGGCCTTTTGGACGACATGTTTGAGGCCTACTGCCGTTTCCTAATCCAACTAGCCACCTCCGATTCTGCCTGGCTGGAGACGAGACCACAATTGGTGCCGCCAGCCCAACTTAAGCAGCGACCTGCTGGGCTTCCTAAAGCAGCTTCTGCCCGACTACATGTTGCCCTCAGCCTTCGTGGTAGTGGAAAATCTGCCGCTGACACCCAACGGCAAGGTAAACCGCTGCGCTCTGCCAGCGGTTGAGTGGGCCAAAAACGAGCCAAACGAAACTTTTGTCGCCCCCCGAGATGAGTTGGAACTTCAGCTCACAAGGATTTGGGAAAGAGTTTTAGGCATCGAGTCCCTTAGCGTGACGGACAACTTCTTTGCTCTGGGAGGGCATTCTAATAGAGATGACAACAGGGTTTTACCCCGTTTTCTGACATTGTGAACGAACGATAAAGTTACCGAGATAGAGCGGCAGTTTATCTTGAGAAATCCCGCGATGTGGTCGCAACCAAGAGCGTAACAATGACCAGAATCCTTCCATCGTGTTGACATGGACTTCGTAAAACCCGTCCCCATCCTCGTCTCGAGCATATTCCCCAAGTCCATGATTCACTGTCTTGTGCCCATATCCCCACTCAGTTATGCGAGCATAGATGCTGTATTCGTCGGTGTAGATGAGCGTACCGGGTGAAACCATCTTCTGAATCACAGGCGCAATGGTGGCTTGCTTGACGTTAGACAGCATTTGGATAATCACCTCTCCTCCTCGCGCTCATCATGCCGAAAATCGGCGGCTTTTCTGTCGCCAATGTTCCTCGCCCTGGCTTGGCCTTTAGCCGCCTGGGACGACCAAGTCGCCCCTTTTTTTCACCTCGGTTGGCTGACCTTTGAAGCCAGCAATCAAGTAGAGTTCGTCCAATTCCACTTCCCCTTCCAAGATAACTTCGGGTTTCTTATCCACAATGCCCGTTCGCAGTTGGCTCGTCATCTGCTGCGCGTCATCCTTGTTCAAGTCGAGCTCCTGAGCGATTTGGTGCGTTGAGAGATTCAATCCCATCAAGTACAGACAGAGAATCCATGTCTGTAAGGGTTGATGGTGTCCGGCGAAAATTGTATTGCTTAAGTCATCAAACCGGGAGCGACAAGCCAGACACTGATAACGCTGCCGATGCAACTGGGTTTCATCGAAACCTCGTTTGACCACATGCTTTGAATCACATTTGCCACAAGTTACTCCTTCCGGCCATCGTAATTGGCGCACGGTTTCATAGCACTTCTGTTCGTCAATCAAGGTCTTGAGGTTAATCACCACGTAAGCGTTCAGGGGGCGCAAAAACGATGCAAAACAGAACGACGTTGAATCAAACAATGAAGTAATAAAATTAAGCAGCTTTTAAAACGTCGTCTTCATCAGAAGGAGCAGATAGGCATGGGAGCA
>JAABUQ010005690.1_pt1 | contig 19577 bp, 18 predicted proteins | sample 5560001 | NCBI WGS metagenome assembly JAABUQ01 (sample SAMN10711888, study PRJNA513371) | rock metagenome | isolation source: Antarctica rocks | place: Antarctica: Victoria Land, Finger Mt nord | collected 2015-12-18
AAAAACTTCGCTCGCGAAGCGCCCAGGCCGACGCCGAAAAGGCCGCCGCTCCCCAGGGCCAACAACGACTGCACGATGTGGAACCCGGTGTTTTGCGGATCCTTCCAGGGATCTACAAAGGCGAAGATGCGCGCCCGTTTGTACGAACTGGAGAGAACGCTAAGAACGACAAACGGCACCGTGACCATGATGACCCCGAACAAGTGCGGCATGCGCGCGCCGGCGACGAACAGCATCGTAAAGGCCGTGAGCACCAACAATGTCGCGGTTCCCATATCGGGTTCCACTAGGACCAGCATCACCATGAGAAACAGTGGGACGCATAGCGCAAACACGCCACGCGTTAGCGACGTGATCCGGTCCGTGCGCGATGAAAGCGCGCAGGCAAGATACAGGATGAGCCCGAGTTTTGCTAGTTCCGAGGGCTGAAACGAGATCGGCCCGACGCCGATCCAGCGTCGCGCTCCCCCGGCGGTGACGCCCACATGAGGCACCAGTACGGCCAGCAGAGCCACGAAGCTCAGCATCAGCGCAAGCGGTGCGAACCTTTTTAGACGACGATAATCGTAGCGATAGGCGCAAAAGGCTACAACCAGCCCCACCACCAGCCACAAAAGTTGACGTTTGAGGTAGTACGCGCTGTCATGATGGCTGGCGTACGCCGTGGCGCTGGAAGAGCTGAAGATCATCACGACGCCGATGCTTACCAAAATGCCGACGACCGAAAAGAGCACAGCATCCGGCGCCGACGGGACGAAGGAACGCGGCGAGGGAGCCGCGTCATACGATGAAACGGTCTTCGCGCTACGCACGAGCGGCCTCCATGCGGGCGCGCACGGCGTCGGCGAATCGCTCGCCGCGATCTTCCGCAGAAGCAAACATATCGAATGAAGCGCAGCCCGGTGAAAGCAGGACCACATCGCCGGCCTGCGCGAGTCCCGCCGCTTTTTCTACCGCATCTCGCATCGTTTGGGCTTTTTCAACATGCGCGTCGCCTAGCGCCCCCGCGATCTCATCGGCTGCTTCGCCCATGACAACAACTGCTTTGGCGGTTGCCGCAATGACGCCGCCCATTTCCGTAAAATCCGTTCCCTTCGATTTGCCGCCGACAACCAGCACGACCGGCTGCGAAAAGGCGCGCATTGCGGCGATCACCGAGCCTGGATTGGTCGCTTTTGAATCGTCCACGAACGTCACGCCGTCCACTTCTGCGATGGTTTGCAATCGATGCGCCATCGGCGAAAAGGTCATTACTCCCGAGCGCAGGACAGGCGGCTCGATGCCTACGGCGAGCCCGCACAGCAACGCGGCCATGACGTTTTGGACGTTGTGCTCACCCGCCAGCGGGATTTCGCTGCGGCGCATTATGTGCTGCGGACGCGGATCGCCGCTCGGCGGTGCGTACATGATGAAGTCATTCTGAAGAAACATGGTCGCTTGTTGATGAAGGGGCCCCACGGTAAACCATAAGTCTCGCGCCCGTATGCGCGCACCGCCTTGCCGCCATCCAAGCGCAAAAAGTCGCTGATCGTCGAGGTTAGCAATGCAGGTATCGTAGGAATCTTGATTTGCAAAGATCCGAAACTTGGCTTCGGCGTATTCCTCCATCGAATGATATCGATCCAAATGATCCGGGGAGATGTTGAGAATCACGGCAATCTTCGGTTTGAACGATCGAATCGACTCGAGTTGAAACGAAGACACCTCCGCAATGACCCAATCAAGCGGCGAGGCTGCAATGGCCTCAGTGATGAGTGCGTTCCCGATGTTCCCACCCACGAACACCCGCTTGCCGGCGCAGCGAAAGAGCGCCCCAACCAAGGCAGTCGTGGTCGATTTTCCCTTGGTTCCGGTGATCGCGACGATGGGAGCTTTGCAAAGACGATACGCCACTTCGATCTCGCTGTAGATGGGAACGTGCGCTGCTTGCACCATCCGAACCAACGAACCATTCAGAGGTACACCCGGTGATACGATCGCAGCGTCGAGTTCCGGTAGGATCGCAACCAAGTCGCTCGGCGAGATGACGCGCGCGCCACGCTCTCGTGCAACTTTCAGTGCCGGTGCAAGCGCAAGCTCCGACCCTTCGTCGGTAACATAACAGGTTGCGCCTAGCTCGCGCAGGACGGAAAGGCTTCCCTGGCCGCTACGGCCCAAACCAATGATCAATAAGGTCTTTGCGGCATTGAAATTCATCGAACGATCGCCAAGCCCAGCGCAGACAATAGCGCTGAAGAAAGCCAGAACCGTTGCGTCACTTTAGTCTCCGGCCAGCCTCCCAACTCGAAATGATGGTGCAAGGGACTCATGCGAAAAATCCGTTTCCTCGTTGTCTTGAATGAAGCGACCTGAAGAATCACCGAAAGTGTTTCCGCGGCAAATATCCCGCCAATCAAGAGCAGCAGAAGAGTTTCTCCGGTCAAGATTGCGCTTCCGGCGAGCAATCCGCCCAGTGCAAGCGAACCGGTATCTCCCATGAAGAGACGAGCCGGGTGCCGGTTAAAGAAAAGAAAGCCGGCGCAGGCCCCGGCCATTCCCGCAAGAACGATCGCCACTGGTGTAAGCTGATGTTGCACGGCCGCCACGATGAGCACCAAAAACGGAGGCAAGATAACGCCTGTGGCCAATCCGTCGAGGCCGTCGGTCAGATTCACGGCGTGCGTAGTGGCCACGATGGCCGCCAAGCCCAGCAGCAGCCATGCCCATTGCGGCACCACAAGCGTTGTAGACGGTAGAATCAGAACGATGTCCCTGGGATACAGCCCATAACCCTCGCTCAGCGCTCTTAAAAACGCGATACCGAGCAGCGCGGTTGCCAGGAACTTCGTGCGAGCGCGCAACCCCATGTTCTTCCCGCGCACGATCGCCAAATAATCGTCAATGAAACCCAACAGCGCGCATCCCAAGGTGAAAAACAAAAGAACGCGTGCGGCCGGATCGTGCACGAACAGCAGCAGAAGCGCAGCCGCCACGATAAACAGGATGCCTCCCATGGTGGGTGTGCCACTTTTCACCTGATGGCTTGCAGGCGCATCTTCATACGCGCGCTGATGGAATTGGTGCGTTTTGAGCGCCCGTATAAGCGGTGCTCCCAACAGTAAGGTCAGGGCAGCGCAGGCGCAAAACATCCATCCCATCCACGCCGCTACCGTCACGCTGCCGGCTCCAGGAGCGGGTGGGTTCCTGCTGCTCGCCACTTTAATACCACCACCGGGGTCTGTTCGTCGGAATTTCCGTGCGGATTCGAGCGCAGCGCGCGCTCAACGTTGGCGCGGTTAACGCCGCGCGAAGCACCAAGTATTTTCGCTTTGTCCAGATCGTTGGCATCCACCACGGCACACGCCACACCGATGTCGTCCGCGAACCCTTGCGCAAATGCGTCGGGACTCAGCGGCGCAAACACGATCGTACGTTCGAAAGGCGGCAGCGTTCCGGTATATCCGTCGATTGCGGTAATGGCCTCACCAAGAATGCGGTAAAACCAGCCGCGGCGGCCCGCTAAGCGTCCCACGAGATGCATGACGCAAGCGAAAAGCACCTTGAAAGTTCCAACGCGATCGATGACGATCTGCAGCGACTCGGGTTGATTGACGGTCGCAAGCGCTCCCGCGCGTCGTGAAAGAACGTACGCCAAGCGCGAAGGACGCACCAGTTCCCCTGCGATTGCTTGCCCCTGCGCGATGGCTACCGCGGTTTCTGAAATGGCCACGACGTCACCTGGACGAGCGATACCGCTCACCGCGCGGGCAACGATCCCGACCAGATCGTCACCGGCGCGGACCAAAGCCGTGCGCACGGGCAAGGCGACCACACCGCTCGGCAAATCCGTGCGAGCAATTTTGACTTCACGCATCGACAACCAAGGCTTGAACGATCTCTTCCAACTTGTAAATCCGCGATCCCTTAACGAGTACGGCATCACCCGCGCCGGTATTCGCGCGAAGCCAGCGCACCGCTTGAGTGTTTGAAGCAAAGGGGATGATACTCTCGCTCGGAAAACCGGCTTCGCGCGCACCACGCGCCAGCGCTTCGCTAAATTCGCCGCCCACGAGCACCGCAGCAATGCCGGCGCCGCGCAGATGTGCACCCACGACCGCATGCATGTGCGGCGCTTCCGGACCCAATTCGGCCATACTAGAAAGCACTGCAATGCGCCGTCCCGGTTCTCGCGCAAAAGCATCGAGCGTTGCAATCATTCCGGACAGTGAGGCATTGTACGCGTCGTATATGATGTTTGCGCCGCCGGCGGTCGCAATGCGTTCGTATCGGCCGGGCGGTAACTGCAAGGCAGGTAGCAGGTGGGCAATCCTGTGCCACGGCATCCCGAGGGCCGTTGCGCCGGCGACCGCCGCAGCGACGTTCGACAGATTGTGCGCGCCTGGTACGCGCACGTCGACAGGCATTTCTTGGCGCCGACCGTTACTCAAAATGGTTAAGACCGTTCGCGTCAACGCGGTAAGGTTTCGCGGCTCATTTTTAAGCTCGTGGGATTCGGCGCCGGTGAACCAATACGGCTCCGCGCTCAGTGAAGGCCAGCGCTCGCGCGAAGCAGCATCGTCCCAGTTGAGCACCGCCTGAGCACCGCGGCTAAAGATTTCCCATTTGGTTTCCGCCAGTTTTTGGCGAGTACCCATGATCTCCAAATGCGCTTCGCCGACGTTGGTGAGAATCGCGATGTCCGGTTGAGCGATATCCGTTAAAGGCGCCAGATCGTGATGATGGCGTGCTCCCATTTCCACGATCACCACCGCAGCGTCCGGATTGACGGAGAGCAGCAACTTGCTGACGCCGATTTCATTGTTCTCGTTGGCAGGCGTTGCGGCGACCTGTTCGCCGAACTCGGCGCGCAGCATCTGTTCGAGGAATGTCTTGGTGGTCGTCTTACCGGTGCTGCCACTCAGAGCAATGACGCGTCCGGTGAGATGAGTGCGCGCTGCTCCGGCCAGAACCATGTATGCATCTTTCGTATCTGCAACGATGATACACGGAAGGTCGCCGCATCCTGGAGGAACGTGCTCGACAATGGCTGCGCGCGCGCCTCGTTCATAGGCCTCCGGCAGGAATTCGTGACCGTCGAAACGGTTACCGCGCAGGGCTAGATACACGTCATCTCTGTGCATCGTTCTGGTGTCCGTGGTGACCTCAAAAAGGGGCGGAAATCGCTCCGGATGCACGGCGGTACCGCGCGTTGCACCAAGTGCCTCTTCGAATGCCAGCTTCAAGCGCCGTGTTTGCGTTGCAGCGCATGCTGCGCTTCGCACATATCGTCGAAGTCTTCGCTACGCGCTCCCAAAATCTGATATTTTTCGTGCCCCTTGCCGGCAATTAAAACCGTATCGCCCGCCTGCGCGGCGTCGATTGCGGCCGCAATCGCTTCACGCCGGTTGATGGAAACGATGGCAGAGGCCGGCGCGGGCAGCCCGGCCAGAATCTCGTTGATGATTTTCTGAGGATCTTCAGTGCGTGGATTGTCGGAAGTGACGAACACCCGATCGGCATGTTCGGCCGCGATGCGCCCCATGTGCGGCCTTTTTCCCGCATCCCGATCACCGCCGCACCCAAAGACGACCAACAGTTTACCCGCAGCAGTCTGGCGCAACGTACGCAGGGCGTTGGCCAACGCATCCGGAGTGTGGGCGTAGTCAACAATGACCCGCACGCCGCCGCGCTGCGTTTTTTGCATGCGGCCAGGTACTCCCGGATCTCGCTGCAGCGCCTGTGCGCTCACCGCGTCCGAAATGCCGAGGGCGCGAGCAACGGCGACGGCCGCCGCGGCATTTTCGGCGTTGAAACCTCCGGGCAGATTGAGAACGAACCGCTGCGCGTCGATGATGAACCGGCTGCGCCACGTGCTCAGGTCGAGATCGCTGATGCGCACGTCCGCACTTGAATGCAGCCCGTAGGTGAGAACGCTTTTTCCAGCGGCAAATTCTCGCGCCCATTGCAATCCCAAAGCATCGTCCGCATTGAGCACTACGGTGGGAGCCAGTTCAAAAAGTCGCCGTTTGGCGCGTACGTAACGTTCGAACGTACCGTGAAAATCCAGGTGGTCGCGAGTGACGTTTGTCAAAACAGCTATGTGAAACTGTACGTCCTCGACGCGTTGCAATGCAAGTGCATGCGAACTGACCTCTATCGCAACCGCTTGAGCACCGGCTCGCTCCATCCCCGCGAGGACGCAGTGCAATTCATGCGCGAGCGGCGTGGTGTTGTGGAGGTTCCAATGTGAGTGTGAGAAACTCGCCCCAAGCGTTCCCAGAACCCCGGTCGCAACGCCGCCCTCGTTCAGGATAGCGGCGATTAAATGCGCCGTAGTGGTTTTGCCATTGGTTCCCGTGATTCCGACTGCGGTCATGCGTTGCGACGGCCGCTCATAAAATGAGTTCGAGAGCAGCGAAAGCGCGCGCGCACTATCAGGAACAACAATCCGCGTAACGCCGTCTGGAACCGGCCGATCCCGTTCAATCACAACGGCGCACGCGCCGGCCGCAATTGCCTCATCTATGAATTCATGACCGTCAACGTGCTCGCCGCGCAGCGCAACGAAAAGCGATCCTTTGCGAGCTTTGCGAGAATCGATCTCAAGCGACGTTATCGCGATGTCCAGTTGCCCGCGGACATCGCGAGTGGTGAAGTCGCCTATGAGGTCGCTCAATTGCTTCGAGGAATTGCCGCTCACCGGCAATCACTTCGTGCTGGACGAAGCGTTGACCAAGCGCGCCGGCGTGGCTGATGGGGAGGGGCTGGCTGCCGGCAAGACGCCGGCGTGCAGCATCGCGGCCTGGGCGATGCGCGCAAAGGCGGGCGCAGCGACGACGCTGCCATAGATTGCCGCCCGCGGTTTTTCAACTTTCACTAAGATCACGAAGCGCGGATGTTCGTAAGGGACAAAGCCGACGAAGGAAGCGACGTATTCGCCAGGCGCGTATTGTCCATTTTCCACCACTTGCGCCGTCCCGGTCTTGCCGGCGGTGGTATACCCCGCAACTTGCGCTGTCGGCTTGCCCGTGCCCCGCAATACGACGGCTCGCAAAAAACGCCGCAGCGAAGCCGCGGTTTTCTGCGAGAGCACCCGGTGCTCGATTTGCGTTCCGTAACGATAAACGAGGTTTCCGTCGGGGTCGTAGATCGCCGAAAGAATCCGCGGACGCAGCAAGACCCCTCCATTGGCGATCGCACAGTACGCACGTGCGAGTCCCACCGGTGTCACCGAAACACCGTGGCCGAAGGACATCGTCGCAAGCGACGTGCCACTCCACTCGTTAAGCGGAACGACGATGCCTGGATTTTCGCCGGGCAAGCCCAGCGCCGTCTGCAACCCGAATCCCATGGAGACCATCATCGCATGCAAACGCGCGCCGCCGGTCGCTATGCCGATTTCGGCCGCTCCGACATTGTGGGAGTACGCGACGATGTCTTCCATCGACTCGCTATTGCCGGTTCCCGCCATGAAACCGTCCTCGGCATTGTGAATCGTATGACCGCCCACCGTCAACGTATCGCGGGCGGGAAAGCGCGAGTTCTCCCGCAACTTGCCGCTTTGCAAGGCGGCAGCGGCAGTGATAAGCTTAAAGGTTGATCCGGGCTCGTAGGCATCCATGACGGCGCGATTGCGGCGCGCGTCCTCGCCAAAATGAACGTACGAATTGGGGTCGTAGTCCGGGACGTTGGCCAAGGCGAGGATTTCGCCCGTAAACGGATTCATGACCACGGCGCTCCCGCTTACCGCGGAAAATTTGTGTACTTGCTCAGCTAGAGCGCGTTCCGTTTCATATTGCAGGTACGAATCGAGGGTTAACTGGAGATTGTAGCCGGGGCGCGCTGGTTTGACGACCGTCGCCTCGGCGAAGGGAATGGTGCGCCCGAACTGGTCGGCCTCCAAGATCGTCTTGCCAGACGTGCCCCGCAGTAATGGATCGAACGCATACTCGACTCCGTCCAATCCGTTTTCGTCGATTCCAACAAAGCCGAGGACGGTCGACGCGAGGTGGCCGACCGTGTCATAGCGCAGTCCCGTATCTTCCTCTTTAATGCCGACTCCGGGCAGCGCTAGAGCGGCGATCCGTTGCGCGCTTTCGTGCGAGACTTTCCGTTCGACCCAAAAAAATTGGGATGAATGCCGCTCCAGCACCGCTTTCAACTGTGAATCGGGGTGGGGCAGTATCCTGCGCAAGACCGCGTAGGTGCTTTGGGCGCTCGTGACCTCCCGGGGTACGGCGTAGACACTTTCGGAAGGAAGTGACCGGACCAGCACATTGCCATCACGGTCCAAGATGGTTCCGCGGCGTCCGAATACCTCAACGGTGTCGGAACGTTGTTCGAAGGCCTGCTTCGCGAGCACCGGGCCGCGCAAAACTTGCACGTCGTACAGCTTCGCGATCAAAAATGCGCACAGGACGATAACTACATAAAAAAACAACTTCGCGCGCCGCGGAGCGACGCGCGAGAACGTGCGGTCATGCATTGCGGCTCACTTAGGGGGCGGCGTTGAGCCACCCGGCAACCGTGGACAGAAAGGCCAGTCGCGGCACTGCGCCGTCGCGGACGGGCGCACTCGGCAAGCGTACGATGGCATAGGTCGTGGGATCGTGCATGCCCAGTCGCTCGGCAACTTGCGCAAGCCGCTCCGGTGAACGCAGTTGCGAGAGCCGGTCGTCCAAGCGCAGCGTTTGATCTTGCAGAACGGCTCGTTCCCGAGCGGCTCGCGCGACTGCATAGTTGATCCCGGTCAAATTCGCCATCAGAGCCAGATAGCTCATCATGACCACCAGCACGATCGCTAAAATAGACAAAAAACGGGTCAAATGCGCATACCGCAGACGCATGGTCGTCTTCCGCCGCCGCTCGGAAGAATTTTTATTGGTTCTCACTTGACTTATGCGGGGCTTGGCTTCTTGCAACTGCCGTTGCGCGATCATTAGCCGGCCTTCCGCTCCGAGGCGCGCAGCTTTGCGCTGCGTGCACTCGGATTTCGCTCTATCTCGCCGTCCGAGGGCAAAACAGGCTTTTTGGTCAAAACATTGAGACGAATGTCGTCGCGAAAGGTCGTCTTAACGACGCGATCTTCCAGTGAATGAAAGCTGATGGCGACGATCCGGCCCGCCGAGCGCAACCGGTCGGCCGCCGCCGTCAAGCTCTCGCGCAACGCATCCAGCTCGTCATTAACGGCGATGCGGAGCGCTTGGAAGGTGCGCGTAGCGGGATGAATCCGCTCGCGCTTCCCGGGACGTTGCAGCAGGCCGCTCACTAAACCGGCAACCTCCACGGTCGTGGTCGGCAAGCGCCCCGCCTCTCGCCGCCGAACGATCGCTCGCGCTATGCGCCTGGCGGCGCGTTCTTGACCATAATGAAAAAAGATGTCCGCCAATTCGGACTCACTGGCGGTCGCCAATATGTCGTAAGCACTTGCGCCGCGCGTCGCGTCCATGCGCATGTCGAGCTTCGCTTCGTGCGCGAAAGAGAATCCGCGCTGTCTTTCATTAAGCTGCATCGATGAAACCCCCAAGTCGTACAAGATGCCGTCGATTTTCTGGACGCCCAAATCGCTCAGAACAGCGTCCAACTGGCGATAATTCGCATGCACGAACGTAAAGGACGGGTGCGCGATCAAATGGGTCTGCACCGAGGGATCCGCATCCAAAGCAATGAGCCGTCCCGTACGAATACGATCGAGGATCCCCCGCGCGTGGCCGCCACCGCCGTACGTCGCGTCGACGTACGTTCCGTCCGAACGCAGCGCCAAGAACTCGAGCGCCTCGGTGATGAGCACGGAAGTGTGCATCACGCAAAGCCATCAATACAGTCCGAGCTCGGCCGTGAAATCCGCCGCGCTAGCTTGCGGAGCTGCGTGTTCGCCCAAACGTTCTTTGGCCCAAATTTCAATTCGAGACAACGACCCAATCGAGACGACGTCGCGCTCGATACCTGCATAGGTGCGCAGTGCCATAGGAATCAGCAGCCGCCCTTGGGCATCGCATGCGACTTCCTCGCTGTAAGCGAACAGGTGACGCACAAAACGGCGAAACGACTCATCCTTGCGGGGCGCCCGTTCCAAACGCGCACAAAATTCGGCCCAGGTGGCGGCCGGAAAAAGAGCGAGGCATGGATCAGGCTGCCCTATGGTCAAGACGAACGCCGGACCGAGCCGCTCGCGATAGCGGGCGGGAACGATGAGACGGCTCTTTTCGTCGAGCGCGTGCTCCACCGAGCCCATAAAGCGCGGCAGTTCCGCGTGCATCTGACCTCCCCCACCCACCACCAATTACCACTTTGCACCACTATACGCCCTGCGACACCGAAGCGCAAGCGTTAACGTTTGCACCGTGTAGGCCGATGGGAGTAACAAGCGCAGGCGGGTTTGAGCACGCGCAGAAATCGGGGAGTAATGCGGAAGCTCATTGTATGGGCGGCTTTTTTAGCGCTGGCCGGATGCAGTGCCGGTGGATTTCTTCCCTACGCTCCACAAGCGCTTGCGCCGGCGCAATTGAACGCCATAGTTAGAGATGCCTCAGCCGCGAACGGCGTACCGCCGGCGTTAACTAACGCCGTCGTCATGGCCGAGTCCGGCGGCAATCCGAGTGCCGTCAGCTCGGCCGGCGCTGCAGGGCTCATGCAGCTCATGCCGGCTACGGCCGCGAGCTGTGGAGTCGCTAACCCTTTTGAGCCCCGTAGCAACGTCGATTGTGGCACCCGGTACCTTCACGGACTGCTCGAGCGCTACAAAGACAACATCGAACTCGCCGTAGCAGCGTATAACGCGGGCCCGTCGTCCGTTGATTTTTATCATGGGGTTCCGCCGTACGCTGAAACGCGCCAGTACGTGGCCCGCGTTGTGAGCGCATATCGCAACTATTAGCCCTTAGGAGCTCTAGTCTGGCGTCGATCACAGGAGCACGAGCGGCTCCGCTCGCCCCGCCTCTGCGCAGCAGAATCCCCATCCTGGACCTTTACATCCTCAAGGAGTTTGGCGGCCCTTTCGGTTTCGCGCTGCTGGCTTATCTGCTGTTCTGGTTTATCAATATCTTTTTTCTGGCCGCAGATTACATAATCAATGCTCACGCGCCGTTTTTCGTAGTGCTGCGGTTTCTTATTTTTCGAATTCCCCAGAGCACGCCGCAAGCATTTCCGTTCGCAGCGCTTTTTGGGACGATGTTGGCCATGGGGCGGCTCGCCGGAGATAACGAACTCAACGCGCTAAGGACTTCCGGGATATCTCTGTGGCGCATCTGCCGCACTCCCGTGCTGCTCGGAATCGGTATTTTCTTCGTCTCGTACTTTATCAACGAAAAGGTCACGCCCGCGTCGGTCGACCTTTCAACGCGCACGTTCTACCAAATCGTCTATCATACGTCGAGCCTCCCCATCGAACCGCAGATTTTTCGCAAAGATCCCGATACTCAAACTGTTTTTTACGTGACGCAAGTTGCTCCGGACGCAAAAACGATGCAAGGAGTCATGATATTCCGTCCTAACCGGACGAACTATTTTCAAGAAGTCTGGACCGCCCAGCAAGCGCATGTCGAAGGCGCCACTCTCGTGCTGGAAAACGGCGTGCGCTCCGAGTTCGACGCAAAGGGCGTCGCTAATCGGCAATTTACCTTTAAAACGCTATCCGTCGGGCTGCCGCTGGCTGAAACCGCCGCCCAATTCATCAGTTCGGTCAACACCGATCCGTATGCGACCAATTCGAAAGGGCTTGCGGCGCAAGTAAAATCCTTGCAAGCGCAGGGTATCGGGGGGCCCGCGCTCGGTGCGATGCGAATAAATCTTGCCAATAAACTTGCCTATCCGGCTGCGGCGCTGATCGGGGTTCTCATCGCGCTGCCGCTCGCCATTCGGTTCGGAAAAAAAGGACGGACGCTGGGAATCACGCTCTCCATCATTACGTTCTTCATCTATTACATCATGACGGCGATCGCTTCTGCATTCGGGCGCAACGGCGCGATTAATCCAAATCTGGCTGCGTGGCTGCCGAACGCGCTGACGGGAAGCATCGGACTGTTTCTACTCTGGCGTGAAGAACGCTAACCCGTGAGGGCTCTTGCACTCCTGGTCGCGCTCACACTGTTGAATGCGAGTATTTCGCCGGTGATTGGGGCGGGCGTATCGCAAGAGGAACAAGTGACGGCGCTGCTCGCGCGCTCCTGTTCGGCCGCACCCGCAGTGGCACAAGTACCGGCGCCGTCGAGCCCTTCGCCGACGGTGACGCCTTCCGCACCGCCCACTCCAACAATCCCGGCAATCAATGCCGGAGCCCAAGAATTGTATGCCACCCCCCGCCCGTCGGGCTCGCCGGCCACACCGCTGCCCGTTCCCACTGCGACGCCCCTGGAAAGCGGGTCACCCGGTCCGGTATTTCTCGTACGGCCGTCAGCCTCACCAAATGCGGGCGTACCGACGGGGGGGGCGACGGCGAGCGCCGAGCCTTCGGGCAGCCCGGGGCCGGTACCCACTTTGGCCCCCGGATACGTGGCAGTTCTGGCCGACAAAGTGGACGGCTCGACCATGGCCGGGCAGCCCGGTGACGCCACCGGTGACGTGCACATCTTCTACGCCGACGCCGTTTTGGTCGGCGACCGCGCACACTACGATGGCATGCAGACGATAACGGTTACCGGACATCCGTACATCGTCAATCGGGAACAGAACACTACCGTGCACGCCGACACGATACGGTTCGACACCCGGTCGCAAGTCGCCACACTCATACAAAGCCGTGGCGAGACCACCCAAGGGGTGGAAACCGGCAAACTGTTTTTCAACGCCCGAAATCTCACATCGACGCGAGGGGGCGTGGCTCATGGCGACAATGCCGTGGTGACGACTTGCGAAAATTCTCGCGGAGGCTATCATTTGACCGGCCGGACCATCGATGTGGTTCCCGGGGACAAGCTCACGATAACCAAAGCTGTCCTTTTTCTGGGGGCCGCCGCAGTTTTCTATATTCCCCGCCTCGTGATCCCGCTGCGCAATCGGAACGACGGGCGGCGCAACCCTTCCTTTTTTCCTGAATTCGGATACAACTCGTACGACGGATTTTACACCAAGATCCGTTATGGTTTCGGAAAAGATGAATACTACAGCGGGTACTACCGGATCGACTATTACAGCAAAGCGGGAGTCGGCTTGGGCTACGTTGGCTTTTTTAAGCGGCGCGACGGGCGGCGTGAAACGAGCGTCAACTACTACGGCTTGCGCGACCGGCGGTCTGCCACGCAGCAGCAAAACATCGCCCTGCAAGACACGGAAAATTTTTCCAGCACCTTGCGCGGCAATTTCGCCTTCAACTACAACGGGAATTATGGTCCATTCCAAAACATCCCAGCCACCAGCGATCTCAACGGCTCGCTAGTCCACAGCGGCCCTAAAGCCACACAAACCTTCCAATTCTCCCGCTATTCTTTCGGTTCGACGTCGAATACCACAAGTTTCGGGTTCATCGATCAGCGACAGCTCACCGCCACGTTATCCCAGGGTCTGGATCTAAGCTTTACCAAAAGCCACAATAGCTTCGGCGGGGTGTTTTCCGACTCGTCAACCAGCCACGTCAACACGCTAACGCACTTGGTTACGCCAGGCGCGGATTACCAGCTCAGCTTTGAGAAGGCCAACTCGACCTCACCGTTTGGAATCAACAAACTTCCGGAATTGCTAATACGGCCCACCGGGCTCTTTAGTCATTTCTTCGTACCGGTTTCGGCGCAGTTCGCACTCGGCAATTATAACGAACCGCAAACGAACCTGACCACTTCGCGGGTTGACATCAGCGCTTTGCTCGGACCGGCACTCTACCGTTTTTTGGGGAGCGATTTTTCTGCCTCATTGAACCTGAAACAGGACGCCTATGGAACCGGCGATCTCAAAGCATCCATCACGCAACAGATGAGCCTCAATACGCCGATCGGCAAGCATTTCGTCAATACGATCACCTACAATGAGAACAACAACAACGGACCTGCCTTTGAGCCTTTCCAAACGCTAGACACCTTGAGCACGCTAAACTCGAAAAGCGCCCAAGACGTGTTTCATGTTTTTAACGAAGACTATTACAATTTGAGCCTCTCAACGGGGACCGCGTTTATCGGACAGGCGCAACCGGTGTACTATCAGCTCTCGACGCGCCCTTCACGCCGCTCGATCGCAATTATCGGCGGCTCATTTACCCCCGGGCCCGGACAAGGTTTTTACTCGACGAACTTTCAGTTTGCCACGCCGTTCGGCCGTAACGCGGAGCTGCAGATGATCGCCGACATCGATTGGAAAAACAAGGGCCGGATCATCAACAAAACGATCTACTACCGCCGGGTTATTGGCGACTGTTACGACGTTCGGGTCGAATATCAACAGAATCTAAAGCAAGTCAACGTGACGCTCGACTTGCTGGCCTTTCCGTCTCGGTCGGCGAGTTTCGGAATAAACCGTCAGGGACCCATCATCCCGACCAGCTTCAATTTTTGACTAGGGTGGAACGTCGCAGGGCGGATGACCGCAGGAACAAACTTCGCTCTCGGTGCCGGCTTCGACGAACTCGCGACACGCATCGCCGCAGTATTCCTCGGTCTCCATCTCGGCGGTGATGACGCATCTGACACGTCGTTGGCACACTCGATGGTTTCAGTCATGCCGTCTTCTTCCCACCTACGGGTTGTTTATAATCTCGCCACCGAAAAGCTGAGCGTTCGGCGTAGCGGCCTGCGGCGCGCCAGCAGGCACCGTCAATCGCTGAACTTCATCGAAAGCCGTACTCACGTCGAGTCGCAAGAGGTAGTTATTGGCCTGCAATCCGTTTGGTCCCAGAGCGTCCAGCGGCGTATAGTCCGCGGCCGTGGTTATGAAGTTGATCGCCCAGATATTGACAGGAGTTGCCGTTGGCATAGGCGCGGACGATGGACCAAACGCATTCGAGAACACGTTGCGAGCGAATAAGAGCGTGAACTCTCGATTGTTGCCGTCACTGTTGGGAACGAGCTGGACTTGTTGGGTCGTATATGGGACTGCGACGGCAGTGATCTGACCTGTCGCGACGTTTCGAATATATTGCCAAAGAACCGGCTGGCTGACGGTTCCGCCGCTTCCACCGACCATAAAGGCGAAGGAGTAATTGGCATAACCGCTTTGAAATCCGTTAGGGTACGGTTCGATCCCATTTCCGCTGGTATTGAAGACGACGAAATACCGGACGTTTTGAAAGTCCATGGTATTGGCGGTGCGGTACTTGATTTGCATGAAGCCCGCGGGTACGCCGCCTGGGCTACTCGAGGGGTTCGGAAAGGTTACTTGACGTCCACAGGCGGCCAGCGTGAGCGCGGTTACTAGTACGAAAAGACTTAAGATGCGCAGCATGGTGTCCTCGGTCCTCATGGTTCAAGCGGCGATCGCGGGCCTCGCCGCGCTTGCCCTGTCGTTCGCGTTTCCAAAAACAAACTTTGGCTGGATTGCACCGCTCGCGGCCGGGAGCCTGTTCTGGCTGTGGCAGCAGCTACCCTGGAAACGGGCATTCTGGCTGGGCTGGTTCAGCGGAACCATATTCTTTGCCATCAATTATGCGTGGTTCACGTACACGGTGGGCGCTTTAGTTGGCAACCTGGCATTCCTGGTCGTGTTGGGTCCGGCACTTGTGGACGGTGTTTACGTTGGCGTTGCGGCGGCTCTTGCTGCGCTGGCGTACCGGCACGCCTCGGCGGCTACGGCGCCGCTCGCGGCCGCAGCCGCGTTTACGGTCCTCGAATGGCTGCGCTCCATCGGCCCGGTTGGGGTGCCCTTTGCGCAACTCGGATACTCGCAGGTGCAGACTCCTCTCGCGGTTTTCGCCGCCTATGTCGGAAGTTACGGCGTCACGTTTATCATTTGTGTGATCGGCGCATACATCGCCGACGCGATCACCTACCGCAAGAACGTGCGTCTCGGCTACTGCCTGAGCAGCCTAGTCCTCTTATGGGCGTGTGCGTGGTTAGCATGGCCCGCGCGTCACATGGAAGCACCGAGCATGCGCGTTGCGGCAATCCAGGGCAACATCGCACAAGCGGTAAAATTCGACAAGCCGGGACAGCATCAAGCCCTACGGCATGCAGTGGAGCGTTACACCGTACTGTCCGAGCGTGCTTCGGCTTTTCACCCGCAGTTGATTGCCTGGCCCGAAACGGTGATTCCCACGACGCTCTCCGCCGATGGGCGGCTGTCGGAGCAGTTCGCCGCGCTGGCTCACCGCTTGAGAACGACGCTGCTGATTGGCAGTCAGAACTTTCACTCGGGAAGCGCGTACAACGCTTCCTTCATTTATAGTCCTGCCGGAGCGCTCGTCGCCATCTACGATAAGCGGCAGTTGGTCCCGTTTGCAGAATCTTTCCCCGCAAAACGATGGCTGAGTTGGCTCCCGTACGCCAGTTTGATCACGGGTTATGGTCAGGGAACGCTCGATGCGGTGTATCCCGCCACCTTCCCGTTTGCTCCACTCATTTGCTGGGAATCCGCATTCGCGGACTTGGCGCATGCGCAGTTGCATCGCGGCGCCAAGCTGTTCGTGATTTCAACCGACGACGCATGGTTCGGCGAAACCGCAGGGCCCCACGCGCATGCCAAGATAGCGCAGATGCGCGCGATTGAAGCAGGTACCTGGATCGTGCGAGCGGCCTCCACGGGGATTTCCGGGATTATCGCACCCGATGGGCGCTACGTGAGCGAAAGCGCATTGGACCGCGAGGCGATTGTGTTGGGCAGCGTTGGTAAACCGCCGGGTTCGGTCTTCGCTGCGCTAGGTCCCACATTCGTTTGCGTTCTGCTCATCGCCGTTTACATGGCCATTATGCTATCAGGAATAGCGCGCCAACGTGCGTAAGAAGACTGCAAAACTCAGGGGGCTAGCGATTACGGCCGTGCTTGCCGTTGCGGCAGTTCTGACCGTGGGTGTGATTCTGGCAGGACGCGACGTGCCGGCACCACCCGGCTCCGTCCCCATCATCCTGCGGCACGGCGGCGTCTTCGGTCACCGTTTAACTTCACGGGGTGCTAAGGCGTGGTCTTTCGATTACGACCGCGTGCAAACGTCCGCGGACGGGACGTTCGCAAATATCGACGGCGTTCGGGGCGGTCTGCTTTACAAGGACGGCAAGCCGTATCTAAAGATTTCTGCGCGACATATTGCCGCGAACACCCTGAACAACGACTATACCGCGGAGGGTGAGATTCACATCGAAGCGTTGGGCAGGGGGATCAAGCGTTCATTCGACACGGATCTTGCTGTTTGGCAAAATTTTAGTAAGACGCTGACCCTCGCTCATCCAAGTATTGTCCGGACCGGCGATGCAATATTAACGGTAAAAACGGTGACCGTGGATTTCAATACCGGAAAGGTTCACGTTGGTCCCATCGAGGGCGCGGTCAAGGTGTGATGTCGTCCTCGGCAATTTTTTTCTTTGCCTCGGCGATCAGCTTTTTCACTTTTTGGCCGCCCTTGTGACCAATTTCCTCATAAAAATCGGCCCCGTATTTGTCTTTGACGACTTTGCCGCCCTTCTGACCGATCGTTTCGTAAAACTCGGCCCCGTGACGCTCGCGAGTGACTTGGCCGCCTTTGCGTCCAATCTCCTCGTAGAATCCGGAACCGTATCGATCGCGAACCGTGTTGCCGCCCTTTTTACCGGCTTCGCGCACAGACATCTCGCCGCCGTTTGCCTTTGCAGATTCGACGACACCCTTGGTTTTAGAACTCATGATAAGCTACCTTTAGCTTTTGCGCTTGAGTTTCTGTCCGCCTTTTTGGCCAATCTCTTCGTAAAACGTCGGGCCGTATTTTTCTTTGGTCGCTTCGCCACCCTTGCGCCCGATCGCTTCATAAAACTCCGAACCATACTTTGCTTTAACGCGATCTCCGCCACGTTTGCCGGCTTCACGCACGGTCATTCCGCCACCCGCTCCGGGCGCTGTTCCGTCTTGCATTGCCATAATGTAAATACCTCGGTGTGACTTATGCTCGCGTTTACTCTACCCAACCGGCAGGCTGCTAAACTAAAGGGATAGCCGATGTTGGACACAATTTTCGAAGGTGCTACTATTGTCGACGGCAGTGGACGTCCGTCGTATTGCACCGACGTTGCCCTCGTTGGCCAGCGCATCGCCCTCATCGGAGATCTGAGTCAGCGCGACGCTCGCATCCGCCGATCGTGCGCAGGAAAAGTCCTAGCTCCTGGATTCATCGACGTTCATTCGCACAGCGACGAACTGTGGCTGGCTCTCCCACGATGTGACGGAAAAATTGCCCAGGGCGTCACGTCTGAAGTGGCCGGCAATTGCGGCACTTCGGTGGCTCCGCTGCGTGGTGTATCGCTCGAACGTAAACGCAAGGACGCCGCGCGGTATCGGCTTGAGCTCAGCTGGACGTCTTTCGATGAATTTTTTTCGCTGGTCGAGCACCAGGGCGTTGGGTTAAACGTCGCATCGTTGGTGGGCCTTGGAACCACGCGTGGCATCGTTGCCGGCCACAGCGAGCTTCCCCTTGAGCAAGGCGAATTGGCTGCTCAGGCCAATCTCGTGCGCAGTGCCTGTGAGCAAGGCGCGCTTGGCGTTTCCAGCGGCTTGATCTACCCCCCCTCTCAATACGCAGACACCCAAGAGCTGGTCGCGATGGCTCGCGCAGCCAAAGAAGCGCACTCACCACTGTACGCTTCACACGTTCGCAGCGAAGGTGATGAACTTATCGATGCTATTGCCGAGGCGATCGCCGTCGGTACCCAAGCCGAGGTAGCGGTGCAGTGCTCCCATCACAAAGCGCAGCGAAAGAAGAATTGGGGCAAGGTTCACCAGACGCTGGCTATGATTGCAAGAGCACGCGAAGGCGGGCTCCCTATCAACACCGATGCGTACCCGTACGTCGCGAGTTGGACCGAGCTTGCAAGCGTGCTTCCCGATGACGCGCGCCTTGGTGGGCCCACCGCTACGTTGGCCCGGCTTTCCGATCCGCCCACCGCAACGGCCATCGCCTTAAAACTTGCCATGCGCGATCCACATGAGTGGGAGGACGTTTTGATAACTTCGGTAGCCTCCGAACAAAACGAACGGCTCGCCGGAATGCGCCTCAGCCAGATAGCGGCCTATTGGGGCATCACGCCGCAACACGCCACGATTCGTTTGCTGCGAGAAGAGCAACTGGAAGTCGAGGCCGTTTTTTTCACCATGTGCGAAGACGACGTTTCCGCAGTATTTTCAGCGGATTTCACCTGTGTTGGCAGTGATGCTTCGGTACGCGCGTTGCAGGGAATCACGGCGGTGGGAGTCCCGCACCCTCGTACGTTCGGTACCTTTCCACGAGTTTTTGGCCGTTTCGTGCGCGGTCGCAAAACGTTAGAGCTTGAAGAAGCGGTGCGCCGCATGACCTCGTTACCCGCCCAGATTTTCGGATTGCGCGATCGAGGCAACATCCGCCTCGGCTCGTACGCGGACATCGTTGTCTTCGACGCGCAAAGCGTTCGCGATCTCGCCACGTACGAGCATCCGTATCAACTCCCCGTTGGAATCGACCAGGTGTACGTCAACGGGACAGCCGTGTTCGAAGACGGTCAATTTACCGGAGCCCTCCCCGGCCA
>JAABUQ010005692.1_pt1 | contig 19574 bp, 18 predicted proteins | sample 5560001 | NCBI WGS metagenome assembly JAABUQ01 (sample SAMN10711888, study PRJNA513371) | rock metagenome | isolation source: Antarctica rocks | place: Antarctica: Victoria Land, Finger Mt nord | collected 2015-12-18
GGGTCGTGTCGGTGGATTACCGGCTGGCGCCGGAGCATCCGTTTCCGGCCGGGTACGACGATGCGAGGTCGACGTGGGCGTGGGCGCAGGCGCAGGGCGGCGCGTGGCTGATCGGGGGCGACAGCGCGGGCGCGAACCTGGCGGCGGGGCAGGCGCTCGACGGGTCGGCGCGGCTGCAGGTGTTGATCTATCCGGTGGTCGATCTGCTGCAGCAGCATGGCCGCTATCCGAGCATCGACGAGTTCTGGGACGGCTACATCCTGACCGCAGAGACGATGAAGGCGTGCGCCCGGCTGCTGATCCCGGCGGGCCAGGACGCGGCCGACGTGCGGCTGTCGCCGATCCGGGCGGATTTGGGCCGGGCGTCGCCGGCGATGGTGATCACGGCCGGGTTCGACCCGCTGCGCGACCAGGGCCGGGCGTATGTTGCGGCATTGCAAAGCGCCGGGGTGCACACCCATCTGGTCGAAGAACGCGCGTTGCCGCACGGATTTGCCGACTTCGCTGGCGTGGTGCCGGCGGCGCGGCGGGCTGTGGAGCGCATCGCCGATGCGATCCGGATGGAGTTGGCGCGATGAGGACGGTGATACAGCGGCGTGACCCGGTGGTGCTGGCCTGGGTGTTCGGGCTGGCGCTGGCGGCGGCGGCCTTCCTGCTGGGGCCGCAGTACTTCCTGTGGCGGGTGCTGGACTACCTGCATGTCGCGGTGTTGCGGCTGGGCGAGGTCATCGGTGACCTGTCGTTAGTTGCCACCGACGTGGTGCGGGCGCTGGCAATCGGGATTTATGGGACTTTCGTCCTGTTGGCGGTGCTGGTGATCCGGCGCGGCGGGCACGCCAAGGCGGCGCTGTTCTGGGTGTCGGTGCTGTTTTTCCTGCTGATTGGGCGGGTCGAGATGGAGACCGAGAGCAATGCGCGCTGGGTGATCGCGCTGGCGCTGGCCGGGTTCGGGTCGATGGTGATGAGCAATCGGCTGCGGCAGACGGCGCTGGTGCCGCGGTACTAGCTGTCAGGCCGCGGCGCGCTGGTTGAGCGCGCCGACGAGGAGGTCGATGCCTTGAGCGTGCCAGCGCTGGACCGCCTTGTGGTCGGCGCCGATGGCGGTGCCGAGGCGGCGCCAGCTGAACAGGTAGCGGCCGGTCATCGGATGGACGAGGCTGCGAGCGCCGACGATGCGGCGGAGCACGTATTTGTCCTGTGGGATGCGGGCGAGCCAGAGGTAGGTCTCATCCATGCGCGAAATATAGGCCGCGCTCGGGACGGCAGGGCGAAGGCGGGCGCGGGTCGCGCCGTAGCTCACCGCGGCGTCGCGGACCCATTCGAGGCCGCCTTGGACCAGGCGGGTGCTGGGGCCGGTGTTGGGCAGCGCGAGCAGGGTGGTGCCGGCTTCCTCGAGCCGGGCGATGACCCATTCGGCATTGGCCGGCTCGCCGTCGGGGGTGTGGACGTTCATCAAGCGACGAAAACCGGAAACGGATAAGTGGCATGATCGAGGACGGTGCCGTCGGTGATGGCGCCCCAGGTAACGGGGTGGCCGGCGGGCAGGGCCGGTCGATCGTTCTGGCCGGGCCGGCCGCGCACGACGTAGACGATCGTGCGATGGCGGGAGAGGTCGGCGGCGAGGGCCATGTCGGGGCTCGGGGCCATATTTTTGTTCTCGTTCTGTTCTGCTCTTAAGCTAGTTTTCCTACGAACAAGGGGTCAACCTGGATTCGGCGTTAATCTTGCGCTACATCCGGGCGGATGGTGCGCTGGCAACGCCGAGGCCGGCCGCGCGTTGAACCGGAATGCCGATCGAACCCCGCCACGCCCAGATGCCCGAACCGCTGCCCCGCCCGGACCACATCCCGGTCGAGGAGCCGCCGCCGCTCGACGTTCCACCGCTCACCGACGCGCCCGAGGGTGACCCGGCGCCCATCGAACCACCGATGCAACTCTAGAGCACTTCCCGAGCCGATTGGCTCGGGAGTAGTGCTCTAGCTCATTGTTAAATAGAGCAATAGTTCCGATCAGGTGATTCCACCTGATCGGAAAATGCTCTGGCCGATCCACGCGGAGGCTTGTCCCTCTGAGCGCCGCGCGGCAGGGTGTGCCGCCATGACCTTGGATCGATGATGCCGCGTTTCGTTCTCGCCCTGGCGGCGTCGCTCGTGTTGGCCGGCTGCAGCACGCCGCCGCCGCAGGGGTCGACTTCCTACGTGCCGTCGCCAGGGATGGAAAAGATACTTGTCGAGCGCGTCGCGATGCATGCCAAGCACGTGACCGATCTTCAGGTCGAAGAGGCGCGGGACGTTCCGAGCGTCACGGACGCGGCGCAGGCGATCCCGAATGTGGCCGGGCTGCCGGCGTCGACTCTGGAGATCAAGCAGTTCAACCAGGTCTCGGCGAGCGGGGCGACCGGGGCGATCGGCGCCTCGCTGTATCGGCCGACGCTGGCGAAGGACACGCCGATCATCATCTACTTCCCGGGCGGCACCTGGGTCACGCGCAGCGACGTGGCGGCCGACGAGACGTCGCGCCAGCTGGCGTTGCGCACCGGCTGGGTGGTGCTCAGCGTGCGGCCGCGGCTCGCGCCCGAGGCGCAGTTCCCGGAGATCCACGACGACGCGTTCGCGGCCTATCAGTGGGCGCGCAGCGAGATGCGGGGCTGGGGGGCGGACCCGACGCGGGTCGTGCTGGCGGGCGAGGGGCCGGGCGCGAACCTGGCGCTCGCGACGGCGCTGATGGCGCGCGACCGGGAAACCTCGGGCCGACCGGTGCCGCTACCGGACCAGTTGCTGCTGATCACGCCCTGGGCGAGCACGTCGACCAGCAGCGCGAGCATGTCGGAGAACGCCGGCGCGCGGCCGCTCGACCGCTCGACGGTGCGGTGGGCGCAGCGGCGCTACGCGTCGGGCCAGCTCGACGATCCGCGGATCGACCTGGCGTCGCGCACGGACTTCCAGCAGATGCCGCCGACGACGATCATCCTGGCCGACATCGATCCGCTCCGTTCGGGCGCCGAGTCGTTGGCCGAGCGGATGCGGGCTGCGGGCGTGCGGACCGACGTGCGGCGGTATCGCGGCGTGACCTACGACTTCTTTGGCCTTGGCGCCTATGTGCCGGAGGCGGCGCAGGCCGAAGCCGACGCTGTCCAGGCGATGCAGAACGGGTTCCGTTTCAACAGGATTAGTAGGTCGCCCGTCCGCCGGTGATGTCGAACACGCCGCCGGTGCTGAAGGAGCATTCCTCGGTGGCGAGCCAGCAGGCTAGGGCGGCGATTTCCTCGACCTGGACGAAGCGGCCCATCGGGATCTTGGACAGCATGTAGCCGATCTGCGTCTCGCTCATCTGCTTGAAGATGTCGGTCTTGGCCGCGGCGGGGGTGACGCAATTGACCAGCACGCCCTTGCCCGCCAGCTCCTTGCCGAGCGACTTGGTCAGCGCGATCAGCCCGGCCTTGCTGGCGCTGTAATGGCTCGCGTTCGGATTGCCTTCCTTGCCCGCCACCGACGCGATGTTCACGACCCGGCCGTAGCCATGCTCCAGCATCGCCGGGATCACCGAGGCACAGGCGAGAAAGGGGCCGATCAGGTTGACGTCGATCACCTGGCGCCATTCCGCGACCGGCAGCTCCCAGGTCGGCGCGTTGCCGCCGGTGATGCCGGCGTTGTTGACGAGGATGTCGATCTTGCCGTGACGGGCGAGAGTGGCGCGGGTGACGGCTTGGACCGCGCGCTCGTCAGTCAAGTCGACCTCGTGGGCGCTGGCGTTCTCGCCCAATTCGGCGGCGGTCTGCTGGCAAGCCGCGAGGTCGCGGTCCCAGAGGGCGACGTGGGCGCCGGAGGCCAGCATGCGTTCGGCGATGGCGCGCCCGATGCCGCGGGCGCCGCCGGTGACGATGGCGACGCGCTGGTGGAGGTCGAGCTGGTTCATCGATCGTTCTTCGCTGGTGGGGGATCATCTTGCCGCCGGGTGCGGATAAGCGACAAGAGCAGGGCGAGCAGGGTCGCCGCCGCGACCGCGATCGAGGGGCGCAGGCCGGCGGGCGCGAAGGCGAACTCGATCGTGGAGCGGCCTTGCGGCAGGTCGATGGCCTGGAACGTGTCCTCGATGGGCCGGACCTGGGCCGCCGCGCCGTTCACGCGCGCCTGCCATCCCGTCATGAAGACTTCGAGGCGGACGAGGACGGAGGCGCGGTCGCATTGCGCGGTGAGGCGGTCTTGCGAGAGCAGGCCGATGGTGCAGCCGTCGGCGGCGGCGTAGGGGCGGAAGTTGGGGAGGTCGAAGACGGTGGCGGCGGCGTTGGCGAAGACGGGCGCCGGGTCGTCGGATCGCAGGAAGGCGAGTTCGGGCAGCTTGCGTGGTGCGCCGACCTGCGCGTCCTGGCCCCAGAGCGCGACGAGATGGTTGCCGCCGCGATGCTCGATCGTCAGCGTGGTGGGCGCGGCGCGCAGGGTGAGCGGGTCGGGCAAGTCGATCGTGGCGACCCGGTTATCGGCCGCGGCTGCGAGATCGAGGTCGCCCTCGGCGCAGGTTCCGGCCTGGCATAGGCGAAGGCGCAGCTGGCCGTCGGCGGTGCCGCCGTAGGTGCCGATGCGGAGCAGCGCGCCGCGGATCGGGCGCCCGGCGCCGGGCGCATCGAGGGTCGCTTGCAGCGACTGGCCGGGGGCGAGCGCGATCGGGGTCGGGCTGCCGGCAAGCGGATAGGCGGGGATGGCGAACAGGTCGGGGTCGCCGATCACGTAGCGCACGCCGGCGCGGGCGTAGCCGGGTAGGTGGCCGACGAAGAAGTGGTGCCGGCGCTCGCGTTGGTCGGCGGTCTCGGGTTCGCCGCTCGGGCGGAAATTCACCACGCTGGCGGACGGATCGATCGCGGCGTGGATGTAGTCGACGGTGCGGCTCGGGACTGGGAGGTCGTCGTAGTTGATGGCGGGGATGCCGAAGGCGGAGCCGAAATTGGGGGTCAGGCCGGTGAAGCTCGCCAGCGCGGTGCGTTGCGGGCCGGCGTGGCGCTGCAGGAAGTCGATCAGCGTCCGGTCGACGCTGTCGATGCGCGGAAAGGAGGCGAGCGGCAAGGTGAAGGCGGCCAGCGCCTCGGCGCCGAGGCAGAGTGTCAGCCAGGTTCGCGCGCGGGGGCTGCGCAGCGCCGCCGCGAATGCGCCGAGCAGCGCCAGAGCGACCGCGAGCGAGACGATGACGTAGAGCCGCTGATGCTGCTTGGCGGGCCAGATCTCGGCCAGGATCGGCCCGGCGGCCACCAGCCCGGCGGCCACGATCGCACTCACGATCGCCAGCGTGACCGCGGCGATCCAGCCGCGTTCGCGCACCGATAGGCCGGGCCAGCGGTCGAGGCCGACGGCGGCGAGGACGGCGAAGCAGAAGATCCAGCTCGCATTCAGATAGCGCGAATAGGCGGCGATGGAGACCAGCGGGAGTTGGACGAACAGCGCGTGCAGGCCGGGCGCGCCGTGGCTGACGGCGATGGCGGTCGCGGCCCAGGCGGCGAGCAGCCAGCAGAGCGGCCGGCGCCGGGCTGCCATGAGGCCGAAGACGCCGAGGATGAGCGGCATCAGGCCGAGATAGCCGCCGATGCCGCTCCAGATCGGGCGGATGTCGGCGTTCGGCGAAGCGACGACCGCGCCGTAGAAATAGGGCAGCCAGTAGAGGATCAGGGCGGTGGGCGGCAGGAACGCGCCCTTGAAGAGGTCGTCGCGGTGGCCGCCGAGTTCGGCTTCGGGGAGGAAGTGCGCGAAGGCGATCAGGGCGGGCGCGGCGAGCAGCGCCGCGAGCAGCGCCATCGCCGCCAGACCGCCGGCATAGCCGAGCAAGCGCCGCGGCGGCAGCGACAGCGCGCGCGCTGCGGCCCAGAGCAGCAGCAACAGGCTGTAGAAATAGACGACTTCCGGAAAACCGGCGGTGAGCGCCAAGGCGGCCGCGATCGCGCCGATAACGATCGCGGGCCAGCCCAGCCTGCGCCATCGGCCGTCGCGTGCGGCGGCGAACAGGGTCTCGATGGCGAGGAACAGCCAGGGCAGGAAGGCGATCGGCAGGAAGATCGCGTTGCGCAGCCAGGCGAAGGCGCCGTTCAGCTCGAAGATCAGTCCGCCGGCCAGCGCCGCGGCCGGGCCGAGCCCGAAGCGGCGCAGGAACAGATAGGTGCCGACGCCGGCGGCGGCCTGCAGCAGCGCTTGTTCGAGGATCTGTCCGTGCGGCAGCAGGAGCAGCAGCGTCGGCGGGAACAGGGCGGCCGACTGCACCTCGCCGAGCAGCGGCGCGCCGAGGCCTTCGTAGTGGTTCCACAGCGGCAACACGCCGGAGGCCAGGTCGAGCGCCGCGCGGACGCCGAGCGCGTAGGCGGTGTAGCCCATGTTCGGGTCGATGGTGCCGAAGCCGGGCAGCCAGCCGGGGCGCACGGTGGTGGCCATGCCGCTGAACAACGGCAGCGCATCGGCAGTGAACGGCCCCCAGATCGCGCAGGCGGCGATGAGCGCCGGGAGCGCGAGCAGTATCGCCAGGGCGGATCGTGGGCGGAGATCGGCCGTGACCATGGCAGCGCGCCTAGAGCATTTCCGATCGGGTGGAATCACCCGATCGGAAGTAATGCCCGCTAAAACAATGAAGTAGAGCACTACTTCCGAGCCAAGTGGCTCGGAAGTGCTCTAGTCGGGTCTCGACGCCATTGCAAGACTTGCCTTTACGTGACCGATCGGCCATATCCGGCCCGCCCGCTTCGGCGGGTAATTCACACGCGGGGCGCCTTTCCGGGAGATCCCCGGTTCCGGTGCCGCAAGGCTCGGCCCCGCGGAGGCTCAACCGGATCACAGGAAAGGAACCGCCCCCATGGCGATGCCCGATTTCACCATGCGCCAGCTGCTCGAGGCCGGCGTCCACTTCGGCCACCACACCCGCCGCTGGAACCCGCGCATGTCGCCGTTCATTTTCGGCGTGCGCAACCAGGTCCACATCATCGACCTGCAGCAGACGGTTCCGATGATGGACCGCGCACTCCGCGCCGTCCGCGACGTGACCGCGGCCGGCGGGCGCGTGTTGTTCGTCGGCACCAAGCGCGCCGCGGCCGAGTATGTGGCCGAGAGTGCCCGCAAGTGCGGCCAGTATTACGTCAACCACCGTTGGCTCGGCGGGATGCTGACCAACTGGAAGACGATCACCGGGTCGATCAAGCGGCTGCGCCAGATCGACGACATGCTGTCGGGCGACACGCAGGGCCTGACCAAGAAAGAGGTGCTCGACATCACGCGCGACCGCGAGAAGCTCGAGCGCGCGCTGGGCGGGATCAAGGACATGGGCGGTCTGCCCGACATCCTGTTCGTGATCGACACGAACAAGGAGAAGCTCGCCGTCGAGGAAGCGACCAAGCTCGGCATTCCCGTGATCGCCGTGCTCGACAGCAACTCCGACCCCGAGGGCGTCACCTATCCGATCCCCGGCAACGACGACGCGATCCGCGCCATTACGCTCTACTGCGACCTGATCGCGGGCGCCGTGCTCGACGGGATCAGCGCCGAGATGGTGGCCTCGGGCCGCGACATGGGCGACTCCGAAGAAGTGCCAATGGACGCGATGCCCGAGCCCGAGCCGGTGGCAGCCGAGCAGCCCGCCGCCTAACCGATCAAGGCGATTTCAGGAGACAGAGCAATGGCCGACATTACGGCGACCATGGTGCGTGACCTGCGCGAGAAGACCGGCGCGGGCATGATGGATTGCAAGAAGGCGCTGACCGAAGCCGGCGGCGACATGGAGCACGCGGTCGACTGGCTGCGCAAGAAGGGCTTGGCGGCGGCGGCCAAGAAGAGCGGCCGGGTCGCGGCCGAGGGGCTCATCGGCGTGGCGAGTGCCAAGAACAAGGCGGCGATGGTCGAAGTCAACGCCGAGACCGACTTCGTCGCCCGCAACGACGCGTTCCAGTCCCTGGTCGAGACCGTCGCCAAGGTTGCGCTCGAGGTTGGCGAGAACGTGGACGCGATCAAGGCCGCGCTCTATCCCGGCGGCAGCCGCACGGTGGCCGAGGAGATCACCCACCTCGTCGCCACGATCGGCGAGAACATGAACCTGCGCCGTGCCCGCGTCATCAGCGTCGAGAGCGGCGTGGTCGCGACCTACGTCCACAACACGCTGCGGCCGGGCTTGGGCAAGATCGGCGTGCTGGTCGGCATCGAGAGCGGCAGCGAGATCGAGGCGCTCGAGACACTGGGCCGCCAGATCGGCATGCATGTCGCCGCGACGCGTCCGGAGTCGCTCGACGTCTCCGGCGTCGACCCGGCCGCCCTCGAGCGCGAGAAAGCCGTGCTCACCGAGCAGGCGCGCACATCGGGCAAGCCGGAGGCGATCATCGAGAAGATGGTCAACGGGCGGATCCAGAAATACTACGAAGAGGTCGTCCTGCTCGAGCAGGTCTGGGTCCATGACGGCGAGAGCCGGGTCAAGGTGGTGGTCCACAAGGCCGGCGCTGAACTGTCCGGCTTTGCCCGCTTCACGCTCGGCGAGGGCATCGAGCGGGAGAGCGGCGACTTCGCGGCCGAAGTTGCGGCGGCGGCCGGGATCTCAACCCCTCCCCATCGCTGACGGGATCGGCCGTAAACTTGTGACGGGGGGCCGCTGCCTTTAGGTTGCGGCCACCGCCATCGCCTCGAAGGATTTTATGCCCCATCAGCCGGCCTACAAGCGCGTCTTGCTGAAGGTGTCTGGCGAGGCGCTGATGGGGACGCGCGAGTACGGTCTCGATCGCGAGACGCTGACCAGGATCGCCGCCGACGTCTCCGACGTGGTCGACTCCGGGGTCGAGGTCTGTCTCGTGGTCGGCGGCGGCAACATCTTCCGCGGCGTCTCGGGTGTGGCGGCCGGGATGGACCGGGCGTCGGCCGACTATATGGGCATGCTGGCCACCGTGATGAACGCGCTCGGATTGCAGAGCGTGCTCGAGCGGCGCGGCGTGCAGACGCGGGTGCAATCCGCGATCCCGATGAGTTCGGTCTGCGAGCCGTATATCCGGCGCCGGGCCGAGCGGCACATGGAGAAGGGCCGCGTCGTGATCTTCGCCGCCGGCACCGGCAACCCGTTCTTCACGACCGATACCGCGGCAGCACTCAGGGCGGCGGAGATGAACTGCGACGCGCTGCTGAAGGGCACTCAGGTCGATGGCGTCTATACCGCCGACCCGCGCAAGGACCCCGACGCTGCCCGCTTCGAGGAACTCACCTATCACGATGTGCTGGCTCGCGACCTCGCCGTGATGGACGCCGCCGCGATCAGCGTGGCGCGAGAGAACGGACTGCCGATCATCGTGTTCAACATCCACGCCCCCGGCGCGTTCGCGGCGGTGATGCGCGGCGAGGGGCGTTTTACGACCATCATCGAGCCGCATTAGGGAGTCGACCGTGCCTGCGGATCTCAACACGCTCAAACAAGACCTCACCCGGCGCATGGACGGCGCGCTCGAGACGCTGCGTCGGGATTTCGGCGGCCTGCGTACGGGCCGCGCCAGCCCGGCGCTGCTCGAGCCGGTCAAGGTGGAAGCCTACGGGACCGAGGTGCCGATCACCCAGGTCGGCACCATCGGCGTGCCCGAGCCGCGCATGATCACGGTCCAGGTGTGGGATCGCACGCTGGTCGGCGCCGTCGAACGCGCGATCCGCGACAGCGGGCTGGGGCTGAACCCGGGTGCCGACGGCCAGGTCGTCCGCGTGCCGATCCCGCAACTGACCGCCGAGCGGCGCGCCGAGTTGGCCAAGGCCGCCGGGCGCTATTCGGAGGGCGCCCGCGTCGCCATCCGCGGTGTTCGTCGCGACGGCATGGACCAGATCAAGAACTTCGAGAAGAAGCACGAGATCGGCGAGGACGAGTCGAAGACGTGGTCGGAAGAGGTGCAGAAGGTCACCGACTCTTACATCAGGCGCATCGACGACTCCCTGACCGAGAAGGACAAGGAGATCCGCCAGGTCTAGCGATGAGCATCCCGAATATCGCGCCCGTGCTCAAACAGCCCGGCGCCGGTCATCCGGCACCGGCGCACGTCGCCATCATCATGGATGGCAACGGCCGCTGGGCGCGAGCGCGCGGATTGCCGCGGGTCGCCGGGCACCGGGCTGGCGCGAAGGCAGTGCGCGTGACGATCGAGGCCGCCATCGCCACCGGCGTGCAATGGCTGACGCTCTACGCCTTCAGCAGCGAGAACTGGCGCCGGCCGGCCCAGGAAGTGCTCGAGCTGACCGGGCTGCTGCGCCATTACTTGCGCCAGGAACTGGCCGAACTGGCGCGCGAAGGCGTCCGGATGCGGATTATCGGCAACCGCACGCGCTTCGATACGGACCTGCAGGCCGAGCTGGATCGCGCCGAGCAGACCACGCGCGGCAACGCCCGCCTCAACCTCAACATCGCGCTCTCCTACGGGGCGCGCGAAGAGATGCTGCTGGCGGCCCGCGCGGCGGCGGCGGCGGTGGCGGCGGGAAAGTTGCGGCCCGAGGACATCGACGAGGGTCGGCTCGAGACCTTTCTCTACACCGCCGGGATGCCGGATCCGGACATGGTGATCCGCACTTCGGGCGAGCAGCGGCTGTCCAATTTCCTGCTCTGGCAGAGCGCCTACGCCGAGCTCGTGTTCCTCGACGTGCTGTGGCCCGATTTCTGCCGGGCCGATTTCGAGTTCGCGCTGGCCGAATTCTCCCGCCGCGAACGGCGTTTTGGTGGGTGAGTCGCCGTCGCGGTGGGGCGATCTCGGTCGCCGCGCGCTCTCCGCCTTGGTTCTGGCACCGATCGCGCTGGCCTGCTTGTGGATCGGCGGATGGCCGTATCAGGCGCTGATCGTGGCGGCGGGCGTCGGGCTCGCGGCGGAGTGGGCGGGCTTGTTCGGCCAGGGGGCGTGGCGCGCGGCGGGCTTGGCGGCGGCGATGCTGGCCGCGGCGGCGGCCACGATCCTGGGGAGTGCGGTGGTCGCTTTGGCGCTTCTCGTCGCGGGCTGTGCCGCGGTCCGGTCACAATCGCGGCCGTTGCTCGCGCTGGGCGTGCTCTATGTCGGGCTGCCGATGGTGGCGCTGCTCTGGCTGCGCGCGCAGCCAGGCGGGCGCGAGATCACGCTGTTTCTCGTCTTCGTGATCTGGGCCAGCGATATCGGCGCTTTCCTGATCGGCCGACTGGTGCGCGGGCCGAAGCTCGCGCCGGCGTTGTCGCCGGGCAAGACTTGGTCGGGCGCGGTCGGCGGCCTGGTCGCGGTGCTGCTCGTGGCGGCGGCGATGACCCCGCATCGGTATGCCTTGGCGCTGGCGCTGGGCGCGATCTGCCAAGCTGGTGACTTGCTTGAGAGCGGGATCAAGCGGCATGTCGGCGTCAAGGACTCGGGACGGTTGATCCCGGGCCATGGCGGGTTGCTCGATCGGCTGGACGGCCTGCTCGCCGCCGCTCCGGTCGCGGCCCTCGTCATGTTGTGGAGCCGAGGGGGATTCGGGTGACAGCAGAGCGGCGTAGCGTTTCCGTGCTGGGCAGCACGGGCAGCATCGGCACGAGCACGGTGGACCTGTTGCTGGCCCATCCGGAGCGATTCCAGGTTCGGGCGCTGGCAGGCGGGCGGAACGTGGCCCTGCTGGCCGAGCAGGCGCGTATGCTGGGCGCCGAGCTGGCCGTGATCGCCGATGAGGCATGCCTGGCCGAGTTGCGGAGCCGGCTGGCGGGTAGCGGGATCGAGGCGGCTGCCGGAGCTCAGGCGGTGGTGGACGCCGCCGCCTTGCCGGCGGATTGGACGATGGCGGCGATCACCGGGGCGGCCGGGCTGCCGAGCACGCTGGCGGCGATCCGGCGCGGCGGCGCGATCGCGCTGGCCAACAAGGAGGCGTTGGTCTGCGCCGGCGACGTCATGCTGCGCGCGGTCGCCGACGCGGGCGCGCAACTATTGCCGGTCGATTCCGAGCACAACGCGATCTTCCAGGCGCTGGCCGAGGGCAATCACGGCGCGGTCGAGAAGATCGTGCTGACCGCGTCGGGCGGGCCGTTCCGTATCGCGAGCCTTGACGAGATGGCGCGCGCGACGCCTGAGGCGGCGTTGCGGCATCCGACCTGGACGATGGGCGCGAAGATCACGATCGATTCCGCGACCATGTTCAACAAGGGCCTCGAACTTGTTGAAGCGGCACGATTGTTCCAACTCGACGAGAGCCGGATCGGCGTGCTCGTGCATCCGCAATCGGTCGTCCACGGCATCGTCCATTATCAGGACGGCAGCATGCTGGCCCAACTTGGCGCGCCCGACATGCGGATCCCGATCGCCCATGCGCTGGCTTGGCCGCAACGGATGGCGACGTCGTCGCCGCGGCTGGACCTGGCCGCACTCGCCCGGCTCGAGTTCTTCGAGCCCGACGAGGTCCGGTTTCCGGCCCTGCGCCTGGCCCGCGAAGCCTTGCGCTCTGGCAATGGCGCCCCCACAATTCTGTCCGCTGCCAATGAGGTAGCGGTCGACGCATTCCTGCGGCGGCGGCTGGGCTTTACCGAGATCGCCGCGCTGGTCGAAGCGGTGATGGAACGGTTGGGCAGCCCGGCGGCCGACACGCTCGAGGCGGTGATGGAACTGGATGCTGCGGCTCGCCGGGCTGCCGAAGCGATCGCCGCTGCCAAAGCGGCTTAAGGATCAGAGCTAAACTATGCACGTCCCTGATTTCGTTCGCTATGTCGGTGCCTTTGTCGTGGTCTTGGGCGTGCTCGTGTTCGTCCATGAGCTGGGCCACTATCTCGCGGCCCGGTGGCGCGGCGTCTATGTCGAGGCATTCTCGATCGGCTTCGGCCGCGCCCTGGTGAGCTGGACCGACAAGGTCGGCACCGTCTGGAAGATCGCCTGGATCCCGCTCGGCGGCTACGTCAAGCTGCACGGCCAGGAGCGACCGGAGGACGTGGCGGACGAGGTCCGCGCGGGATGGAAACCGGGCCAGACATTCCACGGCAAGTCGGTGCTGAGCCGGGCGATCGTGGTCGCGGCCGGGCCGGTGGCCAACTTTGTGCTGGCGGCCGTGTTGTTCGCGGTGCTGTTCGCGACGGCCGGACGGCCGATGAGCGTGCCGGTGATCGGCGAGGTGCTGGTCGACAGCGCCGCCGCACGTGCAGGGCTCGAGACGGGCGACCGGGTCACGTCGATCGACGGCGAGGAGGTGAACCGGTTCGAGGATCTGCAGCGCATCATCGCCGGCGTGCCGGACAAGGACGTCGCGCTGCACATCCAGCGCGACGGCCAAGAAGTAAATCTGACGGCGCATACCAGCGGGCGCAACGGCACGCTGGGACGGCGCATGGGCGTGCTCGGCGTCAAGGGCGGCACCCCCGACTACCAACGACTCGACCCGGCCAGCGCCGTGGTGGCCGGAGTCGGACAGACCTGGGAGGTCGTCGTGCAGACGATCCAGGGCTTGGGCCAGATGCTCACCGGAGCCCGCAGCGCCGACGAGTTGTCCGGTCCGCTCGGCATCGCGCAACTCTCCGGCCAGGTCGCCTCGCAGGGGATCGCGAGCATGATGAGCTTCATCGCCGTGCTCTCGGTCAATCTCGGGCTGATCAACCTGTTCCCGATTCCCGTGCTCGATGGCGGCCATCTGACGATGTATTTGTTCGAGGCGCTGCGTGGCCGGCCGATCTCGCAACGGCTGCAGGAATACGGGTTCCGGGCCGGAATGGCGTTGCTGGCCGGGCTGTTCGTGTTCGCGACGTGGAACGACCTGTCGCATCTCGGGCTGTTCCACTGGGTCCGTAGCTGAGGCGGGTCTCATGCGGCGCGGACGCGATGTTGCCCTGATCTCTGCCGACACGTAGAAGCAGCCGCTCGGGGAAGCGTCGTCCGCCCGGACCAGCCGCCGCCCGAACGCCTGGAGGGTCTGCCTGTTGCCCACGCTGCGCGCCAAGCTGTTGGCCACCATCTGCTTGCTGCCCGCGTTCACGTCGGATCTGGCCTTTGCTCAGCCCAGGCCGGCGCCCGCGCGGGGCCTTGGCCGAGTGCCGGTCGCGCGCGGACTTGCGCCAAGAACGGCGGCGCAGGGGACGATCGCCGACATCAAGGTCGACGGCAACGAGCGGATCGAGCCGAGCACGATCCGCTCCTACATGCTGGTCCAGCCGGGTGATCCGTTCGATCCGGAGCGGGTCGATCGCAGTCTCAAGAGCCTGTTCTCGACCGGCCTGTTCCAGGACGTGACGCTGAACCGGCAAGGCAACACGCTGGTCGTGCACGTCGTCGAGAACCCGATCGTCAACCGCATCGTCTACGAGGGCAACCACAAGCTCAACGACACGCAGCTCAATGCGGCCGTCCAGCTGCGACCGCGCGCGGTCTATACGCCGCAGCTCGCCCAGGCCGACCGTCAGCGCATCCTCAACGCCTACGCCAAGGGCGGCCGCTATGCCGCGACGGTCGATCCGAAGATCATCCGCCTCGACAAAAATCGCGTCGACGTGGTGTTCGAGATGAACGAAGGCGCGACCACGCTGGTGAGCCGGATCAGCGTGGTCGGCAACCACGCGTTCAGCGAGAGCCGCCTGCGCGAAGTGATCGCCAGCCGCGAGGAGGCATTCTGGCGCTTCCTCTCCAACAGCGACCAGTACGACCCGGAGCGGGTGAACTTCGACAAGGAGTTGCTGCGACGGTTCTACCTGAAGAACGGTTTCGCCGATTTCGAGGTTAAGAGCGCGACCGGCGAGCTGGCGCCCGACCGCTCCGGCTTCCTACTCACCTTCGTCGTGAGCGAGGGCGAGCGCTACCGGGTCGGCAAGGTCGACATCAACAGCAAGCTGCGCAACCTCGACCCCGAGACGCTGCGCCCGCTGCTGCGGATCGGCGCCGGCGACACCTATGACGGCGATGCGGTCGAGAAGAGCTCGACGGCGCTGACCGACGCGATCCAGCAGCGCGGCTACGCCTTCGTCGAGGTCAATCCGCGGATCGCGCGCGACCCGGCCAAGCACACGGTCGACCTCGTGTTCGACATCGGCGAGGGGCCGCGGGTGTATGTCGAGCGGATCGACATCAGCGGCAATACGCGCACCAAGGACAAGGTGATCCGCCGCGAGTTCCGCATCGCCGAGGGCGACGCGTTCAATGCCGCAGCCATCCGCCAGTCGCGCCAGCGCCTGCAGGACCTGGGCTATTTCAACGGCGTGAACGTCGCGACCAACCCGGGCTCGGCGGCCGACAAGGCCGTCATCAACACGGTCGTGGACGAAAAGGCGACCGGCGAGCTGACGGTCGGCGGCGGCTATTCGACCGACGCGGGCGCGCTGATCAACCTCGGCCTGCGCGAGCGCAACCTGGTCGGCACCGGCATCGACGCCAGCGTCAACGGCATCCTGGCGCAGCGCAGCAGCCAGATCGATCTGTCGATCACGGATCCGTATTTCCTGGATCGCAATCTCGCGGCCGGGTTCGACTTGTTCAACATCAACAACAACAACCAGACCATCGCGTCCTACAGCGAGCGCCGGACCGGCGGCGCGCTGCGGCTCGGCTACGAATTCAACGACCACCTGCGCCAGGCGTGGACGTATTCGCTGGTTAGCCGAAACGTCTACAACATCCAGTCCGGCGCCAGCATCTACATCACCAACCAGTCCGGCACGTCGCTGCTCTCGCAGCTCGGCACGACGCTGTCGCTGGACTATCGCGATAGCCGGACCGACCCGACCGAGGGCGGCATCGTCCGTATCGGCATCGATGGCGCCGGCCTAGGCGGCACGGAGCGCTACATCCGCTCCAAGATCGATGGCAGCTACTACATCCCGCTCGAGAACCTGGTAGGCGACGACGGCTATACGCTCGCGCTGTCGGCCGGCGCCGGCTACCTTGCCCAGCTCGGCCGCGAGGAGAAGATCATCGACCGTTTCTTCCTCGGCGGCGACAACCTGCGCGGCTTCCAGTCCGGCGGCGCCGGCCCGCACGCGATCGGCGCCGCGACGGTCGACAGCATCGGCGGCCGCTTCATCTACACGCAGACGACGGAGTTCCGCTTCCCGCTGCCGATCTCGGCCGATTTCGGCTTGACCGGCCGCGCCTTCATCGACGTCGGCGCACTCTCGCAAGTCAGCCAGATCGCCGGCACCACGGTGGTCGACAGCGCCTCGCCACGGGTGGGCGCCGGCGTCGGCGTGTCCTGGCGCACGCCGTTCGGCCTGATCAACATCGATATCGCGCAAGCGGTCGTCAAAAAACAGTATGACCAAACTCAGCTATTTCGGTTTGGCTTCGGAACGAGGTTCTAGCTTGCCCATGCTCCCCACATCGACCTTCCGCCTGCTCCGCCCTCTCGCGCTCGTCGCCGCGCTCAGCGTCGTCCCGCTCGGCGCGTCCTTTGCGCAGGGCAACCCGGGCTATTTCATCCCGCCGAGCACGCAGCCGGCGCGGCCGTCGGCCCCGGCCCCGCGGCCGCAGCTCCGCCGCCCGGTGCCGCAGCAGATGGTCCAGCCCATGGCCCCCTCAGGCGAGCCCACCGGCCCCATCGCCGGACCCGGCGCCGAAGAGCAAGGCCCGCCGGCCCAGATGCAACTGCCGCCGATGCCGACCATGCCCGCGATCGCCCGCGGCACCGCCCCGCCCGGCGCTGTCATCGGTGTCCTCGGCATCCCCGAGATCATGCGCGCCTCGACCGCCGCCACCCAGGTCGAGAAGACCATCGGCGAGCGGCGCGAAAAGCTGAACCAGGACGCGCAAAAGGAGCAGCTCGTCTGGCGCGAGATGCAGCAATCGCTCGCCAACGAGCGCGGCAAGCTGTCGGCCGACCAGATCCGCGCGCGCGAAAAGGAGCTGCAGGACCGCATCACCGGCGCGCAGAAGACCTTCCGCGACCGCAACCGGATCATCCAGGAAGCCGGTCAGTACGGCCTGGCCCAGATCGAGCGTATCCTCGTCTCGGTTATCCGCGGCGTCTCCGAAAGCCGCGGCATGAACATGGTGCTGCATCGGGCGCAGGTGGCGCTGAACGTCAATGAGTTCGACATCACCGAGCAGGTCGTCGAGCAACTCAACAAGGTGTTGCCGACCGTGAGCCTGCCGGCCGATGGCGTCGAGCCGCCGATGCTCGCGGCCTCGGCCGGGGCCCAGGGCGGCGCCACTCCCGCGTCGGCCACGCCCGCGACGACGCCTTCCGGGACCGCGACCCCGCTCGCGAAATAGCGGAACCGGCGTGGTTTCACTCCCAGAGGCCCCGGGCGACGGACGTTTCTTCGTCCGCGCCGGTCCCTATCGCCTGGCCGATGTCGCTGCCGCAGCGAACACCCCCATCCCCGACGCGGTTGCGGACGACGCGGCAGCGGCCTGGCGCGGCGTTGCGCCGCTGCAAACGGCTGGTCCCGGTGAGGTGAGCTTCCTCGACAATCGCCGTTACGCCGACTTGCTGGACGCGACCAAGGCCGGCGCCGTCATCGTGCATCCGGATTTCGCCGCGCGGGTGCCGGCCGGCAGCGTCGCGCTGGTCACGACGACGCCTTATGTTGGTTGGGCGCGGGTGGCGGCGTTGTTCCATCCCCCGAGCCCGGCCGCGGCGGGCGTGCACCGGGCCGCGGTGGTGGCCGAGGACGCTGAGATCGATGCCTCGGCCGAGATCGGGCCGTTGGCGGTGATCGGTGCGGCGGCGGTGATCGGACCGCGCACGCGCGTCGGCGCCGGCGCGGTGATCGGGCAGGGGGTCCGGATCGGGGCCGATTGCCGGATCGGCGCGCTGGCCAGCCTGAGCCATGCCGTGCTCGGCGACCGGGTCAACCTGCTGCCCGGCGTGCGGATCGGGCAGGAGGGGTTCGGCTTCGCGCAGACCGAGACCGGCTTCATCACCGTGCCGCAGCTCGGCCGCGTGGTGATCGAGGACGACGTCGAGATCGGGGCCAACAGCACGATCGATCGGGGATCGACGCAGGACACGGTGATCGGCGCCGGGTCGCGGATCGACAATTTGGTGATGATTGGCCACAACGTGCGGATGGGCCGCTGCTGCGTGATCGTGGCGCAGGCCGGGGTCTCGGGGTCGACGATCCTCGACGATTTCGCCGTCGTGGCGGCGCAGGCGGGCTTGACCGGGCACTTGAAGATCGGCAAAGGCGCCCGCATCGGCGCACAGGCGGGCGTCATGGCGGATGTTCCGGCGGGTGCCGATGTGGTCGGAAGCCCGGCCGAACCGGTGCGGGACTTCTTTCGCGGCGTCGCCACATTGCGCAAGCTCGCTCGCCGGCCCAAAACTGCCGGCCATCAGTCGTCGGATTAACCGGAATGGATGGCACCCAGTCCTCCAAGGACGCGACCCCCCTAGACGAGGTGCTCGATATCGAGCGGATCATGCATGCGATCCCGCACCGCTATCCGATGCTCATGATCGATCGCGTGATCGATTTGGTGCACGACGAGTCCGCCACCGGGCTGAAGAACGTCACCGCCAACGAGAGTTTCTTCCAGGGCCACTTCCCGGGCCACCCGGTGATGCCGGGTGTCTTGATCGTCGAAGCGATGGCGCAGACTGCGGCCGTGCTGGTGGTCGAGACGCTGGGGCCGGAATCGGCGGGCAAGCTGGTCTATTTCATGACGATCGACGGCGCCAAGTTCCGCCGCCCGGTGGTGCCGGGCGACCAGTTGCGGATCTGCGTGAACAAGGTCCGCAGCCGCAACAACGTCTGGAAGTTCACCGGCTTGGCGCGCGTCGACGGCCTGGCCGTGGCCGAAGCGACGTTCTCCGCCATGATCATGGACGGCTGACGAGCCACTGACCGGCGGCGGACATGCTCGGCAACAATGCTTGAATTGGCGAGAGTAGCGCCGGACCCTAGGGTGACGCCATGCCCGATTCGTACATACGCACTCTCGACGCCGCCGCGGATCGCGCCCCCATCCATCAGGCGATGATCCACCCGACGGCGGTCGTCGAGCCCGGCGCCCGGCTCGGCTCGCGCGTCCAGATCGGCCCCTTCTGCCACGTCGGCGCCGACGTCGTGCTCGGTGATGACGTGCGCCTGGTCTCCCACGTCGTCGTCGACGGCGACACGACGATCGGCGACAGGGCGGTGCTGTATCCGTTCTGCACCGTCGGCCTGGCGCCGCAGGACCTCAAATACAAAGGTGAGCCCACGCGCTGCGAGATCGGCGCGCGCACGCAAATCCGCGAGCACTGCACGATCCATCGCGGCACGAGCACCGGATCCGGCGTGACGCGGGTGGGCGCGGGCTGCCTGCTGATGGCAGTTGTGCACGTCGCGCACGATTGCGACGTGGGCGATGGCGTGGTGATCGCCAACAATGTCGTCATGGGCGGCCATGTCTCGATCGGGGCCAACGCGGTGGTGGGCGGGGCGGCCGCGATCCATCAGTTCGTGCGTATCGGCCGCGGCGCGATGATCGGCGGCGTCTCAGGCGTCGAGGCGGACGTGATCCCGTTCGGCAGCGTCATCGGCAACCGGGCTCGCCTGGCCGGGCTGAACGTGATCGGGCTGCGCCGCCGCGGCGTCGATCGGGCGCAGTTGCTGCGGCTGCGGGCCGCGGTGCGCGAGCTGTTCTGGGGCGAGGGGGTGTTCGCCGATCGGCTGCCGTCGGTGCGGGAACGCTACGGGCACGAGGCGCTGGTGGCCGAGGTGCTCGACTT
>JAABUQ010005693.1_pt1 | contig 19571 bp, 19 predicted proteins | sample 5560001 | NCBI WGS metagenome assembly JAABUQ01 (sample SAMN10711888, study PRJNA513371) | rock metagenome | isolation source: Antarctica rocks | place: Antarctica: Victoria Land, Finger Mt nord | collected 2015-12-18
ATTGCGCCCTCCACCTCATCATTCGCAAGATGCTACCTGCACTAACGCTGGCGGATACTTACGCCGCACAAGACAGCCGCGACCATCGGGCAGCGTGTCTGACGCCCCCTGCTTGTGGAGTGCCTGGCGACCCTCGATAGGGTCTCCGCGCATAATCAGCCCCGGACTCTCCATGTTCTTGATTCCCCTGAAGACTGGGTCGAGGTTAGTGAGTCCGAAATTTGTGAAGCGTCGCGCAAGCACGAGGTGGAAGCCGATCTCACGTCCAGACTGCAATAAGCCCTCCAGCGGATTCAGTGGATTTCCCATTCGTGGTTCAGGGGTCGCTACCAGTTCATAGTCATCGACGAACACGAAGTAGTGCAGGCCATTCCAGGGCTGCGGACTACGCAGTTGCTCCATTGGCAGCGACAAACTCTGTTCTATCCGCTGCTCAAGCTCAAGTTTGAGACTACTCACACACTCTTTGACTCTCTCAGGAGTAAAAGCGTAGGCAAAAAGATGCTCACTTCTTGTCACATCGAGAAGCGTTTTGCGATAATCAATGAGCAAGAACTTGACCTTCTCAGCGCCGTAGTGTTGCTCTATACCGTGAATCCACGTTCGCAGAAGCGTTGTCTTGCCACATTCTCTATCTCCCAGGACGAGAAAGTGCGGGTCAGCCTCAATGAGGTCAATATACATAGGTCCACGACGAAATTCTTCCAGGCCAATCGGTACTCCTGCCAATTGACATACCTCCGGTGCAGGCAAGTCCTTCCAGGTAACTTTTTGAGGCAGCACGAGTACCTGTGGTGCTATTGGACCAGTCCAGGCTGAACGGATACGCTGCACCAGCGCTTCGAGAGACTGCTGTACAGAAAGCGAGGCACCCCTATTTATCACAGGCCATGCCGTTTGAAACAACAACCTGGACGGGTCTAGCCCACGCCCCGCGGCTTCATGAGGAATAGTCGCGGCCTGCTTTCTGTCGATGTCTGAATCCCCTGGATCGTTCAGACGAAGTTCCAGGCGCGTGCCGATATTGCTGCGTAGCCTTGGCCTTACCTCAATCCACTGGTTCGCGGTCACGATTACATGAACGCCATAGGTGAGACCCGTTGTAATGATAGTCGCAATATCACCAGCGCTATCAGGATCACTTGCCTCGAGGTCGCTTTGCAACTGACCGAGGTTATCAATCAGCAAAAACACATCGCCCAGGTCTTCGTCAGGAAGTTCTCCCTGCAGGCGCAGTTGCCGGTACGCTGCCATGCTGTCAATGCCCCGCTCGGCGAACAACACCTCACGCTCTACGATAATCTGTCGCATCCGTCGTAGCACGCGGCGGGCCTTGTCGCGATCAGTCTTGCCGCAGACAGCTCCCACATGTGGTACACCATCAAAAACGCGCAACAGCCCACCCCCAAAATCAATACAATAGAACTGTACGTCAGATGGTGAATGTGTCACCATAAACGAGGCAATAAGAGTGCGCAGCAGCGTACTCTTGCCCGACTGTGGTGCTCCCACGATGACAAGATGCCCACCAGCGCCCGAGAAGTCAAGCATCATCGGTTCCTGTACCTGCTCTGCTGGCCTATCAAGCAGGCCGATAGGAATAGATAGCGGACCAAATGGTGCTGGCGTATACCAATGGGTACCATCTAAATCGCCCCGCTTACAATGCGTCAACACCTCGTCAAGAGGAATCATTCCTCTCAGAGGTGGCTGCCAGACAGGATGCACATGCCAGCCATCTACAGGTGTTGGTGCCTGCATAATACGCTCAATAACCACATCCATTTCTGTGCCGAGTTCATCATCCACCGCCATGCTAGAAAAATCTTCTTGCTGCTGACATGCAGCAAGTCTTCCCGTTCTGGTAAACTCACGAATCAAAGTTGTTGGGTCCACCTGCTGCCGAGAAGCCGGGACGTAGGGCGTAGAAATGAGCGCCGTCTTGAACTCGGTATAGATGTCATCGTCCACCTTAAAGTAACCACTCCCCGGAGATGGAGGGAGAAAGTAAGCATCCGGTTTGCCAAGGACAGCCGCGCTCTCTTCGGGCTTAAATGTACGCAGGCAGATGCGATAGCGCAGGTGTCCCTCTAACGTCTTGATACGTCCCTCGTCAACACGCTGCGTTGCCAGCATCATATGCATGCCAAGGCTTCGCCCGACCTGCCCAAATTTCGTGAAAAGAGCCAGGAACTCCTCGTGGTTCGCAATCAACTGAGCAAACTCATCGACAATGATAAGCAGATACGGCATTGGCTCCATCTCCGAGTTCTTATGCCATTTCGCCTGGTACTGTCGAATATTATCAAGGTTTCCCGCCCGACTAAGCATGTTCTGGCGGCGTTGCTGTTCACCCAAAAGTGAAGTATACATGCGATGAATCAGTACAGGGTCATTCTCCAGGTTCGTGATAATGCCCGCCACATGCGGCAAATCCGCGAAGTCCGCGAAGGCGGCCCCGGCCTTAAAATCTACCAGCACAAAGTTGACCGTGTGCGGGTCGTGCGTGAGCGCAAGGCTGGTAACAACCGTACGCAGCAGTTCGCTCTTCCCCGAACCAGTTGCACCAACGACCAGGCCATGTGGCCCAAAACCTCCGGTCGCCATCTCTTTAAGATCAAGAGTAAGAGTCCCGTTCTTCTGGCGACCAATCGGCACACGCAGCAACTGTTGTTCCGTACGCGGTCGCCATCGTTCCGCCACTTTCAGCGTATCGACCACTGGAATATCCTGTAGTTCGAGCAGGCGCACATCGCGCGAGAAATCCAACTGCGCATCCATATCGACGAGATCCAGCGGAGCCAGGCAGCGCGCCATTTGCTCACATGCTCTGGCATCTGCCGCATCAGGCGTGATAAACTCTACATCTTTGCCACCTAGCGCGGTCTCCTTGTAGCTAAGCTGTGTCTTGCCGAAGACCGACGCAACATCGAGCCGTGCCCGAATCGCCGCTGGCTCCTGAGCCTGAGCATCCACAAGACAGAGAATGGTAACACCAAGACGCGAGGAGTCACGCAAGATATCCTCTAGCCCCGGCGCCCGCGCCAATGCTCCTCCTGGCACGAAGCCATCCAACACAAATACCAGGTGGGGCAACTTCTGCTTGTCGCTTTTCAAGTCTGCTTGCACATTCTGATTGAACTTGTTACGTCGCTCTAACTCAGGCTTGATCTGGGTGATGAATAACTCCTGGAAGTCCGCGGCGTTCTCCGCGAGCATACAGCGTTGCTCACATCTATGCTCAGCTTTCACCTGGCGTAAAAGACGCGTATGTGGAAGCCACTTCAACCAGCCCCACTCTATCGCAACATCTGGTGTCCAGTAACCCACGATACGCACCTCGTCGGGAGAGTGAAAAGCAGCGATTTGACACAGCATCGCGCGTACCAACGCCCGTGTTGCTGCACGATATCCAGTCACGGCAAGCGTCCCAAGCGTGCTAAGCGAAATTACGATGGGCTGTTCGTCGATATGGCTGTTTTGCGTAACCAGGTCTCTTGCCTCCTGGAGCAGCGCGGGAACATAATTGACCTTGTAATCTTCATGAAAATCAATAGCGCAACAAAGTGGAGTCGGTGCCACTCCCACCCGCACCATCAAAAAATCATCATCCGATAGACGACGTTCCCACAGGTTCTGCCTTTGTGTGACGATTGTGCTCAGACCGGACATATGCGGGTAGAGACGATCATTTCTCTGCTGCTGCATCCCCTTAATCTCGTCAAACCGCCTTTGTCTATCCGCCAGATACCCTCTATACCTCTTATACTCAACCTGAAGCCTCTGCTTGAGCGAACGGCGTTGCAGAAAATTCGTGAGAAACATCACGCCCACCGAGAGAGGAATAATACTCACCTCCGCGGCAATGATAAGATAATTAGGACTCCCATGATTGACGCTTGTATACGCAAACACAGAAACAACCGTTATCAAGACGCCAGAGAGAGGATACAGGAATTGCAGCAGCGAGGCCACGCCCCCCTGCTTCGGCTGCTCCTGAGGAGGCGCATCAACCTGAATAGTCACCTCCTGTAAAGGCGCGGGATAATTCCTGACGGGTCGGTAAAACGTGGTGTTCGGCATAGCATCTCTCCTGCTTTCAGCAACATCCAGAAAGGCAGGAATTCAGCTACCACCCCTTCGCATTCCAGCGCACCCCAATCCCGCCCGTCTCCACACTCGGAGACACATCCCCAGGCACAAACGACCGCCGCGCCTCACGCTGCCGAGTCGATGCCACCTGTACATGCTGTAACACCAAAACCGCCCCATCTGTTACACCCGCATCAAGCAGCGATTGAACCGCTTCCAAAGGTGCAGCAGCCCCAAGTAAACGCAGGTGCCACGCAGATGGATAAGCCTGGCCTGAGATACGAGATTGAGTTCCGCAGAGTTCCACCAACTTGGGCAAAAGGATGCTAACGGGAACCTCCGCGGGTACCTCAAAGTCAATGCTACGTTGTGTTGTTATGATGGTAATGAGTAGGGTGCGCATAATCTATTCCAACGTCTACTTTCAAACTTGCATTCTTCAATTTCTATACTCAAGTAGATTTTCGGACATCTTAATAGGGCTGAATCATTATTCCTTAAGCCTTTTATTCTTCATCGAATACTTTACCAGTATCACGTAGCTCAAACAATTCCTCTGAGGAAAACACTTTGCCCATGTTATCATCCACAACACAAGGGTATCGTTGGGCACATAGGCATGCAAACTCAAGCACTAACTGTTGGCTTTCACGTCCTTTCGTAGCATACAATTGAATATAGGTTTGTGGTCTTCCTCCCAGAATGTGAGCCATTCTTTCCAGGTCATCTCCCTCAAGCTCGGTCTCCAATGAAGCATTGTTCAGGTGTATCCAAACATGTAACTTATCTCGGGATATGCGTGCGTCATAGTCGGCATCATCTGGAGTCATCACAGCACCTGCTTCGTGGAGCAAGGTAACATATTCCTTGTGTTTAATCTCAGCACTTGAAACAAGTGCAAAAGCTTGTACCATCTTACGGACCTCCTAAACGTTTGAGTAAATCAAGAAGATCTTTATCTGACTTGACAACATATCCCCCTACTTTAACAACCTCTTTAGAGGCCGCCGTTGAATAGCCAGGGGCATACAAAATGACAGGCTTCCCGGTTGGATTCAATGTTCTGTTTGTAACAAGTCTGTTAATCTGTCCTGTATATCCTTTCAGAACACTAGGTTTCTTCACCTCTATGATAAACTTAGAAGTTTCTATGTCGATTTGACCATCTTGATTGTTAGTTCCAAATCCTACATTAAAACGTATCAGGTCTTTCAGGACAAGAAGTGCTACATGACCTTCTACCACTTGCGACTCAATGCCTGAATTCAATGCTGTGACGACTCCATAATCTGTAGGACTATTGTTTCTAAAAAGTAGATCATGTATCTGCTCTTTAGTGAGACCATACTGGTCCGTACCATTTTTCAGTGCATCTTGTGTTCGTTTGAGAACAGTAGCCAAATCGTCTTTTGTAAACCCTGCACGAATCATAGCACGTATTTCTTCTTCTGTATAACCAGCATTAAGCAGACCTTCAAAAATGTCTGCTGGGATACTGGGAAATTCTTGTGCTAGTTCAAGTGCTTTTTGGTGATTATTTTGCGAGTTTACTGGTGGAGGTACAACTACAGGCGTAGGCGATGGCCCTGTCTTCACTTTCTTTGATAAAGCATTCTGCAACCCTTGTTGTGACTCAAGCCAGACGAACAGCGCAATCCCAACGGCTATAGCCGCCACTATCAGAACACCAGCAACAATCTGTCCAGTCGAAAGAACTGCTAAAGCATCAAGAATATCATTGAAAACGTCCACAAAACCCTGCGCAAGGGCAGTGATAAACAGCACAACGGAGATAATGATGCCACCTCCTCCTGTAGCCTCTATCCCCGTTGCCGTATCCTCTATAATGGTTTCGATCTTATTGAGCAAGTCCTCGTCGCCAGTACCAGACTCATACATGGACTTCAACAAGTCTTCTGCTTTTGCCATCTCTTCTTTGAGACTTTGCGCCAGTTGTTGTGCAGCAGGCCCGGAGAATTCAGAGATATTTGTCAGGTTTTGTACTTCCACTCCCGCTAACTTAGGATAAGTCTCCGTAAAATGACTGATATTACGTTTGTGTCCCTTCCACGCCTTAATCGGGTTTACTGTAGGAGCCGCGAGCATTTGCAGCTTTTCAACGAGTACACGGTGTACCCCCTTGCTCTCTATCTCCCCAACAGCCTCTTCAATCAGTACAATGGGTTGCGGTACGTGTAGTTTCTGAAGCAAGAATGCTTCTATTTGATATACTTCCCCATCCAGGATTGATAGTCCAGCGGCATCAAGGCGGTTCCGAATATAATTCGCAAGGTCCGTAACCTCATGCGAAAAAAAATCGCCGATAGGGTCCCCCATTGCTCACCTCATTCCTTATTTCGTACTCTTTAAGCTGTTTACGTTGTTCTGATCTATCGTCTGCATGTTGTTAGCACCGCTGTGTAGTTTTGTAGCGAGTACGTCTAGTTGTTTATAGAGGTCCTGAACATGCCTATCCCAGGTCTTGATATACATAGTCATATCGTCGCTCAGAGGGTGAGGCAGGGCATGTGCTTCATTTAATAGTTGATTCAGATCATACTGATAGCCTTGCCCATCCTGAACGTGCTTCTGCATTTTCTGGGCGGTTGCATTCATGTTGTCCGTGGAATACGAAAGTTCACTCATATCGCTGTGATCTCCTGAAGCACGAAATGCCTTTCTGTTCTACCAGGCGTTCAATACAATAAAATTTCAAAAAGCCTTAAGGAATAAACTGAGACTTCATCAATACCATATATGTTTTTGATAATAAGGGAGATGCTAAGAGATGAGCCTATATTGCACAGGCCCATCTCTACCCAACAAAAAGCCCCTAGTACGTCTGAAACCCTCTCCTAATCTGGTCATCAAGATCGCCATAGCCAATACCCGCGTTCTGGACCTTCTGCCCGACTTCTTCGAGCACCTGTTGAATGCCGCTTACATCGGTATGCCATTGGGCCATCATAGTAGCAAAAGTGGTCGCGGCAGGACCTTGCCACATGTCCTGAAGCTGGCTAATATCCTTTCCAACCTGTGTAATGAGGTCCGCAAGCTGAACGGATTGAGTCGCGAACTGACCAGCAGCCGTTTGCATTGATTCGGTGCGTGTACGAATGTCCGGCATAGTTGTGTTCCACCTTTCGTGTGTATCATCCTGTACATTGCGCCATACGCATAGCGCGTAAGCGCTTTCTACGATCTTACCGTCGTTTTTCAGATCGTTCATGTACCAAAACACACAAAATCCAAAAGTGTTACAAAAAGAAGATGGACATTACAAATTTAGCAAACGTCCCTTACATATTCCATGTAATTTTAGCCCTGTACCTGCAACAAACACAGAGTCCAGGTTGCGAAATCGGGGCATTCCGCCAGGTCGGACGACAGCCACGCTTGATCGAAGAGATCTCGCAGCTTGGGACTAATCCCCTGCAAAGTACGGCGCACAACCTTCAGACGCCGCGCCAGAGCTTCCTGCGACTCCCGCTCTTGCAACTGAAAGAGCGAATCGTACTCATCGGGCGTCGAGGCACGCACCAGAGAACTCCACCACGTGAGCATCTCCGTAAGCAACATAGCACCAGCAAAGCGGTCACCCTCGGGCCGACAATTCCCCCGTTCGTCAAGGTGACGGTGTTGATAGCCTCGCCAACCTTTACTCCTCTGCCCAGGTAACGGTGTTCCATGTATATACAAACCCTCGACATCTATCAGTTCAATCTGCTTGGAAGGCAGGATCACCACATTGTCACCCGCGATATCCGTATGCGTAAGGCGATGTGCCTCTAAACTCCACAAAGCATGTGCGGTTGCTAAAGCCAACGTTCGCGCTTGCGAGAGAGAATAGCCAGCGCTTGCGGCAGGCTCTGCCATAAAGCTAGCCCAGGTCTTTCCAGCAATCCAGGGCATCAGAATGGCATACTCCAGTTCAGGATAGGTGGCGATCAGTTCGGGATGTGTTACCTTTGTCAAACACAATCGATGCCCAACAGAAAGACCCGGCAGATACCTGTACTGCCTCAGAATTGCCGTCGTATGGGCAATATATCCACTCCGATAACCCGCGTTCGCCACCTTTAAAGCCCACAATGTCCCGTCCCCATACTTCCCTAACTGATATGTGGTCGCCTGCTCTCTCACAATCGCATGTATCTCACCAGGAATAATTGGGTGCGGCAGAAATCCATACGTGCTAGACCCGACAGCGAGCCTTGTGGCGGAGTCTGGACAGAACTGGTTCATATGTCCATTCCTTTTGCATACCTCTTGCGTACCTCATCACAGTTGCGTCGCGGAAGAAGCCGCGAGAGCCAGCCGCACAAGCTCGCGTTGAGTCCCCGGAAAGAAGAGGCTGGCTCCCTTCTGCAACTGGTACCCGGCAGATCTATTGATGCTCTGACGATAGCTCTCAGGAAGGGGCGAGGAGAGAGAGAACAGGTGTTTCGCGTACTGATCGGTCGAGTCGCCTGTCTTGAGCACTCCTCCCCACCTTTGCCAGTCATGTACAGGTTTACGCAGCACCTTCTCAGCCATCAGCACATTCTCGACCAGCACGGGGCCATCATCCACGCTCATCGCCTGAATACGTTGAACAATCGGAGCCGGGTCCTGTGTTGTGAGCAGTGCATCTGTAAGATGACACACAAGTGGTGCTGGACCACTCTTGAACGTGTGTAAGTGTTTTAGCAGCAGGTCTTCCACCATAGCAAAGCCCGCGGCTGTATCCGTCTCATTCCCTCCCGCCGTCAATTCCGGCGAACCTCCAATACGCAGCAGCTCCGGTAGACTCCGAATACCATGCAGCAGATCAATCACTTTAGTACTATAGGCAAACAGGGCAACGGAATAGCGCGGCTGCAACTTATAATCGCGCATGGAGCGCAGAACCATTCCTTTGATCGCTTCTCTCAATGCCTGGTTGACCAGTTCCATTTTGGTCGTGGGACCGCATGGCTCATTCATCGACTCGCTGGCATCGATGAGATAAATCACTAATGCGGGTGTCAGCCTTGTAGCTGGTTGTGTATACTTCGCGCCGTTCATCGCCAGGTGCTCCTTTTGTTTAAATGGTGTCAATGTAACAGATGAAGAGAAATATGTGTTTGCATTACTGCAAAAGAAAATTCAGGTACGCGACTTCTGATATGTAGAACACGAGTACTTGTGGATATGTTACAAGGGATCGATACACTATAAAGCATGACATAGGAGGCACCATATGACACCAACCCGTATCTTTGTGAGCTATTGTACTGAAGATACATCTCATGCAGCTATCAAGATCGCGACACAACTCGTCGCTGATCTACGTGCGGCAGGAGCCGAGGTCGTGACCGACAGCGATACCATTCCCAACGATGCATTTATACCGTTCCTCAATCAGCAGCTCGCACAATGCCAGTGGCTTATCCTGCTACAAACGCCTGCGGCACTGCGTTCCCTTCGCGTCCAGGCAGCAGTCACCACCACACTTAATCAGATCGGACAAAAGCAGATGCAAGGAGTTATGCGCGTGATAGCCACTCCTACCGAAGACGCGGATGAGCCGCTGATGTGGGCAACCACCCATGTGTTCGACGCCAGTGAAGACTATCCAAGAGCAAGAGATAAGATGTTGCTGGAATTAAATCTTATTACTGTAGATGATGGACCAGAAGACTCCTTTGTCACAATCCAGGCTCCATTGTCTCTACCAATAGCAAAAATCAACTCATCGGCCCTCACTTCTGCTGACAAGCCAGCGCAGCTCAATTCAGCGTCCGTCTTCGTCAGTAAGAGAGGAACGCTGCAGCAGCAAGGAAAAATTGATCGTCCCTCACATCCACCAGCGACACAACGGCGTCATCTCTTGTGGACTCCTTTACTCATCCTGATCATAGTGTTTACAGTCGGCATAGCAACAACGATTACGCTCATTGGGCGCAGTTTCGCCAACAGCAGACACACCACTAATATTACCGCTATGCCAGTGCCCAGACACGTAGCTACATCTGCTGTTGGTGCTACAGCTAAGTCAACGCCCACTACCGGTGTTACTGCCACGCCAACACGTGCGCCCATGCCCACACCGCAGAGTCGCTACGCCAGCGCTACAAGCAGACAGCCTTTTTTTAACGACCCACTGAGTATGCAGGACACTAATCAATGGTCTGAAGTTCAGGGAAACATGGGAAGGTGTGCCTTCATAAACGGTGCCTACCACGCCAGCGCATCATCTCCTCATCACTACGCACGGTGCATAGCTAACGCCGCCCAGAATCAAAACCTTCAGAATTTTGCCTTTCAGGTTCAGATGACAATGAACCAGGGAGACGCGGGAGGGCTCATTTTCCGCACGAATCAAGACCACACCATGTTCTACGCATTCACCATTTGCTTGAATCCCAGTTGCCATCAGGGGAATTATGGGCTTCACGTCCTTGCGCCACACGATACACGACTGGCGATGGGATTCAGCGCCGCTATCAACAGCCAATCAAACCTGCTAACCGTAATCGCACGCGGCAGCAACATCTACCTGTACATAAACAAGCAGCTCGTCACTTCCATATCCGACGCCACCCTCAGCCTCGGCGCAATTGGTGTGACGGCTTATGAGGGACAGCACACGACAGAAGTAACATTCAGCAATGCACAGGTATGGCAACTATGACGTAGCCCATCCTGAACGCTCTTTCTTCTCAGTCTTTTGGTCTACTTGTTGCGGCGGCCTGGAGTGCGCCGACAAGAAACGTGATGAGCCATGCCCGCTCATCACGCCCTGTCTTTCCTTTGTTCATCTCTTGAGACGCATTGACGGTGCGTCTTCCCTGATTTGCCATGAGCAAACCATGGGTACGCTCGAACCGCCACCACAGTTCATCTGGCGACAGATGAGGCAGTGCTCGTCGTAACGCTTCATAGTAGCGGCTTGTGACTTCTGTACCGCCCTCTCCCTCCATCACGTTGGGTGTGGGTCCTGAGAGCGTCGCACTATGTACCATCATCAATATTTGCACCCATTCCCGCCCACGAGGGGAGTCGAAGACAGCAAAGATGGGAAATGCATAGGCGGCGAGGAGATCTTGCACTGAAGGAGTGGGTGTGTTTTCTTCGAGGTCTGCAAGACGACGCAATTGTTCTGTGTTCACAGAGAGAAAAAAACGGTGCGTCATTGCCTGTAACAACGCTGCTTTTGAGCCAAAATAATAGTTGACGGCGGCAATATTTACCCCTGCCCCTTCCGTTACTGATCGCAGTGAAACAGCCTCTAACCCATGTTCGGCAAAGAGGCGCTCAGCAACTTCGAGGATCCGATCCTTTGGATCACTGGTCGTTCTTTCTGTCAGCTTTTCTGCTGCTTGGATGCTTGCTTCACGCGCACGTGCCTCACGCCGCTCGCGGAACCTGCCTTTCGCCATAGCTGTGTGAACCTCTCTCGTTTCTTGAACGTCGTCTGGGATCAGTGTAGAGAGACAAGAAGGAATATGCCAAGAGGACCTCTCCTTTGTCTCTCCTCCCTTGACATAGTATAGCAGCTTTTGCTATGATTAAAACACGTTTAAAACTCACATGAATCGTGTTTAACATTCTCAAAGGAGGACTACACATGTCGTTTTTTCTCTCTGAACAAGACAAGCCTACGAGCACTATCGAATTGGCCCAAGAATTTCTACAAAACTGGCTTGTAGACGCCACAGCGAAATATGGACAGCAGGTATGACCTTGATGCAGCGGACCGAGCGTCTCTATCACCGCTTACGAATCGTGCGTCTGGTTGCACTTGTCGATCTCGTGCTCCTGATAGCGCTTGTGTCGGCAGCGCTTACCGGAAAGAGAGAGTTTGTCCACATTCTCGGACCCCTGCATGGCATCAATTTCCTCCTCTTGCTGGTCATTGTAGGAGTGGCGGCAATAGATGGTGTATGGGGATGGTGGTTCCCAGTGGCAATCCTGCTTACCGCAGGACCACCTGGCGCACTCCTGGGTGAATGGATTCTTCATCGACGCATTGGAGGACAGAACGTCATTGTCCATGCTATTGGCTCAGATGAGACAATAGTTGTAGCAACAAAAAGGAGGACTGGCATATCCGATTCTCCCTTACCGTCAACAAAGGAGTGCCTGATGGATGAACGAGAGGAGCAGATATGACGACGTTCGTCTCATGGCTAATACGGTACGGACATGTCTTAGGGGCGGCAATATGGGTGGGCGGCTACGCACTCCTGGCATTTTTCATCATACCACTGGTTGGAAAAGAGGCGAACGAGATACTCGTTCGGCTGGCGATCACGACCGTACGCGTTCTTACCTACACGGGGACACTCACGATGGGATTTGGTCTCGTTCTGATCACGAGAACGAACGGCTTTGCCAATCTCTTTGGGAGTGCATGGGGGAGCCTTATCATCGCGGGCTTTGTGATCGCGATTGTGCTTCTTGGTATCGGCGATGGCGCGTTACGTCCTGCGATCCTTCGGATCAATAAGACGGGAGACGCCCCGGCCCGCCGCTGGGCTATCACAGGGTTTGTCTTGACCGTACTGGCTGTTGGGGTGATGACTGGCGCGACGTTTGTCGGGTAAGATACAGGAAGAAGGCGGCAGTGAACGACCTGGTTGCTGCTGTCTTCTCCTTGCGTCTTTCGCTGTTGCGCAAAACAGGCACACTTACGCGATCTGTTGGTGAAGCAAGGTCATGTCCGTGGCAGGATGTTTTTTTGACGCCGTTCCCTATGGATTATATTTTTCCACATCAAAGGCTGCCAGGCTTTGCACATCGCTTCCTACTTGCTGAACACCTTTCTGCACATTCCTCGTTACCGGGTCCGTCTGACCATTGTAGGCATAATTTGCCCGCGTAACCATATCGTTGAGAATGGGCAGGGATGATGGTTGAAGCAGTTGTGTATCAGACATATTCACCAGAAGTTTTGCATCAGTACGCACCTGCTCTAGCTCAACATTTACCTTCTTGATAGACTCGTTGATTTGAGAGGCAAGAGTCTTTTGATCCTTTGATGCATCAGGATTCTGAGCAATTGAAAGCAGATGAAAGCCTATATGCTTCAGGTAGCCCTCACGCCCTTGCTGTAAATCAGTAGAAGATAGCAAGGGCACCTGCGCATATTTTGCGTTGACCAGCACAGGCGTACCAGTTGGCACATCCGTCTGCACAGAAGGTCCATCCAGATAGTCTAAAATACGCACAAACTGTACATGCATCGTGCGCGTATCCTTCTGCTCCAATGTATCCTGAGCAGTGTGTGCATAATCTAAAATTCTTCCAACGTTTCTTATGCACCAGAAGTTCAGCCCTCCATGCAATCCCAGAGGTTCCAGTTCCGGGTCCTTCGCAAGAAGATGCTGCAGGTGATCGAACAAGCTGTAGTGATTTACTCTATCCGCGGGATCAGGAGTCCGTGAAATCTCAGCCGAGTAACGCCATGCACCATGATCAGGTGAAGGATTCTGTGGCGGTGTACTCGCATCCTCCTCTGTAATGAGAAAATAGCTCGCGAGAGGCAACAAATTCGTATGCCCCGCATTACCCTGATAGAGATAATTTATTTTTCCCTGGTTAAAGGGCAGCTTACCCAGAACCGTTATCCCTCCAGGAGCTTCGAGATTTCCCTTATCAGCCAGTAACCATCCATAGTAGCTTTTACCAGAAGCGGGTGCCTGGATATCATGAAGATCAATCAGCAGTTCGTCATTGATATCCCTGACATCGTTATCAACAAGATTCCCCTGTCCACTACTGACAAAGAAAGCGCCCCCTATACCAGCATCCGTCGCTGGCAAAAAGAAGCGTGGCAAGGTTGCTAACGACGCGATGACAAGACTCGCGGCAAGAAGCGTTGCCGCTATCGCCCCAATCATTCGCCGCCGACCTCTTTGCCTTACCGGAAAGAGCTGTCGTGGAGAACGAACTGGCTCCGCTGCGGAAGGAAGCACTGGAGTTTCCGTCAGTTGCTGCGTTGATTGCTGGTCAAGATTAGTAGAGCGATTCGTGTCCACACCCTCAGGCAGAGAAACATCAGCCTCAGCAGTTGGTAACACACCACCACGCCCGCCATGCTCCGCAGCATCTTCGCCATGAACATCATTCTCCTGTACCCGCGAACTGCCGGGCAGCGTATTTACACTCTGACCAATCTGCTCTGGCAGAGGAAGCGCGGGCGGAGTATCCTTAGAAAGCCTCTCGGGATGCGTTTGCTCTAATGCCATCATCGCCGCCTCTCGCACCGATGCATCCTTATCCTGCAACGCTCGCATCAGAGGCTCTGCGGGTACGCGTGTCCCCAGGTTTCCAAGAGCTAACGCCGCCGCTTCACGCACAGCCCATTCTTGATCGTTCAAAGCAACCAGCAGAGGTTCTATCGGTGCGCGTTCTCCCAGGCGTCCCAACGCCTGTGCCGCAGCCGCGCATACCGAGCCATCCTCATCATGAATCGCCTCTACAAGCTCATGTATCGGCGCTCGTTCTCCTATCTGTCCCAGCGCCAACGCTGCCGCGGTGCGCACGTTCCACGCGGAGTCATGTAACGCATCAACAAGAGGACCTATGGGTGCTCGTTGCCCTATTCTACCAAGGACTTGTACCGCCACCGCACGTACCGCGTCGTTCTCATCGTATACCGCCGCCACAAGAGGACCCAGCGATGTACGTTCTCCTAGCTTCCCTAGAGCCTTCACCGCCGCTATACGCGTAGACCATTCTCGACTACCAAGAGCTATCAACAGCTGGTCCTCCCGTGTCTCGATCTCAGGAGGAAGTGTATCCATCTTCAAGCCAAAGCGGTTTATCATCGCGGGAAGCAGCGCGTCAGGAAGCTTCGTAGTAGTGTATGGCCGCTCCGTAAATCGGCGCGCATCATTGGACATCGAGAGCTGTTCGTCATCGTTAAGCCCCATTGTATCCCTCGCTTCTCTTTTTTTCTAATGTCTGGCGTAACATGCGTAAACCTCGATGCACATTTACCCGTACCGTTCCGTTTTTTTGGTTGAGCACATCCGCTATCTCATCATAGCTAAAGTCTTCAAAATAGTGTAGCCTGATTGCCTCTCGTGAACTTTGCGGCAGCGTGTCTACCAGAGACTCAAGCTCGCGTCGATGTTCGGCCATTTCTACGACCATGTCGGGCTGCTCACTCTGCTCATCCTCCAATTCAAGGTAAGGTCCATCCTCCGACGTATCGAGCCACACCGACGGAGGAGGCTTATACCTCTCAACATAGTTAAGGTACACATTGAAGGTGATTTTATACAACCATGGTCGCAACTTCAACGCGCATATCCGTTGTGCGGAGTAACTCCGCAGGTAATAGAGAGCACGCAGCAGCGCATCCTGCAAAATGTCCTCTGCATCGTGCTGATCCCTCGTCTTGTTTAAGATAAAATTGTAGAGTCGATGCGCATACGCAGCCATCAGACGTGGGTAGTAACTATCCACATCGGTTGCTAGTAATGCAAGTAATGCTCCTTCATCACTCTGCTCCATGACGTACCCCTCGCATATCCATTTTCCATCTTCCCTTATATTACAACACAAAAATTGTTAAAAGTGTTAAGCAAGAATGTCCGTTCCCTATCTGTGTACCGGATGCATCAATAAATTCTCTGATATGATATACTCACTGCACAAGAACTTGTATGAAATAGTCTTTGCAAGCCAATGACCCCGTTACACTTTTCTAAGACGAAAGGGGTAATTCATGGCAACCGTTGTCCTTCTGGGCACCCTCGATACCAAAGGCATTGAGTACGACTATGTACGCCGACGCGTACAGGCCGAGGGTTGCAACGTTATCTTAGTCGATGCCGGAATACTCGGCACTCCCCTGGCGAAGCCCGATATTTCACGAGAAGAGGTAGCAAAGGCTGCGGGCGCGGACCTGGCAAAACTGATCGATGCACAAGACCGTGGCGCGGCAGTCGAGGCAATGTCCCGTGGCTCGACCGCAATCGTACAAGACCTGCACGCGCAGGGACGACTCCACGGCATCATGGGCGTTGGTGGCTCAGGCAACACTACTATCGTCACACAAGCAATGCAAGCACTTCCCGTCGGCGTCCCCAAGCTAATGGTCTCAACCGTCGCCTCAGGCGACACGCGTCCCTATGTAGGGGCGGTAGACATCACGATGATGTACAGCGTCGTGGACATATCAGGTATCAATAGCATCTCTGAGCGAATACTCACAAACGCGGCAGCAGCCATCGTCGGTATGGTCCGCTCCAATGCGGACTTCCAGCCATCGTCGGCAAACAAACAGTTGGTCGGCGCGACCATGTTTGGCGTGACAACGCCAGCCGTGACAGAGGCGCGCAATCGCCTGGAGGCTCAAGGCTACGAGGTTCTCGTCTTCCACGCCACAGGCACAGGTGGGCAGTCAATGGAAGCCCTCGTCAACGGCGGCTTCCTGACAGGCGTACTCGACCTTACGACAACTGAGCTTGCCGACGAACTGGTTGGCGGCGTCTTGAGCGCTGGCCCCGACCGTCTCGAAGCCGCTGGCAAAAAAGGCGTGCCGCAGGTCGTCTCCCTCGGCGCGCTCGACATGGTCAACTTCGGCCCCATGAATACCGTCCCCGATAAGTTCCAAAACCGCAAACTCTACAAACACAACGCGACCATCACACTGATGCGTACCACACCTGAAGAAAACGCCCAGCTAGGCGAGATCATCGCCCGCAAGCTCAATCAAGCCGCGGGTCCCGTCACCCTCTTTATCCCGCTCAAAGGCGTCTCGATGATCGCCACAGAAGGAGGCGCGTTCTACGATCCAGAGGCCGATAAAGCCTTGATCGACGCACTAAAGCAAAACCTGAACAACAATGTCGAGGTACGCGAACTGAACATGGACATCAACGACCCACGCTTCGCACAAGCAATGACAGATCGACTAGTTGAATACATGCGCCTCTAGCCGTGTTTTACGGAACACATGAAATCAAACAGGTTTCTGAAGAAGAATTTGAACAGTATGTTCAACAGTTGAGGCACTGATCTTGACGAATGACTCAAGAGGAGACAAAAGAAGCTAACACGTTTCGCTCCTGAAAATCTCTTCATCCAGATGTACTACGGTATGAGCCGAAAAATAAGCAATGATGTATCATGGGAAAAACAGGACGAAACAAGCATGGATAGCACAGTGGTCTTGATGCTTACTCTTGTCGGTGGCTTTACGGTCATCGTTGTTATCGTCTCCATCGCCATCATCATTGCTTACAAGCGTCGGCAAGACTAACCTCATGCAGTGGACTTGGCTTTGAGGATATATCTCTAATGTCAAATCAAAATGCTAGACTGTTCGTGTTAGATTTTAATACGCCTGACTCTCCACTTAGACGAGTATATACGCGCCTCGTCTCCCCAAGAGAGCACAACAGGAGGAAATTGATGAATAGACCAGAGGCACTTGCGCAATTGCAAAAAACAGTGAGCAGTGGAGGCGTGATCGTCGGAGCGGGAGCAGGAACTGGCCTCTCCGCGAAATGTGCCGAAGCGGGCGGCGTCGATCTCATCATCATCTACAACTCCGGGCGCTATCGCATGGCGGGTCGTGGCTCACTGGCTGGCCTTCTCCCTTATGGTGACGCCAACGCTATCGTCGTCGAGATGGCAAACGAAGTACTCCCCATCGTGAAGAAAACACCCGTCCTGGCGGGTGTATGCGGCACCGACCCATTCCGCGTCATGCCCTACTTTCTGCGACAAATCAAGGACATGGGCTTCGCGGGCGTACAGAACTTCCCAACCGTTGGCCTCTTCGAAGGCAACTTCCGCCAGAACCTGGAAGAGACCGGCATGGGCTTCGATCTTGAGGTCGATATGATCCGCATGGCCCACGAACTCGACCTGCTCACCGCGCCCTATGCCTTCAACTCCAACGAGGCACGCGCCCTTGCGCAAGCCGGTGCCGACGTGCTAGTGCCACATATGGGCTTAACCACAAAGGGAAACATCGGCGCACACACAGCACTCACCCTCGACGAAGCAGTACAGCGCATCCAGGCCATGCACGACGCCGCCAAAGCCGTCAACCCGAATATTCTTGTTCTCTGTCACGGCGGCCCCATCGCGGAACCAGAAGATGCCACCTACGTGCTGCAACGCACAAAAGGCGTCGTTGGCTTCTTCGGTGCCTCCAGTATGGAGCGACTCCCCACCGAGATCGCCATCACCGAGAACGCCCGCCGCTTCAAAAACATTCGCATCCATTCGTAGGGGTCTAATTCATTACACCCTCGGTCACCACACGACCAACGTTGGGTGCTTGCCGAACAGCGTATAATACATCAGACCCCTACGGAGGTTATCACCTTTTTATTTCGTTCAACAAGAAAGGAACATCACCATGCATCGACTCACCGTCCTCTATGGTCATCCCAAAGACCCCGCCCATTTTGATCGCTACTACCACGAGACCCACATTCCCATCGCCAAAAAGATGAAGGGCCTCAAGGGCTGGACGATAGGAAAACTACAACAAGGTGCCGAAGGCGAACATCCGCCCTACTACATGATCGTCGGACTCTACGCCGATACTCGTGCCGACATCGAAGCCATCATCGGCTCGCCCGAAGGTCAGGCCGCCGTCGCCGACGTACCCAACTTCGCCACTGGTGGCGCAACATTCATCTATGATGATGAAGAGGTGATTATACCTTTATCACTGTCCTGACTCCAACATTAGGAAATCATGTAGGGGCACAATAAATTGTGCCCATGGAGTGGGGCAGCAGGGGACACGTAGGTAGAAGCAACGTGTCCCCGCATCTCACAGAGGCAAAGGCAAAAGTCTCTTTGGCTTCCTCGCTATCAGTTCCTCATAAACAAAAGCAATATGCGAACACACTCATGGGATATACTTGCCCATAAATGTGCTCACCTCACAGAAACGACAGCATTCATCCCCCATCTTTCTAAATCTGACTCTTACCCACATTTTACAAATGGGTTCTGTGAAACGGCCTCTGTAGCCGATGCAGCGTGTGACTGTTTCACAAGCTCAACGATAGAAAACCGCCTGTCAAGCCTTCCCAAAAAGATGTGGGTAAGAGTCAGTCTTTCTAAATGGGGGATGAATGCCAGCAAATATTGCCTCTTGACCAAAACCGACATTAGCGGGAAGCGGGAGGATAAGTCCTTTCTGCCGCCCGCATCTTTTTAGGCATAGCAATTGCAATATGTCCTTTTACAATCGTCTTAAGTCTTCCTGTACGATTAGCTCTATAAAGGTGTCATATTGGTGTTGTCCTCATCTTAGATTAAGAATGTATTAGCTTATGCTAAGGTTGCGGTTACGTTGTAAAAACTGTATTGTACCACTTTTGCTTATTTTGCAACCTCTTGTATCTTGACGTTTAGACTAAAGAGAACAAAAGGCCCCCCAACCTTGCGTAGGGCGGCCTGATCGAGTAAAGTTTCTAGAATCAAAACCAAAGGAACTTTACTCGTATGGCTAACATTAACACATTGAGACA
>JAABUQ010005694.1_pt1 | contig 19567 bp, 22 predicted proteins | sample 5560001 | NCBI WGS metagenome assembly JAABUQ01 (sample SAMN10711888, study PRJNA513371) | rock metagenome | isolation source: Antarctica rocks | place: Antarctica: Victoria Land, Finger Mt nord | collected 2015-12-18
CTTCAATCTGCACCTGCTGCGCCAGGATCAGGGCAACCAGGTCGTCCTTGGAAAGAGCTTTGAGGACATCACTGTTCACAGGATGCGGTGAACCAATCCAACCGTCACCCTGTCAAGCCGAACCCTCATGCCGCCGATGGTCAGGATGCTCAAAAGGGGGTGAGTAGTTACGATACTGGTACAGCACCTGGTCGCGCGGGCCGAAAACGATTGTGCACGTAGTGCCGGGCTTCACAGCCGAATGGAATGACGACAGCAAAGCCTTTGAGACGTAGCCAACGCTATGGCTGGTGAATGGCACAATCTCAGCAAAGCCGCCTACATTGTTCATTGAAACCGCAACAGCGGCGGTTGTGCGTCCGATCACGGGCGCGTCCGGCCGAGGGGCTGCCAAGATCGGCGACCACGCCGGAACGCTCATGCATACCAGCAGGCGCCTCGGCTGAGTGAGGACCTGGCGCGGCGCGGGCGGCAGGGTGATTGGGCGACCCGGCACCTTCGCCGCGTTGCGTTCCTCCGCCATGCGGTCGAGGAAACCCGGATCGATGGTTTCCGCACGGCACGGCATGAAGGCCGCGGTCGCGAGGACGGCTGCAAGGCTCAAGGTGGTGATCGAGAGAGGCGTCATGCTCAGGCTCCTTTGAATGGAGCCGTGACCCTGACCTTGCTGGGTGCGAACGGAGCAGCCGCAAAAATCGTGGTGGATGCGACGCTGATTGTGGCGTCCGATTAGGGGTTGCCCTTACGGGACGCCCGCGCCGTGTCCGAACCGGCTGTGATCTTCGGCGATGAGTGGCAGGGTTCTCCCAATGCTATGTGGCGGGCCGTTGACGCCCGACGCCCGACGCCCGACGCCTGAACCGGCTGTCACGTTGACACTTGAGATCGAAACTGACCTTCAAGTGTAACCAGAAAATTGCATGCTGCGCCTAACCTGAAACGCAGTCCCTACAACGTAGGCCGTATACGTTCTGTTGAAAGAACGGTCTTGGCGGAAAGACATCTACGGCCACTGTCTATGAGGAACCGCCCTGAAAGCCGGACGTGACAGCATCGTGACGGGTTCAGCGGCATACGTAGTCTGCCTCGCTTAGTCCTTGCTCGACGGCCTTTATGGGCACGGTCGCCTGAACGTCAAAATCCCGGGCAATGCGGATCAGAGTACCGTTCAAGGGCATGAACCAGAATAACTGTGCATGCATGTCTCGTTTGGTGGATCGAGGTGCCCACCGCCCGCAGGACCACCCACCTGCACAAGGCTTACGCTGCAGTCTGACAATCGTGGTCTTTTCAGGGATTGCCGGGGAAAGCGGCTCGTTGTAGCTGTCTAAATATAACGTGTGAGGGCGGAGCATGAGCCATTTTTTGCACGATGTTGACCTCTTGCAAAAGCTTTACGGCTATGAGGAGGCGCTCAGCAGCTTTTTGGGATCATTCGGTGTCCAGTTCTCGCCCGTTGCCGTATCCGGTGATGTCGTCGATGCTGGCTTCTACAACTTGCCTGACCTGACGCCGGTCACGACGGAGACGGTGACCTACTCGGCAGGGGGCACGCCCGTCAGCGACACCTACACCGGCATCACGCTCCGTAGCCTGCTCGACGCCGCGGGCGGCGTCGAGGTGACCAGCGCCAAGAACGACATCTTGAGCAAGTTCGTCATCGCCACGGGCGCGGACGGATACAAGACGGCGTTCTCGCTTGGCGAGATCGACCCGAAGTTCGGCGACCAGCAGGTGTTGGTCGCCTATTCGGACGCCGCCGGGCAGCTCGGCCCGCAGGGCAGCAACGGCCTAGCCCGCATGGTCGTCCCCGGCGACCAAGCAGGCGGGCGCTACGTGTCCGACCTGGTAGACCTTCACGTGGGCAGCTTGCCGGAGCCGCCTCTGCCAGGACCGGGCGGCGTCTCCGACCAGCTCACCATATCCGGCCAAGTCACCGAGCCGGCGACGTTCACGCCGATCACCCTTGCCGCGTTGGACCAGGCCACGTCCGAAACCGCCACCTTCCTGTCCGGGGCCGGCCAAGTGACCGATACCTACACCGGCGTGTCGCTCTGGACGCTGCTGCAGAACCAGGGCTTGGTCACGGACCCCACGATCAAGAACGACGTCCTGCGGTTCGGCGTGGTGGCGACCGGGAGCGACGGCTACCGCGCCCTGATCTCGATGGGCGAGATCGACCCGGCTTTCGGCAACCAGCCCGACCTCGTGGCCTACGAGGACACCGGCGGGCAGCTCGGCCCCGACGGCAGCGCCGGGGCGATGCGCCTGGTCGTGCCGGGCGACCACGCCGGTGGCCGCTACATCTCCAACCTGGCAGACCTTAGAGTCGTTGATCTGACCTCGCCGATGCTGGGCTAATGGAGGCTGGCTAGCCGAGCATCATCCCGGCCACCTTATGCACCATCGATGGGATCTACCACGCCGGCTACTTGGCGACCATAACGTCGGACGCTTTGATCACGGCCGTGGCGTCGTCGCCGACCTGCAGCGCCAGGTCGTCGATGGCTTCGTTGGTGATCGAGCAATGGATCGTGGTACCGTTGCCGATGTCGATATACACGTGGCCGGTGGTCTGGCCCTTGGCGACCGAAATGACCTTGCCTTTGATCTGGTTGCGCGCGCTCAGCTTCATATCCGCTTGTCCTTTGTTTGGGAAGTCCGAACCTAAAGGCGAATGCCCGAACCCGCCATCCAGCCCGCACCCAAGCATCGCTTTCCCCTGTGGCGCACTGTCTGCCCTTGTCGATGCACACGCATTTGGCATTGGCGCGTTCGCTATGTTCCAAGGAACATGACGGCATTGGATAGCGAGGCTCGACGATGGACGGTTCCCCGAATGCGGCGGCCACGAACGGGCTGGTCGGCGAGGCGCTGACGACCTGGTCCGTGTCGCACGACGGCAGCCGGGTGCGTCTCGGCTTCACGGATCGTGACGGTGAGCCTTCGCATCGACCTGCCGATGGAGGCGATAAGCGTGCTTCTGCTCACCTTGCCGCGTATCCTGCAATGCGCCCTCGACACACGCGATCACGGCAGCGACCGCATCGTGCATCCGCTCGGTGGCTGGCGGCTGGAACGAGCCGCCGAGCATGGGCGGTCGATCCTGACGCTCAAAACGCCTGAAGGCTTTGACGTCGCGTTTGCGGTGGCGCCGGACGAGTTGGCAGCAATGGCCGAGGCGGGACAGGATCATTGGCGCGCCCCGCTGGCAAAGCCGGTGCTAAAATGATGCGCACCCTGCGGACAGTCCTGCTTGGGGCCGCATTGCTTCTGCCCACGGCCGTCCCTGCGCTGGCCCAGGGCGCCGAGGCGCCGACGCCGCTGCGCGTCTATGCGGCCGGCAGCCTGACCGGGGCGTTCAATGCCCTGCTGACCGCGTTCGGCACGCTGCCGGGCACGGCGGCGCGGCCCACCTACGGCCCATCCGGGCTGCTGCGCGAACGGCTGGAGCGGGGCGAGCCAGCGGACCTGTTCGCCTCCGCTGACATGGGCCAGCCGCAACGCCTGGCCGACGCCGGCCGCGGCACGCCCGTGGTGCTGTTCGCGCGCAACCGCATGTGCGCGCTGGGCCGCGGGGCCTTGGGGCTGACGGAGGCCAACCTGCTTGACCGCTTGCTCGACCCCGCGGTCAAGCTTGCCACCAGCACGCCCGTCGCGGACCCCGGCGGCGACTACGCCTGGGCGGTGTTCGCCCGCGCCGAGCGGGCGCACCCCGGCGCCCGCGCCACGCTGGAGGGCAAGGCGCAGCAGCTCGTGGGTGGCCCCAGCATGGCGCCGCTGGTGCCGGGCCAGGGGCCGAGCGAGGGCGTGTTCCTGTCCGGGCGCGCCGATGTCATGCTGGGCTACTGCAGCGGCGCGGACGCGCTGCGCCGCACCCTGCCGGACCTCGCCGCCATTCCCTTGCCGCCGGAGCTGGAAGTCGGCCCCGAATATGGCATGACCGTGCTGTCCGCCCATCCGGCCGCGGCGCGCTTCGCGCTGTTCGTCATGTCGGGGCCGGGCCAGGCCATCCTGGCGAAACATGGGCTGATCCCGGTCGCGTTGCCCGCGGGCCAGACGCCGCCGCAGTGACGGCGCGTCCCGGCCCGGGCCGTCCTTGATCCCTGACGGGACCCCTCCAAAACGAAGGACCGCGATGCTCCGCCGCCGCTTCATTTCCATGCTCGCCAGCACGGCCGCGGTCGCGGGCGCATCTGTCCGTCCGGCCACGGCGCAAGAGCCGCCGCTGACGGTGTTCGCGGCCGCGAGCCTCACCGAGGTGCTGCAGGAGATCGGCCGGCTGTGGGTGGCCAGCGGCCAGGCGGCCCCGCGCTTCTCCTTTGCCAGCAGCTCGACGCTGGCCCGGCAGATCGAGGCTGGGGCGCCCGCCAACCTGTTCGCCTCCGCCGACGAGCAGTGGGCCGACTACCTACAGCAGCGCAACCTGCTCATCCCCGAGACCCGGCGTAGCCTGCTGACCAACAGCCTCGTCCTGGTCGTGCCGATGGACCGCGCGCGGATCGTGACGGTCGGACCCGGCCTTGACCTCGACATCCTGCTCGGACCCAGCGGCCGGCTCGCGACCGGCGACCCGGCGCACGTGCCCGTTGGCATCTACGCCGAAGCGGCGCTGAAGTCGCTCGGCTTGTGGGAGCGGGTGCAGCCGCGTCTGGCCCGGGCCGACAGCGTGCGCTCCGCGCTCTTGCTGGTTGACCGCGGCGAGGCGCCCGCCGGCATCGTGTATGCGACCGATGCCGCAGCGGACACGGGCGTGGCCGTCGCGGGCGCCTTCCCCGCCGGCAGCCACCCGCCGGTGACGTATCCGTTCGCGGTCGTGCGCGCCCACGACACGCCGGGCGCCCGGGCGTTCCTGGACTTTCTGTCCGGACCGCAGGCGCGCGACGTGTTCACCCAGGCCGGCTTTGGGCTGAACGGGACGGCGCCGTAGTGCGCGGGTCCGAGCCTTGGTTTCCGAAGCGGCACGCTGTCGGCCGAAACCCTGATGGCCGCTTCGGCGGCACCCTTCCAACAATGGATCGAACATGACCCGACACGCGATGCTGAGACTGGTCCTTGGCGGCTTAGCCGCTCTTGCGCTTGGGGCCGGGCCCGCTCTTGCGCAGTCGAATTGCGCTTCCAACCCGGACGCGCTCATTATCTACCACGCCGGCAGCCCGTCGGCGGAGTTCTCCGCCGTCGAGAAGCTGTTCACAGAGCAGACGGGCACCTGCGTCAAGGACGTGGCGGCCGGCAGCCTCGACGCTGCGCGGCGGATCAGCGTCGGCCAGGAGACGGCCGACATCTTCGCCGCCGCAGACTACCTGGACATCAGCCTGCTGCTGCCGCCGGCGGGGCTGGCGAACTACTCGATCGCGTTCGCCGAGGGCGGCTTGGTGCTCGCCTATTCCACGAACAGCCGCAACGCGGACAGCATCGCCAGGTTGGACGCGCCATTCAACGCGCCGGGCTCGATTCCTATGGCGGCCGCCAATTGGTATGAGCAGCTTGTGCAGCCTGGGGTGCTCATTGGGGATAGCAATCCTTTCCTCGACCCGACCGGCTACCGGGTGGACATGATCTTCCAGCTCGCGGCGCTGCGGTATTCCCAACCCGCCTTGTACAACACGCTTCTGCAGCATTATACGATCACGCGGCCGACCGACGTGATCGGCACCAGCTACGATTTCCAGATCGTTTATGAGAGCAGCGCGTACACGGCCTATCAGGCGAACCCGTCGGCCTACCGCTACGTCCGGCTGCCGCCCGCCGTCAGCCTCTCGGATGCCCACCGGAACAGGCACTACAGCCAGGTGTTCACCGTGGTCCCTGGCCTTGGGCTGCCCGACACGGCGTCAAAGGTGGTTATCCCGGCCACCCACGCGGTTTGGGGCCTCACGATCCTGCAATCCGCACCGCACTACGCGGCCGCGGTGCAGTTCCTGCAGCTGCTGTTCAGCCCGCAGGGCGTCGCGTTGCAGGCGGCCCTTGGCCCGACCCCGATCAGCCCGCCGGTGGTCAGCGCCGCCGATTACGGCCAGATACCGGTCGAGCTGCAGTCAATCGTGAGCAGGCAGTAGCAGCCGGCCACGCTGCCGCTGCCCCGCTACTGCGGCGGCAGCGGGACCGCGTAAAGGCTGAAGGGAAGCTTCGGCGGCTGCTTCTTCAGCTCGGGGCCAAGCAGGTGGTCGAGCTGTCCCTCTGCGACCCAAGCGGTGCTGCCCACTTGCGTCACCGAGACCGGCCCGCCGAACCCGTCCTTGATCGTCTCGATCTTGGCGGTTCCGCCGTTCACGGTCACCAAGTCCAGGCTTCCTGCGCCTTCGATCATCAGGAACGTGTTGTTGCCGTAGGCGCGGAGGCTGTCCGGCAAGGTAAGCTTGCGCGAGGTTTGCAGCGTCGTCACCTCGCCGGCCCGGGCGTCCGCCATGGAAACCTTGAACAAGCCTCCCGGCGTGAACGTGTTGACGTAAACGGCGCCATCGCTGCCGAGGGCGATCCCATCGAGGCCGGAGCCGCCCTTTGGCGGCGCAAACCGCGGATCGCTGGCCCAAACCTCGAACTCGTTCCCGCCGGGCTTCAGGCGCAGGATATGCGGGTTGAACGAGTCGGTCACGTACATGGAGCCGTCCGGCCCAAGCGCGATGTCGTTGCACAGCGTCGGGCTGCCGGGAAGCGGCGTGCTGCCCTTGGCCTCCCCGGTCGTGAGGTCGAACGCCTTCAGCGCGCTGCCCTTGGCCATGCTGGGTCCAGGAACACCGAAACCGGACGTGTCGTTCGAGCACACCAGGAGCGTGTTGGACCTTTCGTCAGCGAGCACGCCGAAGGTCGAGCGGCTGCCATTCGCGCCCGGCTTGATCCAGGGCTCCGCCTTGTCGGTGCCCGGCTTCACCTTGACGATGCCGCCCTCGGCGAAGCTGCCGACAAATAGCGTGCCGTCCTTTGTGGAGCTGAGGCTTTCCGGGAAGACGTGGTCACCCGGAAGGGCCACTTCGGTCGGCGCTGGAGAAGCGCCGCCGACTGTTAGTGCCGCCGCCAGCACCGCACAGGCCCCGAACGCCGAAGGCGTGCGGCGCGGCTGGTTCCGGCGCGGCCCGTGGCTCAGGCTTGTTTTCGCCATGATGATTCCCCCTTTGCTTCTTGTTATGTCTGGTCGGATGGCGCTTGGGATCAGCCTGTCTTGATCCAGACCGCCTTGACGTTGAGGTACTCCTCGACGTGCTGCTTGCCGCTTTCGCGCCCGTAGCCGCTCATCTTGTAGCCGCCGAAGGGCACGGCCGGGTCCATGGCCTGGTAGCAGTTGACCCAGACCGAGCCGGCCCGCAGGCTGCGCGCAAGGTGGTGCGCGCGGCTGACATCCCGGGTCCACACGCCGCTGCCGAGGCCGAAGCTCGTCCGGTTGGCGCGCTCGATCACCTCGTCCACGTCGGTGAACGGGATGGCCGAGATCACGGGTCCGAAGATCTCCTCCTGCGCGATCCGCATCTCGTCGTGCACGTCGGCGAACACGGTCGGCGGCACGAAATAGCCCTGGGCCATGTCGCCCTCGGTCAGCCGCTCGCCGCCCGACAACGGGCGCGCGCCCTCCTGCCGGCCGATTGCGAGGTAGCCGGTCACGCGGTCGAGCTGCTCGGGCGAGACCAGCGGGCCGACCTGGGTTTCGGGGTTGCTGCTATCGCCGACCCGGAGCGTCCTGCCGTACTCGGCGACGCGGGCGGTGAACTCTTCATAGATCCTCTGCTCGACGAACAGCCGCGTGCCGGCGCTGCAGATCTGGCCCGAGTTGGCGAACACCGCCATGCCCGCGCCCGGCACCGCGGCGTCCAGGTCGGCGTCGGCGAACACCACGTCGGGCGACTTGCCGCCGAGTTCGAGCGACACCCGCTTCAGGTTCCCCGCCGAGGCCTGGACAATCTTCTGCCCCGTCAGGTGCGATCCGGTGAACGCCACCTTGTCCACGTCCGGGTGGGCCGCAAGCGCCGCGCCCGCGGTCTCCCCGTATCCCGTGACGACGTTCACCACGCCCGGCGGCACGCCAGCCTCCTGGCACAGCTCGGCCAGCCGCAGCGAGGTGAGCGGCGCCTCCTCGGCCGGCTTCAGCACCACCGTGCAGCCGGTCGCGAGCGCCGGGCCGATCTTCCAGATCGTCGCGGTCAGCGGCCCGTTCCACGGGATGATCGCGCCAACGACGCCCACCGGCTCCTTCAAGGTGAACGAAACGTAGTCGCCCGGCAGCGAGTTCTCGATGGTCTCGCCGTGGATCGCGGTCGCCTGGCCCGCGTAGTAGCGCAGCATGCCCAAGGCGCGCAGCCGGTTGGCCCGCGTGCGGCTGATCGGCGCGCCCATGTCGAGTGTGTCGAGCACCGCCAGCTCCTCGAAATGCTGCTCGACGAGATCGGCGAGCCGCAGCAGCAGGTTCTGCCGCTCGAACGGCTTGAACTTGCGCCACGGGCCGTTGAACGCGCGCCGGGCTGCCTCGACCGCGCGCCCGATGTCCTCGGCGTCGCCCTCGGCCATGGAGGCGAGCACCGCGCCGGTGGAGGGGTTGAGTGTGTCGAACGTTTTGCCCGGCGCCGCCTCGACCCACTTGCCGTCGATGAGGAGGCGCTTCGGCTTACCGGTCAGGAACGGGTGGTGGGAACCCAGCGGGGTGATCAGGTTCATGGCAAAACTCCAATGGTGTGTTCGGCTTCCTCGCCAGCCGGCTCGGCCAAGGCTGCCAGGAACGAGCCGAGGCCGGCGCTGCGCAGCGGCAGCCAGGGCTTGCCGAGCTGACGGCACAGCCGCTTCACCGCCAGCGCCGCGTCGTGGCTCACGCAGTCCACGGGAAAGGCCACCCGGTCGGCTTGGCTGATCAGCCCGGGCAGCAGGGAAGGATGGTCGTGCCGACCGCCGTCGTGGCAGAGCAGCGCGCCGCCGGCGACCTCCAGCGACGCCCGCATCTGCTCCGTGCAGCCGGGCCGGCCGCCGACGTAGAGGATGCGCTGAGCCGGGAGATCGGCCGCCTTCGCCGCATCGGGGCCGCCCTGCTGCCGTTCAAGCACGGCCAGTTCCCGCTGCATCGCCGCGTGCCCCGCCTTGGCATCCCGGGTGCGCTGCTCCCAAAGCTGAGCCGCCTCGGAAGCATCGGCGATCCGCTGTTCCAAGCGTTCACGCCGGCTCGTCTCACGGCCGAGCCGGGCTTCGAGGTCGGCCACCAGGTGGCGGAATGCGGCCAGCGCATCATCATTGCTCGGGTCTGCCGCGGCCCGTATCTGATGCACCGCTAGCGCGCCGAGGCGCCGGATCGTCACGTCGCGCGAGGTCACGGCCTCGTGCAGCCGGGCTTGCTGACGCTCCACCTTGGCAAGAAGCGCAGCGTTCTCCTCCTCCAGCGCCGTGAGGCGCCGGATGTCGGCCCGGTTCGCCGCGCCGACGAGGTGCGACAGCATGTGCACGTCGCCGAACGCCTGCCGCAGGCCCGCATGCCCGACGTCAGGATGGGTGAGCACCGCCCAGTAGGCGCCGGGGATGTCGCCGGCGCCGCGCGCCTCGGCCCAGCCCTGCATCGCCGCCGCCTCGCCGTGCAGCCGGGCGAAGCGCTTGACCACCGTCTCGTGCCGGTGGTCGAGCGCCTTCTGCAGCAGCTTCGACGAGGCATTGTGCTGGCTGCACAGGCCGACAGCGCGGGAGTGCAGGTCGTGGTCGGACAAGTAGGACACGTCGGCCGACATCGCCTTGCCCATCGCCCGCCGCAGCTCGCCGGTGGTGAGGCAAGTGCCAATGATCGAGCAGTGGACGGAGTCGTTGAGGTCCCAAAGCTTCGCGCGCTGGCGCTTCGGCGCCGGGCCGATCCAGGGAGTCTCCTGGGCGCTGTCATGCAGCAGGCTGGCGAGCCTGTCAGCCGCCTGGGGCTGGAACGGTTGGCCGGACGCAGTCATGGCAGCGCCGCGCGGCGTTGTTCCATGGCCTCGCCCGGTAGTCCAATGCGATCCATGAGCGTGTTTCCTACCGTCGCTATGCACGGATAAGCATAACGCTCGAAAGGCAAGGCTGCCAAGCCGGATTGCAATGCTGCAAGCGGCATTGCCGCGAGTCTCGGGACGGCAGCGCGGCCCACATAAAAAAGCTTGCGGGGCACAAAGCCCCGCCAGCCGATCACCGCAGCATCAGACCGATCCCTGCAGCCCTGCGCCTATCGCGTAAAAGCTATTCCGCCGCGATGGCCCCGTAGCCGATCTCGGCCTTGGTTTCCAGGAACTCGCCGAAGGCCAGGTCGCCCCATTCCCGTCCGTTGCCCGACTGCTTGTAGCCGCCGAACGGCGCCATGGCGTCCATCCCGGCGCCGTTGATGGTCACCTGGCCCGCGCGCAGGCGGGAGGCCACGTAGCGCAGGGCGGCGGGGTCCTTGCCCTGGACGTAGGCCGCCAAGCCATAGGGCGTGTCGTTGCCGATGGCGATCGCCTCCTCCACCGTGTCGTAGCCGAGGATGGCCACGACGGGTCCGAAGATTTCCTCGCGGGCGATGGTCATGTCGTTCGTTACCCCGGCGAACACGGTGGGCTTCACGTAGTAGCCGCGGTCGAGGCCCTCCGGACGGCCAGGGCCGCCGGTGACGAGCGTCGCACCCTCCTCGATGCCCTTCTTGATCAGGCCCTGGATCTTGTTCCACTGCACCTCGGACACGACCGGGCCGATCTCCGAATTGCCCCGGGGGTCGCCCACGGTGGTGGACTCGGCCGCGGCACGGGCGATGGCGACGACCTCCTCCATGTGGCCGTTCGGCGCCAGCATGCGGGTCGGCGCGTTGCAGGACTGGCCGGAGTTCTGCATCACGTGCTTCACGCCCCCTGTCACCGCGCGCTGCATGTCGGCGTCCTCCAGCAGGATGTTCGGCGACTTGCCGCCGAGTTCCTGGTGCACGCGCTTCACCGTGGCCGCCGCCGCCCGCGCGACCTCGACGCCGGCGCGGGTGGACCCGGTGAAAGACACTAATTCGATGTCTGGATGCGCGCTGATCGCGGCGCCCACGCCGGGTCCGTCGCCGTTGACCAGGTTGAACACGCCGGGCGGCACGCCGGCGGCGGCCAGGATTTCGGCGAACACGATGCCGGAGAACGGCGCCACCTCGGAGGGCTTCAGCACCATGGTGCAGCCGACGGCGAGCGCCGGGGCGACCTTGCAGGCCATCTGGTTGACCGGCCAGTTCCACGGCGTGATGAAGCCGCACACGCCGATAGGCTCGCGGGCGATCAGCGTGCTGCCGCGCAGGGTCTCGAACTCGTAGTCCTTCAGGATGCCTATCGCGGTCTGAAAATGCATGACGCCGATCGCGGCCTGGGCCTGCTGGGCGAGGCTGGAGGGCGCGCCCATCTCCTCGGTGATCGCCGCCGCCATGTCGTCGTAGCGCTTCTTATACTCCGCCACGATCCGTTCGAGCAGCGCCAGGCGCTCCTCGCGGCTGGTGTGGGAGAAGCTCGCAAACGCAGTGCGGGCCGCAGCCACGGCGCGGTCCACGTCCGCGGCGGCGCCGAGGCTGATCCGGCCGCAGACCTCCTCGTTCGCCGGGTTGATGACGTCGAGCGTCTTGGGGACGGCGGGCTCAACCCACTCGCCGTTGATATAGAACCGTGTGTAATCGCGCATGAACGTTCTCCTTGATACTTGTTGGCGGCTAGGATTGTTTTGCAGACGCAATCGGCTGCGACGGACAGGCCACTAATTCAACACGCCCCGCGGAATGTTCGCGTTGTCCGCAGCCTCGCTCATGGCGGCCAGTTGGTGGGGCGCGACCGCGAAAGCGACGTCGAAACCAGCCGGCGTGGAGAGTGTCAGGATCAGGCACCTCGAATCTGCAGGCCGCTCCAGGCTCCATGGGCCGAGTGGCTGAACCACCCGGGCGCTGCGGTCGCCCCGCGCCCGAAGTGCGGTGCGCAGGATACGGGGGATCGTGAGCAGCAAGGAGCTGAGGGCATCAAACGGCAAGTCTAATCGGCGGCGTCGTCCGACGCCGTCCTCGAACCCGAGCCGTATCCGGTCGCTGTCGTCGGATACGGTCCAGGACGTCAGCCCTTCAACCACCTCGCACAATTCCGTCTCGGAAGAATGACCGGCGGGGCTATCCCCTGGCGAAACGAGCGGCAGGTCGCCCTGCCGCCCAACGTTCGGCATCGACTTAAAGCGCCGCCGTGACCGCCTTCACTTCCAGGTAGTTGTGCAACACTTCCTCGCCCATCTCGCGGCCCCAGCCGGACTGCTTGTAGCCGCCGAACGGCAGGGAAGCGTCGAACACGTTGTGGCAGTTGATCCAGATCGCCCCGGCGCGAATGCGGCGCGCCATCTTGTGCGCCGTGCCGATGTCGCGCGTCCAGATCGACCCGGCCAGGCCGTAGATCGTGTCGTTGGCCTGCTTGGCGATCCGGTCCAGGTCGTCGTCGTCGTAGCGCGAGGCGACCAGCACGGGGCCGAAGATCTCCTCGCGCACCACCTCCATGCCGGGCGTCGTCTCGGCCAGCACGGTGGGCTGCACGAACCAGCCGCCCCCGCCGCTGGCCTCCGCGCCGGAGCCGCCGCCCGTGGCGACCCGGGCGCCATCGGCCCGGCCGCTCTTGATGAAGCCAGTCACCCGGTTGAACTGCTCGTCCGACACCAGCGGCCCCATCTCGGTCGCGGGGTCGAGGCCCGGGCCGACCTTGATGCGGCTCGCGATCTCGGACACGCCGTCCAGCACGCGGTCATAGACCTTGCTGTGCACGTAAAGCCGCGATCCCGCGCAGCAGGTCTGGCCCTGGTTGAAGAAGATGGCGCTGGCGGCGCCCGGGATGGCGCGCTCCAGGTCGGCATCGGGGAACACGATGACCGGCGACTTGCCGCCCAGCTCCAGCGTGACCTTCTTGAGGTTGCCGGTGGCAGCGCGCGCGATCAGCTTGCCGACCTCCGTGCTGCCGGTGAAGGCCACCTTGTCCACGTCCGGGTGGTTGGCGAGCGTTGCCCCCGCCGTCTCGCCGAAGCCCGGCACGATGTTGACCACGCCCGGCGGGAAGCCGGCCTCCAGGATCAGCTCGCCCAGGCGCAGCGCCGAGAGCGGCGTCTGCTCGGCCGGCTTCAGCACGACGGTGCAGCCGACCGCGAGCGCGGGCGCCAGCTTCCAGGCCGCCATCAACAACGGAAAGTTCCACGGGATGATCTGGCCCACGACGCCCACCGGCTCGCGCAGGATATAGCTGTGGTAGTCGCCGGGCGTGGACAGGTTCAGCATCTGGCCGTGCACCTTGGTGGCGAAGCCGGCCATGTAGCGGAACATGTCGATGGCGAGCGGGACGTCGGCCGCGCGGGCGACGGTCACGGGCTTGCCGTTGTCCAGGCTCTCGATCTCGGCCAGCTCGTCCGCGTGCGCCTCCATGAGGTCCGCCAGGCGCCACAGCAGTTGGCCGCGCGCCGACGGCTTCATGCGTGCCCACTCGCCGCCGTCGAACGCCCGGCGGGCGGCGGCGACCGCGAGGTTCACGTCGGCGGCGTCAGCCTCGGCCACCTCGGTGATTTGCTGGCGGGTGGCCGGGTCGAACACGGCGAAGCGCTTGCCTGACTGCGCCTCCACCCATTCGTTGTCGATCAGCAGGCGGCGGGGCTTGGCAATGAAGTCGGCGGCGTCCGCGCCGAGTTTCCCGTGCGTGACAGATACGTCCATGATCGTGCCTCCCTGGCATCGTTATGCACACCTGAGCATAACGTGCGGCGGCGAGGCTGCCAAGCGCGATTGCGGATGCCGGCCTGGCTTCAGGGTGGCGGCGTCGCCAGCACGGCTTGCAGCCGCTCCAGCTCGGCCGCCCCGGCGCTTGCGGCGCCCTGCTCCAGCGCCCGGTAAAGCCGGACGACCTCCGCGCCGAGCGGCAGCAGGGTAGCGCCGCCGCCGCCCGCGCCGCCGGGCCGTGCCGCGATGAGGGGTGCGGCGAAGGAAGCGTTCAGGCTGTCCACCAGCGTCCAGGCCCGGCGGTAGCTCATGCCCATGGCGCGACCCGCCGCCGAGATCGACCCGGTTTCCCCGATCAGCTCCAGTAGCCGCGCCTTGCCTGGCCCCAGCGTCGGCCGCCCGCCGACATCCAGGCGCAGGGTGAGACGCAGCGTGGCAACGACCGCCGGCGCCGGGCCGCGCTGGCGGGCCGGACGGGTCGTCTTCGGCCGGTCGGCCTGCGGCTCGGGCGTGCTCATGGCCGCAGCATAGGCCATCGGCCACACGCCCGACAGCAGCGGCGTGTCAGCCCTCGGCGCTGCGGCTTCGCCGCGGGTCTTCGCAGATGGAATTGCCGACACACGGGACCGGCCTACTCGCTCGGCAGCGCCACCGGCCTGAAGCCGCGCTGGACCATGAGCTGCTGACCTTCAGGCGACAAGATGGCCAGCGCCAGCAGCGATGCCGCGGGATGTGCGTCTTTCAGGACCGCCAGCCCATACTCCGGGCCGACCTGAAGGTCGGGCGGGAACTGCACAAGCGTCGCGTCGGGCAGCAGCCGGGCATAGCGGTCCCGCCCGGAGCAATAAACGATGCTCGCGTCCACCCGCCCGTCGAGGATCGCGTCCGCGTCGGTGTCGCCGGATTTCGGCGGCGGCGCGCCGGGCGGCGTGTCCAGCACCACGGCGCGTGATTGCAGCGCGGCGGCACTGCCTGGCCGGACGTGATCGACCAGCCCGAACAGGCGCACCGTGTAGTCCCCGAGCGGATCGACCTTGGGCGGCGACACGCCGACCCGCACGCCGGGCGCCAGCAGCTTGTCGAGCACAGTCCCGGTGGTCGCGCCGAACTTGGCTGGGGAAAGCAGTCAGACGGTGTTGCGCGCGAACACCGCCATGACGCTTGCGCGCCCGTCCTCCACGAGCTTGCGCGCATGGCCGACATCGGCCGAGGTGAACAGGTCCACGCGCTCGCCTTTCTCGATGCGCTCGCGCATGCGCCCTGAGGGTCCGAACTGCGTCGTCACCGCAAGGCCATGCGCCTGCCCGAACTCCGCGGCGATCTGCCCGATGGCGTCACGCAGGCTCCCCGCGCCATAAACCACGAGGTCGTCCGCCCACGCCGCCGTGCTCAACATGGTGAGAACAAGTCCCGTGATCGCCAGCTTCTGCATCGGCTCGGTCCCTTCGTTATGTGCCGTCGGATATAGCAGGTTTGTCTTGGCACCTAATTGCGCGCCACTGCATAGCTCCTGGCGCGCCAAGCGTACGCGATCAGCCCCGCGCCGAGTGGACTTGTGTTGGCGCGCTTGCCCGGTTTCAGTGCCGCAGCAAATTTTGGAAGCCTATGCCCGCAGCAGCGATGACATGGCGTGCTGCGTGCTCTTCCCCTTGCGCCCAAGTAGCTTCTCGCCGTCCGGCCGCAAGGCGCCTTTCGGGTCCACATGGCGGTAGAGCGTCTGCCGGGTGATGCCCAGCTCGGTGCATAGCTCGCCGACCTTGGTGCCGGGCTGGCCCATGGCGGCCTGGGCCAGGCGGAGCTTGGCCGCGGTCATCTTGTAAGGGCGTCCCCCGTTGCGGCCGCGGGCGCGCGCGGACACCAGGCCTGCCTTGGTGCGCTCGACGATCAGCTCGCGCTCGAACTCGGCCAGCGCCGCGAAAAAGCCGAACATGAGCCGGCCGCTGGCGGTCGTGGTGTCGATGGCAGCGCCTTCGCCGGCCAGCACACGCAGCCCGACACCGCGCTTGGTGAGGTCGCCCACGATGTTGACCAGGTGGCGTAGGTCGCGCCCGAGCCGATCCAGCTTCCAAGCAACCAACGTGTCGCCGGCACGCACTGCCTTGAGACACGCTTCCAGCCCGGGCCGGTCGTCACGTTTGCCGGAAGCGTGGTCCTCATAAAGGTGCTCCGCGCCTACCCCGGCAGCGAGCAGCGCATCGCGTTGCAAGTCGAGCACTTGGCTGCCGTCCGCCTTGCTCACCCGCATGTAGCCGATCAGCACGGACCGTTGCTCCTCACCGGACCACTTGGACGGCCACGCCCGCCGCCTCGGCCACCCCGGCCCAGCTCCGGTCGGCGGTCAGTGCAGGAGCGTTCAGCTCCATGGCGAGAGCGAGGCACGCCCGGTCGCCAAGCGATAGCCCGGCCGTGCGCGTGACGGGTCGCAACTCCGCCGAGCGTTGGGCTTGGCCTTCCGTCATGGGCACGACCTCCAGCCCGAGGATAGCCACGGCGCGGGCCGCCTCTTGGGCGGGCAGGCCATGGTCGGACAGCTTGGCGAGCACCTCGGCCAGGTTAGCCGCTCCGATCACGCCGGTCCGCACCTGCGTGCGCACCACCTCGGCACCGGGTTCCCCGAACAGCAGCGCGAGCAAGGCCGAGGCATCGAGCACAGCCGGGCCACTGATGGCAGGACTACTCACGCGCGGCATCAATCCGGCGCTCGGCCAGCAGCTCGTCCGTGACACCTTGTGCTGCCGGGGCATACTGCCGAACGAGGGCCTGGGCACGACGGACGGCATCGTCCACGCTTTCTAGCACGAGGCGGCCCCCGTCCTCACGGATGATCAGCAGCCCGCCGCCTTCGACGTGTAGTTGCTGGCGCAAGCCAACCGGCAGCACCATTCTGCCATTTGCTGCAATCTGGACCCGATAGTGCTCCATGACACGCCCTTTCTGACTGTCAGGGGCCTACACTGAAACCAGAATTGGGTCGAGTGCCAGGCCACCTTGCCCACGCTGTCATTTATACGCTCGATTGCGTGACACCACACCAGCATCGCTACGCAACTTGGGATTTTGTCACATAACCAATCACTCTTGCTAAGCTCCTCAAACCTTTTTGTGGCTTGATTATGTGATGCAGGCGCGTAGCGCCGTCCCAACTCGATTGCGAGCAGGACTGACTGATTGCCGCTGAATGCTCTGGCCTTGCCCTCACGGGACGCCCGTGCCGCGTCCCGAAGCGGCCAGTCTTGCGTCCTATTCTGGTCGTTTTGACTTGTCGGACGGCGTGTCTTAGCACGTCAAAGGAGTAAATCGGACAGCGAGGCGCCGCATGATCGTCGGATACGCGAGGACCAGCACGACCGACCAAGCCGCAGGCTTGGCCGCCCAGGAACGCGACCTGAAGGCCCTTGGCGCCGAGCGGCTGTACTGCGAGCAGGTCGGCAGCACGGCGCAGCGCAGCCGCCTGGCCGAGTGCCTGGCCTACCTCCGCGATGGCGACGTGCTTGCCGTGACCAAGCCGGACAGGCTGGCGCGCAGCACGGCGGAGCTGCCGGCCATCGAGGCGGACCTGTCCAAGCGCGGCATCGGCCTCGTGATCCTGAGCATGGGCGGGGAACGCATGGACACCCGCAACCCGACCAGCAAGCTCATGCTGACGATCCTGGCCGGCGTGGCGACGTGGGAACGTGAGATCATGCTTGAGCGGCAGCGCGAGGGCATCGCCAAGGCCAAGGCGGAGAGGAAGTACAAGGGACGCCCGGTGTCGCTGGACCCGGCCGAGATAGCGATGCTGGCGCAGACGATGGGACCGGCGGCGATTGCGAGGCATCTTGGGATTGCCCGCAGCTCAGTTTACCGACTGCTCCCCGGAGGTGCGTGATGAGCGTTCTCTACGACGCGAATGTGGTGGAATGGTCCGAACACCAGGCCAGGTTATTGCGCCAGCACGCGGCCGGCGAGGGAGGCAACGAGGCGCCCGACTGAGCCAACATCATCGAGGAAATCGAAAGCGTGGGCCAAAGCCAGATTGATGCCGTGGAGTCAGGGTGGTTCCAGGCGTTCCTGCACCATCTCAAGGCCGAGGCGTGACCATTCGTCCAGGATGTGCCTGTTTGGCGAAGCGATGCGCGTGGGTTCCATGCGCAAGGGAGACGCAAGTATCGGCCTTCCATACGGCAGAAGCAACATTCCTGGCATCTATGCCGACGCCCTATCTGCCATGCCGGACCAGGGCTGTTCAACGCTGCTGAATGGGCTGTACTGAGCCTGCCCTGCCACCAATGAGGAGCGAAGTGAGGCGGCTGATCGCAAGGGGGGTTCCCCAGGGGCTACGCATGAGATTTTTCTCGCCTGCCGTGCCCTGACGTATGATGACGCGCCCTCGCGATGGCGGGGGAGCGGGGCAATTCGATCGAGAAGCTGGGACGGTATTTCGTGGCGATCGAGGACCCGCGCTGCTCCGGCAAGATCGAGCACCGCCTGATCGAGGTGCTGGTGATCGCGGTCTGCGCCGTGATCGCCTGCGCCGAGAGCTGGGACGACATCGCGCTGTATGGCCGCAGCAAGCTCGCCTGGCTCAGGACGTTTCTGGAGCTGGCGAACGGCATCCCCTCGCACGACACCTTTCGGCGCGTGTTCATGCTGATCGACCCCGACGCCTTCGAGGCCGGGTTCGCAGCCTGGGTCGGCTCGCTCGCGGACCGGTTCGAGCGCGAGGTGGTGGCCATCGACGGCAAGACGATCCGACGCTCGTTCGACCACGGCCGGGACCAGTCGCCGTTGCACGTGGTCAGTGCCTGGGCCAGCGAGCAGGGCCTGGTGCTGGGCCAGCGCTGCGTGGACGGCAAGTCGAACGAGATCACCGCCGTGCCCGAGCTGCTGGACCAGCTCGCATTGCAGAACAGCATCGTGACGCTGGACGCCATGGGCTGCCAGACCGCGATCGCCGAGAAGATCCTGGCACGCGGAGGTGATTACCTGCTGACGCTGAAAGGCAACCACCCCCTGGCGCACGCGGCGGTCGTCGAGCACTTCGACCAGCGCTGCTTCCGCGTTGGCGCACCCTGCCGTGCCGATTGCGACGCCTTCGACGACACGCATGGCCGCCTGGTGCGCCGCCGGGTGTTCGCCAGCACGGAGGCTGCGACCCTGGGCGCCCTGAGCGGCTGGCCCGGCTTGCGCACCGTGCTGGCGGTCGAGAGCATCCGCGGCGTCAACAATGCACCCACCAAGGTCGAGAGCGAGATCCGCTACTTCCTGTCGAGCTGCCCCGATGGCCCTGCCGTCCCGCGGGAACCCGAAGGGTTCGCCGCTGGGCCAGGCCATCCGCTCGCATTGGGCGATTGAGAACGACCAGGCATGCTACCTCTTAAGACTCAGGGGTGGAGGGCAAACAGGCTGTGCTGACTGCCAGCACTGCGATGGTCGCGGCGTCGGCACGCACGAGCCTGATGGGCCGAGACGCGACGGAGATGGAACGGCTTTGAAGGCGCCCTCGGCGTATCCAGCCGTAAATGGTTGAGCACGGCTTTCCCAACCGGCTGGCCAACTCCGCAATCGTCCATTCATCGGGTTCGCGTGCCAGGGCGGGATGCCGCGCACAACTGAGGGGCGTCGTCGTCGGCTCGGCTCTGCGCAGGAGATGGCCTGTGCGGCTGAGCGGAACAGAAAAGCAGCATAAGGGGGCTATCTGTCGAGGACGCGATAGATCGTGGCTGGATGGACGTTGAAGGTCCTGGCGACGGCGCTGATGGATTTCCCGTCTCTGACGAGTTCTCGGGCGAGTTCCTGCTGGTCGGGCAGCATTTTTTTCTAGGCTGGCAAAGTTGGCTGTTTTCCCACGTCCTGCGTTGAGATGCCGGTGCATTGCAGGAGGTTCGGGATGGGCAGAATATTGGCGCGGCCGCGGCCTGATCGGGAGTGGGTTCTGGT
>JAABUQ010005696.1_pt1 | contig 19567 bp, 19 predicted proteins | sample 5560001 | NCBI WGS metagenome assembly JAABUQ01 (sample SAMN10711888, study PRJNA513371) | rock metagenome | isolation source: Antarctica rocks | place: Antarctica: Victoria Land, Finger Mt nord | collected 2015-12-18
GTCCGACGGCACCCGAACCCGGTCCAGCAAGGGCGTGCTCACCGCATTCATGCGGATGGTCCCCTCGTGCGCGAGCCGCTGCCCGTCGCCGCGAGCCGCCGCTCGGCGGTGGCCGTCGCCGCGAGCGCAGCGCGGCAGTCCAGGCGAGCGTGCGCTGGATTGCCGCGTCGCTGCGCTCCTCGCAATGACGGGACCGGGGGGATCGATCGGTTCATGCAGACTGCCTCTGACGCTAACGGGTCACTGTTACGCTCAGCTCCTGCGCTCGACCACGTAGCGGGCGAGCGCGCGCAAGGCGTGCGCCGCGGCGCCGAAGCCGTCGAGATGCGCCGCCGCCTGTTCGGAGAGCATGGTAGCATGGATGCGCGCGCTGTCGGCGCCCAGCACCGCGACCATCGTCGCCTTGCCGGCGACGGCGTCCTTGCCGGTCGCCTTGCCGGTTTCCGCGGCGCTGCCTTCGGCGTCCAGCAGGTCGTCGGCGATCTGGAACGCCGCCCCCAGGTCGCGCCCGTAGGCCGCCAGCAGGTGCCGCTGCTGCGGCGCGGCGCGGCCGAGGATGGCGCCGGCCTCGGCGCTGTATTGGATCAGCCGCCCGGTCTTCAGCGCCTGCAGCCGGGTGATCTCCGCCGCGTCGAGCGTCCGCCCCTCGGCCAGCATGTCGATCATTTGGCCGCCCGCCATGCCGCGCGGCCCCACCGCCGCCGCCAGCGCCGCCACCAGTTCGCAGCGCGCCTGCGGGTCGGAGTGCGTGTCCGGCTCCGTCAACACCTCGAAGGCGCGCGCCTGCAGGGCGTCCCCGGCCAGGATCGCCGTCGCCTCGTCATAGGCGCGGTGCGTCGAGGGCTTGCCGCGGCGCAGGTCGTCGTCGTCCATCGCCGGAAGGTCGTCGTGCACCAGCGAGTAGGCGTGCAGCATTTCCACCGACGCCGCCGCCCGCGCCGCGCACGTCTCCGACACCCCGAACAGCGACGCCGCCTCCATCACCAGGAAGCCCCGCAGTCGCTTGCCGCCGCCGAGGACCGCATACCGCATCGCCGAGACCAGCCGCGCCTCCGCACCGGGCACCTCGGGCAGCAAAACCTCCAGGCACGCCTCGATCGCCCGGCCCCGGCGGGACAAGGCGGCGGGAAGGCTGTCCTGCAACACGCTCAATCGGCCGGTCGCAGCGCGAGCGACCCGTCGGCGCGCTCGACGATGGCGGCCACCCGGGCCTCGGCCTCGGCGAGCTTGGCCTCGCAATGCCGACGCAACGCCGCGCCGCGCTCGTAAGCGGCGATTGCGTCCTCGAGCTTCTGTTGACCGCCTTCAAGACCACGCACGATCTGCTCCAACTCGCTCAACGCGTCCTCGAAGGACAGGCTTGCCACGTCGACGGACACGCGCCCCGGACTTCTTTCTCCATGAGCGATCGACTGCCCGGCGCTCTCGGCTCCGCCCGCCGCCGATCGCCTGACATCCGACATCCGAGTCTCCAGAATGACACCGGCCCGTGGTAACGGCTCGCGGGCAGCCCGCCAACCCCCGGGCGCGCGGCCCGGGAGACAGTGTTGCCGGTTTGCCCCACTCCCGCGGTTGCGCGAGCCGGCGATCCGTGCTTGATGCCGCCGCTTCCCTGCCGGGGCGACGGCATCGTCCTGGCTATGCCTGGCACCCCGATGGCGGGGTGGGTGCCCGACCCGGGCCGCGGGCAGAGACAAGCCAGAGGGAGTAACCATGCCGCTTTACGAATGCGTGCTGATGGCACGCAACGACGTCACGCAGCAGCAGGTCGAGGCCATCGCGGACACGATCGCGACCCAACTCGAGGCCGACGGCGGGTCGGTGCCGAAGCGGGAATACTGGGGCCTGCGCAGCCTGTCCTACCGCATCAAGAAGAACCGCAAGGCGCACTACATGCTGCTTGGCCTCGATGCCAAGCCGGCCAGTCTCAACGAGATGGAACGCCAGCTCCGTCTCAACGAGGAGGTGCTGCGCTTCCTAACCATACGGGTGGACGCGATCGAGGAGGCGCCGTCGGCCATCCTGTCGCGCAAGTCGGACGACCGTGAGCGCTCCTTCCGGGGGCCGAAGCCGGCCGGGCGCTTCGAGAGCGGGCGCAAGCGCGGCTACGACGAGCGCGAGGAGTTCCGCGCGCGGGGCGCCGACGAGTTCAGTCCGCGAGAAGATTTCCGCCCCGGCGGGGAGCAGTAGGCGATGTCCGACACGACCGACGTCAACCCAGCCGCCCGCCGCGCGGCGGTGGGTGCCCGGCGACCGTTCTATCGTCGGCGGAAATCCTGCCCGTTCTCCGGCCCGAACGCGCCGAAGATCGACTACAAGGACGTCCGGCTGCTGTCGCGCTTCCTGAGCGAGCGCGGCAAGATCGTGCCGTCGCGCATCACCGCGGTCTCCGCCAAGAAGCAGCGCGAGCTTGCCGTCGCCATCAAGCGCGCCCGGTTCCTCGCCCTGCTGCCCTACATCCTGACCTGAGGAGCGGGACATGGCCGCATTGGAACTGATCCTGCTGCAACGCGTGGACAAGCTCGGGCAGATGGGCGAGATCGTGAAGGTCAAGCCGGGTTTCGCCCGTAACTACCTGCTGCCGCAGAAGAAGGCGCTGCGCGCGACCAAGGAGAACCGCGCCAAGTTCGAGCAGCAGCGGGTGCAGCTCGAGGCGCAAAGCCTCAAGCGCCGCGAGGAAGCCGAGCGGGTTGCCGAGCGCGTCGGCGGGCTCACCGTGGTGATCATCCGCCAGGCCGGCGAAAGCGGCGGCCTCTACGGCTCGGTCTCGGGGCGCGACATCGCCGACGGCGCGACCGCGGGCGGGCTGACCGTCGATCGCTCGCAGGTCGTGCTCGGCCACCCGATCAAGACCTTGGGCCTGGCACAGGTGCGGATCGTGCTGCATCCCGAGGTGTCGATCCCCGTCACCGTCAACGTCGCGCGCAGCCCCGAGGAGGCCGAGCGGCAGGCGCGCGGCGAGCGGATCGGTGTCGAGGAGGACGATGCGAGGATGCCGCCAGAGGCGATGTTCGACCCCCGCACCTCGACCGAGCAGCCCGACATCTGACACCTGCCGCGGCCTTTGGCCGCCGTAGCACGCCAACGTGAAGCCGGATCGACCCGAGTATCGGGTTGCGCCGGTTTTCACATTGTGGCGGCCCCTGCATTGTTATCCCAATGTTCGATACGGGGCATCCGTAACAATGGGGTGGGTGATGCAAGCCGTTCTTCACGCGGTCCTGAAAAGGTTCATCAAGCACGGACGCCTCACGGTTCGATGGCCCGACGGGCAGACCGATGTCTACGCCGGGCCGCCCGGTTCGGGACCCAATGCGGCGATCGCGTTGCGCGACAGGCGCACCGTGCGGGGGCTCGTGCTCAATCCGACGATGGCTTTCGGTGAATCGTATATGGACGGCGGAATGACGCCCGCTGGTTGCAACATCTACGACGTGCTCGCTGTCATGCTCGCCAACATCGAAGGCAACGCCCGCGGCCATCCCGGTGTAATTCTCGGCCAGTTGCTGCGAACCGCCAAACGCCGCCTGGACCAGTTCAATCCCGCGACGCGCGCCCGCCGCAACGTCGCCCATCATTATGACCTGAACGGACGCCTGTACAGCCTGTTCCTCGACCGCGACCGGCAATACTCCTGCGCCTATTTCCCGCGCGGCGACGAGACCTTGGAGGAGGCGCAGATCGCCAAGAAGCGGCACATCGCCGCCAAGCTGTGCCTCGACCGGCCGAACCTGACGGTGCTCGACATCGGCTCGGGTTGGGGCGGGCTGGCGCTGACCCTGGCGCGCGACTACGGCGCCCGCGTCACCGGCGTCACCTTGTCGGCCGAACAGCTCGCCGAATCGCGCGCGCGCGCCGCTGCCGAGGGGTTGGCCGATCGGGTGAGCTTCGAGCTGCTCGACTACCGCGCGGTCGAGCGCCGGTTCGACCGCATCGTGTCGGTCGGCATGTTCGAGCATGTCGGCGTCATGCACTACCGGAGCTTCTTCCACGCCCTCGACCGCTGCCTGGCGCCGGAGGGTATCGCGCTGCTGCACTACATCGGCCGCATCGACGGTCCGGGCAGCACCAATGCCTGGATCGGCAAATACATCTTCCCCGGCGGATACTGCCCGGCGCTGAGCGAGGTCACCAAGGTAATCGAGCGATCAGGCCTGCTGCTGACCGATATCGAGGTGCTGCGGATGCACTACGCGGACACCTTGCGCCACTGGCGGTGGCGGTTCGCGGCGAACCGCGACGCGATCGCCTCGCTCTACGACGAGCGCTTCTGCCGCATGTTCGAGTTCTATCTCGCCGCCGCCGAGTTCACGTTCCGCACGCAAGGCCAGGTGGTGCACCAACTCCAGCTCGCCCGCCCCGGCTCGCCGGTTCCCTTCACCCGCGACTACATGGTGGAGGCGGAGCGGCGGGCCGCGCGATCGAGCGAGCCGGCCGAGGGGAGCCGAAGCCCGGGGATGCGGTTGTCCTAGCGGCGGCGCCTGATATTCTCCACTTGCGGGGCTGAGCGAAGTCCCGCGAGGAGGTGTCCGTGTCCGCTTACAGCTTTCCGCCGCCGCCGGAATCGCCCGAGGCGGAGAGCGTGCGCGCCGAGGTGCGGGCGTTCCTCGCCAGCGAACTTGCCACGCGCTCCCCGCGGGAGCGGGCGGAAAGCTGGAACGGCTACGATCCGGCGTTCAGCCGGCGCATGGGCGAGCGCGGCTGGATCGCGATGACCTGGCCGAGGCGCTACGGCGGCCACGAGCGCAGCGCGCTCGAACGCTACGTCGTGCTCGAGGAGATGCTGGCCGCCGGCGCGCCGGTGAGTGCCCATTGGATCGCCGACCGGCAGAGCGGGCCGCTCATCATGCGCGTCGGAACCGACGAGCAGAAGGAAGAGGTGCTGCCGCAAATCGCGCGCGGCGAGGCGTATTTCTGCATCGGCATGAGCGAGCCCGACAGCGGCTCCGACCTCGCCTCGGTGCGCACGCGGGCAGAGAAGGTGCAGGGCGGCTACCTGGTGAACGGGACCAAGGTGTGGACCTCGTTCGCGCATCTGGCGACGCACATGGTCCTGTTCTGCCGCACCGGCGCGCGCGACCAGGCCAACCGGCACGGCGGCGTCAGCCAGTTCCTCGTCGACCTCAAGCGCACGCCGGGGATCAGGATCAGCCCAATCCTGGCGCTCACCGGCGAGCACCATTTCAACGAGGTGGTGTTCACCGACTGCTTCCTGCCGGAGACCGCGCTGCTGGGCCGCGAGGGCGACGGGTGGAACCAGGTCACGGGCGAACTCGCGCTTGAGCGCAGCGGGCCGGAGCGGTTCCTGTCGAGCTTCACTCTGTTGGTCGAGCTGGTGCGGGCGCTGGGGCCAGACCCGTCGGAGCGGGCGGCGATCGCGGTCGGGCGGCTGTCGTCGCACATCATGGCGCTGCGCCGGCTGTCGCGCTCCGTCGCCGGCATGCTGCAGGCGGGGGAGAACCCGGCGCTGCAGGCGGCAATGGTGAAGGATCTCGGCGCGCTGCTGGAGCAGGAGATCCCCGAGGCCGCGCGGCTGCTGATCGACACCGAACCGACGGCCGACTCGACGCAGGCGTTCTCGGCGGTGCTGGCGCACACCATGCTGCACGCGCCCTCGTTCTCCTTGCGCGGCGGCACGCGCGAGGTGCTGCGCGGGATCATCGCGCGAGGGCTTGGCCTGCGCTGACCGTTCACGACGAGGCAAAAGACATGACCGAAGACCCGGTGCTCTATGAGCAGGATGGCCCGATCGTCACGCTCACGCTGAATCGCGCGGAGATGCGCAACCCGATCTCCGAGCGCGCGATGGTGGACGCGATCGTCGCGGCCACGGTGCGGATGAACGAGGACCGCTCGGTGCGCGCGGCGATCCTCACCGGGGCGGGCCGTGCGTTCTCCTCGGGCGGCGACTTGCGCGCCATGGCGGCGGAGGGCGACGCACGGGCGCGCAAGCCGGTGGAGACGCCCGCCTACTACAAGCATGGCATCCAGCGCATTCCGCTGGCGTTCGAGAAGCTCGACGTGCCGATCATCGCGGCGGTGAACGGGCCGGCGGTGGGCGCCGGGCTCGATCTCGCCTGCATGTGCGACATCCGCATCGCCGGGGAGAGCGCGCGCTTCGCCGAGAGCTTCGTCAAGGTGGGGCTGATCGCGGGCGACGGCGGGGCTTGGCTGTTGCCCCGTGCGGTGGGGTTCTCGAAGGCCTGCGAGATGGCGTTCACCGGCGACACGATCGACGCCGCCGAGGCGCTGGCCTGCGGGCTGGTGTCCCGCGTGGTGCCGGACGGCGAGTTGCTGGCGACCGCGCGAGGCTTGGCCGTGCGGATCGCGGCGAACCCGCCGCACGCGGTACGGATGACCAAGCGGCTGCTGCTCGACGGACGGCACACGCGGATGGACACGCTGCTGGAGATGGCGGCGGCGATGCAGGCGCTGGTGCACGCGACGGCGGACCATCGCGAGGCGACGAACGCGTTCCTGGAGAAGCGCGCGCCGAAATTTACCGGCGAGTGATCTCGGTAGCTGGACGAGACGCGCAACCCCAGTTCTGCGAGCGTCGTGGTGCACGCGGTCATCGCCGTCACGGTGCGAGTGCGCTCCGCCCAGCAGCGTGCTAGGATAGAAGTATGAGTGCTTTGGCAAGAGTGCCGGTGCGCCTGTCGGTCTGCGATTTCCTGCAGTGGGAGTCTGGCGACGGGCTGCACTACGAACTGGTCGACGGCGAACCGCTGGCGATGGCGCCGGCGGGCACGATCCACGCGTTTCTGCAGAACGAGTTGGGACGGCTAATCGGCAACTACCTGCGGGAGCATCGGCCTGCCTGCGAGATCTTGGCCAATCCGGGCGTCGTGCCTCGTTTGCTTTCGGCCTACAATGTGCGCGTCCCGGATCTCGGCGTCACGTGCGGTCCTCTGGTCCCGGGGCACGCGACCCTGTCGGATCCGGTGCTGCTGATCGAGATACTTTCGCCGAGCAATCAGGCGAATACTTGGTCGAACGTGAGAGCTTACACCAGCATTCCGAGCGTGCAGGAAATTGTGGTCCTGGACAGCACTCGGGTCGCGGCCGACGTGCTGCGGCGCTTGCCTGCCGGCGAGTGGCCAGATCAGCCCGACGAGTTGCGCAGCGGCGATCTGTTGCTGTCCAGTATCGGGTTTTCGGTGAACCTGGCCACGCTCTACGGGCGCACGGGTGTCGGAGGCTGACCGGGGTGACTGTCGCGGTGTCAGAGCGCCCGAGATGCTGCAACCCGGACTGTGGTGTCGAGCCCTAGACGAACGAGCCAAACGTATCGCCGCCGAGCGGCGTGAATCTGCTCATCCGGCTGGTCGAGCGGAATGCGGAGAGCCGCGGGTGGTGCGAAACCGAGCGAGCTCACCGGAGCCTTGGCGCTGCCGGCGGTAGCGACTACGCTTGGTCCGTCCAGGAAACAAGCGGCGTCCGAACGCGCCAGCCACGGTCCCGCGCAGCCGGGAGGAAATCCGCCGATGCTGACCAGACGAGCCACGCTCGGCGGGTTCACCGCGCTCGCGGCCGGCGGTGCGCGCTCCGCCCGTGGGCAGAGCGACACCACGATCCGCATCGGCGTGCTCAACGACCAGTCCGGGGTCTACCGCGACGTGGGCGGTCCCGGTTCGGTCGTGTGCGTCAAGCAGGCGGTGGCGGAGTTCGCCACGCAGCACGGGCTGACGGTCGATGTCCGCGTCGCCGACCATCAGAACAAGCCCGACATCGGCGTCGGCATCGCCCGACAGTGGTTCGCGCAGGGCGTGGATGTCGTCGCTGACGTGCAGGGCTCGGCGATCGGTCTCGCGCTCAACAACCTGATACGCGAGCGGGACAAAGTGATGCTCGCCTGCAACGTCGCCACTTCGGACCTGACCGGCAAGGCGTGCTCGCCCAACACCGTGCACTTCGCCCACGATACCTACATGCTGGGTAACTCGACCGGCTCGGCGATGGTCGCGCGGGGCGGCGACACCTGGTTCTTCATCCGCGCCGACTATGCGTTCGGTCGGTCGATGCAGGCGGACACCGTCACCGTGGTGGAGAGGAGCGGCGGCAAGGTGCTGGGAAGCATTCCAGTGCCGTTCCCGAATGACGACTTTTCGGCCGCACTGCTGCAGGCGCAGTCCTCCGGCGCCAAGGTGGTCGGGCTGGCGGAGGCCGGGCTCGACATGGTGAACTGCCTCAAGCAGGCCGCCGAGTTCGGCATCGCCAAGCGCGGCCAGCGGCTCGCGGCGCTGATCCTGTTCATCAACGACGTGCACGCCGTCGGCCTGCCGGTCGCGCAAGGGTTGGTCGGCTCCAACACCTTCTACTGGGATCTGAACGACCGCACGCGGGCGTTCGCCAAGCGGGTCTGGTCGGCGATGGGCAACGCACCCCCGAACATGTGCCAAGCGGGAAATTATTCGGCCGTCATGCACTACCTGAAGTCGGCGGCCGCGCTGGGCGCCGCGGACGCCAAGAAGTCGGGGCTCGCCGCAGTGAATTGGATGAAGGCGCACAAGGTGCAGGACGATGCGATCGGGGAAGCCACGATCCGCGTCGACGGCGTCGCAGCGTCCCCGGCCTTCCTGTGCGAGGTCAAGAAGCCCGAGGAGAGCAAGTATCCGTGGGATTATTTCCGGGTGCTCGCGACCACGCCGGGTGACAAGGCTTGGCGTCCGCTGTCCGAAGGCGGCTGCCCGCTGGCATCCTGAGAGGCGGCCTCTCGCGCGCGGCGGGCCGCGTCGCGGGCCATCTCGGCGCAGAGGCCGGTGTAGGCCGTTGGGTCGAGCAGCGAGGTGATCGCCGCCGTGTCGAGATGCGCCGTGACCCGCGCGTCGGCGGCGAGCAGGTCGGCGAACGGGCGGCGCTGCACCGCGGCCTCCTGCGCCGCGTCGTACACCGCGTCGTGCGCGTGCTGGCGGCCGATCGTGGCGCCGAGCTGCAGCATGACCGCCTCCGCCATGATCAAGCCGCCGCCGAGATCGAGATTGGCGCGCATCCGGGCCGGGTCGAGCCGCAGCCCGCGCATGATCTCGGCGAGGCGGGCGAGCATGTCGCCGGTGGCGATGCAAGCGCGCGCCTCGGCCGCGTCCATCATCAGGCTGGTGGTGCGATCGGCCTCGTGCTCGGTCTGCATCGCTTCCAGGGCCAGCGGCACCATCGCGCGGATTTCCGCGGCGGCGGCGATCACGTCCTGGCAGAGTTTTGGGTTGCGCTTCTGCGGCATCGTCGAGCTACCGACCGTGCCGGGCGGCACCGGCTCCTCCACCTCGGCGAACTCGGTCTTCATCAGGGTGTACACCTCGCGGCCGATCTTGCCGCAGGTCGCGGCCAGCAGCCCGAGCAGGCAGACGTTCTCCGCCAGATGGTCGCCGATGGCGCGCGAGGGCACACGCATCGACGCCATGCCGAGATGCCGCGCGATCCCGTCCTGCACCGCCGGACCCTGTGCGCCGAGCGAGGCGTAGGTGCCGGCGGCACCCCCCAGCATGGCGACGAACAGGCGCGGCGCCGCGTCGCGCAGCCGCGCGCCGTGCCGCAGCAGTTCGTCGATCCAGCCGGCGACCTTGTAGCCGAACGTCGCCGGCACCGCGTGCTGGCCGTGCGTGCGGCCGGCGATCGGCATTTCGGCGCCCAGCTCCGCGAGCGCCGCCATCGCGGCAAGCGCCGCGCCGATCTGCTGTTGGAACACGGCGTGCGCCTGCCGCAGCACGAGCAGGTCACCGGTCTGGGTGATGTTCTGCGTCGTCGCACCCCAGTGCACCCAGCCGCCGTGCGGCTCGCCGACGACGCGGCCGAGTTCCCACACCAGCGGGACGAGCGTGTGGCCGGTGCGGGCGAAGCCGGCGTCGATGCGGGCGCGATCGAGACTTTCGAGCTTCGCCGCGCGGGCGATCGCCTCGGCCGCCTCGGAAGGGACGATGCCGAGCTCGGCCTGCGCGAGCGCCAGCGCCGCCTCCACGTCGAGCCAGGCCTGCCAGCGGTTCTCCAGCTTGTACAGCGCGCGGATGCCGGGGTCGGCGACCCGCGTCGCGGTGGGGAGCGTGTCGCTCACGACGCGTCGTTCACGATCAGACCGCTTCCGCCTCCCGCAGCGCCGCGATCTCGCTGCCGGTGTAGCCGAGGTCGCGCAGGATCGCGTCGGTGTGCTCGCCGAGGCGCGGCGGCGGGGTCTCGATGCTGGCGCCGCCGTGGGCGAATTTGAAGGCGGCGAGCGGCACGGTGAAACGGCCGTCGATGCCTTCCGCCGCGTCGTAACGGTGCGTGACACGGCGCCATTCCAACTGGGTGTCGGCGAGCGCCTCGCGCATCTCGCGCACCCGCGCGGCGGGGACGTGGCGGGACTGGAAGAACGCCTCCCACTCGTCGGCGCCGCGGGTGAGCATCAGGCGCTCGAGCAGGGCGAACTCCCGCGCGTAGTCGGCGACGCGCTCCTCGTTGCTGCGCTTGATCATCTCCGGGTGGCCGAGCACGGTCCACAGCCGGCGCTGCTGGCGCAGGTTGGAGGCGCCGAGCATCACCAGCCCCTCCCGCGTCGGGTAGGCGCCGCTGGTAGCGAAGTTGTGGTGATTGCCGTGCGGCTTCGGATGCACGCCGTTGCGCATGTAGCCGGTCAGGTGCGAGCTCATCAGCACCATCGCGACGTCGAGCATCGCCATGTCGATGCGCTGGCCTTGCCCGGTGCGTTCGCGCTGGAACAGCGCCGTCGCGAGCGCGAAGGCGCCCATCGTGCCGGTGGCGTAGTCGATCGCCGGCGAGCCGAACATCACCGGGTTGACCTCCGGCGTGCCGGTCATCGCCATGATGCCGGAGGTCGCCTGGATCACGTGGTCGTAGGCCGTCATGTTGCCGCGCGGCCCGTCCTGCCCGAAGGCGGAGAACGAGGCGTAGATCAGCCGCGGGTTGAGCGCCAACAACGCTTCGTAGCCAAGGCCGAGCGCCTCGAACGCGCCGGGACGGTAGTTCTCCACCAGCACGTCGGCGGTGCGCACCAGCCGGCGTAGCACCTCGCGCCCGGGCTCGGTCTTCAGGTCCAAGGTCAAGGAGCGCTTGTTGGAAGCCTGGGTGAGGAAGCCGGTGCCCATGCCGGCCTGGTTCAGCGCCGGGTCGGTGCCGGAATCGCGGCTTTGGTCCGGCTCCGTCGGGTGCTCAACCTTGATCACGTCGGCGCCGAGCACGGCGAGCTGATAGGCCGCGAACGGCCCGGCCAGGACATGCGTGATGTCGATGATGCGGATGCCCTCGAACGGACGCATTTCTTTCCCCTGCTGCGGCGCGTGCTGGTGACGGACGCTGCGCCCTTGCTCGTCGCGCCGTCAACACGGCATGGTTCGCCGTCAGGCGAGGGGAAGGCGATGTCGGTCGAGCTGACGATAGAGGGCGCGGTCGCCAAGGTGGTGCTGAACCGGCCCGAGCGGATGAACGCGCTGACCTGGGAGATGCGCGAGCAGCTGACCGAGCATTTCCGCCGCGTGCGGTTCGACGATGCGGTGCGGGTGGTGATCGTCAGCGGCGCGGGCGAGCATTTCTGCGCCGGCGCGGACGTCACCAAGATGGGCCACGGCGACCTCCGCGAGAGCCGCGACCGGCTGCAGCGGGGCAGCCAGAGCTACATCCGCGAGCTGCACGCGATCGAGAAGCCGACGATCGCCGCCGTCAGGGGGGTCGCGGTCGGGGTCGGCTGGAGCATCGCGCTGGCCTGCGACATGGTGGTGTGCGGGCAAGCCTCCCGGTTCGGCGCCGTGTTCCGCAAGCTGGGCCTCGCACCGGACGGCGGCAACGCCTGGTTCCTGACCCGGCGCGTGGGCATGGCGCGGGCCAAGGAGCTGGTGTTCTCGGCGCGCATGGTCGACGCCGGCGAGGCGGCCACGCTCGGGCTGGCCGAGCACGTCGTGGAGGATGGCGGGGTGCTGGCGCGCGCCGAGGCGCTGGCGGCCGATTTCGCCGAGGCGCCGACCTTCGCCCTCGGGCTGGCGAAGAAGCTGATCCACTACGCCCAGGGACCGAGCCTCGAGGACTACCTGGAGATGGAGAGCCTGGTGCAGCCGTCGCTGCACGCGACGGCGGACAATCCCGAGGGGGTCGCGGCGTTCAAGGAAAAGCGCAAGCCGCGCTTCGTCGGGCGTTAAGGTGCGGCCACATCGGCGCAGCAACGGGGAGACTTATTTGTGAGTAAGCTTCGTGATGGGCACATCGAGGGGAAAGCGGTGAAACCGACTGGCAAGATTTCGGATGCTTTCGGTCTCTTGAAGCGGGATAACGGCCTGTCGCTATCCGTCGAGGAGATCAACCGGATCGCCGGGCGGGGCTGGGCGGCCACCGGCGAGGATGACCGCCGAAACCCAATACGCTCGTCCCCGCCTTGACCGAGATAATTGTGCCACCGAGAGAAAGGCATAGATAGTCCGCCTTCGCCGACCGTGGCGAAAAGGGTCAATGCTTGAGGCGTTTGGATATTGGTCGTGCTAGCCAGCGCGACGAAGCGCCCGCGCGGCGTGGCCGTCGGCGGCAAGAAGGTCTGCCTTAACCCCGTTCTAACGCGACCACCTTATCCTATGCAGCCTGCGTGCTGCCCTTTTTAGGCTGGAGTTCGACCGGATGGATCAGGGTACGCTTGCTGTCAGGAGGTCCGGGCTCACCGCGCGCGCCGGTCTTCGCATCGGAGTTCTGCTGCTTTCGGCCGTCATCGTCTGCGCCGCGGCGGCGACGATCAAGGTGATCCCGTATGGGCGGGCGTTCTGGGATTTCCTGTTCGTCATGGATGGCGCGTACCGCATCCGGCTCGGCCAGACGCCGCACATCGACTTCATCGCGCCGATCGGCTCGTTGACGTTGTACCTGACGGCTTGGGGCGAACGGCTGTTTCCCGACGGGCAGCCGTTCGTCGGCCTGCACGCGCTCATGTGGCTATTCTGGCTGCCGCCGCTCGCGATGCTGGCGCCGCGATTCCAGACCGGGATGCGGTTCTGCGCCGCATTCGCGTTGCTGGCGCTCATCGTGCTGATCCCCTACACGCTCGACAAGACGAGCCTGTCCGAGATCAGCTACTTCGCCACCTACAACCGCTTCGTCGTCGGCGGCCTGTTCCTGGTCGGGCTCTGGTACGTGCTGCCGAAATCCGCCTGGGACGCGCCCTTGCTGGGCTACCTCGTGGGCCTGCTCTTGCTGCTCAAGATCACCGCGGCGGCCGTCGCGGTCGGCCTGCTGGTCGCCGCGTGCATCCTGGGCCGCGCAAGATGGCGCCCCGTCATTATCGGGCTTGCCGGCTTGGTGGTCGTCTGCCTCGCCGTCGAGGCGGCGAGCGGTTTTCTCTCGGCGTATCTGCGCGACGTCATGTTCATGGTGCGGATCAACGAGGGGCAGGGCCTCAACGCGCTGGTCGTCGCGGCCGTCCGGAACTGGGCGCCTCTGGCAATTGCCGGGGGCATGATCCTGCTCGCCATAGCGGATGTGCGGCGCGGGCGAGCCGTGCTGTCGCGCGCGTCCAGCGGGTCGCGCCGCTCGTTGCAATCGCAAGCATTCGTCGTCTTGCAGTCGCAAGCGTTCGTCATCGACGCCGTCCTTCTGCTCGGCGCGGCCCTGGCGGCGGAAAGCCAGAACACGGGCGGTATCGGACTGGTGGCGGCATCCGCGGTGCTGTTTCACCCCGACATCACACCGCGCGGTTCCTGGCGGCCGGTCGCGGCCATCCTGCTCGGCACGTCGCTGCTGCTGCCGCTGCTGGACGGGATGGTCTCCCGCACCGCGACCGCTTACTACCATGCGCGCGGCGGCGCCTCCTTCAGCGCCCTGTCGCCCGGCATCCGCATCCCGTCCTACACGCTGGCCGGGGCGGAGCTGTTCCGGCGGTTGTCGCACGAGTGGCTGCCGCTGATCTCCGATGTGCAGGTCAAGCGCTTCAACGTCGACAACGACCCTTCCAGCAATGCTCCTGCCGCGGGCGTCGCCTGGTCCGAGGATGTCGTGGACGCGGCGAAAGTGTTCCGCGAGAAGGGCCTCGAGAGCAGCGCGCACAGCTACGCGGTGATCGCCTTCACCGATCCGTTCTCCGAGCTGCTCGGCCTCACGCCGGCACGGGGCGTGACCTTGGCGGTGCAGGTCGGGCGCACCATCCCGTTGTTCACGCCTCCCGAGGCATCCCGCTACCTTGCCCAAGCGGACGGGCTGTTCGTCTCCGAGTGCGCGTTGTCGGCCGGCGGCGAGGAGACGATCCGGAGCGTGTTCCGCCCCGTGCTCGCGGCGGAGTTCGAGCGGGTGCCGCTCAACGCCTGCTGGGATTTCTACCGGCGCACGCAAAGCTCGCCGCCGGCGCCGACGCCGGGCAAGGCCCCGCTGCAATGACCGGCCGCACGCTCGCGCTCATCCTGGTCAGCGTCGCGCTTTCCGCGTGCGCGCAGGTACTGTTCAAGATCGGTGTGTCGTCCGCGCCGGGCCAGGCGCCATCCGACGCTTCGCTCGTCGAGGCGGTGGTTCGGATGCTGCTGCGGCCCGGCGTACTCGGCGGGCTCGCGCTTTACGGGGTCGGGACGGTGCTTTGGCTCAGCGCGCTGTCACGGACGGAGCTGTCGCAAGCGTACCCGTTCGTCGGGTTGGGCTTCGTGCTGACCGCGCTGCTCGGGCACTTCCTATTTAGCGAGCCTCTCGGGCTGACGCGCCTCGGCGGGACCATACTGGTGGTCGCCGGCGTCTACCTCGTGGCCCGGGGTTGAATCTGGTGTCGCTCACGCGGCTGAACCCCGCAGCGCATGGTCGCGCCGCGGGGCTGCCGGTGTGTCAAACCCAGTAGATGTCCGACGCGGCCATGCCGGAATGGCCGCGCACGTCGATACTGCCCGCCGTCCCGAAGGTGAGCAGGGAGCCGCCTTGACCGTCATCGGCGGAATTGAAGCTGCCCTGCAGGGATTGGTCGACGCTAATGGCGTCTCCCTTCAAGGTGCCGAAATCCTCGATCGTCATCTGCCCGCTGTTGGCGTGGAAGAAATAGGTGGACCCATCGCTGCCGCCGGTCACGTCGAGCGAACCGGTGCCGGGCGTGAACAGGTTGCGGCCGGGGCCGGAGTCGGCCTTGACGGTGCCCGACCCGCTGCCGCCCGTGAGTACGAGGGCGTGCGGCGACAAGAACGACAAGCTCTGCGTCCCCGAGCCGAGCTGGACCGTCTCGCTATTGACCCGAGACTGCACCGAGACGGTATCCGTTCCGCCTGAAACCGACTGCTGGACCCCGGTGTTGAGCGAGCCGGTGAAGGTATTGCTGCCGGTTGTGATGACCGGGACGTCTGCCCGCGTCCCGCTGACGTCCTGCACCGTCAAGGTCGTCGAGGACAAGCTCCCGGAAGAGCTGTTATCGGCCGTGGAGTTGCTGGTTGACGTTGTGTTGCCCGCGGCAGGTGTGCTGTTTGCCGATGAGTCGCTGGCCGATGCCGTCGTCGCAGCTGCGGTCGTCGCAGCCGGAGCGGCAGCCTTGGTCGTGGTGCTAGTGTCGGTCGCTGCGCTTCCCGGCATCGACGAGTAGGCGCGGATGTAATCGATTTTCAGGTCTCCGGGGAGCGGAGTGTTGCCGTCGGGGCTGCCCGGCCAGGAGTCAGGCGAGCCCACCTGCAGGTCCGCGATCATGTACATCGGCTTGTTCATGTTCGCCGGGGTCGCGGCCTGGTAGACCTGCTTGCCGTCGACGTACCACGTCGTCTTGTCGGCCTCCCAGTCCACGCCGTAGGTGTGAAAACCGCTTGACGAGTCAGCAACGTCCGCCCACCCGCCGGCGACGCCGTTGCCGCCGATTTCGTTCGAATGGATGGCGAAAGTCGTTGTCGTCGGCCACGCGCTCGGGAGTTCCACCACGTCCAGTTCCGGCGTTGCCGGCCCCTGGGCGGGCAACAGCCAGAAATCCGACTCGAAGCCCTTCCCGGCCGGAAACTGCGCCCGCATCTCGAAATAGCCGTAGGTTTGGGCGAACGAGTGATAGGTGGTGAGCAGGCCGGACGTGTACGGCGCGCCACCCACGCTCGACGACGCTCCGCCGGGCGTTCGATTCGCGTTGATGTTCAGCACGCCGTTGTCGATTGAGAACGGATTGAGCGATGCCGTGGACGGGTTGCCCGGATTGACGACCCAGGTTGTGCCGTTGCTGTAGTAACCACCCTGCGATTGCCAGAAATAATCCGGGTCCCATGTGCCGCCCGAACCCTGGTTCAGGCTGAGCGAATCGAATTCTTCGTCGAACGTAAGCGCCACGTCTTGCCCTCATAAGTTGTTGCAAAAGAGACTAGACGCCCGATCGGTCGTTGCTGGTGCGGCGTTTCGTCGTGTCAGCCTGCTAACAGCTTAGCTTTCGACTCACAATCCGTAAGCGATTTGAAAGCATGCGCGGCCACGATTAGGTATTCTGGGCAGGAACGATCCGAGCAAAATAGGAAAGCCAACCTATTCTCGTCTCCTCTATGTTGCTTAATCATAACGACCATCAAGGCGGTTCACGACAGCTTAGCAACGGGAGATGGACGCGGATCCCGGGCGGTCGCGATGCTGCCCGCCGCTCCTTCGTGAAGCGACGGTCTTCCGGACAGCCTCCAGCCGGCGGGACGAATTGAGACAGTGCGATGCCGCAGTGGTGAACTATCGAGCGGCAGGCTTCCCGGAAGGTTGTTCCAACCGCGGCTTGTCCTGATATAAGGGCCACGGCGCTTTAAGGAGCGCTGGAACGCCGCCCCATAAAAAGCAAGCGGCGTTTGCCGAGTTGCCGCCTTTCCGCGCGCCGAGCTTATCGCACCGGAAGACAGCAACTCGGTGGCCGTGCTTGGCCATCAAACTCGGCGTGCAAGCGCCAGAGCCAGGAGAGCTCGCATGTCCGTCCTCGTCCTGCCGCCCAAGGCAGGTTTCGAAGCACCACGAAAACCAAGCCCGAAATCGGACATCCCGCTGATCCTCGATCTCGACGGCACCGTCGTGCGCACCGACACGCTGATCGAGGGTGTGCTGCGCGTGGCGGCGAGCCAGCCTCTCGCGCTGTTCGCCCTGCTGCCGGCGCTGCTGCGCGGCCGGGCGGCGTTCAAGCAGCGCGTGACGGCGGCGGCGCACCTCGATCCGGCGACGCTGGTCTACAACGAGGACGTGCTGACCCTGGCGCGCGAGGCGCGTGCCGAGGGGCGGCGCGTGTTCCTGGTGACCGCCGCCGACCGCGGTATCGCCGATGACGTGGCGCGCCATCTGGGGTTGTTCGACGGCGTGTTCGCGTCCGAGGACAACGTCAACCTCAAAGGCGACACCAAGGCGGCGCTGCTCGTCGCGACCTTCGGCGAGGCGGGATTCGACTACGTGGGCGACGCCAGCGCGGACCGCCCCGTGTGGCGCCGGGCGCGGCGCGCCATCATGGTGGCGCCCTCGTCGAGCCTGGCGCGCCAGGTGCGGGCGGAGTGCACGCACGTCGAGACGGTCGGCCGCCGGATCGGCTTGGTCGGGCGGCTCAGGGTGATCGCGAAGGCGATCCGTGTGCACCAGTGGGCCAAGAACGCCCTCATCTTCGTCCCCGTGCTAGCCGCGCACCAGGCCACCTCGCTGACAGAACTCAGGGCCGCGATCGCGTTCGCCGCGTTCAGCCTGTGCGCCTCCAGCGTCTACCTGCTGAACGATCTGGTCGACCTGCCGCATGATCGCGTGCATCCCTCGAAACGCCGACGGCCGTTCGCCAGCGGCGCGCTGCCGTTGACGCTCGGGCCGCTGCTGATCGCGGTCACGCTCGGCGGCGGGCTGCTGCTTGCGGCCTTTCTCCCCGCGCGATTCCTGCTGATGCTGTTCGTGTATTACGCCTGCACGGTCGCCTACTCGTTCGTGCTCAAGCGACAGATGGTGACGGACGTGCTGATGCTCGCCGGGCTCTACACGATCCGCATCTTCGCCGGCGCCGCCGCGACCGGCATCTCGATCTCCTTCTGGCTGCTGGCGTTCTCTATGTTCCTGTTCTTCTCGCTCGCCGTGGTGAAGCGGCAGACCGAGCTCACGCAGCTGGTGCGGGCCGGCCGCGGCAAGGTGGCGGGGCGCGGCTACCTGCTCGACGACCTGACCATGCTGAACAGCATGGCCGCATCGAGCGGCTATATGGCGGTGCTGGTGATGGCGCTGTACATCAACAGTGCGGATGTGCTGGCGCTGTATCACAACCCGAAGGTGCTGTGGTTGCTGTGTCCGGTGCTGCTATTCTGGATCAGCCGCGTGCTGATGCTGTCGAACCGCGGCCAGATGCACGACGATCCCGTCGTGTTCGCGCTTCGGGACAGGGTCAGCCTGCTCACCGGCGCCATCGGCTTCGCGATCTTCGTGGCCGCGTCGTTCTAGAGGCCGCACGCGACGGATATTCGCGTCGGGCGGGACGGCGCCCTGAGGCGCGCGATCGCAGCCCGGATCCGGGCAATAAACTGCGTCGCGAGAGCCCGGATCCGGGCAATCCCGGACGGTGCGACAGCCCGGATCCGGGCGATCCGCACCGCCCGAAAGCCCGGATCCGGGCATAAAGGACGGCTCAGACGGCTTCCCAGTTGTAGACGTCGCCGGTGCGCTCGAGCTTGGTGAGCCCGCTGCGCCAAGCCGGCAGGGCGATCTCCACCATCTTCTCGGGGGTCCAGCCGTCCTCCTTCATGATGATGCGGATCGGACGCGGCTGGCTGTAGAGGTAGAGCTCGTTGCCGCGGGCGCCGAAGATGTTGCCGGTGATCTCGGCGGCGGCGTCGGTGGCGAGGAACACCGCGAGCCGCGCCACGTGATCGGGGCTGGTGCGCTCGGCGCGCTTCTTCAGGGTCTCCTCCGAGAGCCCCGGGATGCTCTCGATCATGCGGCTGAAGGCGTGTGGGCCGATGCAGTTCGAGCGCACTTTGTAGCGCGCCGAGTCGCCCGCGATCGCGCGCGACAGGCCGGCGATGCCGAGCTTCGCCGCCGCGTAGTTCACCTGGCCCACGCTGCCGATCAGCCCCGAGGTCGAGGTCATGTGGATGAAGGCGCCGCTCTCCTGTCCCCGGAAATGCGGAATCGCGGCGCGGCTGACGTAGAACGCGCCGTAGAGGTGCACCTTGATGACGGCGTCGAACTCCTCGGGCGTCATGCGATGGAAGATCGTGTCGCGCAGGATGCCGGCGTTATTCACCACGATGTCGATGCGGCCGAAGCTGTCGATCGCGGTCTTGACGATGTTCTGCGCGGCGTCCCAGTCGGCCACGCTGTCGGTGTTGACCACGGCGCGGCCCTGCCCGTGCTTCTGCGCGATGCTGCGCACCACCTCCTGCGCCGGGCTCTCGTCATGACCCTCGCCGCTCACCGCCGCGCCGACGTCATTGACCACGATCCTGGCACCTTGTTCGGCCATCGCCAGCGCGATCGACCGGCCGATGCCGCGACCCGATCCGGTTACCACCGCGACCTTGCCCTCGAGCAGCGTTCCCATGCGTTTCTCTCCCTTTTCGCAATCGGATCAGCAATCACGCAAGAATGCGCCGGGCCGCCGCCCCTGTCACTTGGCCAAAAACAACGCGATAGTCTCGCTCCCCTCGCGACCCAAGGAGAGCGAGCCGACCGTCAGCGCGATCCGGTC
>JAABUQ010005698.1_pt1 | contig 19558 bp, 14 predicted proteins | sample 5560001 | NCBI WGS metagenome assembly JAABUQ01 (sample SAMN10711888, study PRJNA513371) | rock metagenome | isolation source: Antarctica rocks | place: Antarctica: Victoria Land, Finger Mt nord | collected 2015-12-18
TGGTTTCATACCAATTTTGCTTGGGTAGATTGCTGCGACGAATGCTACCCAAACTCAAGAGGTGAAAACACAATGACACGCACTTCAACGACACTTGCTCTTTCGGCAGGCCTGGCAATGGCGCTGGCGGGAGTGGCGCAGGCCCAGACCCTGGACAGCACGATCAACGGGTTTGATAAAAACCACGTGCAAATCTTTACGCTGGACCTGCTGTCCACAGTGGCTACGACCCCCACGCCTTACACCTACTCCTACCAGGCCACGTTGAAAAGCATCGACACAGCCTCGCCGGTCAACATCAACTCGTTTGACTTCAACTTTGACCCGAACCTGCCGGTGACCTACAACAACCTGGCGACAACGCCCGGTTTCAACGAAGCCAACCTGAACCCTGGCTCGTTTGCCTTTGGCACTCCCAACGGCTTTACCAAAGTCGGCGACACAGCCACGTTTGTCTTCACGTCGCCTCTGCCTCCTTCAGGCACCGTGGGCGTTACCTCCAACAGCCCCATCGGTGGCGGCGGTATCGGCAGCCTTGGCCCCGGCCCTGCCGCTGTGCCGGAAGCAAGCACCTTTGCACTGCTCGGCTTCGGACTGCTGCCGCTCGCGTTCATCGCGCGCCGCCGCATGGCCCGCAGCAACTAAGCACTTCTATATTTCTTAGTTAAGTTTAGGGAGGCGCCACTTACGGCGTCTCCCTTTTCGCATGCGTATCGGGTAATGCGTAGGTTAGGTGATGTGGGGGCTGAGTATTAGAGGGGGGAGGGGGGCGGCTCAACGCCAAGTTTTTGCTGCACCAGGGCAGCGATGCCGCCTGCTAGGGTTTCAATTTCGTGGGCATCCGGCCCTTCGGCCATCACGCGCACCAGCTTTTCCGTGCCCGACGCGCGGACATTCAAGCGCCCGCGCCCCGCAAGAGCGGCTTCGCCTTGGGCAATCGCGCGGCTGATGTCGGCGTCCTTCTGCCAGGCTTGCCGGTCATGGACACGCACGCCGAGCAGAACCTGCGGATACTCGGTCATCTGGTCGGCCAAGGCAGAAAGCGGCAGGCTGGTTTCACGCATCACCTTGAGCACTTGCAAGGCAGTCAGCAGGCCATCGCCTGTCGTGGTCAGGTGCCCAAAGATCAAATGGCCGGACTTCTCGCCGCCCAGAACAAAGCCGCCCAGACGCATGGCTTCCGAAACGTGTCGGTCGCCGACATTGGCGCGCAGCAAAGAAAGCCCTGCCTCGCGCAGAGCAACTTCCAGGCCCATATTGCTCATAATCGTGCCGACAACTGTGCCGCCGGCAAGCTTTCCCTGAGACGCCAGGTGCTTGCCGACAAGAAGCATCACGCGGTCGCCGTCCACCAATCGGCCGCGTTCATCCGAAAGCATGACCCGGTCGGCATCGCCGTCAAATGCCAGCCCGACATCTGCACTTTCGGCTGTCACCCGCGCCATCATGTCCTGCGGGTGCAGCGACCCACAGTTCTCGTTGATGTTGACGCCGTCCGGCGTACAGTGCATGGTGACGACATGGGCGCCTAAGTCGCGCACCACGCGCGGGGCGATTTGATAGGCCGCGCCGTTCGCGCAGTCCAGCACCAGTTTGAGGCCGTCCAGCCGCACGCCATCCATTGTTTCTTCCAGATGCTCCGCATACAAATCACGCAGCGTAGGATCGCGGCGCATCCGTCCCACGCTGTTCCCGGACGGGCGAGGCAGCGACTGGGCCTGCGGAACAAGAGCCTCAATTTCGGCTTCCAAAACGTCGTCCAGCTTGTAGCCGTCCGGCCCGAAGAACTTGATGCCGTTGTCGGCAAACGGGTTGTGCGAAGCCGAAATCACGACGCCTGCATCAAACCCCTCGCTGCGGACGATAGAGGCGACAGCAGGCGTGGGCAGCACGCCCGGACTGACTACATGCGCTCCCATCGCGCCCAGCCCCGCCGATAAAGCGGCTTCCAGCAGCGTGCCGGACACGCGGGTATCGCGCCCAATGACAAAGGTGGGTATATGGCTCCGGCCTAGGACACGGGCGGCGGCCATTCCCAGAGCGAGAACCAGGGTAGGGGTCAGTTCTGTATTCGCGACGCCGCGAACGCCGTCTGTACCAAATAGTTTTTCAGGCATGCCGTCAGCAGTACTCCTTAGTCAATCTTTATCCTCAGTCAATTATCATTGCAGCAGTACAACATTCTTGGTCACTGGGCGGCTTGGTCAACGAGCAGGGGCCGGCGATGTCGCCGGTTCGGCCAGCGGAGCCGGGTTAGGCGCAGGGACTGAATTAGGGATTGGATTAGCGGCTGGAGGCGTGACAACGCGCACTGTGACGGTCACAATGCCCGAGCCGACCAGGGACAAGCCCGGCGGCGGCACGCAAGCCACCTGACGCACCAAATCACTGGTCGCTCCAGAGACATCAATCGCTGCCGTGCTGATAGTCCCTACATGGGCAAGCCGGTCAGTTCTGCCAGTCACGGTCAAAGTTGCCGGACTGACTTGGATGTCGGTGACGCGGGCAGGAAAGGCTGGCGAGCCTGTCACATTGGGGCTGACCAGCAAGGTGCGGGAAACCGGCACGCGCACCATTTCAATGCGCACATGGGCAGTCGCGGGAGTGATTGTCAGCCCCTCCACAGGGCTGTCATCGCTGTCTAGGGCGACAATGGGGAAGTTATCGTCAACTGTGCCGACCGTATCTTCGTCCACCTTGATGATGAGCTGCTGAACAGAGGTGACAGCGGCATGCGCTCCCTCCACGACCGCTCGGCGCGGGGTGACAAGGGCCGGGCGGAAGGCATATCCAGCAGGCGGCGTGCTCGGCTCGGTGGCCGAGATCAGCAGGCGACGCCGACTTTTCGTCTGCAATGTCAGCGGCACAACAGACGGCTGAGGGTCAGAGGAAACGATGCCTCCCATCTCCGGCGGCAGGGTGACATGCACAGGAAAAGTCCCATTTTGCCCGGCATGGGCATGGCTGGCCTCGATGGATGCCGCTACAGAGGTGTCGGCAAGGTGGGCCACTTCATCGGCAGGCCCATCCAGAGTGATGGAGATTTGGGGCAGGGTCTTTTCATCAACAATCAGATTGGAGGGAAGTCCATGCAGGGTGAGTGGGACAATAAGTGTGCGGGTTTGGCCGGAGGCGCTTTGTCCAACAACGTAGGTATGCATCGCCAAAGCGCAGACCAGCGCAAGCAGTTTGTACTTCCAGTTTTCGCGCAGGGCGGCAAGCATAAGCGGGCTTCAGAACAGAGTGAGCAAAGAAGAGGCGTGGCGGAACAAAATCAGCGGCGGGCAGAGATAGGAGGCGTTTCACTGATAGGAAGCGTTTCCAGGCCGGGACGCTGAGGCTCAAATACTGCCGTGGTTCCGTCCTGCGGCGCAGCAGAGGCTGGCGCAGCAGTAGGGGCTGGCGGCAAGGCAGACGCAGGCATCCGCAGGCTGCGGCGGCGTCGCACCACAGTGCGCTCCTGTCCCTTAAAGGCTCCCAGCAAGTCCTGGCGCAGAACGTCCGCACGCCGCCCTCGGCGCATCTTCCCGGCTAGCATCAGCGAAACAATGCCAGTTTCTTCGGAAACCACAAGTACCAGAGCATCACTTTGCTCCGAGATGCCCAGAGCCGCTTTGTGGCGAGTATGCACCTGCTGTGCGGCAATGTCGCGGCTCTCCGACAGGGGAAGGGTACACCCTGCCGCCACAATGCGATTACGGCGAACAACAACAGCGCCATCGTGCAGCGGGCTGCCGGGATAAAAGATGGTGGTCAGCAGTTCGGCATTCACATCGGCATTCACCATTGTGCCTGTTTCTATGATGTCAGACAGCCCGGTTTCACGCTCCAGCACAATCAGCGCCCCAATCTTCTTATCGGAAAGCTGGTCGGCAGTCCGCACAAGCTCGCCCACCATCTGCGACAAGTTCTCCCGGTCCAGCCCAACAAACCCTTTGCCCCAGAAGCCGAGCCGCCCGACTTCTTCCAACGTATGCCGCAGTTCAGGATAAAACAAGATGACGATTGCCAGAGGCCCCAGCACAAACATCTGCTTCAGTATCCAAGTGAGAGCCGAAAGCTGCGCCCAGGAAGAGAAAGCAAGAAAGGCGAGAAGCACAAGGAGGCCGGTGACGATCTGCCAGGCACGCGTGCCTTTCGCCAGCATCATCAGCCGGTAGATGAGGTACCAGACAATCAGGACATCCGCATCCGCGCGGACGGTGCGAAACAAACTCGTCCAGCCCAGGTTATGCATCCATCCGTGCATGCGGTAATCCGTTCGTTTCCAATACGCTTTAGTATATCACACGGGCCTGCGCGAATGCAACCTGCCTAAGTCCATAAACCCCTACGCCCTACACCCATAAACTGTGTTGCTGAAACGTGCGCGGGGGCAGCCGATAATTCGGCTGCCCCCGCATGCGTTTTGCCTCAAAGCCTAGGAGCCGGGGACTGTGAGAACCGCAGGCTGATTGGCATAAATCCAGTACCCCTGCCAGGGCTGGATTTGGTCGCCTGCCCCAAGGCTGGTGTACGCCGAACTGTTAATGTTGTACGCGTACAAAGGCACGGCCACCAGGCTGGACTGGCCGAGAGGCGAGGAAGCCGGGTTAGGTGCCGATGCCGTTGCTGGTGTGGATACCTGTATGTCGGACAGCGTGATATTGCGCCCGAAGGGGTCTCCAATCTGGTTCCAGCCTTGCTGCAGGCTGATATGGAACGGCCCGGACGGGGCAGGGCTTCCAATGCGCCGGATATACGAGGCCGAAGGCAGCGCTGTCCAGTAGCCTTGCCCTAGATGGAACGTATCGGCAGGAGCGGTCGGGTAGTACAAATACGCGCTTTGCGTGGGGGACCAAACAACCAGGTTATGGCCTGTGCCCGCCAGAGGCAGCGTCAGGCCAAACAGCGTTGCAAAGTCGCCCGCGCCGGAATACTCATAAGGCGCGGAGACCATTTGCAGCACATTGGGCGCGAAGGTGTATTGCGGCGCGGAAAGAACCAGATTGACTTGCTGCGTCTGCGATGGGGTGACGCTGACAGTTTGGCCTGCCAGGTTTGGGGCGTCAGCGGAAACCGTGTAGGTCAGCGGCTTGGAGGCCCCGGTCGTTGCATCGGCGGCTGTCAGCGTATCCAGAACCTGCGTGAACTTGCCGGTGGTCGCGTCATAAGTTCCCGTTGTGGCGGGGCTGCGGACAAAGTGCGAGATTTGCAGCGTGGTAATGGTAATCGTTGCGTTGGGGACAGGCTTACCATTTGTGTCCAGAACCGTGCCGGACAGCGTGACCGGCGTGTTGGTGGAAGGCGAGAGCGCATCCAGCAGTTGGTCGCCGATAAACGTTCCCAGGCCGGTGGCGTTGTCATAGCCTGGCCCTGCCACATACTTCAGGTTGTTGCTGCCGTCGTTGATGTCGTGGAAGAGGCTTGAATACTCTCCGCTCTTCGCCAATGTATACAGGGCGGGGTTGATAAAACCCTCAGTGTTGTTCAGCCCGAAGATGGTGCGCTGCTCGTTGACCAGGCCCGTGAATGCTGCCCACAACGGGGCGGCGGCGCTGGTGCCGCCAAAAATCGCAAACTTTGCTGTCGTGCTGGCCGGGTCTGTAACATAAACACTATAGCCGGTTTGCGGGTCGGAGTTCAACGAAACGTCGGGGACATTGCGGAACTTCTGGCTGGCGGCTGTCGTTAACCCCGCCTGGTAGCTGGGAATGGGAAACAGCGTGCTGATGCCGCCGCCGCCGCCATTTCCTGCGTCTGGCTCGCGGTTCCAGGTCGTCTCTGAAATGTAGGTTTGCGTCGCGTTGATGGTCAGCTTGGTGCCGCCTACGCCGGTGACAGAGGGATTGGACGCAGGGTCGTCAACGGAAATCGTTGAGCCGTCGTCATAGGCCCCAGAGTCGCCCGCAGCGGCAAACATGGACTGGCCTTGGGCCGCCATCTGCTGAAAGGCCTGCGTTTCAGGAGCGACATCGCCGTTGCTTTGCGACGCCGCTTCATCAATGCCAAAGCTTGTGCTGATAGACTTGGCGGCGTTGTCGTCGGCAATCCGCTGGAACAAGGTGGCTAGGTCAGACGAAGCGTTTGCGCCCTGGTAAACGTAAATCGTGGCCTTGGGCGCGAGCGCAACCATCATCTCAATATCCAGGGTGACTTCGTCTCGGGCCTCGCTTGGCTTTAAGCGTCCGGCGAACAGCGGCGTCTGGATGTTGCGCAGGGTCGCCGTCGGCAGGCCAAACTTCTGCGTGTAGCCAAGTATATCGCTGGGAAGGTAGTCATCCAGTTCAAAAAGGCCCAAGGCTTGGCCCTGCCCGGTCAGGCCGGTCAGGTTGACGGGGGCGACGCTGAGAAGGCTGTAGGCGGTCTTGATGTCCACCGGGGCCAGGCCGCCTTCCGGGCCGGTTCCCAGCAAACCATGCGTCGGCACAGCCTGGATCATCGGGCGCAGGGCTTCCCCGGTCAGGCGATGGTAGTGCGGATGCATCAGCAGGTCTACCGTGTCCAGCCCGACCACGCTGGCGATTTTGGAGGCGATTGCCTGCGGAACACGCGGCGCGGTGGCATTGGCATACGCCGTGCGCCCGTCCTCCATTTGATACTTGGTAAGCTGCGTGCTAAACGCGGCTTCCACGGCTTCCCGCGTTCCCACCACGTTCACCAGGCTGCGCGTCGGGGATGTCTGCACCACCGTCAGGCCATGCGACTGGGCAAATGCAACGACTGCCTGGTAGTCCGCCTGGGTTGGCCCAAATCGCTGCGCAAACTCCGGCTGGGAGATAAAGCGGTGGTACAAAGCGTCCTGGGGGTCATACAGCCGCGTCAGCAAATCCTGCAAGGCCGCCGTGTTGCGCAGCGGCAGGCTGAGAGACAGCGGCACCCGCGCGCCCGATTCCAGACGCCCCAGCGAGTGCGCTAGGCGCGAAACAGCGGGAGCCGACTGCATCTGCGCCAGCGGCACAAGCCGGGCGGGGTCGCTCGCCCCCGCCGACAGCGGCATCGCCAAAGCCGCCACGGCCAGCGCTGCGGCAAAAACCTCGCGCGCTCGGGGGCGCGCGCCACTTGTTTTGCCGGCAGCAAAGCGGCGCGTGGGCACTATTCGCATCAAGAGGTACTCCTTGGGTTCAGGGTTAAACAGGATAAAGCCAGCCGCTAAGAGCTGAGTGTAAAATCAATAGTAGGAAAACACGTACTCAGAGGGCTGCCGTGTCATTGTTCCACATTTGCAGGGCATCTTTTCTTATTACTATTATAGTGGAAGGAATGTTCCCTGTCAAGCATTGCGGTTTGCCGAAAACTTCTTGTTTGGCTAGGGCCATCTCAAGCGTCGCCTGCGCGTTTTTGCGGCATTATTATGGTGTTTATCGCGTGTACCAACGACGGAAAGTTTTGTTCCGTCGTTGGCACAGGCTCAAAACGCCCCAGAAACGCCCTTGCGCGGCGCTGGAAACGCTGTGTGAACATGGCTGCTCCCTGTTGGCACGGAGATTAACGCTTGGTGTCAAATCTCTCTGTTGTTGCGTATGAACATATCGGCTGCCTTGTTCGTCCACCGAATCAGCAACTTGTCCACTGAGTCAACTATCGGGGCTGCTGCCCTGCCGCTAGAGGATTGCCATGCCGACACGCTGTTTTGTTTTCCGCGCCGCCACTGCCAGCCTCCTCGTAGCGGCAGCTTGGGCCGGGCATTTCGCCCCGGCTCGCCCTGCCGAGGCCGATGCCAAAGCCCCGCCGCCGTCGCAGGCTCAGCTCAAAGCGCTGTATCAGGAAAAGTGCTCCGCCTGCCACAATCTGCCCAACCCGCAGGCCGACCAGCGCACCCGTCCGCAGTGGCAGCGGATTGTCACGCAGATGCTGACCCGCTACCATGCTTCCGATGAAATCTCAAACCCGGAAGCCGCCCAGATTGTTGATTACCTTGCCACCTTTGCCCCCGCTCCTTTAGCGCGCGGCGACCGTGGCGGACAGCCCTCGCGCGACCTGTGGGCCACCGACCCTGCCGATGTGTGGGCCGATATACCTGCCGTGTCCCGCGTGTTCAACTTTGAAGCCGGGCCGACGCAAGCGGGTCTCGCGGCGGCGAATTCGGGCACGCCTGGCCCCGTCGCCGCCTGGCACAACGTCAAAGGCAGCGCGGGGCCTGATGGCACTTATGTCAAAGTGGTTCCGGCAAAACCCGACCCGTCCCGCTTTGCCCTGCTGGTGGACCAGTCCGACAGGGGCCGGAACCTGGATGTGCGGGTGCGTTTTCAGATTGTCGCAGGCCGGGTCAGCCCCTCGGTCGGCATCGCGTTTGGGCTTGCCGATGCCGACGACTACTCGGTGCTGCGCTTTGATGCCAAAATGGGCACGCTGTCTGTGCTAAAGATCAATCCCAGTGCGCACACGGTTCTGCAAACGACGCCGCTTGATTCACCCCCGGCTTCTGCCGCAGCACTCGCCGCAAGCGGGCTGCCGAAGCCAAACAACAGCCCTTGGCACACCCTGCGCCTTCTCGTCAACGGGGGCCGGATACGCGGGTGGCTGGACGGCATGAAGCGCATCAGCACGGTTGACCCCGCCTACACGGGCGGCAAAGTGGCGCTTTGGTCGCAGGGCGACACCGTTGCGGGGTTTGATGACTGGACGGCAGACTTCTACGGCGGCGCAAGTGCTGGGCCGCGCGCCTAGCACCCTCTCTCCGCGTGAGGAGTCCCTCCCCCGCCTTCGCACGGCTCAGGCTTCCCCTCCCCTAAAGGGGAGGGGTGCCTAGTGCGAGAGGTTGATCTCTTCGGAGATTGGCTGTGCATCCTGCAAGGCTGGGCAGAGCAGGATGCTTTATTACATTGATCAACCCACTGTACCAGGCACACCTCCCCTGTAGGGGAGGGGGAAGGGAGCTGTGCGACCGGGGAAGGGACTCTAAAGCGAGGGAGGGACGCTTCACGCCGGGAGGGACTGATTACTTCCCCAGGCGGCGGCGCAAGCGCCGGGCGCGCAGGCGCAGCTTCAGCGGCATCAGCACCGACTCCCAAATGACCGACTGGGACATCTTGGACTGGCCCGCATGGCGCTCCACAAAGATAATCGGCACCTCCACCAGCCGAAACCCGGCTAGCTGCGCCCGAAACGTCATTTCCACCTGAAACGAATAGCCGTTGGAGCGCACCGAAGGCAGGTCAATGCTTTCCAGCACGGCCCGCCGGTACAGGCGAAAGCCCGATGTGCAGTCGCGCACCGGGAGCCGGGTCACGCCGCGCACATAGTAGTTTGCCCCCCACGACAGCAGGACGCGCCGCAGGGGCCAGTTAATTACCGAGATGCCGTTGAGGTAGCGCGAGCCGATGACAACATCCGCTTCGCGCGCGCCCCGCAGCAGGCCCGGCAGGTACAGGGGGTCATGGGAAAAGTCGGCATCCATCTCAATGGCGGCGTCATAGTCCCGCGCCAAGGCCCAGGCAAAGCCCGCAAGATACGCCCGGCCCAGCCCGCCTTTGCCGGGACGATGCAGCACATGCACCCGCCCGTGCGTGTCGGCGGACTGCGCCAGCGTGTCGGCGATCCAGCCGGTGCCGTCGGGCGAGTTGTCATCCACAATAAGAAGGTCTAAGTTGCCGGGCTGGCTGAGAATGCGCCGCGTCAGTTCGGTGATGTTGTCGGCCTCGTTGTAGGTGGGAACAACCACAAGAGAGCGCATTTGGGGTAAACTAGAGGTGTCGGCTTCGTCGCTGAGTGTCGGCAGTTGCATTGTTAAGTGTCGTCAGCTGCGCCCTGAGGATTTGGGGCAAACGCGCGAAGGCCGCTCGCCCGGCGCGCGCATTGCTCCATCATACCCGACCTTGTTCCCGTCTGCCTTCTACTCGCCATGCCCTTTGGTCGCAAATTTGCAAACCGTGTTCTGCTGGCGTATCTTGTCCCGCTGGGGCTGATGCTGGTTTTGGGCATTGCATTTGCGTACTTCGCCCACTACAATGTGCTGCGCATCACCCTGGCCGAACTTATTGGGGCTATTCCTGCTGTGCTGATTGGGCGGCTGCTCACGCGCCGCGATGCCCTGCGCTTTGCCCAGCTGCGCCGCTCGGCGGAGGGCATTGAGCGGGGCGACTACCATTCCCGCCTGTCCATTGCCAAAGGCGAAGACGAGTACGAAGATGTCGCGCGCGCCTTCAACCACATGGCGGACGTGCTGGCGGCCCGCGAAAGCGCCCTGCGCGAACAAAACCTGGCCCTGGTAGCGTTCAACCAGCGCATGGAGTCGGTGCTCAATGCCACCAATGACGGCATCGCTCTGCTGACCCGCGAAGGGCGCTTCGCCCTTGTGAACAAGCGGTTCTGCGAGATGCTGGGCACGCGCTCCGAGCTTGTGCTGCACCAGACATTGGCCGAAGTGCAGCCGCAGCTCACGCAGCGGCTGGCCCGCCCCGAACGGCTGGCAAGCCATCTTTCCGCCCTGACATTGGATGACACCACTAACCCGGTCGGCGTGGCCGAAGAAGTGATCGAGCTGCGCCAGCCCGACCGCCGCTTTGTGCAGGTGTATACGGCCCCCGTGCGCGGCGAGAACGGCACAGAAGTGATTGGGCGCATTATCGCCCTGCGCGATGTTACGCGGGAACGGGAACTGGACAAGATGAAAACGGAGTTTATCTCGGTTGTCTCGCACGAGCTGCGCACGCCGCTGACGTCTATTAAGGGGTATACTGATCTCTTGCTTTCGGGCGCGGCAGACGGCAGCCCCGACCTGCAAACCGAGTTCTTGGGGATTATTCAGGGCAGCACGACGCGCCTATCTAACCTCATCAACGACATTCTAGACATTTCCCGGCTGGAGTCGGGCAAGATAGAAGTCAAGCGCGACCCGATTGACTACCGCAAGATAGTCGCGGACACCCTGCGCCTTTTGCGCGCCGCTGCCGACGAAAAGCAGATTGCCATGGATGCCAGCCTGCCCGAGTCCCTGCCACTGGTGCGCGGCGATGCGGAGAAGGTGGGACAGGTACTTACGAACCTTGTCTCCAACGCCATCAAATATACGCCGCCCGGTGGCTGGCTTAAAGTGTGGCTGGAAGTAAGCGACCAGTCTACAGTCACGACCTGCGTGCAGGACAGCGGTATTGGCATCACGCAGGATGACCAGAAAAAACTGTTCCAGAAGTTCTTCCGCGCGGATAATTCCAGCACCCGCGAGGCGGGCGGCACGGGTCTGGGGCTGGTCATCGCCAAGACCACTGTAGAGCTTTTGGGTGGCACTATCTGGGTGGAAAGCGAAACCAATCGGGGCAGTCGCTTCTACTTCACGCTGCCCCTGTCCACGGAAGCCGAGGCGCACGCCGCTCCGCCCGCTACGCCGCTGCCGGAGCGAGGCATTGGGCTGGTGCTGGTGGTGGACGACGACAATTATGTGCGCGGCATTGTGCAGCACTTTCTGCACCGGCGCGGGTACGGTACGCTGGGGGCTTCTACGGGCGCGGAGGGCCTGCAAAAGGCGCGTCTGCACAAGCCGGATGTCATCGCGCTGGATTTAATGATGCCTGGCATGGGCGGCTTTGAGGTGCTTCGCGCCCTCAAAGCCGACCCCGCGACCGCAGTCATTCCCATTGTTCTGGTGTCTATGGCGGGCGACCCGGCGCGCGGCGTGCTGTCGCTGGGCGCGTTTTCCATGGTGCAAAAGCCGCTGAGCGACGCGCGCCTCTTGCAAACCATCACGGATGCCGTAGGCCTGAGCGCGAACGGCGGCCACGAAGAACCCGTCCAGCCTCGCGCCAATGTGCTGTACGCGGGCGCTCTGCCGTCCCGCAGTGAACAGAAGGAGGCGAGTGGCGGCGTGGTTTCCACATTGGCGACGCAGGGGATTGCTTTGCATGTCGCCCCGCAGCCCGCAGAGGCCCTCGCTTACGCCGTCACCTGCTCCCCGGAGCTGATACTGCTGGACATGGCAATGCCGGACACGGACTTGTTTGAGTTTATCGGCGCGCTCAAGGCGGAAGAGGAAGCCGCCCGCATCCCCATCATCATGCTGGCGGACGACATTGCCGATACCAGCATTCATTTCCACCTGGGCAGCGACGTGGCCGACAACACGCTGTCGCTGGAATATATTGGCGAACAATTGGGGCGCATTCTCGCTGTGCCCGCAAAATAGAAGTTTTGTATCAGAGTTGGAGACACAGTCAATGACAGACTACACAGTGGCCGTCGTGGGGGCGGGGGCCGTCGGCGAAGAACTGCTGCGCGTGCTCGCCCATCGCCGCTTTCCCGTGCGCGAAGTGCGCGTGCTGGCACGTACCGCTCGCACCCTGACCGTAGACGGCACCGACTATGCCGTGCAGGAAACCACGCCTGCGTCGTTTGACGGCGTGGACATTGCCCTCTTTGCAGGCACCGAGGGCGAGAAGGGAGCCGCTGTGACATTTGGCCCCGAAGCCGTCAAACGCGGAGCGGTGGTTATTGACAACGGCGCGGACTTCCGCCTGCGGCCCGACGTGCCCCTGGTCGTGCCCGAAGTGAATGCCGATGCCCTGGACACGCACCAGGGTATTGTTGCCAACCCCAACTGCTCCACGGCCCAATTGGTGCTTGCGCTCAAACCCCTGCATGATGCTGCTACATTGACGCGCGTGCTGGTTTCTACCTACCAGGCCGTTTCCGGCGCGGGTGCAGGCGGCGTGCGGGAATTGCATGCCCAAAACGTGGCACTCGCCGAGGGGCGGGCCATCTCTGCGCCCGGCCCGACCTTTAGCATGCAGATCGCGGGCAACGTGATCCCGCAGATTGGCGGCTTTGACGACACGGGTTACACCACCGAGGAAATGAAGCTGGTGTACGAAACGCGCAAGATTATGGGCCTGCCCGCCCTTGCGCTTACGCCCATTGTCGCCGCGCGCGTGCCCGTTGTGACCGGGCACAGCGAGGCGGTTTATGTGGAAACGTCGCGCCCGCTCACGCCCGCCGATGCCCGCGCCTTGTGGCATGACGCGGCTGGCATCAGCGTCATGGACGACCTGCACGCCGCCGATGCGTTCCACATGTACCCCACGCCGCTGCTCGCCGCAGGCAAGGATATGACCTATGTCGGGCGCATTCGGCAGGACTTGGGCAACCCTCATGGCCTCGCCTTCTGGGTGGTCAGCGACAACCTACGCAAAGGCGCGGCGACCAATGCCGTGCAGATTGCCGAAAGCTTGATTGAGCGCGGCCTTCTTTCCCGCTCCTAAACCTGCTCTGTGACACTCACTATGACACTACACACCACCCCGCCCCGCTTTGGGCGCGTTCTCACCGCGATGGCGACGCCGTTCACTCCCAACAACCAGGTAGACCATGCCGAAGCCGCCCGGCTGGCCGTCTACCTCGTGGAACACGGCAATGACGGCCTGGTCGTTGCCGGGTCTACCGGGGAAAGCGTCACGCTCTCTAGCGACGAGAAGATTGCCCTCTTCCAGACTGTGACTGAAGCTGTCGGCACGCGCGCCACCATTCTGGGCGGCGTGGGCAGCCCCAGCACGCAGGACACCATCGCTTTGATACGCCGCGCCTCCGAAGTTGCGCTGGACGGCCTTTTAGTCGTCACGCCCGCCTACAACAAGCCCAGCCAGGAAGGCTTGTTCCAGCACTTCTCGGCCTGCGCCGAGGCCACATCACTGCCCATTATGCTCTACAATATCCCAGGCCGCACCATGGTCAATTTGGAGCCTGCGACTACGTTGCGCCTAGCCCAAGTGGACAACATTGTAGCCCTGAAAGAAGCGGGCGCATTGCTTCAAGTCGGCGAAGTCGCCGCGCACGCTCCCGCCGGCTTTGACGTTTACTCCGGCGCGGACGAGTATAATCTGCCCGTGCTGGCGCTCGGCGGGGTGGGCAGTGTCAGCGTCATCGGCCACCTAGTCGGCGACGATCTGCATGCCATGCACGAGGCGTTCTTTGCGGGCGACTTGCCCGAAGCGCGGCGCCTGCACCTGAAAACCCTGCCCATGACGCGGGCGATGTTCAGCGTCCCCAACCCTGTCCCCACCAAGACGGCCTTGGAATTATTGGGCGTCCTGAGCAGCCCCCGCGTCCGCCTTCCCTTGATAGAAGCCACTGCGCAGGAGCGCGCCGCCATCAAAATAGCCCTGACGACCTATGGCTTATTAGCGGGGTAAAAAGGGATAAGACGGCCCTCACCCGTCGCTTCGCGCCAGGGCAAGGGCCTTTCATGCGCGCGTCAATAGCATATTTACGCCTTTGCTACGACATATCAAAGGCATACCAACGACGGACGGTTTTGTTCCGTCGTTGGTACAAGCTGGAAACAATTTGGAAACGGGTTAGCCACCCCAACAACAGGCTTACGAAACCGCGCCTCGCGCACGACACAACGCGCCCCGCGCACGACCTCACACGGAACACACAGACACACTATGCCTTCAACAGACACACTGCAAATTATCCCGCTCGGCGGTATCGGCGAGATCGGCAAGAACATGACTGCCATCCGCTGCGGCGACCAAATCTTAGTTATTGACTGCGGCCTGGCTTTCCCCAGCGCCGACCAGCTGGGGGTGGACCTGGTCATCCCCGACTTCTCGTATCTGAAAGAGAATGCCGACAAAGTCCAGGGCATTATCCTCACCCACGGACACGAAGACCATATCGGCTCCTTGGCGTTTGTCCTCAAGGAACTCAATGTGCCGGTGTACGGCACCAAGCTGACTATCGGCTTCACCAAAGGCAAGCTGAGCGAGTACGGCGTGCTGGCGAAAGCCAAGCTGCACACATTCACTGCCACCGACAAGTTCAAGCTGGGGCTGTTTGAGATTGAGCCGTTCCGGGTTGCCCACTCCATCCCGGATGCGGTGGGCTTTGCGGTTCACACGCCTGCCGGGACATTGGTGCACACGGGCGACTTCAAGTTTGACCAGACGCCCATAGACGGCCAGTTGTTTGACATCGCGAAACTCACCCGCATTGGGCAGAAGGGTGTTCTGATACTGCTCTCGGACTGCACCAATGTGGAGCGTCCCGGCTTTGTGCCCAGCGAAAGAACAGTCAGCGATACGTTTGACCGCGTGTTCCGGGATGCGCCCAAGCGGATCATCATGGCGTGCTTCGCGTCCAATGTGCACCGGGTGCAGCAGGCGGTTGACATGAGCGTCAAGTTCGGGCGCAAAGTTGCCCTGATGGGCCGGTCTATGGAGCGCAACATGGAGATGGCGCAGCAGATGGGATACTTGAACATCCCCGAAGGCACGCGCATCCGGGCGGACGAGATTGAAGACTACTTCCCGCAGCAGGTGACAGTTATCACCACGGGCAGCCAGGGCGAGCCGATGGCCGCGCTGTCGCGCATGGCGGTCGATGACCACCGCAAGATTAAGATTGTGCCGGGCGACACGGTGATTGTGTCGGCGTCGGCTATTCCCGGCAACGAAAGTGCGGTTTACAGCACCATCAACCATCTTTATAGGCGGGGCGCGAATGTGCTGTACGATGGGCTGGCGCCGGTGCATGTGTCCGGGCATGGCTATGCCGAAGAGCTGAAGCTGATGCTCAATTTGGTAGACCCGCAGTATGTCATGCCGGTGCATGGCGAGTACCGCATGCTGCATCTGTACTCCAAGATCGCCGAAGACATGGGCTGGCCGCCGGAAGACATTATTCGCGCGGAGATTGGCGACATTGTGGAGGTCGGCGAGGACGTGGCGGGGATAGTCGGCAAAGTGGACAAAAGCGGGGCCATCTTGATTGACGGGGCAGGCATCGGCGATGTGTCCGATGTTGTGCTGCGCGACCGCATGCATATCGGCCAGGATGGGTTCCTGGTGCTGGTGGTGGGCATCAGCGCGGAAACCGGCGAGATTGTCCAGGGGCCGGAGGTGATCTCGCGCGGCTTCGTCTACATGGACGAGTCGGTAGAGCTGGTAGACCAGATCAAGCAGGTGATTATTGACAAGATTAAGAACCTGCCTACCGAAGACAACGACTGGCTTGTGGTGCAGCAAGACCTGCGCGCGGCTGTCGCCCGCTTCCTGGACAAGAAGACCAAGCGCCGCCCGATGATCCTGCCTATCCTGCTGGATTTATAAGAGCGCACCAAGAAAGACAAGCGGTGACTTATGTGGCTTTCCATCATGGATGAAGACGGGCCGATCTTCTTCAACCTAGACCTGCGCCCCGAAATGCGCTTTGTCCGCGTCCGCAACATGGACGCGGCGTTCGTGCAGGCGCACCCTAATCTCAAGAGCCTGAACTTTGGGCAGCCTGACGACTTGCTGTTGGTGCTGGTGGGGCCGGGGCTGACTGACTTTGAAGTCGTCCTGTCGCTAGAAGACAACGAGAACCAGCAGCAGACGCTGACCCTGGTGCAGAATGCCATCCGGCACGGCTTGGAGAATGGCACGCGCCTGCTGGACTTGGACAAGCTGCTGGACAGAGCGCGCGACGGCTTCCACCGGCGCGTGTAGGGGGGAGCAGATCGCCCCCCCGCCCCAATTCTGGGGAGCCAGAAGAAGATAAGAAAGACCAATGCCTCTGGCTCTCTCCTCTCAGGCTCCCCAGAATTGGGGCGGGGGGCCTCCTCATTTATATCTACGCCCTACTTCTCGTCGGCGATATAGTCCAAGACTACCTCGCAGGGCGCGCGCCGAAAGAGTTCGCGCAGCAGCTCCGAGGGCAGGCCGCGTATGGCATCCGGGCGTCCGCCAAGCACCAACAGGTCGGTCTTCTCCTGGGCGATGAGTTTCAGGATGCCTTCCGGCGCGCTGCGCGTGCGGTGGACAAAAACTTCTACCGGCACTCGGTAGGCGCGGGCGGCCTCCTGCCCGTCGCGCAGGGTGGTGGCGGCGAGCATCTCCGATTCGGGCAGCGCGGCCTCTAGCGGCAGGGCACGCGGCACTTCTATCACATACGCGAGCTGCACGGTCGCCCCGGTCGCCTGCGCGAGACGGAAGGCGACTTCCAGGCCCCGCATGGAGTACCCGGCGTCCACGGCGGGCACAAGCACGCGCTTCCAGCTATCCTGTGTGCGCGCGGCTTCCTTGCCAATCTCCGCTGCCGCCTCGGCCTGTTCGGTAGGCCGGGGCTTTTTGTTGCCTCCGAAGAGTTTGCTCATCATAGTCGCCGTCCCAATCTCCTGTGTTTGACTTCATGCCCCCGCTCAGGTACACTCTGTGTGGAGACTTTTACTTAATGCAGATTACCACAGAACAGGTCATGGCCGCACTGCGGACGGTGATTGACCCTGACTTTCACAAAGATTTAGTCACACTTGGCATGATTAAAGACGTGGTGATTGACGGCCCCCGTGTCGCCTTTACCGTGGAATTGACCACGCCTGCCTGCCCCATGAAGGAAGAAATAGAGCGCATGTGCCGCGAGGCTGTGGGCGCGATTGCGGGCGTGGATGCGATTGCCATCAAGATGACCGCTAATGTGCGCGCCAACATGGGCAAGGGCGTGCCGACGCAGCAGGCATTGCCGGGCGTCAAGAATATTGTTGCCATCGCCAGCGGCAAGGGGGGCGTGGGCAAAAGCACCGTGTCGGCCAATGTCGCGTGCGCGCTGGCCCAGATGGGCGCGAAAGTAGGCTTGCTGGATGCGGACATCTACGGGCCATCCATTCCGATTATTATGGGCGTGGAGGATGCCGCGCCGCAGGCCGATGAAACCAAAGAAAAGCTGCTGCCGATAGAGCAGTACGGCGTCAAGATTATCTCTATGGGCTTTCTTCAGCCGCCCGGCTCGGCGGTGATTTGGCGCGGGCCGATGGTCGCCAAGGCGGTGCAGCAGTTCCTGCGCGACGTGCTGTGGGGCGAGATTGACTACCTTGTGGTTGACCTGCCGCCGGGCACGGGCGATGCGCAACTGACCCTAGCGCAGGCGATTCCCCTCAGCGGGGCGGTCGTCGTGATGACCCCGCAGGACCTAGCGGCTGCCGTTGCCGTGAAAGCCGTCGCGATGTTCCGCCGCTTAGACGTTCCCATATTGGGCATTGTGGAAAACATGTCGTACTTTCTGTGCCCGACGTGCAATTCGCGCCATGACGTGTTCTCGCACGGCGGCGGCGAGCAGGCGGCGGAGGCTTTGCAGGTGCCGTTCTTCGGGGCCATCCCGCTGGCTTTGGAGATAGGTGCGGAGGCCGACGAGGGGACGCCGAGTGTTGTTATCAGCCCCGATGGCCCGTATGCGCAGGTCTTTCGCGACATCGCCGCGCGGATAGCGCAGGCGGTCAGCGTCCGCGCCCGGACATTTGTGCCTCTCGCCATGAGCAAGTAGTTATACCATAGCACGTTAGTTTGACTTAGGCGTGAGGGAAAAGAGTATGGCTTCTGTTGATACTCTATGGTCTGATTTCAGGACGTTTGAGGAGGATTGGGTCGAGCTAAGGCCATACTTACTTCGGTACCTTCCCAACGACAGGCAAATAGGCAAGGCTGACCGTCTCTTCAACGCCGGAAAGCGGTATCTGTGGTGGGCCATGCGGGCGCATGAGAAGCGGCAAAGAATAGTTGCCCTCTGGTGGTACATGCTTGCACTAGCCCGGATACGCGAACACAACCGGGTAGCGGAGGCGTTAGGGGAGCGCGGTTTACAAGCCCAGGAAGAAGCCAAAAGTCGGCGCAAAGCAACGGCATAACAACTGCTGTACCTAACGCCATAAGTGAAGAGTGTCATCGTTTGAGGCCGCCGCGCATTGCGTGGCGGCCCTGTTCTTTTGCGGCTGCTTTGGGGCTGCATTTGTGCAGGCGCACGCACAAATTACCTTAGTGGGGCCGTAGTCAGGGGGTAATTGGCGGGTATAATTTCACATAATGACTGCTGTTGAACTTGTTGTTGTTGTGCTGGGATTAGCGTTCGGGCTGGGCGGCACTGTCTGGCTGACCGCGCGCTACAATCTGCGCAGGCCAAACTTTCGCGGTGAGTTGATCCCCTCGGCGTTTGGGCTGGTCGTTGTCTTGTGCGGCTTGTTTGTCTACACGTTTGAGTGGAAGGCGCAGGGCCTGGGCACCGGCTCGGCGGCGGCGTATGTCGTAGTGACATTGGGCTTTGGCGTGCTGGGGCTTTTGGACGATGTGCGCGGCGACCGGAGCATGGGCGGCTTTCGCGGGCACTTGGGGGCGCTGACGCGGGGACGGCTGACGACAGGCGCGGCGAAAGCGCTGGGCGGGGGCGCGATTAGCCTGATTGCCGCATTCCTCATCAACTACCCGGTGCGCTGGGAAATTGTGCTGTCCACGCTGCTGATTGCGCTATCCGCCAACACGCTGAACCTAGTTGACCTGCGGCCCGGGCGGTGCCTATTCGCGTTCTTTGTGGGCAGCATCGTCATAGTGGGGACGCTGGCGGCAAACCATGCTTTGGGCGTGGGGTTTTTGTTCTATGTTGCGCTCGCGCTGGCAGTTGTTCTTTACCCGTTAGACGCCGGCGGGCGGGTCATGCTGGGGGATACCGGCGCGAACACACTGGGCGCACTCTTGGGAGTGGCGGGGGCCTTGTACTTTGCGCCGCTGTGGCAGGGCGTCTTGGTTGTTTTATTGATTGCGTTTCAAGTGTGGTGCGAGCGGCGTTCGCTGTCCCGCCTGATTGAAGACACGCCCTGGCTACGCGGCCTCGACCGCAAGAT